>Ga0318577_10000653_pt1 | contig 10532 bp, 8 predicted proteins | sample GRESIP089b5f25_FD_203484 | JGI IMG/M metagenome (GOLD analysis project Ga0318577, IMG submission 203484) | Tropical soil microbial communities from Luquillo Experimental Forest, Puerto Rico - GRE.SIPMG.089b5f25 | ecosystem: Environmental > Terrestrial > Soil > Tropical forest > Bulk soil... | reverse complement strand
CTTCCGCCGCCACCATCCGCTTGATGGGCTCGAAATCGGCGGCGAAGGCGCTGCTGGAGTCATCTGGGGTGCCGGTCGTGCCCGGCTACCACGGCGAGGATCAGAGCATCGCGACGCTGCAAGCCGCCGCCGATCGCATCGGCTATCCGCTTCTGGTCAAGGCGTCGGTGGGCGGCGGCGGCAGAGGCATGCGCCTGGTCGCCAACGCCGATGCGCTCGCCGAAGCGATCGCGAGCGCCAAGCGCGAAGCGGCGGCCTCGTTTGGCAATGACCAAATCCTGATCGAGCAATACATGCCGCGGCCGCGGCATATCGAAGTGCAGGTGTTCGGCGACAGCGAGGGCAACGTGGTGTCGCTGTTCGAGCGCGAATGCACGCTTCAGCGTCGACATCAGAAGGTGGTGGAGGAGGCGCTTTCGGCCGCCGTCACGGCCGAACGGCGCGCCGCGATGTCGGCTGCGGCGCGCTCTGCCGCGCAGGCCGCGGGCTATGTCGGCGCCGGGACGGTCGAATTCATCGCGGATGCATCCGGTTTCCATTTCATCGAGATGAACACGCGCCTGCAGGTCGAGCATCCCGTGACCGAGATGGTCACGGACATCGACCTCGTGGAGTGGCAATTGCGCGTCGCCATGGGGGAAAGGCTTCCGCTGCGCCAGGACGAAATCGCGGCCAACGGGCATGCAATCGAGGCACGCATTTATGCCGAGGACGCCGCCAAGGGATTTCTGCCCGCGACCGGAACCATCTGCGCGTGGCGCGAGCCGGCTGGGAACGGCGTCAGGATCGACACCGGGTTTCGCGCGGGCGACGCGGTCACGCCCTACTACGACGCGCTCCTGGCGAAGTTGATCGCGTGGGGAGCCGATCGGCCGCAGGCGCTCGCCCGCCTGGTCGGGGCGCTCGATGGGTTCGAGATCGCAGGCGTCACCACGAATCTTGCTTTCCTCAAGGCGCTGCTGCGCCATCCTCAAGTCGTCCGCAACGAGATCGACATCGGCTTCATCGAGCGGGAACTTGCCGCGCTGACGAGGAGCGCGCCCTTGCTCGGGGCGCTCGACCTTGCCGCGGCTTGCGCCGCGGTGCTGCTGCGCGAGCAGCAGACTTCGCAGGACGGCTCGCCCTGGGATCGGACGGACGGTTGGACGCTCGCCGGCCGCCGCAGCCGCCGCTTGAGCTTTCGACACGGCGGCGAGCGCTACGACGCGATGCTGTGGTACGGCCGCGATGGGTTGAGCATGGAATTCGACGACACGAGCGATCGCTTGCAATTTGTCCCGCGCGAGGATGGCGTGTTCGACATGTGCCTCGGCGACGCCCCCGAGCGGGTGTCGGCCGCTTGGTCCGGCCGCGATCTCGATTTGACCACGCTGCGCGGCCGTCACAAGCTGCATTGGATCGATCCATTCGTGGCGCATATTTCCGAAGCTGCGGCGACGGCGCGCATCGTCGCGCCGATGCCCGGTACGGTGACGCGCATCCTCGCCGAGCCGGGCGTCGGGTTGCAGCGCGGCGCGCCCCTCATCGTGCTCGAGGCGATGAAGATGGAGCACACGCTGCGCGCGCCCGCCGACGGCCGCCTGAAGGCGCTCAAATGCGCCGTCGGCGACTTCGTGCAGGAAGGAACCGAACTCGCCGATTTCGAGCCGGGGGCAGAGTAAAGTTCGAATGGTTGCCAGTTATGTGATCGTCATTGCCGGGCTTGACCTGGCAATCCATCTACTTACGAAATCTTGCTAAGAAGATGGACCCGCGGGTCAAGCCCGCGGGTGACGGTGTGGAGATTCACTCGGAGTACCGGACCAACATATGGACGCACAGGTTCTCGTCGTCGGAGCGGGCCCCACCGGCTTGACGCTTGCCATCGACCTCGGACGGCGCGGGGTGCGCGCGCTGGTGATCGAGCAGAAGGAGGCTCCTCAGTTCCTCCCGAAGATGGAGCGCTGCAACGCCCGCACCATGGAAATCTACCGGCGCATGGGCATCGTGGAGAAGGTTCGCGCCGCCGGGCTGCCCGCGCACTGCCCCATGGACATCTTCATCGTGTTGTCGCTGGTCGAACCGGCGCTGGTGCACCACGTGCATCCGTCCGTCGCCGAGGCAAGGGCGCAGATCGCCAAATCCGAGGACGGCAACCAGCCGCTCGAGCCCTATCAGCTCATCTCGCAATATACGCTCGAGCCGCTGCTGAAATCGATCGCGGAGACGTTACCGAGCGTCACCGTCCGCTATGGGTGCGAGCTCGTGTCGTTCGAGCAGGATGGGAGTTCGGTTACTGCGCAGGTCAAGGGCAGCGACGGCGCTTTGTCCACGCTGCGCGCCGCCTATATGGTCGGTTGCGACGGCGGCGGCAGCCTAGTGCGCCGGCAGCTCGGCATCGATCTCAGCGGTGAGGCCAACATCCAGCAGCTGCGGCAGGCGCTCTATTATTGCGAGGGCCTCTACGAGCGCATTCCGATTGGCAAGGGGCGGCATTATCACGTCGCCGACGCCGAAGGCAGTTTCCTGATCGTCCAGGATTCGACCCGCCATTTCACCCTGCACTCCGTCGTCGACACGGATGCGGAGATGGCCGGCATGTTCGAGCGCGTCGTTGCCATGCCGATCAAATACGAGATGCTCTACGTGGGGCAGTGGAAGATGAACTTGCTGCTGGCCGACCGCTACGGCGAGGGCCGGGTTTTTCTCGCCGGCGACGCCGTGCATCTCGTGATTCCGACCGGCGGGCTGGGCATGAATACCGGGGTGGGCGACGCCATCGATCTGTCGTGGAAGCTTGCGGCGACGCTCGCGGGGTGGGGCGGGCCCAATCTGCTCGCCTCCTACCAACTCGAGCGACGGCAAGTGGGCGAGCGCAACGTGGCGGCGTCCGGCTTTGCGACGCGCGGGCGCAGGAAATGGCGCGCCCTCTATCGGCCGGAAATTCGCGAGCAGACGGCGGCCGGTGCCGCGCTGCGCCAAGAGCTCGCGCGCGTCGCCGATGTGGAGCAACACAAGGCGACGGAAATGATCGGCGCCGAGCTCGGCTACCGCTATGTCGGCTCGCCGCTGATCGCCACCGAGCCGGGCGGGGGGCCCGAGCCCGATTTCATGACATACGTTGCGACCACGTGGCCGGGAGCGCGGCTGCCGCATGTATGGCTCAACGACGGCAGCGCGATGCAGGATCGCATCGGTTACGGACACGGCTACACGCTGTTGCGGCTCGGCGGGACGAACGCCGATGCTGACGCATTGCGACGGGCGTTCGCCGCCATCGGCGCGCCGTTGCAGGTTCTCGATATTGCGGACGAGCGGCCGCGCGACGTCTACGGCTATGATCTCCTGCTGCTGCGGCCGGACATGCACGTGGTCTGGCGCGCCAATGCCGCTCCGGGAGAGCCGGAAAAATTAGCGGCGATGGCGACCGGGCATTGAAACGCCAATGCTGTCGTCCCCGCGAAAGCGGGGACCTATATTCCAGAGGCGGTGGTTATGGGTCCCCGCTTTCGCGGGGACGACAGTATCAGGCTGATGTGTCACACTACCAGCACGATCGACCCAGTGGTTTGCCGCGATTCGATGTCGGCGTGGGCGCGCGGCGCGTCTTGCAAGCGATAAGTCCTGCTGATCTCGATCTTGATCTTGCCGCTGCCGACCATGGCGAATAGATCGTGGGCCGCGGCCAGCAGTTCCGCGCGGGTGACGGTGTAGTTCGAGACGCTGGGATGCGTGAGGTAGATCGAGCCGAGCGCGCCCAGCCGGCGCGGGGGCATGGGATCGGGATCGCCCGAGGCTTCGCCGAAGGACGCCATCACCCCGCGGCGGCGAAGACATTTCAGCGAGGCCTCGAACGTCGCCTTGCCGACCGAATCGTAGACCACGGGAACGCCCTCGCCGTCGGTGATCTCGCGCACGCGCTCGGCAAAATTCTCGCGCGTGTAGACGATCGGATGATCGCAGCCGTGCGCGCGGGCGATCGCCGCCTTCTCGTCACTGCTCACGGTGCCGATCACCGTCGCGCCGAGATGCCTTGCCCATTGGCACATGATGAGGCCGACGCCGCCGGCGGCGGCGTGGATCAAGATCGTGTCGCCGGGGCCCACCTTGTACGTGTCATGCAGGAGGCAGCGTGCCGTCATGCCGCGGATCATCATCGCCGCGGCGGTGCGCTCATCGATGCCGGCGGGCAGGGCGATGACGCGCGCCGCCGGGACGATGCGGAGTTCGGCGTAAGAGCCTTCCGGCACACCGGCGCAGGCGACGCGGTCGCCGACCGAAAAACCGCTCACGTCGGGTCCGACCGCGCCGATCACGCCCGCGCTTTCGAGCCCGATGCCGGAGGGAAGAGATTTCACCGCATGCACGCCGCGCCGCATCAGCACGTCGCGATAGTTGACGGCGACCGCCACGTTGCGCATGCGCACCTGTCCGGGACCGGGAGGCCCCACTTCGACGTCTTCGAAGCGCAGCACCTCGGGGCCGCCGTGCTGATGGAAACGAAACGCCTTGCTCACGCCAGCTCCTTCGACAGGCGTTCCATCATGTCGGCGAGATCATCGAGCGCGTTGAAGCGCGGCTGCGCCGCGATGTGCGGAGACAGCACGACGTTGTCGAATCCCAAAAGCTCGTCGTCGCGCCGGCCGGGCGCCTCGTAGAGCGGGTCGAGCGCAAAGCCGCCGAGCCGGCCCGATTTCAGCGCCCCGATCAGGGCCGCGCGGTCGACGATGTCGGCACGTGCGATATTCACCAGGAACGCGCCGGGCTTCATCTGCGCGAATTGCGCGTGGCCGATGAAGGCGCGCGTCGCCGGTCCGCCCGGCAATTGCGGCACCACCCAGTCGCTCTGTGCGAGCAGCGTTTCGAGCGGCACATAGGTTGCGTGGAGCTCGCGTTCTTCCGCCGCCGGGAGCCGGGTGCGCTGGCAATAGAGAACTCGCATCCCGAACGCCGCCGCCCGAATCGCGATCTCCCGACCGATCTCGCCCAGGCCGATGATGCCGAGGGTGGCGCCATTGAGCACCCGCAGGCCGGAAATGCGCGGCCAGTTCGAGTTGGGTGTGTGGCGGCGGTCGAACGGCTTGTAGGCGTAGCCCACTTCGTGCAGTTGCTCGACGCTGATGCGGCCGATGAGGCGATGAAGTTTCTTGGCGAGCGTGAGCATCAGTGCGATGACGAGCTCGGCGCAGGCGATATTGGCGCGGCGGCGGATGGTGAGCACCTTGATGCCTTTGGCGGCGCAGGCGGCGGTGTCGATGTTGCGAGGGCTGAGGCCGTATTTCTGCACGACCCGCAGCTCGCTGCCGGCGGCAAGCTCCTCATTGCCGACGCGCAGCGATTCGACCACCAGCGCGGGACTGCCGGGCAAGGCTGCGCGCATCTCGGCTTGCGTTTCGACGAGCCGCACCTCGCGCGGGAAAAGCCTCCCCACGCGGGCGCGCACGCGCTTGCAGTAGCCGTCGAAATCGGGCTCGTCGTGGGCGAAGAAATCGGCATAGGCGGCGGTGCGCTCGGCGGACGTATTCGGATCGAGCACGACGCCGACGACGCGCAGGAACCGGTCGTCTTCGACCACCAGGGCGCCGTCAGCTGGCACGGGGAGAAACTCCGACAGAACTCACGGCGCAAGCGGCTCGAGGTCGAGTTGCAGCGCCTGCAGCACGCGCGCGTTCATATTGTAGGTGCCGATGAGCACGGTCAATTCCACGATCTCCCTGGCGTTGAAATGGCGCTTGACCTCGGCGAAGACGTCATCCGGCACCGCGATGTCGCGGGTCATGGTATCGGCATAGGCAAGCACGGCACGCTCGCTCGCGCTGAAGCATTTGGACGCGCGCCAGTCCGCGAGCGCATCGCATTCCTCGAGCGAAAGCCCGTCGGCGAGCGCCAGGGACGGCACGTGCTGGCGCAACACGTATTGCGAGTTGGCAAGGTGCCCCATGCGGATGATCACGATCTCGCGCAGCCGTCCGGAAAGCGTCGTCTTCCACCGCACCGTGTTGGAGTGATTGAACCAGCTCTCGGCGAGCGGGGGCGCATTGAGCAGCATGCGATAGATATTGATCAGCCTTCCGCGCCGGCCGGCGCGGAATTTCTCGATCACATCCGCAAATTCCGGATGGTCTTGCTCTTGAATCAGGGGAACGCGAGCCATGAGGATCCTTCTCTTTCACAAGGGGGAGGAGCCGACCGAGTGCACGGCGCTAACGTGGTTCGGTCGGTGATTGCTACTCCATCTTGAAGCCGGTCGCCTTCATGATCGGCGTCCAGCGCGCGAGCTCCTCGCTGATGAATTGCCGCGTCGCATCGGGGCCGGAGTCGAGGATCGGCTCGAAGCCCGACGCCACGAGGATGCGCTGAACATCCGCGTCAGCCATGACCTCGCGCGTTGCCTCGGCGATGCGGTCGACGATCGGCTTGGCGACGCCGGCGGGAGCGAAGAGTCCGTTGAGATTGCCGGCGATCATCCCCGGCAGTCCGGCTTCGATCGCGGTGGGAATGTCGGGCGCCGCCTTGATGCGCGTTGCCGCGTTGATGGCGAGGATGCGCACCTTGCCGGCGCGGTGGAAGTCGATGAGCGGCCCGCCGACGTTCGGCGTCATCATCGGAATGTGGCCGCTGGCGAGGTCGGCGACGCCCGGCGCCGAGCCCTTATAGGGAATGTGCACGATGTCGGGCGCGCCGATGAGCTGCTTGAATAACTCGCCCGCCAGATTGGTCAGCGTGCCGGCGCCGGCCGAGCCGTAGGACAGCTTGCCCGGATTGGCCCTGGCGTAGGCGATGAGCTCGGCGAGGCTGCGCGCGGGCACGGATTCGTGGACCACGATCGAGGTCGGCGCGTTGCAGAGAATATAGATGCCGATGAAATCCTTGAGCGGATCGTAGGGCGGGTTGTGCATGATCGCGGGAATGAGCACCTGCGTGCTGGTGTTGCCGAATAGGAAGGTGTGACCGTCCGGCTGCGCGCGCGCCACCTCGGTGGCGCCGGTGACGCCGCCTCCGCCGCCCCGGTTCTCCGTCACCACCGTGCCGAGCAACGGTTTCATCTTCTCCGCCCACAGCCGGCCCACGACATCGGTGGCGCCGCCCGGCGAGAACGGAACGACGAGCCTGATGGCGCGATCGGGATAGGCAAGGGTGCGTCGTGGCGCCGCCATCGCAGCCGACAACGCCGCCAAGCCGCCAGTCAGGGCGTCGCGTCGGTTCATGGGATATCCTTGCAGCCTTCGCGAGCAGGCGCGATGTTGGACCGAGGGACGATCGATGCTCACGTCGTTGCCTCGATCATCGCGCGCAACTCCGACGTCACCTCGGGCATGATCCCGAACCAGGCGTGAAACGCCGGCCGCGCCTGATGCAGTAACATTCCGAGCCCGTTCACCGTCGGGTTGCCGCGCTTGCGCGCGGCCGCGAGCAGCGCGGTCTCGCGCGGAATATAGATGATGTCGGACACGAGCGCGCTCACCGGCAAGGCATCGAGCGCAAGGTCGAGCGGCGGCTCGCCGACCATGCCCTGGTTGGTGGCGTTGACGAGCATCGCCGCGCCCGCAAGCGCGGCTTCGCGCTGCTCCCAGCCCAGCGCCGTGATCGGGCCGCCCAATTCATCCGCCAACGCCTTGCCCCGCGCCAGCGTGCGATTGACCAGACGAATCTCGCGGGCGCCCTGATCGATCAGGCTGACCAGCACCGCCCGCGCTCCGCCGCCGGCGCCGATGACGACAATGGGGCCGGCATCGGCACGCCACGCGGGCTGCGCCTCGCGCACGCTTTCGATATAGCCGAAGGCGTCGTGATTGTGCCCCATGAGCGATCCATCGGCTGCGACGACGATGCAGTTCACCGCGCCGATGCGACGTGCCAGCGGATCGATCCTGTCGACGATCGCGAGCGCAGCCTCCTTGTGCGGGATGGTCAGGTTGCAGCCGGAAAAGCCGAGCGCCGGCAGCGCCCGCAAGGCCGCGCGCAAATGTCCGGCCTTGACGGCCAGCGGCACGTAGGTGCCCGTAAGGCCGTACTTGGCGAGCCAATAATTGTGCAGTTTCGGCGAGCGCGAATGCATCACCGGATCGCCCATCACGCCGGAGAGCAAGAAGCGATCAGGATGGGTCATGGCAGTCGGCGCAGTCTTTATGAGTGAAGAAAATGATCTGTGCACCTACTGCACGCTGGGAACAAGCTTTTTGACGGTTTCGACCAAGGCCGGCGGTGTCTGGTAAAGCGCGGCGACCAGCCGTTCCAGGTGATCGGGCGAGCGATAGGTCATATCCAGCTTGATCCGCGCCGCTTCGGCCACGAGATCAGGGTCCCGCACCGCCGCGGCGAATGCCTCGCGCATGGTCGCCACGCGCTCGCTTGGAACGTCGGGCGGCAAGGCGTAGGGACGGCCGAACTCGGTACTCGAAAAAACAAACCGCATGAGCTGACGCTGCTCGTCGGTCTTGGCGTAGTCGAAGATCGACGGCACATCGGGAATCTCCGGAATCGGCGTCTCCTCCGCGCGCAAGAGAAAGACGAGCTTGCCGTCGCGGATGAGCTGCTCGTAGATGCGAAATTGACCGTACGAGGCGCACGCCCCCTGAACCTCGCCGCGCTCCATGGCGAGGATCGTGTCGGTCGTGCCCTTGTAGCCCGGGATGACGCGGAACTTGGTGCCAAGCACGTGATTGAAGACGGTCGGCAGGATGTTCAGTGAAGAGCCGGCGCCTGCGCCCCCCACGATGAACTCCTGGGTGAACAGATCCGCCGGGGATCTGATCGGGGCCGTGACCCAACGCACGCAGACGCGGGCGGGAAGCGACGTCGCGCCGAGCCAGTTGAAGCGCCGCGGGTCGGCTTCGACGTTGGCCTGGCCCATGAGCGCCTGGCTCGGCATATTGCGCGAAAACGATCCGAACACCGTGCCGTCGCGCGGCGCCTGCGCGTAAAGAAAATTGGCGGCGGTAATGCTCGCCGCCGCCGGCATGTTTTGAACGATGATCGTCGGCTCCCCGGGAATATGCTTGGCGAGGTATCGCGCGAGGAAGCGCCCGGCAAGATCGTAGTCGTTGCCGACGGGGTAGCCGATGATCAATCGGATCTGCTTGTTCTTGTAGAAATCCTGCGGTGGGCCCGCAGCTTGGCACCACGCCGTTCCAAAGGCGCCGAGCGAGATGCCGAGGACGAGACAGATCGTGGCGATCGGCCTGTGCAGCACCATTGATCGCGCGCTGCCTATTCCGCCGCGTGCTTGCGCACCAGCGCCGCTGCCGCCTGGTCGTAGCTCTCCTCGCGCGCCAACAGCGGCTTCAGCCCGACAAGCTCGTAATAGTCTTCGAGCGGAATGAGATGCTCCTGGCAAGGTGCGAGCGAATTGCCGCGCTTGAGCAGGCGCAGCACGTCGCGCACCGCCTGCGCCGCCGCGAACAGCGCGACCGACGGGAAGGTCGCGGCGCATACGCCGGCCGCTTCCAGCTCCTCGAGGCTGCGTGCCTTCGGACCCGCCGCTTGCGACAGCGTCGCCATGTGCGGCCCGCCGACTTCGCGCAGAACCCGCTTGATGTCGGCGATGGCGTCGACGCCCATGGGCTTTGCCATGTCGGCGCCGGCTTCCATGAACAGCTGACAGCGGGCGATGGCGGAGTCGAGACCCTCGACGCCCGCGGCATCGGTGCGCGCCGCGATGAACAGGTCGCCGTCGCACCGCGCGTCGAGCGCGGCCTTGATCTTGGCGAGCATCTGCTCGAGCGGCACGATCTGCTTGCCCGGGAGATAGCCGCAGCGATTTGGAAAGACCTGATCGCTGATGAACAGGCCGGCGACGCCCGCCGCCTCGAACGCGCGTACCATCTGCCGCACATTGTTGACGCCGCCGAAGCCGGTGTCGGCGTCGACATAGACCGGCAACTCGACCGCGGCGCAAATGCGCGCGTAGTGGTCGGCATAGTCGCGCATGTTGGACTGGCCCATGTCGGCCTGCGCCAACATGCTGCCGATGCCGGCATAGCCGCCCGCCACCAGTGCCTCGAAGCCTTCGCGCTCGATGATGCGGGCCGACAGCGCGTCGTAGGCGCCGGGCATCAGCGCGAGGCGCTGGCCCGCCATGATCGCTCTGAGCTTCTTCCTGGCGCTCATGTCTTTGCTCCAAAGTCAAAGCCGGCGGTCGACCGCGGCCTGCAGCCACGGTTGGTCGGCGGCCGTGCGTTGTTCCCAGCTCGCGATCTCATCGGCGTGCTTGAGGGTGAGCCCGATGTCGTCGAGGCCTTCGAGCAGACGCATGCGGTCGGCGGCCGGGATATCGAAGCTGATATCCGCCCCGCCGGGACCGCTGATGCGTCGGGTTCGAAGATCGACGGTGAACGGCGCCGCGCCGTTGACCGCAACCACGCGGTCCACAAACGCCGCCGCGTCGCGCGGTTCGAGCACGATCGGGAGCAACCCGTTCTGCAGGCAGTTCTCGCGATAAATGTCGGCAAAGCTTTTCGCGACGATGACGCGGATGTTGTTCGCGAGCATTCCCCACACCGCCGCCTCGCGCGAGGAGCCGGCGCCGAAATTGTGGCCGGTCACGAGAATGC
>Ga0318577_10000645_pt1 | contig 10588 bp, 6 predicted proteins | sample GRESIP089b5f25_FD_203484 | JGI IMG/M metagenome (GOLD analysis project Ga0318577, IMG submission 203484) | Tropical soil microbial communities from Luquillo Experimental Forest, Puerto Rico - GRE.SIPMG.089b5f25 | ecosystem: Environmental > Terrestrial > Soil > Tropical forest > Bulk soil... | reverse complement strand
GACGCCGCGGCCACGGCCGCGTCGTCGATCGTCAGTTGCACCGCATCACCGCCGCGCCAGCCGTCGCGACGCAGGTGGCCGGTCACATGGACCGCCGCACCGTGGGTCTCGGCGAGAAATTTCCCGAGCGGCGTGCCGGCGGTGCGAAAGGCGATCGCGCGCAGCCGCCCGGTATCGAGCGGGTCGGCCAGGGTGCAGCGCAGATGACCCGTCCCGACCCGCTCGGCAAGGACGATGCGGACGCCGGAGAAGACGAAACGCGGCTCGGGATTGGCGGCGCCGAACGGCGCCAGCTTCGCGATGTGATCGAGCAGCTCGCCTTGAGCCGCGGCAACCGAGAGGGCCCCATCGATCAACTGTTCCGGTACGAGCCGATCGCGATCGGTACCGTCCCCCAGCCTTGTGGCGAGAAATTCTCGCAACGCGTCGAGCTTTTCGGCTGCGACTGTGAAGCCCGCTGCCATTGCGTGGCCGCCGCCGTTGATCAAGAGGCCCGCCTGACGTGCCGCGATCACCGCCGGGCCCAGCGGCAAGCCGGCGACCGAGCGGCCGGAGCCCTTGCCGATGCCATCGGCGAGGGCGACGACGCAGGCTGGGCGCTCGTAACGCTCCTTCAGCCGCGCGGCGACGATACCGATCACGCCGGGATGCCAACCCTCCGCCGCGGCGAATATGAGGACCGGCGATTGCGCGGCGCCCTCGACTAGACAGATCGCCGACTCCAACGTGCGGGCCTCGATGTCGCGGCGCTCACGGTTGTAGGCATCGAGCCGCGCCGACAACTCGGCGGCGAGCGCCGCATCATCGGTCGCCAATAGATGCGCCCCGAGATCGGCGGCTCCGACCCGGCCGCCGGCGTTGACCCGTGGACCGAGGACGAACCCCAGATGATACGCGTCGACCCGCTCGCTGAGGCCGGCGACCGCGGCCAACGCGGCGAGACCGCCATTGCCGTTGCGCCGCGCAACTTTGATCCCTTGCGAGACCAGCGCCCGATTGACGCCGGCGAGCGGCACGACATCGCAAACCGTGCCGAGCGCCACCAGATCGAGCCACTGCAGCAGGTCGGGCTCGACGCGGTCGCCGACGTACCAGCCGGCGCGGCGCAGAGCGCGGTTGACCGCGACGGCGAGCAAGAAGGCAACGCCGACCGCTGCCAGCTGACCATGCGGGCTCGCTTCGTCGAGACGGTTCGGATTGACGATCGCAAAGGCGCGCGGCAACAACGGCTCGGCCACGTGATGATCGATGACGATGATATCGAGCCCGGCGTCGGCGGCGTCGGCGAGAGGCAGATGCGCGTTGGTGCCGCAATCGACCGTGACGACAACCCGCAGACCTTCGTCACGCAGCCGCAACAGGGCCGGGGTGTTCGGGCCGTAGCCCTCGCGCAGCCGGTCGGGAACGTAGATCCGGGTCGGCGCACCGACAGCCCCGAAAAACCGTGCCAGCAGCGCCGCGGAGGTCGCGCCGTCGACATCGTAATCGCCGAAGATGCCGATCGTTTCGCCTTGCCGCACCGCCTCTACAAGGCGCGCCGCGGCGATTTCCATGTCGCGCAGATGCGAAGGATCGGGCAGCTGGTTGCGCAGGCGCGGCGCGAGAAACGCCGGCGCGCCGTCGACGTCGATCCCACGCTGCGCGAGCAGCCGCCCGACGATCTCGGGCAAGCCGAGCCGCTCGGAGATTGCTTCTCCCACTCGCGCATCGCCGGCCCGCAGCCGCCAGCGGCGGCCGCTCACCGATCGCTCGACCCCCAGTATCGCCCCAGCCGTTGCAGCGGCGCCCCCCGCGCCGTCGATCATCTCTGTCCTAACCCAGGCCCCCGATATTCCTATCGTCACCCCTTCCGGAACGGGGGTCCAGAGCTCGACCTATAAGTCTCTGCGGCAACTGGATTCCCGCTTCCGCGGGAATGACCGAGCGGAGCAATTGTCTGAGAATCAGGGGAGCTCACCTCGCGAATGGGGCGAAGCTCTGCTTGCGCGTAAAGTCGTGGCGGGCTTCGACGTACCGCACTGTTCCGGATTTCGACCGCATGACGACCGAATGCGTCATCGCACCGCCCGGAAAACGGCGCACCCCGCGCAGCATTGTGCCGTTGGTGACCCCCGTCGCGGCAAACATCACATCGCCTGAAGCCAGATCGTGCAGTTTGTATTTGCGATCAAGGTCGGTGATGCCGAGGCGATGGGCGCGGGTGCGCTCGTCGTCGTTGCGGAACAACAGGCGCCCCTGCATCTGGCCGCCGATGCAGCGCAGCGCCGCCGCCGCCAGCACGCCCTCCGGCGCACCACCCGAGCCGACATACATGTCGATTCCGGTGTCGGGCTCCGAGGTGGCGATGACGCCGCTGACATCGCCGTCGGAGATCAGCGCGATGCGGGCGCCGGCGGCGCGCACCTTGGCGATCAAATCGGCATGGCGCGGCCGATCGAGAATGCACACAACGAGGTCCGAAACCTCTGCCCTCTTCGCCTTGGCGAGGTTTTTCAGATTAACCGCCGGCTCCTCGTCGAGATCGACGAGATCATCGGGCAATCCGCCACCAACGGCGATCTTGTCCATGTAAACGTCGGGAGCGTTGAGAAAGCCACCCGAATCGGCCATCGAGATCACCGAGAGGGCATTGGCGCCGCCCTTGGCGGTGATCGTCGTTCCCTCGAGCGGGTCGAGCGCGATGTCGATCGGCGGGCCATTGCCGGTGCCGACTCTCTCGCCGATAAAGAGCATCGGCGCTTCGTCGCGCTCCCCCTCGCCGATCACGACCGTACCGGCGATCGCGAGGCTGTTCAGTGCTTCCCGCATCGCATCGACGGCGGCCTGATCGGCAGCCTTCTCATCACCTCGTCCCATTAGGCGCGAGGCGGAGAGCGCGGCGGCTTCGGTCACGCGGACGGCCTCCAAAGCCAGATTGCGGTCCATCCTCGATGTCTCGGGCATCGGCCTTCCTCCTGATCGTTTGTTGCGCCCTTGTCTTCCTCAGAAATCCTCGATGCGGATCATCCTCGGCGGTTCGAGCACGCTGTCGAGCGCCTCGATTTTGTTGAGAGCCCGGCGCATCGCCGCCTCGACGGTGACATGGGTCGTCATCACTACCGGCACCGCCTCGCCCGGCGCCCGGCCGCGTTGGATCATCGACTCCATCGAAACCTGCTCGTCGCGCAGAGCGGCGGCGACATCGGCGATCACGCCCGGCTGATCGACCACCATAAGCCTGATGTAATAGGCGCCGTGATGGCGCTCGATCGGCACGCCAGGGATCGTGCGGAGATTGCCGCTATGAATCCCGAAGGGCGGAACAGGGCGTCCCGCGGCGATGTCGACGAGATCGGCGGCGACCGCCGATGCTGTCGGGGAAGCGCCTGCGCCGCGCCCCTGCAATACCACCCGCCCGACAAAATCGCCCTCTGCAACGACCGCGTTATAAACGCCCTCAACCGCTGCGATTGGCGTGCCTCGCGGGACCATGCAGGGATGGACACGCTGCTCCAACCCCGCCTCCGTCACCCTCGCGATCCCGAGCAGCTTGATACGGTAGCCGAGCTCCTCGGCGAAATCGATGTCGAGCCGCGAGATGTGGCGAATGCCCTCCGCGTAGACGCCCTCAAGGTCGATCGGGCGGCCAAAGCCGACGCTTGCCAGGATGGCGAGCTTGTGGGCAGCGTCGATACCGTCAATATCGAAGCTCGGATCGGCCTCCGCGTAGCCCAGCCTTTGCGCTTCGGCCAGAACTTCAGCGAATTCGCGTGCGCTCTCGCGCATCGTCGTCAGGATATAATTGCAGGTCCCGTTGAGGATTCCATAGACCCGTTCCAGGCGGTTGCCGGCAAGGCCCTCGCGCAATCCTTTGATCACCGGGATGCCGCCGGCAACCGAGGCCTCAAAAGAAAGGATGACGCCGCTTTCTTCGGCTCGCGCCGCAAGCCGCGTCCCCTCATGAGCCATCAACGCCTTGTTGGCGGTGACGACGTGCTTGCCGTGAGCGATTGCCGTATCGACGACGTCGCGGGCAATCCCATGGGCGCCGCCGATCAGCTCGACGACGACATCGACCTCGGGATCGGCGGCCATCGCCGCCGCGTCCTCGTACCAGCGCACCGCCGAAAGGTCGGCGCCACGGTCCCGGCGGCGGTCACGCGCCGATACAGCAACGACGACGAGCCTGCGGCCGGCACGCTCGGACAATAGCTCGGCTTGGCGGTCGAGCAATTGCAGGACGCCGGTGCCGACTGTACCGAGACCAGCGATGGCGAGCTTCAACGGCGGTTTCACGACGACAATCCAACGGCGGTGTGCGAAACGCAGGAGCCGCCACCGCCAACGGCCTCCGCCGAGCCTTTGTAGCGCCGGAGCGTGAATTTTTCGATAGCCTTGCGGGATCGACGGCGCCGCGCGGACGCCGCGCAGCTTTCACTCGATACCGGCCCGCGCCGGACCGGCGCCGCCCTCCCCCGCTCGCGGGCTAGGGCTACGGTGGGAGCTCAGTGTTCGAGGATCACTTCGGCGCGGCTTTCGCCCGAATTGGCACCAGCCGGGACCGCCTCGACCTGGATCTTGTCCGCCGGAATTCCTGCCTGCTTCAAAGCGGCAGACACCGCCTGAGCGCGATCGAGCGCGGCGCGATACCCATTGAGCTGTTCGACCGCCCCGCTGCCGCCTGCCGCATATCCGACCACACGAACTTTCCCCGGATTCTTCTCGTATAACGGCACCACCGTTTCGAGCTTGTGGCGATCGCCTTCGGTGAGGTCCTTCGAATCGGCGGAGAATTTGATTTCGGCGACGGGCGTGTCAACCGGAGCAGGCGGTTTCTGAGCCCCTTTGCCGGGCTCAGCCGCGGCGGAGCGGGTGGGGACCGGCGGCGGCACTTCTGGCGGTGGCGGCGCCGGCTCAAACCCGGCAGTGGCCTTCGCCTGCGGCAAGGGCGTCGGCGCGAGAGCTCCGCCCGCTGCGAGCCCCCCTGGAAGGGGACTTGTGTTGCTCGCAACCTTTGGTGGCGGCGGCAACTGGGGGGGTGGCGGCGCTGCTTCGATCTGCTCGGGCTGCGGTGTCGCTCGCGCCTGTGGTACTTCGAGGGTCGACTCCATCGGCCCAGGCTCGGGCGGCTCCCCCTGTTTGCGCAAGCCCGTCGTGGACCCGGCGACCGTCTTGCGCCCAGCCTGGGCAGAGCGGGGCGAGGCGGCCGGCGGAGGCACGGTTGACTTGTCGCCGCCAGCACCCGCAACGGCCGAAGCGATCGAAGCCGGCGGCGGAGCAGGCGTCACCGCGGCTGCTTGAGTACCCTCAGGCTCGCTCGCCGGGGCAGAACCGGGCGGCGGTGGAGGAGCTGCGGGCGTGGTGGAAAAGCCGGCTCGCAGCTGCTCGTCGGAGTATCGCGCATTCGCCCGATCAGCGATCAGGCTCTGGGTCAGTTTCTCACGGTCGGCTGCCGTCATCGCCCGGACTGGTGGCGGTGGCACCGTCGCGAGGTTCGGGTAGTCCGACGCCTCTCCTGCCGCCAAATTTCGCGTGTTCGGCGTCGTCTCGGGATCGGGATCATTCCGACTGGTGCCGGTCCAATCGCGCCATGTGTCGACCGGGTCGCAAGCCGCGAGGCCGAGCAGCACCGCCATCATGGCGGGCCGGCACACCCGCCATCCTGTCCTTCTCCCCGCGCCGGAACCGCGGGACGGCGATTTCGCTATGATCATGACCAAGTTACCGACGAATGGCCCCCGTGCCTTCGCAGGCGTTCGGGATCCGCGTGCGATCGGCACAATCGATCCGTGCTGATGTATTAGATCCGGACCGGCGCGTCACTACATTTGATCGCGGGGACTTTCGCCTAGCTCCGAGCCTGCGGTCGCAGCCGGATGCTTCGGGGGTTTCGATCTTGAGTTCTGAACGGGCAGTATAATCAAGGAAATGGCAATGGACGAAACGGGCCGGGACAAGCCCGGCGCTGAAAGCCGGCCGGCCGGCACTCGCCATACCACGAGCCGGCGGGCTAGCAGGGCTGGCACGAGACGAGCAACTGCCCCACAGGCCCATCAGGAGACCGACGGGCCTGCCGAGACGGTCACGGCTTCCGGTAACGGGGCGCCCGGCGACTCCATTCCCGATGCCGCCGATCTATCGCAGAAAATGGCCGAGATCGCCCGACAGAGCCAACGGCTGGTTGCCGATTTCATCCAGCGGCAGGCCCCGGAAAATGGTGTCGGATTGGCGAACACGCTGGGGATTGGCATCGCCTTTCTCGAGATGACGGCGCGCATGTTGTCGGACCCGTCTCGGCTGGTTCAGGCGCAGCTGTCACTGTGGAACGACTATTTGACTTTATGGCAGCGGACGGCCCAGCGCTTTCTCGGCGGAGAGACCGAGCCGCTGATCGAGCCGCCGGCTGGAGACCGGCGCTTTCGCGACGCAGCGTGGACCGACAACACGCTGTTCGATTTCATCAAGCAGAGTTACCTGCTGACAGCGCGGTGGATGCAAAAGACGGTTCGCGAAGTCGAAGGGATCGACGAGCGCACCGCTCGCAAGGTCGATTTTTACACCCGCCAGTTCGTCGACGCCCTCGCGCCGTCGAATTTTCTTCTGACCAATCCCGAGGCGTTGCGCGCGACAATCGAAAGCCGCGGCGAGAACCTGCTCAACGGGCTGAAAAACCTGCTCGAAGACCTCGAGCGCGGCAAGGGCCACCTGACGATCAAAATGACCGATATGGAGGCGTTCCGAATCGGCCAGAACATCGCAGTGACGCCGGGGAAGGTCATTTACCAGAATGACCTGATGCAGCTTCTACAGTACGAACCGACGACCGAGAAAGCAAAGCACCGTCCCCTCCTGATCATCCCGCCGTGGATCAACAAATTCTATATTCTCGACTTGCGGCCCAATAATTCGTTCATCCGCTGGGCGGTGTCGCAGGGCCAGACCGTATTTGTAATCTCCTGGGTCAATCCCGACGAGCGGCTCGCTGCGAAGACATTCACAGACTACATGCTGAAGGGCCCCCTGGCCGCTCTGGATGCGATCGCAGCTGCGACCGGTGAGCGCGAAGCCAATGTAATCGGCTACTGCCTGGGCGGCACACTGCTCGCCAGTACGCTCGCCTATATGGCGGCCAAGCGCGACAATCGCATCAAGAGCGCGACCTATTTTGTGGCGATGGTCGATTTTGCCGAAGCCGGCGAGCTGTCGGTCTTTATCGACGAGGAGCAGCTCTCCGCATTGGAGGAGCGCATGAACGCGAGGGGCTATCTCGAAGGCCACGACATGGCGACGACGTTCAACATGCTGCGCGCCAACGATCTGATCTGGTCGTTCGTCGTCAACAACTACCTGCTCGGCAAGTCGCCGTTTCCGTTCGACCTGTTGTATTGGAACGCCGATTCGACGCGCATGCCGGCGGCGATGCACAGCTTTTATTTGCGCAACATGTACCAGCAAAATCTGCTGGCAAAGCCCGGCGGCATTACGCTCGACGGTGTGCCGATCGATTTGCGCCAGATCAAGACGCCGTCCTTTCTTTTGTCGACCCGTGAGGACCACATCGCGCCGTGGCGGTCGACCTATTCCGCCACGCAGCTCTATCGCGGGCCAGTCAAATTCGTGCTGTCGGCCTCCGGGCACATCGCTGGCGTCGTCAACCCGCCGGGCGGCAAATACGGCCACTGCGAGAACGACAAAAACCCGCCGACGCCGGAGGAGTGGCTCGCCACCGCGACAGCCTACCCCGATTCGTGGTGGCCGACCTGGGAGCGTTGGGTCTCGCAATACGCTGGCGGTGAAGTGCCGGCGCGGCACCCCGGCGACGGCAACCTCAAGCCAATCGAGGACGCCCCCGGCTCTTACGTCAAGGTCCGCGCCGCGGATTGACGAAACCTTCGATTGCCCCTCGCTCATAACAAGCTAGAGTAGACGCCGTTGCCAATACTGCATTCGGCACGTGAGAGTTGCCAGAAGCAAGGGCATTGGTGAGGAACGCCATGCTCGCCTGGTTCGGTGAATTGAATGCCAAGGAGCGGCGAACAATGGGCGCCTGCTTTGGCGGCTGGGCGCTCGATGCGTTCGACGTGCAAATGTACAGCTTTGTGATCCCGACGGTGATCGCGCTGTGGGGTCTATCGCGCGGGCAAGCCGGGCTCATCGGCGCGGTGACCCTGCTGATCTCGTCGCTGGGCGGGTGGTTTTCCGGCACCCTGGCCGATCGGTTCGGCCGGGTGCGGATGCTGCAGATCACGATCTTATGGTACTCGGTCTTCACTTTTTCTGTGTGCGTTCGCGCAGAATTTCGAGCAGCTCTTCGTGCTGCGCGCCTTGCATGGGCTGGGCTTTGGCGGCGAGTGGGCAGCCGGAGCGGTGCTGATGGGCGAGGTGATCCGCGACAAGTACCGCGGCCGCGGTGTCGGCATCGTACAGACCGGCTGGGCCGTCGGCTGGGGCATCTCGGCGCTTGTCTACACTGCGCTCTACGCTTTTCTGCCGGAAGCGATCGCATGGCGGGTGCTGTTTGCGATCGGGCTCCTGCCCGCGGTCTTTGTGTTCTGGATCCGCCGCCACATCGATGAGCCCGACATATTCCGCGACCAGCGCCGCGATCGCCCGTCCGTCGGCATCGGCTATCTGTTCGCCGCGTTTCAGGGGCAGCATTTGTGGACGACGGTGAAGGTCACCCTGATGGTCGCCGGCGCGCAGGGCGGCGGCTATGCCCTTGGGATCTGGATGCCGACCTACCTGCGCACGGTGCGCGGATTGTCGGCAACCAGTACTGGCGGGTTTCTACTGGTCCAGATCCTTGGTGCGCTAATGGGCTTTCTGCTGGGCTCCTATCTGAGCGATGCGATCGGCCGGAAATCGACGTTTATGCTGTCCGCGATCGGCTCGTTCGTAATGATCCTCGTCTATATGTTCGTGCCGATGGACAACATCGCGCTGCTGTTCGTCGGCGTCCCGTTGTTCACAATTTTCCTGATCAAATTCCCGCCGATGGGGCCGTTCATGACGGAACTCTACCCCACAGGCGTACGCGGCACGGCCCAGGGCTTCTGCTACAACGGTGGCCGGGCTCTCGGTTCATTCCTGCCGACCTTGGTCGGGTTTGTCAGTCAGAGTCTGCCGCTCGGCGCGACGATCGCGCTGTCAGCGCGTTTGCGTCCGGGCTCATGATCATAATGCTGCTGGCGTTACCGGAAACCCGCGGCCGCAGCCTCGCAAGTCTGGAAGCGGCGCCCGCCGACTAACAGCGCCGATCAGTTAGACCTAGGGCCGAGATCCAGCATCAGCCGCAAATTCTGTACCGCGGCACCCGATGCTCCCTTGCCGAGATTGTCGAGCCGGGCAACGAGCACGGCCTGGCGCCGCGCCTCGTTCTCCGCGACGTAAAGCTCGAGCCGGTTGGTGCCGTTGAGCGCCTCCGGTTCGAGCTTGTCCTGCCCGTTGCGGGCCATGACCTTCACGTGCTCGGAGCCCTCGTAAAAGGCGCACAGTGCCTCTCGCAAATCGGCGCCGTTAGGCCTCCCGGGCAGGTCGTCGAGGTAGAGCGGTACCGAAACCAGCATGCCCTGGCGGAAATGCCCGACCGAGGGGACGAAAATCGGCCGGCGCGTCAGGCCGGAGTAGAGTTCGGTCTCGGGCACATGCTTGTGCTCGAGACCGAGCGCGTAAAGCTCGAAGGCGGGGCCCCCGTCACGGTCATGCGCCTCGATCATCGATCTGCCGCCGCCGGAATAGCCGCTGACGGCGCTGATCGTGATCGGGTAATCGGGCGGGATGTGCCCCGCCTCGACGAGCGGACGCAATAGGCCGATGGCACCGGTCGGATAGCAGCCGGGATTGCTGACTTTGCGCGAGCCCGCGATCCGTTCCGGCTGCTCGGGCGCCATTTCCGGAAAGCCGTAGGTCCATTCGGGATCGACCCGGTGCGCGGTGCTGGCGTCGAGCAATTTCGGTGCCTCACTGCCGAGCGCCGCGGCCAACCCGACTGCCTCGCGCGCAGCATCGTCCGGCAGGCACAGCACGACGAGGTCGCAGTTTGCCATCATGTCCTGCCGCGCCGATCGATCCTTGCGCAGCGCCGCGGGCAGGCTGCGCAGCGCTATCCCGGGCATCGTTTCGAGGCGTTGGCGGATGCCGAGCCCCGTCGTGCCGGCTTCGCCGTCGATAAACACGCTCGGTTGATTGCTCGCCATTGGGGTGCCCCCGCGCTATCGTGCGTTTGACCCGAGTTTCAGTGGAGTTCTCCGTTATGCCGGAAAACAGCGCCCCCTTGCAATGCCTCGCCGGTGTGCGAGTTCTCGACCTGACCCAGTTCGAGGCCGGTCCGTCCTGCACCGAAGCGCTTGCTTGGCTCGGCGCCGAAGTCGTCAAGGTCGAGAACCCGAATGGCGGTGAGCCCGGCCGGACGTCCTTTGCCGGCGCCCCCGGCAGCCCCGACTCGTTCTATTTCTTCGAATTCAACGCCAACAAGAAATCGGTCACCGTCAACCTCAAATCCGAGCGCGGCCTGGCTCTGGTCAAGGACATGGCCAAGAAGGCCGACGTCATGATCGAGAATATGGCGCCCGGAACGATCGAGCGGAGCGGGCTCGGCTACGACGTGATC
>Ga0318577_10000637_pt1 | contig 10609 bp, 9 predicted proteins | sample GRESIP089b5f25_FD_203484 | JGI IMG/M metagenome (GOLD analysis project Ga0318577, IMG submission 203484) | Tropical soil microbial communities from Luquillo Experimental Forest, Puerto Rico - GRE.SIPMG.089b5f25 | ecosystem: Environmental > Terrestrial > Soil > Tropical forest > Bulk soil... | reverse complement strand
GCAACATGTGGAAGCCGCCGTCTGGCTTGAGCCATTGCGGCTTGGTGGTTTTCACAGATGAATAATCGAACATGCGCCCGTCGACCTCGCCGCGCTCGACGGCGAGGAAGATCGAGGGCGAATCGGGATAGCCCAGCACCTGCCTGATGTTGAGCCCGAGCGCATCGCGTAGGATTTTTGGGACGTCGCCGTCGCGCGCGCCTTCGCCGGTGCCGGCGAGCACGAGCGGCCGCCCACCGGGCTGGCGCGCCTCCGCGATCGATTTTGCCGGGGCATCGGGGCGCACCAGCAGCACATAGGCATCGCCGGCGAAGCTCGAGGAAGAGCCGAGCCAGGTGAACTTGTGCGGGTCGAAGGCGACGCTCGGATTGTTTCCGATCAGGCCGATCAGCGCCATATCGCTGCCGAAGAGCGCGAAGGTCGTGCCGTCCTTGGGCGCGATTCCGAACAGGTAATTTGCCGCGCGCATGCTGCCGGCGCCCGGCATGTTCTGCGCGACGATGCTCGGATTGCCCGGGATGTAGCGGCCGAGATGGCGCGCGAGCAGGCGCGCCGCCGTGTCGTAGCCGCCGCCCGGCCCGTAGCCGACGATCAGATTGACCTGCTTGCCGCGATAGAAGTCGGCGACCGCGTCCTGCGCGCGCGCGGATTGGGCGAAGCCCAATGCGACGCATACCAATACCCGGATCAGGAGCGAATGTGCTTGGTTCCGCATAGCGGCGGCGCGCGCAGAAAGCTAGGCGGCGAGATTGCCGAACCGTTGCAGGTTCTCTTTCTGCTTCGCATTGCGCGGCGGCAGCTTGAACAGGCGCGCCGCGGTGCCGCCGAGAATGTTGTGCTTCGCCTTCTCCGACAGGAACGGCAGATCCCAGATGCGGCACGGCAGGTCGAAGTCCCAGTGCGGGTAGTCCGACGCGTAGAGCAGCTGCGTCTCGGCGTTGATCATCTCGAACGTGCACTGCAGCGCGCGCAGGTGCTCCGCCTCCATCGGCTGCGAGGCGTAGTACATGTCGCGCATGTAGTCGCTCGGCTTTTTCTTGAGCAACGGATATTCGGAGCTGCGCAACATGAATTCATGATCGAGCCGTTGCATCAGGAACGGCACCCATGCGAGGCCGCCTTCGATCCAGATCACCGGCAGTTTCGGGAATCGCTCGCCGAGGCCATTGGTGACCCAGTTGGTCGCATGCAGGATATTGTAGAAGGGGAAACCGAGGCCGTGCACCGAGGCGAAGCGGTTTAGGCTCTTGAACACCGGCTCGCCCATGTTGATGGCGGAATGAAACGAAAGCGCAAGCCCGCGCTCCTCGATGGCCCGGTAGGTTTTCATGTAGACGTTGTGGTGCACCGGCAGCGCGCGCACCGAGGTGATCATGAAACCCGTCACGTGCTTGCGGTCGCCGAACGTCTCGACCGTGCGCAACGCCTCGTCCGGATCGGAGAGCGGAAGCGACAGCATCGAATAGAAGCGCCCCTGCGCTTCCGGCAGCACCTTCTCCGTGAGCCAACGGTTATAGGCCCAGCACAGCTCGACCTCCATTTCCGTCGACGGGTGCAAGCCGACCGCCAGCAGCAATGTCGGAAACATGCATGCGTAGTCGACGCTCATCGCGTCCATCCAGCGGCGGCCGAGCTCGACGTCACGCAGCTTGCCGGCGCCGGTCTTCTCCGATGCGCGCATGGGATAGCGGGTAATGCGGCCGCCCATGTCCTGGAAGCTGACCTGGCTCGGGGTCAGCGCCTGGCGTCCCTTCGTGCGGCCGGCAAGCACGAGATGGCGCATGACATCGTTCGGCATGAACGGGAGAAACTCGTCGAAGCACTCGTTCTCGTAGTGGTGGCTGTCGACGTCGACGATCAGAACGTCGTCGAGACCGCGTTGCTGCGCCTGCCTGCGCGCATGGGCGAGCAGCTGGGTCGTGTTGAGCTCTTCGATGGCGACGCGTCGTCCGCGGTCGGCGAGAAGCTCCATGGCGTCGCTCCCTGCATTGTCGATTTTAACACTCCAAATCCTATGCCGATTAGTGCTCTTGCGAAAGCTGCATCGCGCCGGACCAGTTGCAATACCGCTCGTCCCCGCGAAAGCGGGGACCCAGATCCGAAGGCAGAGCAAGTAGCCCTGGATTCCCGCATAGCGCGTCGAAGACGCGCGTGAACGCGCTTATGCTGCGGGAATGAGCGGATGATCGAAAGGCCTTACGGCTCGAGCTCAGTATCCCAATAGAGATAATCGAGCCAGCTTTCGTGCAAATAGTTGGGCGGAAAGCGCCGGCCGTTGCGGTGCAAGTGATTGACGCTCGGCTGGAACGGCATTTGCGAGGGCCACATGCGCGCCTCGTCCGTCGTCATGTTGCCCTTCTTGAGATTGCAGGGCGAGCAGGCGGCGACGACGTTGATCCAGGTCGTGTGACCGCCGCGCGAGCGCGGCAACAGGTGATCGAAGGTGAGGTCCTCGCGCCCGCCGCAATACTGGCAGACGAATTTGTCGCGTAGGAAAACGTTGAAGCGGGTGAAAGCGGGCTGGGTCGCGGGCTTCACGAAGGTCTTGAGCGAGACCACGCTCGGCAGCTGCATCTCGCGGCTGGGGCTGCGTACGGCGCGCTCGTAATGCGCGACGATGTTCACGCGCTCGAGGAACACGGCCTTGATCGCGTCCTGCCACGACCACAGCGACAGCGGATAGTAGCTGAGCGGACGAAAGTCCGCGTTGAGCACGAGCGCGGGAAAGCCAGTGGGCGACATATGCACGTTCAAATCGCTCCTCGTCTCCTTTCCCCGACGACGCGGCGCGACCTAGTCTATAGGGGAGCATGACGGGATTGTGAAGCCCGATCCGCGGGTTACCAGGGCTGCCGTAACCGCTTAACTGCCGCGCACCCGGTCAATGACCGCAAGCGCATCGGCGACACGGTCGCCGTGCCAGGCGATGTGCTGGTCGGGACGAATCAGCAGCAGCTTGTTGCGAAAGAATTCGGCGGGTCGGTCGAGTGACAGAATTTTTACGGGGACGCTGCGTGTCTGCGCCGCCATCACCAGGCGCCGCGCCTCATCCGGCGCCCCGAAATCGATCAGCGTGAATCCCTTCCCGAATGCGTCATAGAGCGCGCGCCCCGGCGCCAACCAGAAATGCGGCGCGCGTGCGCCGGGACGATCCAGCGGCGTGTAGTTGTCCCAAGTATCGGGCGGCGCCTCGGTGCCATCGGGGCGGATGATCGGCGAATCTTCATAGCGTTCGCCAAGCTGGATGCCGACCGTCAGATATTGCGGCCGATCCTCCTCCATGATCCTCGCGCCGAAGGCGCGGCGCGCGGTTTCAGCTGCGGCGGTGTCGGCCTCAGAATCGGCGGGCACAGCCCAGCCGTCCATCACGTGGGTGCACCGGATGCCCAGCTGCGCGTTGCGAATGCCGATGGGCCGGCGCTCGATCTCGTAGCTTTCCAGGAGCCGCGGCCCGGCCCAGCCTTCGTGGGCCGCGGCGAGCTTCCAGCACAAATTCATCACGTCGCCGATCCCGGTATTCATTCCGAGCCCGCCGAGGGGTGTGAAGAGATGTGCCGCATCGCCGGCGAGGAACGCACGGCCGCGTTGATAGTGCTCGGCGACCAGGGCCAGGCCGCCGGTCCACGGTCCGCCGGAAATGATCTCGAAATCAACGTCGGCGCCGATCATCGCCGCGATCACCGCCTTGCCGTCGACGTCGTGCCAGTCGATTCCCGGCGGCACCTGGTAATGGACGACCCAGGTTTCGCATCCGTCCTGGGAATACATCATCCCGCGCATCTGCGGATTGAGGATCCAGGTCATGTTGGTGGGCGGCCGTTTGCTCGCCGCCATCAATCGCGGCGAATGGATGAAATAGGACAGCATCGTGCCGCCCATGAAGGCGCGGTGCGTGCTGCCGTCTTCGCCGACCATCGCGAAGTCGAGCGCGCGGCGCACCGTGCTGCCCGCGCCGTCGATGCCCAAGAGATAGCGCGCTTTGATCGCGCGGCGCTCGCCGCTCCGGGTGTCCTCGACATCGGCCACGACGTGGTCGTCACGCTCGACGAACGAAGTGAGCCGCCAACCGAAATGGATTTGCGCACCCGACGCGCGCTCCGCGCAGCGCCGCAGCACGCGCTCGAGCACGATCTGCGAGACGTTGTTGGGAATTTCGGGCGTCGGCCAATCGGAATAAGGGCGCGGCAGACGACCGAATTCGTGGCCGCAAAATCGGGTTACGTAAGCCGAGGCGCGCTCGACATGCGCCGGCAGGCCTTCCGATCGCAGCTCGTCGGCGATGCCGAGCCGACGAAAATGCTCCATCGAGCGCGCGTTGGTGTTATTGCACTTGGGGTGCTGCGCCGTTTCGAGCTTCTCGTTGACCAGGATTGCCGGAACGCCGCGCCAGGTTAGCTCGATCGCTGCTGCAAGCCCGACCGGCCCGCCGCCGACGATCAACGCGAACGTTTCAGCTTGCATCCTCGATCGATCCGAGCGCGGGCCGCCGCGGGCTTAGCTCATCGCATGGCCGCGGCGCGGCGCGCGAGAAACTCGCCGCCATGGCGCATCCCCTCCTGGTCGATGCCGTGGCCGATGCCATACGAGAGATGCCACTCGACCGGGATGCTGAGCGCGGCCAGGCCGCTCGAAGCATGAAACAGCGCCTGCGCGGGGATGAGATCGTCCTGGTCGCCGTGCACGAGGAGCACCGGTGGGCGCGATTTGATCTCGCCAGCAAATTTTTCCATCTCCGCTTCGGGCGGTCCGACGAGCAGGCCGGAATAGCCGACGATCGCGAACGGCGGCGCAGCGCGACGCAGTCCCGCGTGCAGCGCCATCATCGTGCCTTGGCTGAACCCGACCAGCGCCAGCGCCGACGCGGGAAGATTGCGGCGCTTGAGCTCCACGTCGAGAAAGCGTTCCAACACCGGCGTCGCCTGGTTAACGCCGAGCCAGCGTTCGTTGGGATCGCGGAAGGTCAGCGCAAACCACTGCTTGCCGACCGGCGCCTGCCCGCATGGCTCCGGCGCGTGCGGCGAAACGAACGCGGCATGCGGCAGCAGCGGCTGCCACGCGCGCCCGATCTCGATGAGATCGTTGCCGTCGGCGCCGTAGCCGTGCAGAAAAACCACGAGCTGGCGCGCGGCGCCCGAGCGCGGCTCAAGGCGAGGACCGTCAAGCTCGGCCATTGCCGCTGCGCTCCACCACCGCCGCAATCGGAGCGCCCTCGCGCTGCTTGCTCCAGCGATAATAGGACCAGAGCATACAGGCGGCCGCGCCGCGCCAGGGGCGCCAAGCTTCCGCCAGCGGTCCCATTTGCTTCGCGGTCGGCCGCGTCTTGAGCGCAAGCAGCAACCGCGCGCCTTCCTGCAGCGCCAGGTCGCCAGCCGGCCAGGCGTCCGCGTGGCCCAGGCAAAACAGGAGATAGATGTCGGCGGTCCACGGTCCGATGCCGTGCACCGCGGTGAGCGCCCCGTGCGCCTCGTCGGCCGGCATCTGCACGAGCGTCGCCAGGTCGAGCTCGCCGCGGGTGATCGCCTTGGCGATTGCCTTGAGCGTACGGATCTTCGGCGCGGAGAGGCCGGCGCGGGCGAGCTTGGCGGAACGCGCGCGCAACATTCCCGCCGGCTCGAACGGATCGACTGCCTGCGTCAGTCGCCCCCAGATCGCTTTCGCGCTTGCGGTCGAGAGCTGTTGCGAGACCACGATCGACGCGAGGCCGGCAAATCCATCGGCGCGGCGCCGCAGCGGCGGCCGGCCCGCAGACGACAGCACCGCAGCAAAGCGCGGATCGACGCCGATGAGCCGCGTGATCGCGCCGTCGAGGTCCGCTTCGGTGTGGATGAACGATGACATGGCCGCTGCGCAGCATCTACAAATGCGGCGCTGACGCAACCCTCTCCACCGGATCCCTTTCCGCATGCGGCGAAGGGGCCGGCCGCGGATCGCGCATGGCTCGTCCGGTATTTCGTTTCGCGCCGTCGCCGAACGGCTATTTGCACCTCGGTCACGCGCTATCCGCCCTCATGAATTTCGACATGGCGCGCGCGGCAGGCGGCCGGCTCCTGTTGCGCATCGAGGATATCGATGCGGCGCGCTGCCGGCCGGAATACGAGCAGGCGATTTACCAGGATCTGGCGTGGCTCGGCATCTCCTGGGAGGAGCCAGTCCTGCGCCAAAGCACGCAGTTCGATGCCTACCGCGCGGCGCTGGCACGGCTTGAAGCCGCGGGTCTCATCTATCCGAGTTTCGAGAGTCGCGGCGAGATCGCGCGGCTGATCGCCGAGCGAGGCACGCCGGAAAACTGGCCGCGCGATCCTGACGGCGCGCCGCTCTATCCTGGCCGCGGGCGGATGCTCTCCCCCGCCGAACGGGAGCGACGCATCGCGGCGGGCGCGCCCTACGCGTTGCGGCTCGACATGTCAGCGGCCATGGCGCGCGTGGGGCCGCTCACCTGGACCGAAACCGGACCCGCCGGCGCCGGCGGCACGGTGGCGGCGGAGCCGCAGATGTGGGGCGACGTCGTTTTGGCGCGCAAAGATGTGCCGACCAGCTATCACCTCGCCGTGGTCGTGGACGACGCGCGCCAAGGCGTGACCCACGTCGTGCGCGGACAGGATCTGTTCTGGTCGACCGGCATCCACCGGTTGCTGCAAGCCTTGTTGGATCTCCCGGCGCCGCAGTACCACCATCACCGCCTGATCTTCGACGCGAGCGGGCAAAAGCTTTCGAAATCGACGCGCGCCACCGCGCTGCGCTCGCTGCGCGCAGACGGCGTCAGCGCAGCCGAGATCCGCGCGATGGTCGGGTTGATGTAAGTTGCGCGTTGGTTTGTTAGCGCACGAGCACGGACGCCGGGCCGAAGCGGTAGTTGATTCCGGCTTTGACGACGTGAATCCGCTCGCGGACGTTGCTGTCGAGGAACAGCAGAGCAATCGTGGGATTGCCGAAGCGCACGCCACGCGTGCCGAAGTCCATGTAATTGTATTCCAGCTTGCCGGACCAAGTATCCGTGAAGGCGTATTCGACGCCGGGGCCCAGCATCCAGCCCCACCGCGTTTCGCTGGCATTGAAGTTCAGTTGCGGCAGCGCGGCTGTGATCGACGCGATGCTGTATTTGTCATCCGCCCATGCCGCGCCCGCCTTGCCGTAGACCAGCAACCGATCGAATGCGACGCCTAGGCGGCCGGCAACGGTGCCGAGCGCGTCGACCTTTCCCGTGCAGTTCGCGCCGAGAATCGTCACGATGCCGGCTGCGGTAGCGGTCGATGAACATGCGGCGCTGCTGGTCAGGCTCGACCAACTCGCCTGCGCTTCGACGCCGACCACCCAGATGCCGGCTTGAAAGTTCGCCCCGATCTGTCCGCCGGCCAGAAACCCCGACGGATTGAGGATAACCGGCGCGGGCGCAACGGTCGCGCCGGCGAGCGCGAACGGCACCGCTGTTTCGTCCTTGCGGACCCAGCCGCCGCCGGCATGCGCGCCCAAATAAATTCCGGTCCAGCTGAAGATCACGGCCGCCGGACGATAGGGCAACGGGCTTACCGGGATGTCCGCTGCTGCGGCCGGGCGCGTCGCGCCCATGCACGCCAATGCGCCCAATCCAGCGAGCACAAATCTATTCATTGTCACCCACCCACACAGCGCACGCCCTGGATAGGCCGCACCCGTCGTCAAAACGCGTGGCGACCGTCACGTGCCGCATTGTTGGAATCAAGGCGCATCGAGCGCCGCGGTGCTGCGCACGAACGCATCGGTGCTCGCAAGGTCCCATCTAGAAGATTGAAATGGTTGCTTCTTCGCCGGCGCGTTGCACGGGAGACACGGGCCCGGACTTTTGCCGGGGCGCGCCGGGGAGCAATCGTCAGGACGCAGTTTGGTCCACGATTCGCACGATATCCGCCATGATCCGATTCAGCTCGAAATCCTTCGGCGTGTAGACGGCGGCGACTCCCGCCCGGTGGAGCGTCTGTGCGTCTTCAGGCGGGATGATGCCGCCGACCACCACCGGCACATCGTCCAGTCCCGCCTTCCTCATGCGCGTGACCACGTCTTTCACGAGCGCCAGGTGCGAGCCGGAGAGGATCGATAACCCAACCACGTGCGCGCCTTGCTCGCGCGCGGCCGCGACGATTTCCGCGGGGGTGAGGCGGATGCCCTCGTAGACCACGTCCATCCCGGCGTCGCGCGCGCGCACCGCGATCTGCTCGGCGCCGTTGGAGTGGCCATCCAAGCCCGGCTTGCCCAGCACGATTTTCAGGCGTCGGCCGAGCTTGCGCGAGACGCGGTCGATATCGGCGCGCAGATCGTCGAGCCCAACGGTCTCGTTGCGCGCCGCTCTTCCCACGCCGGTTGGTGCCCGGTACTCGCCGAATGTTTCGCGTAGCGCCAACCCCCATTCACCCGTCGTGACGCCCGCTTTCGCGCACTCGATCGAGGCTGGCATGACGTTGCGGCCTTCCTTGGCCGCAGCCCGCAATTCGCGCAGCGCCGCGGCGACGGCTTTGCCATCACGGGCGTCGCGCCATGCATTGAGTTGCGCGATCTGCTCGGCCTCGGCCTGCGGCGAGACGGTGACGATCGCCTCGGCGGCGCCTGCAAGAGGCGATGCTTCAGTCTCCACGAACCGGTTTACCCCCACGACCGTCCGCTCGCCGCGTTCGATCGCTTCGATCCGGCGCGTGTTCGATTCCACGAGCTGCTGCTTCATGTAGCCGTTCTCGACCGCCGCTACCGCGCCGCCCAGCGCCGCGATGTGAGCAAGTTCCTCCTTGGCGGAGCGCTTGAGCTCGTCAACCTTCGCGGCAATTGCGGGCGAGCCGTCGAAAATATCGCCGTATTCCAGCAGGTCGGTTTCGTACGCGAGGATCTGCTGAAGCCGCAGCGACCATTGCTGGTCCCACGGTCGCGGCAGGCCAAGCGCTTCGTTCCAAGCCGGCAACTGCACCGCGCGCGCGCGCGCATTCTTGGACAGCGTCACCGCCAACATCTCGATGAGGATGCGCGCGACATTGTTCTCCGGCTGCGGTTCGGTCAGGCCGAGGGAGTTGACCTGCACGCCGAAGCGAAACAGCCGTCGCTTGGGATCCTTGACATGGTAGCGCCTCGCGGTGATCTCATCCCACAGCTCGCAAAACGCGCGCATCTTGCAGAGCTCGGTGACGAAGCGCAGGCCGGCATTGACGAAAAAAGAGATTCGCCCCACCACTTCCGCGAAGTCATCAGCATCGAGCGCGGCCGAAGCTTGCACGCGGTCGAGCACCGCGATCGCGGTGGCGAGCGCAAAGGCGAGCTCCTGCACCGGTGTCGCGCCCGCCTCCTGCAGGTGATACGAGCACACGTTGATCGGATTCCATTTGGGTACTTCTTTGGTGGTGAACAGGATCACGTCGGTCGTGAGCCGCAGCGAGGGTGTCGGCGGAAACACGTAGGTGCCGCGCGAGAGATACTCCTTGATGATGTCGTTCTGGGTGGTGCCTTGCAGCTTGTCGCGGGCGACGCCCTGCTCGTCGGCGAGCGCGATGTAGAGCGCCAGCAGCCAAGCCGCGGTGGCGTTGATGGTCATCGAGGTGTTCATCGCGTCGAGCGGAATCTGCTCGAACAGGCTGCGCATATCGCCGAGATGGCAGATCGGGACGCCGACCTTGCCGACCTCGCCGCGGGCGAGCGGATGATCGCTGTCGTAGCCGGTCTGTGTGGGCAGATCGAAGGCGATGGAGAGGCCGGTCTGACCTTTGGCGAGATTCTTGCGATAGAGCGCGTTTGACTCCTGCGCGGTCGAATGACCGGCGTAGGTTCGGAAAATCCACGCCTTGTCAGGCAGCGGCTTTACGTCGGCCGCGTTGCTCATCCAAAACTCTCGCCCGCCTTGTGCGCTGCAGCATACCGCATCTGCGGAAACGAGTCTCGGTGCACACCCGAGAAATTGGAAGGGAACTGGGGAATGTCGGAAGCATTACCGACTGTGGCGCTTGCGTTGATATTGCGGTGCAGCATAAAATGCCGGGGTATTCCTTGAGAAATGCGGAGGCCTCCATGCCGGTCCGTGCCATCAGCCAGCCGCAGGCACCCGCGCCCAAGGACCTCTACGACATCGGCGAAATTCCTCCGCTCGGCCATGTGCCGGCGAACATGCATGCTTGGGCGATCCGCAAGGAGCGGCATGGCCCGCCGGAAACGTCGATGCGTCTCGAAGTGTTGCCGACATGGTCGATCGGCGAAGACGAGGTCCTCGTCTACGTCATGGCCGGCGGCGTCAACTACAACGGCGTGTGGGCGGGCCTTGGCATTCCGATCTCGCCGCTCGACGTGCACAAGAACGCGTTCCACGTCGCCGGCTCGGATGCCGCGGGCGTGGTCTGGGCCTGCGGCTCGAAAGTTCGCCGCTGGAAGGTCGGCGATGAAGTCATCGTCCACTGCAATCAGGACGACGGCGACGACGAGGAATGCAACGGTGGTGATCCGTTGCTGTCTCCGTCGCAACGCATCTGGGGCTACGAGACGCCGGACGGCTCATTCGCGCAGTTCTGCCGGGTGCAGTCGCGCCAGCTCATGCCGAAACCCGCGCATCTGACCTGGGAAGAGGCGGGCTGCTACATGCTCACGCTGGCGACCGCCTATCGCATGC
>Ga0318577_10000633_pt1 | contig 10627 bp, 8 predicted proteins | sample GRESIP089b5f25_FD_203484 | JGI IMG/M metagenome (GOLD analysis project Ga0318577, IMG submission 203484) | Tropical soil microbial communities from Luquillo Experimental Forest, Puerto Rico - GRE.SIPMG.089b5f25 | ecosystem: Environmental > Terrestrial > Soil > Tropical forest > Bulk soil... | reverse complement strand
GCGCCCGCGGGGTCATAATCCAGACCGCCCATCCCCATCGGCGGACCTTATCGTGGCGGGTTTACCCTTACAAGCGAACCACCCTTACCGACAAAACGATACATCGGCGTGCCGATTTTGCGCGCGCCGATTTTGCGCACGACGGGAGAGGAGACGGAGTTCACGTGCTGCGAACATCGCCGTTGCGAGCATCAGCGGCAGAAAGAAGTCGAGTACGCGAAACGTGACGAGCGCAGCCAGAAGATCCTCGCGCGGATATTGCGGCAACCCGACGAGAACAGCCGCTTCGACGACGCCGAGACTTCCCGGCGCGTGACTGACTATGCCGAGGAGCGTCGCGATCACGAACACGACCAGCACGGTAACGAAACTGACAGCGGGGCTCGCCGGAAGCAGCATGTATATGGAGAGCGAAGCCAGAATACGATCGAGGGCGCCGATCCCGATCTGCAACAGCGTGCCGCGAGAGCCGGGCAGCGCAATGCGCCAGTTGTTCCAGCCGATCCTTCGCCGGCCGCCTGCAAGCCAGGCGAGGTAACAAAGCACGGCGAGAATGCTGGCGAAGCCGACCAGCCGGTTGAGCGAAACCGGAAGGTGATCAACCGCGCTAAAGGCTTGCGGCGCATAGCCCGCCGCGCCGCCAAGCACGACGATATTGCCAAGCCAGTACGTCATGCCAGTGAAGAAGGCGATCTTGGCGATATCGCTGAGGTTCAGCTGCCAGTATGAATAGACGCGAAACCGCACTAGGCCGCAGGTCAGCGTCGCCGCGCCAAGCGAGTGACCGATTGTGTAGCTCGTGAAGCTGGCGAAGGCGACGACGCGCATCGGGATGTTGCGTTTGTCGATCGTGTGCAGCGCGAATAGATCGTAACAGATAAGATTGCTGTAACCCGCCGCGACCAGGGATCCGGCAATGAGGATATGCCAGATCGATTGCGCTTCGAACGCAGCCACGACTTTGCCGAAATCGACGTCCCGCAACAGATAATAAAGGACCATCGCGGCGACGATCACGATCGCAAGGCTGACCCAGATGCTGATCCGGCTCCGGGCGGGGCCGGAGATGATTGTCTGCGTAAGCAAAACCCGGTGCCGCCAGTCACAAGACTCCGAAAGTCGAATCGGGGCGCAAAATCGCACCGCTTGGTGACAGGATTGTTACGAGCGCCGATGGCGAAATCGCATCTGCAGTTCGCGCTTTGCCGCGACCGTCACACGAATGAGATATGAAATGGCAATTCTCGTTGCATGCGATTCGAAATTACGGCGGCGGCAGAGCTGCGGCCGAAAGCGGCGCTATGAAAGTGTTGGTCGCTACGGACGCTTGGCGTCCGCAGGTCAACGGCGTCGTGCGCACCCTGGGCGCTCTGGCGCGCGCCGCTGCCGAGCTCGGCGTTGCGATTGAGTTTCTGTCGCCGGAAGGCTTCTGGACCTTTCCGGTGCCGACCTATCCGGGACTGCGGCTGGCGCTGCCATCCAGGAAAAGTATCGCGGCGCGCATCGAGCGCGCCAAGCCAGACGCGATCCACGTCGCGACCGAAGGTCCGATCGGTTACGCGGTGCGCAGCTTCTGCATAAAATCCGGCAGGCCGTTCACCACCAGCTATACGACGCGGTTTCCCGAATACATTTCTGCACGCTCGCCCATTCCCGCAGCTTGGATCTATCGGGCATTGCGCCGTTTTCACGCCGCCGCAGCCGTGACCATGGTGGCAACCCCGTCGCTGATGAGCGAACTCGCTGGCCGCGGTTTCGGCAATCTTGGCATGTGGACGCGCGGTGTCGACGTCGATCTATTCCGTCCAGATCGCGCCATCGATCTCGATTTTCCCCGGCCCATTTTCATGACGGTCGGTCGCGTGGCGGTCGAGAAAAACCTACCAGCATTTCTGTCGCTCGATTTGCCGGGCACAAAAGTCGTGATCGGGGGCGGGCCGCAGCAAGCCGAACTCAAGCGGCGGTTTCCCGCCGCCAAGTTTCTCGGTCAGCTCGACAACGGGATCCTTGCCGCGCATCTCGCGGCGGCCGACGTGTTCGTGTTTCCGAGTCTCACCGACACGTTTGGCATTGTGCAACTCGAGGCGCTCGCCAGCGGCGTGCCCATCGCTGCATTTCCGGTCACCGGGCCGCGCGATGTCATTAGCAATCACCCGGTCGGCGTGTTGGACGATAACCTGCGCACCGCCTGCATGCAGGCGCTTTGGATATCGCGCGAGACGTGCCGCGAATTCGCCTTGCGCCACTCCTGGGAAAACAGCGCGAGGCAATTCATCGCCCATGTACGCAAGCTTGCCGCTGGTGCAGTCGACAAGCCCGCGATGCCAATGACACTTGATCAAACGGGGGCTCACTCCGAACCGCAAAGCCTGGTGCCCGATACGGGTTGCAGCACGACGAGGATGACCCATGAACATTCCCTCTGAGGCCGATCTCGACAAACTAACCGTCACCAAAGCCTATGCCCGCTGGGCGCCGGTTTATGATCTCGTCTTCGGCGCGGTGTTCGAGCGCGGCCGGAACGCCGCGGTTGCCGCGGCCGAGCGCATTGGCGGACGCATCCTCGAGGTCGGCGTTGGCACTGGAATTTCGCTACCGCTTTATTCGAGCAGTTGCCGCCTGTGCGGTGTCGATATTTCGGCGCCAATGTTGCGAAAAGCGGAGGAACGGGTCGCCGAGCTCAACCTCACCAATGTCGAAGGACTGTGGGTGATGGATGCCGAGCACCTATCATTTCCCGACAACTCCTTCGACGTTGTAGTGGCGCAATATGTCATCACCACGGTGCCTAATCCGGAAGCGACGCTCGATGAATTCGCTCGAGTGCTCAAGCGCGGCGGCGAAATCGTGCTGGTTAGCCGCGTTGGCGCTGAAGCAGGTCTGCGCCGCTCGCTCGAGCATTGGTTCCAGCCGGCAGCACGAAAACTCGGCTGGCGGACTGAATTCTCGTTCGCCCGTTACGCGCGCTGGGCGGTCCAGACCGACGGCATGCGCCTGATCGAGCGCCGTGCCATGCCGCCGTTCGGGCATTTCAATTTGATCCGCTTCGGCAAAGACGGTGAGGCTAGTCGCGTTGACCAATCCGAGGCGATGCGCGCTGCCGGCTGACCACAAGCCCTGTCACAAGGGATTCATCGAATCGCCATATCCAGACCCGAACGCCCGCTCGATGGGGCCCTTCGACATGGCTCCCGATCGTAACCATGACGACGCCGGACATAAGGACGAGACGAATGCAGACCTTTTTGGAAGCGCTGCGGACCCAACGCTGGGACGATCACCGTTATTATCATCACAGTCGGATCAACCAGACGCTCCACCTCGTTAGCGCGATAAGTTTTCTCTTCTCTTATGTGATGATCTTCAAGGATCCGGCGATCTCGGCCCTCGCCGCCTGGCTCGTCGCCATGACCACCCGGCAGACCGGGCACTTTTTCTTCGAGCCCAAAGATTACGACGTCGTGAATCGAGCAACGCACGAATACAAGGAAGAGATCAAGGTCGGCTATAATCTGCGCCGCAAAGTGGTGCTGTTGACGATCTGGGCGCTGTCGCCACTGCCGCTTTATTTTGATCCGACCAATTTCGGCCTGTTTGCGCCGGCCGTCGACAAAGCCGGTTTCGTCCGACACATGGCGCTGATCTGGCTGGCGCTGGGAATCGGCGGGGTGCTGTTCCGCACCGTGCAATTGTTTCTGATTAAGGATGTTCAGACCGGTTTGGTCTGGGCGACCAAAATTCTCACCGATCCATTCCACGACATCAAGCTTTATCACAAGGCGCCGCTCGCACTAATGCGCGGCGAGCTGATCGACCCCGATATCGGTCGGCATCGCTGGGACGAGGACGATGCCGAAGATGTCGAAGACGTCGAAGAGGCGCCGCGGTTTACCTAGGCTGAACGTTGTCCGCCGTCGAGAAATGCGCGGCGCAACGGCGCCAAACGGCGGCCCATGATCTCCTTGAGAACCGCTCGCTTGATGGTGCGGTTGGTCAGAGCCGGATCGTGCCACCACCAGCCGTCCCGCTGCATGCCGCTGGCGGCGGCGACGAAACGGGCGGCAACGGCGGCGAAATCTGCGTCGCTATAGTTGAGGCTGAAGATCAGCCGTCCGGTGCCGATCCAGCTCAGCATCAATCCTTCGGCACGCAGGTAATATTGCAGCATCCAATTGTAGCGCGACGGCTGCGTGTACCAGACGATCCAGATCGACGACAGGTTGGCGATGCGCACTGGCAGATTAGCCGCTTCCAGTCGTGCATTGAGCATATTCGCGCGTGTGTTCCAAACTTCATCGAGATCGCGATACAGCGCGTCGCTCTGCGGGGTCTTCAGCGCATGCAAAAATTCGTTCATTGCCGTCATGACGTAGGGATGCGAATTGAACGTACCGCGGGCAAGGCAAATGTCGGCAGGACGGTCCTCGCGATACCGCTTCATCAGGTCGGCGCGGCCGCAAACCGCGCCGACCGGCAACCCGCCGCCCAGCGTCTTACCGTAGGTGACGAGGTCGGCGCGCACGCCGAAATATTCCTGCGCGCCGCCTTTGGCGAGCCGGAATCCGACGAATACTTCATCGAAAATCAGGACAATATTGCGCTCGCTGCAGACCGTGCGCAGTTCCTTGAGCCACTCGGCATAGCGTGCCTTGTCGAAATGCGCACTGCGCCCGCTGTCGATGAGCGCGGAATCGCTCGGCGGCGCGACGTTCGGGTGCAACGCCTGCAGTGGGTTGACCAGAACGCAGGCGATGTTGCGGCGCTTGCGCAGCACACGCAACGCGCGCTCGGACATTTCGGTGAGCGTATAGGTCTGACGCGCGGTTACCGGGTTGCCGACGCCCGGCTGCACGTCGTCCCACCAACCATGATAGGCGCCGCAAAAGCGCACAACATGCGAGCGTCGGGTGTGATAACGCGCAAGCCGCACCGCCTGCATCACCGCTTCCGTGCCCGACATGTGGAAGGATACCTGGTCGAGGCCGGAAATCTCCGTCAGCATTTTTGCATTTTCGTCGATCACCGGATGATACGACCCGAGCACGGGGCCCAGATCGCGCACACGCGCCGCGCCGCGTTCGATCGTCTCTTTGTAAAAGTCGTAACCGAGCAGGTTGACGCCGTAGGAGCCGGTCAGGTCGTAACTGCGATTACTGTCGAGATCGGTCAGCATCACGCCGTCCGAGGCCCACACGAAGCTCGCGGAAGGCAGCTGAGCGCGTACAAGGCGCCGGTATTGGAACGGCACGCGATAGGCCGATGTGAACTTCAGGTCGGGCAACAACTCCGCCGCCTCGGCGTTGGCGCGAATCGTCTCAGCAAAGCGCGTCCGATAGGTTTGCGAGAGCCGCTCGAAACCAGCGCGGCGACGCGCGGCGACCTCCTCCGGGGCGCCGTCGGAACAGAAAAAACGCTCCACATCGTAGGCGTAGAACGGCACCAAGCGGGCGATGCGGCGGGCGATGCGTGCGTGGCCGGCGAGCGAAGCATGCTTGGCTTGCGACAGTTCGATCCGCTTGCGCAGTGCCGCGACCGAGGTTGCGACGGCGGCAGCGCCGATACTGTAAAAAGCAAGAGTCGCGGTGTGCCATTCCATCGAATCGCGGTTTACCCGGAAGTCTTTACAAAGACATGACGGTCAGAGCGCAGATCCTCAAAGTTTTCCAGCAGGAAGATATTAACTTCCTCTTGACCAACCGCATTCCGCGCCGGCTGGCGACTCGATTCATCGGCTGGTTCAGTCGGATCGAACGACCGCTCGTTCGCGATCTTTCGATTGCAATCTGGCGGCTATTCTCCGATCTCGACCTTAGCGAAGCTAAGAAAACACGCTTCAAAAGCCTGCACGATTGTTTCGTTCGCGGACTTAAGGACGGCGTTCGTCCGATCGACTGCCGCAGCGACATTTTGGCCAGTCCCTGCGACGCGATCGTCGGCGCCTGTGGCAAAGTCGCCGGCACGGAAGTATTCCAGGCGAAGGGCTTTCTGTACACGCTACAAGATTTGTTGTGCGATCCAGATGTGGCGGAAAGCTATCGTGATGCCTGTTATGCGACGTTGCGGCTGAAATCGAGCATGTATCATCGCTTCCATGCGCCGCATGACGGGTGCATTGCGCGCGTGCGCTACATTTCCGGCGACACCTGGAACGTTAATCCGATCGCGCTCAAACGGATCGAGCGACTGTTCTGTAAGAACGAGCGTGCGGTGGTGAGCTTAAGGCTCGCGACCGACGAGCGGGTGATAACTCTGGTCGCAGTTGCGGCGATTCTGGTCGCCAGCATTCGGCTGCACTGCCTTGGCGATGCGCTGAACCAAAACTACCGAGGGCGGACCGTCATGGAATGCGATAGCGTGGTGCACAAAGGCGATGAACTCGGCTGGTTCGAGCACGGCTCGACCATCATCGTGTTCGCGCCCGCCGGTTTCACTTTGTGCGAAAACATTCACGAGGGCGCCGCCATCCGCGTGGGCGAGCCGCTCATGCGGATGCTGTGATTGCTCACAAACGCTTAGCTAGCCGCTCGCCTTCTTCAGTTCGGCGGCTTGTCTGTCATCAAGCTCGGTAGCGCGACGGTATGCCGGCCGCGCGCTCATTCGCTGCCAATAGCGCTCGAAAGCGGGCCGTGGTTCCAAAGTGCCAAACATCATGCCAAAGCCGATCTGCGATGCGACATAGACATCGGCGGCCGTAAAGCTGTTGCCGACCAGATAGTCGCTGGCCGAAACTGCCGCCTCAAGCGTGTTAATGGTCTTGGCGAAATTGCCGTAGCTCATCATGCGCTCGCGCTCCGGCGGCACGACGAAGCCTAAAACTTTGTTGCTTGCCGCGGCCTCGAACGGGCCAGCGGTGAAGAACAGCCACCGATAATAAGGCGCGCGCAGACGGTCTCCAGGCGGCGGCGCGAGCCGGGCTTGCGGAAAGGCATCGGCGAGATACGCGCAGATCGCCGCAGTTTCAGTCACCGCCGTATCGCCATGACGCAATGCCGGCACTTTGCCCATGGGATTGATCGCGAGATAGGCCAGGCCCTTCATGGTCGAAGCATAATCGAGCACTTCGACTCTGTAAGGTTGGCCGACTTCCTGCAACATCCACCGGGCGATGCGCCCGCGCGACATCGGATTCGTATACAGAACGAGCTCGTCAGCCATGGCAGATACTCCAAAATGCGCGCAAATATGGGGCAGCGCCTCGCGCCGCGCAAGTGCGCCGCTTTAGTCCGGCGCGCGCAGCCGGTAACCGATCCCGGTTTCAGTGAGGATATAATGTGGACGCTCGGGATCGGCCTCGATTTTCTGCCGCAGCTGGCGGACGTAAACGCGCAGATATTGCGCGTCGGTCAGATCGTCCCACAGCTGGCCCAACAGAAATTTGTGCGTGAGCACCTTGCCGGCGTGCTGCACTAGGATGCGCAGCAACTCGTATTCTTTCGGCGAAAGCTTGATTTCGTTATCGCGGACTTTCACGATCCGTCGTACCAGGTCGACCGAGAGGTCGCCGACGCGAAAAATCGGCCGCTCGCCATGCGTTTGCAATTGATGCCGTAGCGCGGCGCGCATCCTTGCCAGAAGCTCATCCATTCCGAACGGCTTGGTCACGTAATCATCCGCGCCGGAATCGAGCGCCTGAACCTTGCCGGCTTCGTCATCACGGCTGGACAGAACGACGATGGGCACGCTGTCGTTGCGCACACGCATGGTCCGCAGCAGTTCATGCCCCTGCATGTCAGGCAAGCCCAGATCGAGGATCACCAAATCCGGCGCTTGCTGGCTTAATGCGGCGAGAGCCATTTTGCCGTTGGCTGCTTCAAGAATTTCGTATCCGTGCGCCGAGAGGCCGACACGCAACAGTTTGCGAATTGGCGGCTCATCGTCGATTACAAGAACACGTAACGGCGCGGCACTCATGCTGCTGCGTCCAGGCGTTGCGACTCAGCGGCTATCGGCAACCTGATAGTAAAGACCGCGCCGCGGCGATCGGAGCGATTGGCGGCGACGATGGTGCCGTTCATCGCTTCGACAAAGCCGCGGGAGATCGCGAGTCCGAGCCCAGTGCCAGGTCGAATTTGGTCCGCCTTCGGCACGCGATAGAATTTATCGAAAATATGTTCGAGATCGTCCTGTGGGATTCCTTCACCTTCGTCGGCGATCTGCAGGACGACCGCGCTTCCGTCACGCCACGTGCGGATGAAAACCGTAGTGCCTGCCGCGGCATATTTGGCTGCGTTATCGAGAAGATTGAACAAGACTTGCTCGAACAGAACCGCATCCACTGAAACCATGGGAATATCAGTCGCGAGGTCAAGCCGCACCGAGTGATTGCGCAGGATTTTCGTCGTCCGTTGCAATGTGGAGCCAATGATTTCCGATACGTCATGCGGCGCGAGCTTGGGCGCGACCGCACCCGATTCGAGGCGCGTCATGTCGAGCAAATTGGCAATGAAACGATTGAGCCGCTCCGATTCCTCGATGATGGTGGAAAGAAGCTCGACTTTTTCGCCGTCGCTCAGCCTGTCACTGAGATCGCGCAGGGTGCCGGCCGAGCCAAGCACGGACGCAAGCGGGGTCTTGAGGTCGTGCGATATCGAGGTCAGGAGCGCGGTGCGCAGTCGCTCGGTCTCGGCGGTGCGCTCCACGCGATCCATGTCTTCGACCAGCTGCACGCGCTCGATCGCGAGCGCGCCCTGGTCCGCGAGCGCGTCGAACAACCGCCGCTGATCGGGCGTGAGCCAGGGCCCGGTTTTGTCGCTGTCGATGCCGATAACGCCGATGGCGCCGCGCCCGGTGCGCATCGGTAGAAACAGCCGCTTCGCTCCGGGAAGCGTGTCGGAGCCACGTCCAGCGGCGCGGTTGTTTTCGAACGACCACTTCGCTGCGGCGAGATCGGCATCATCGAGCATATCCTCGGGCGGATAGCCGCTTTTGACCCTGAGCATGCCTTTGTCAGGTAACAGCAGCACAACTCGCACTCGCAACATCATGGCCGTCTGAAACGCCGTCGCCCACAGCACGTCATCGAGCGTGCCGGCGCCTGCGAGCTTGCGGCTGAAGGAATAAAGCGCCTCGACGGTCCGCATCCTGGCCTGCGCGGCCATCGCTTGCAGACGCCCCCGTGCCGCGACATGGGAAACAACAATGGCGACCAGCGTAAACAGCGCGAACGCGGCGATGTTGTGAGGATCGTCAATCGTGAACGTATAGATCGGCGGAAGAAAGAAGAAGTTGTAGCAAAGCGCCGAAACGATGCTGGCGAACAGCGACGGAAGCAAGCCGAAACGCACAGCTATGCCGACAATAGCGGTCAGAAAAACAAGATCGACGTTTTCGACTCCGATCCAGTAATTGACCAGTTCCGCGGCGCCCAATGCGAGCGCGACCGCCACTATCGCCAACAGATAAGGAACCAGTTCAAAAACCTTTTTCTCCTCCGAGGTGCGTAGCGTCTTGTTTGGAATCGGCTGTCCTAGCAACTGGTCGCCGGAAATGACATGCACGCTGATATTGCCGGACCGCCGAACAAGATCGTGAACGACGGAGCCGTGCATGATCTCGAACCAACGCGGGCGGGTCGATTTGCCGATAATGATTTGAGTGACGTTATGAGTATGGGCATAGCCGATTAAGTCATCGGCGATGCTGCGCGTGCCGGCGGGCAGCGTGACGGCTTCGCCGCCAAGCGTTTCCGCAAGCCGGAGCGTATCAGCGACACGGTCGCGTTCCTCTTCGGAAAGCTCCACGGCGCGCCGTCCTTCGATGTACAGCGCCGTCCACGGTCCATGCAGCCGATCGGCGAGTCGCTTAGCGTAGCGCACCAAACCAGCGCAGCGCGGATCTTCACTGATGCAGACAACAATCCGCTCGCCCGCGGGCCATGGCCCCTGAATGGCGCGCGCCCGCATTTCCGAAAGCAATTGCTCGTCGACGCGCTCGGCAGTCCGACGCAGCGCGAGCTCGCGGAGTGCGGTGAGATTGGCCGGAGAAAAGAAATGTTCGAGCGCGCGCTCGGCCTGTTTCGGAACGTAGACTTTTCCTTCCTTGAGCCGCTCGATCAGATCATCTGGTGTGAGATCGACCAGTTCGACGGCATCGGCACGATCAAAAATCGCGTCCGGCACGGTTTCGCGCACCCGCACATGGGTGATTTGCGCCACCACGTCATTGAGGCTTTCGATATGCTGGATGTTGACCGTGGTATAAACATCGATGCCGCGACTCATCAGCTCTTCGACGTCGAGATAGCGCTTCGGATGCCGGCTGCCCTCGGCGTTGGTGTGGGCGAGCTCATCGACCAGAACGATTTGTGGATGCCGTACGATGACGGCGTCTAGGTCCAATTCGGTAAGCAACGTTCCTTTATACTCGATAGTTCGGCGTGGAATGACTTCGAGGCCGTTCAAGAGTGCTTCGGTTTCCTTGCGGCCATGCGTCTCGGCGATGCCAACGACGAGGTCATAACCGTCCTTTTTCCGCGCCTGCGCCTGCTGCAACATCTCATAGGTCTTGCCGACGCCGGGCGCGGCGCCGACAAAAATCCTGAGCTTGCCGATGCGCCGTTCTTCGCGGCGCGCCGCTTCGAGGAGCGCCTCGGGTGAAGGTCGATGTCCGCTGTCGCGCCGCGAAGAAC
>Ga0318577_10000626_pt1 | contig 10660 bp, 12 predicted proteins | sample GRESIP089b5f25_FD_203484 | JGI IMG/M metagenome (GOLD analysis project Ga0318577, IMG submission 203484) | Tropical soil microbial communities from Luquillo Experimental Forest, Puerto Rico - GRE.SIPMG.089b5f25 | ecosystem: Environmental > Terrestrial > Soil > Tropical forest > Bulk soil... | reverse complement strand
GGTCTTGTGCGGCAGGTCGATGCCGCGCATCAGCGGGCGATAATTGCGGTTGCCAAGGATCAGCTCGGCCGGGACCACGCCGTCGCGCAGCACGTGCTGGTCGTGATAGACGTCGTCGAGCAGCAGGTTGATCGCGGTGATCCGCTGGACGATACCGCGTTCGATGTGCCGCCACTCCTCGGCCGAGAGAATACGGGGCAGCACGTCGAACGGCAGAATCCGGTCGATCGTTTGCGCATCGGAATAGACCGTAAAGGTGATCCCCAAATTGTAGAGCTCGGCATTGGCGGCGGCGGCGCGCTCTTTGAGCGCCTCTATCGACAGCCCGGAAAGGCGCTGGCGGATGACCTGGCTTGCCGAGCTGCGCAGCATCTCGCAGTAAAAGCTTTGCGGATCGTAACCGTCGAGGATCGAGAGTTCCATCTGCCCAGCCGAGATCGGGTGTCGCACTCAGCGAGCATTTTCTGCGCCAACCAGCCGCAAGTCCATGCGCGGCGAAGGGTAAGAAAAACTGCCGGCGGCGCGCCTTGACGATCCGGATCACGGTCCCGACCATGGCCGGGCCGCTCGCATTTCCGCTGCCGGCAGCGGAAAAATCCGTTTACGCATTCGAGAATTGCCGGGATGGCATCAAAAATCTGGTTGAAATCAGCCTCTTGAATGCATCTGGCCGAGCCGGCCGACAGCGGAAATCGGGTATCTGTTGCGCCGCTCGGCAGCGGACCGGCAGGGGAATTCAGCGGCGTGATTCGTGCTTGCCGAATCGACATGTCATGGTGTCTCTTAGAAATTGACAAAATAGCATGCAGGCGCGTATATAGGAGCACGCTCGGCCGACGCAAGGGGTGGCCGGAAGCACCAGCATTCCAGCAAATCGAAGAGGCAAGATGGCCGAAGCAAAGCGTGATTACAAAATCGGCTATGGCAAGCCGCGGCGCGGCAGGCCATTCCAGAAGGGCCAATCCGGCAACCCGCGCGGCCCACGCCGCAAGGACATGTCGTCGCTGTTGATCGCGGCCCTGAACGAGCCGGTTTATGCCACGATCGACGGCAAGCGGCGCAAAATCACCAAGCGCCAAGCCATCATCACCCAGATGGTCAACGAATCGGCAAGCGCCAATCTGCGTGCCACCAAAATGCTGTTCGACATGATGAAGGAGGTCGAGCAGAAGGCCGGCGCGGTGGCCCCCGAGCCCGCCAAATTGACCCCGCCGGACCGCGAGGTGGTCGAGCTGTTCGTCGCGCGCTTGCGCCGCCAGATCGCGGCCGAGGCGGACGAAGCCGCGGCCGCCGACGCTTCCGAACCACCCTGTTGACGATGCCGGCTGCGATCGTCGCCGGGGACACGGCGCTGGCCGAGTACGCGGCACTGCTGCGCGACGATTTCGCGAGTTTTGCGGCGCGCTCTTTTCGCGAGCTCAACCCGCGCATCCCGTTTGCGGCGAACTGGCACTTCGAGCTCATGGCCGGGAAGCTCGCCGCGGTGCGCGAGGGCCGGATCCGCCGACTGATCGTCAACGTGCCGCCGCGCCATCTGAAGTTACACCTGGCCTCGGTCGCCTTTCCGGCCTGGTGTCTGGGGCACGACCCGAGCATGCCGATCCTCTGCCTCAGTTATGCCCAGGACCTTGCCGACAAATTGTCGCGCGACTGCCGCCGCATCGTTGCCAGCGACTGGTACCGGCGGCTCTTCCCGACGCGGCTCTCGCCGCGGCATCAGGCGGTGCCCGAGTTCGAGACGACCGCTCAGGGCTGCCGCATCGCCACCTCGGTCGGCGGGGTGCTGACCGGGCGGGGTGCCGATATCATCATCATCGACGACCCGCTAAAGCCCGAGGAGGCGTTGTCGCAGGCGCAACGCCGGTCGGCCAACGAATGGTACGACCACACCCTCTACAGCCGGCTGAACGACAAGCTGACGGGTGCCATCGTCCTGATCATGCACCGGCTGCATGAGGATGACCTCGCCGGTCACGTGCTAGCGCAAGAGCCGTGGGAAGTCGTGCGCCTCCCGGCGATTGCCGACGAGGAGGAATTGCACCGGGTCGAGACCGTGTTCGGCCGGCAATCCTTTGGCCGCAAAGCGGGCGAGGCCTTGCATCCCGAGCGCGAGCCACAAGAGATGATCGAGCAGATCCGCCGCACGCTCGGCAATATAATTTCGCCGGCCAGTACCAGCAGGCCCCGGCACCACAGGGCGGCGGCATGGTCAAGTCGGCGTGGTTCCGGAATTACGCATCCAACGAGCGGCCCGAGAAATTCGACCGCATTGTGCAGAGCTGGGACACCGCCAATAAGGCGAGCGAGCTCAGCGATTTCAGCGTCTGCACCAGCTGGGGGATCAAGGGCAAGGACCTCTATCTGCTGCACGTGCTGCGCCGGCGCATGGAATATCCCGAATTGAAGCGCGCGGTGCGCGAGCAGTGCCAGGCATTCGCGGCGAGTGTGGTGTTGATCGAGGACAAGGCCTCGGGCACCCAGCTCATCCAGGAATTGGTCGAGCAGGGCCTGCACGCGGTCCCGCTACCAGCCGCAGTCCGATAAGATCATGCGCATGCACGCGCAGACGGCGATGATCGAGAACGGTTTTGTCCATCTGCCAAAAGAGGCGGCTTGGCTCGCCGAATACCTGCACGAGCTGACGGTGTTTCCGAACGGCAAGCACGACGACCAGGTCGACTCGACCGCACAGATGCTCGACTGGTTCAAGCAAGCCGGCAGTGGCCCTACCTCCAACGCGGGGATCTGGCATTTGTACAAACAACGCTACGAAGCCCAGCAGGCGGGCGCTTCGCAAACCGAGCGGCCAGAGCCGTTGTCGGTGATGGCAAAGAGGCTAGGCCTCCTCCGGTCGTTGTGACCGCCGCTGTAGTCGAGTCATATCAGCGGCTCAAAGACCGCCCACGCGATGTCACTGCTTCGCGGACAGTCGCAGCATCAACTTAATGGCCGAGATGTGCCAAAAGCCCACCTTCACCGGGTTTTCCCCAAACCGCCGCAGCCGACCCCTCATTCGCGTCGGGAACCCGGGAACGGCTTTGCAGCCCCAAAAATGGAACTACTGCCACTGCACCAACGAGTAGAGTGGAAATCCGATGCACGGGCGAGCCCTTACGCGCTTCAGGGGGAAGCCCTGTGGATTTATGAATTCATTGGATCTGCACAAGGATCTCGCGCCAGGCAACCCAAGTCGGGCGCCGCGGTCAGCACGCACAGGTAACGGCCGCTCGGCTTCGGATCAGGAACGTCAGCTTCAAGCCACTGCATATCGCTTGATGGAGCCGGACAGGGTCGCAATCAGGGAGGTTGGCGCAGGGAGGAACCGAAGTACATCGAACGGGAGTAGCAGGCGTGCTACATGGCGAGCATCTGTCGGCGGCGCCAGAAGCAGCGATCCGGCCAGCGCCGTTCGAGCCGGTAAAAGGCGCTTTAGTGACGCCGATAGGCCGTCCAGACAGTGTTGAGGCGCTTGCCGTAGTCGGTGAGCGCGCGCCGGTCGCCGGTCAAGCTGCTCGCGATCGCCGGGGCCAGCTTCAAGGCCCATTGAGCGCGTTGAACAACCCCTGCGATGACAGCGGATCAAAACAGCACGCAGCGTCACCGACCGCTGCCCAATCATCACCGACGGCGGCCACCGAGCAGCCGCTCCACGCCGCGACGCGCGCGAGCAACGGCGGCGATGGCGGATCGTCCTCGTCCGGCAATTGAAATGCCCGGGCGATGACCGTGGCCCTCACGCCATCGGCAAAATCGCGCTGCCAGGAAACCGGCGAGGTCAGATCGCTGTCGTGCGCCGGAGGGCAAGCGCGCCGCGTAAAACCACCCGTCGGGCGCGGCCTCGACGACCGAGAACCCGTCGAGGCAGGTCGGCGCGCCGGCGGGATGCACCGCGTAAGTGCAGACCAGCCGGTCAATCCGGGTCGTGGTCGCGCCCAGGAGTCGCGCGATCGCGGCTCGTCTGCCGGTCGCGTCGACAAGGAACCGCGTAGCGACAATCTCCTTGTCGCCGTTCGGCAAGGCGGCGGCGACAGCCCATGGGAAAGACGCTTGGCCGGTGCGGCGGATCGCGGTAAGTCGGCACGACCTGACGACATCGGCACCTCCGCGCTGTGCCTCTGCCACGAGCCAGGTATCGAAATCGCGCCGGTCGAGGCGCCAGCCCGAGCCCTGGGGATCGTTGAACGAGTCGGTGCGAACCAGTTCCTCGCTGCCCCAAATCGATGCCCGCCCGAGGCTTTTCGGATAGCAACGGGCAATAAACCCGGTCAGCAATCCGAGATCGCGCAGCACCGGCCCGGCCGCGCCGGGCAGCGTTTCACCGATGCGAAACCTGGGCTCGGCCTCGCGCTCCAAAACCAGCACATCGAGGCGATGCGCGGTCGCCAGGCGGTACGCGAGTGCCGCCCCCGCCGGCCCGGCGCCGACGATGACAACATCAGGTTTACTGTCGCGCACCGTGGAGCCGCCGGATCAGCTGCCATTGTCGTTCCTGCGCCAGGCGAAGCGGCCCGCCCAAGGGTCGGAAAGTTCGGCGCGCGGAGCCGCAATCGCCCGAGCATGCGCTTCCGCCACCGCAGCCAAGGGCTGGTCGGCAGTGGGGGCGGGCTCAAGCGGGAACTTCAGCAGCAGCGGAAAGGTCGAGACCTGCATCGTCGGCGGCAGGTTGGGATCGTCGGTCACCCCCGGACGCTGCTCGACGATGCCCAGATACGGAAAGCAGGAAACCATCGCCGCGAGCTGTTCTGCATAGTTGCCGCCCGGAATCGCGTCGTACCAGTTCGGGCGCCGGTTGAACGCGGCGAGCCGCGCCTCCGGTGGCTGGGTCGGATCGATCGCGATCAGATAGTCTCGGCTCATACAGGACCTGATTGGGAACTCGCGCCGGCCAGAATGTCGGCAGATACGGATCGTAATCGGGGTCGTAGCCGGAGCGACAGCTCGCCGTATCGGCTTGCCACGGAACTGCCATCCATCGGCTCAGCCCGCCGGCGCCCTGCGCGTATAGCGGACCACCCGGGCCGAGCGCCACCGCCGGCGTCAGCACATCGCCGTAATCCGACGGCAGCGATCTGGGATGGCGGTGGCGAATGCGAAACGGCGCCATGAACATCGTCGTGTGACGAATGGGCCAGGTGATCTCGCATCCCGGGTGAAAGGCGTCGGCGAGACAGAATTCCAACGCAGCGCGGTCGAACGGTGCGGCTCTTGAAGATCTGCGCGAGGCGGTCGGCGATTTTCAACGCTGCGTCTCTCAGACTGTCGAGCGCCACCAGGGGTTCGTGTATAGGTATCTCGCCAGTAACACACTCGTCCTGTTCGGTTACCCCGAGGCGCACGAGCACCACGCCGAGCAGGCGATCCGTGCGGGCCTGGAATTATGTGCGGCGGTCAGGACCCTGCGACCCGATGCGGACGCACCGGTGCGCTGCCGGGTCGGTGTCGCGACCTGTCGGGAACGGGAGCGACGCGGGGCGAAAGTATGGTCGGTGATCCGCCAAACCTCGCCGCCCGGCTATCGCTATCGGCAGAGGCCGATACGGTGGCGATCGAGCCGTCGACCCGCGTCTGATCGCCAATCTGTTCGATTGCCAAGAACTCGGGCCAATCGAAACCGCCGGCCGCAACGAGCCGATCCGCCGCTGGCAGGTGCTGGGGGAGAGTACCGTCGAGAGCCGGTTCGAGGCGTTGCGGGGGCCGGCGCTGAGCCCATTGGTTGGCCGCGACGAGGAGATCGACCTGCTGTTGCGGCGTTGGGCTCGCGCCAGGTCGGGAGAAGGTCAGATCGTATTGCTCTCCGGCGAACCGGGCATCGGCAAGTCGCGCCTCGCCGCCGCATTGGAGGAGCAACTCCAGGCCGAGCCGCATCTGCGCCTGCGCTATTTCTGCTCGCCCTATCATCAGGACAGCGCGCTGTTCCCGTTCATCGACCAGCTCGGCCATGCGGCGGGGTTCGTCCACGACGACGGGCCCGCGGCCAGGCTGGAGAAGCTCGAAGCCGTGCTCGCCCGCGCCGCACCGCCCGACGAGGATGTGGCGCTCCTTGCCGATCTGCTGTCGTTACCGGCGTCCGAGCGCCATCCGCTGCCAAACCTCAGCCCGCAGCGCAAGAAGGAAACGACGCTGGAGGCGCTGATCCGCCAGATCGAGGGATTGGCGCGCCGGCAGCGGGTCGTCGTGGTCTGCGAGGATGCGCATTGGAGCGACCCGACCTCGCGCGAGCTGCTCGATCTCATAGTCGAGTGTGTCCCCAGCCTGCCGGTGCTGCTCATCGTGACCCTACCGCCCGGAGTTCCAGCCGCCCTGGACCGGCCAGCCCCGGGTGACGATGCTGGCGCTCAATCGCCTCGACCGGCGCGATCGGACGGCTTTGATCGCACGGATCGCCGGCGGCAAGGCGCTGCCCAACGAGGTGGTCGCCCAGATCGTTGAGCGCACGGACGGCGTGCCGCTGTTTGTCGAGGAATTGACCAAAAGCGTTCTGGAAAGCGACGTACTCCGCGAGGAGGCGGACCGCTATGTGCTCGATCGTGCGCTGCCGCCCTTCGCCATCCCGACGACACTGCACGACTCGCTGATGGAACGGCTCGACCGCCTGGCGCCCGTGCGGCGAGTGGCGCAGATCGGCGCGGTTTTCCTACGCGCTGCTCCGTGCCGTCGCACCTCTGCCCGAGGACCCGCTGCAAGCCGCGCTCGCCCACCTTGTCGCCTCCGAGCTGGTTTTCCAGCGCGGCACGCCGCCCGAGGCAGTCTACACCTTTAAGCACGCGCTGGTGCAGGACGCGGCGCACGACAGCCTGCTACGCAATGCTCGCCGGCAGTTGCACGCCGAGATCGCTGAGGCGCTCGAAACCCATTCCCCCGAACTGATGGACAGCCAGCCAGAGCTGTTCGCGCAGCATTGCGCCGAGGCCGGGCTCGACGAGCCGGCGATCGAGTGGTGGAGAAAAGCCGGCGACCAAGCCTTGCGCCGCTCGGCCTTCAAGGAGGCCGCCGCCCATCTCGGCAAGGCAATTGAATTGGCCGACAAGCTCGCCACGACGGCGCCAAGCGCCGCGCCGGCCAGCAACCGGCTGCACTTACAGACCAGCCTCGGCAATGCGCTGATCTGGGCCAAGGGATATTACGCGCCGGAAACCAGCGCGGCCTTTGCGCGCGCCCGCGAGTTGGCGAGCCGTGTGGAGGACGCCGCGGAACGGTTTTCCGTCTATTACGGTCTGTGGGTCGGGCACCTTACGCGCTGCGAACCCGCACCACTGCGCGAAATGGCCGAGCTTTTCCGGCGCGAGGCCACGGACCGGCCGGATTGCCCCGAGACCTTGATCGCGCACCGCATTTCCGGCGTGACCTGCTGGTATTTCGGCGACTTTGCCGGCGCCCATGAGCATCTTCAGAAGACCATCGAGCTCTACGACCAGGCGCGCCACAGTGATTCCGCCCACCGGTTTGGCCAGGATTCCCGCGCCACAGCAGAAGCCCATGATGCTGTCGCGCTGTGGGTGCTCGGGAGAGTCGACGAGGCTTTACGTCTTGCCGACCGTGCCCTCACCGACGCCGAGTCGGCAGCGCATCCTCCGACGATGGGTTTTGCGCTCCTAGTGGCGGCGTTGCTTGAGTTTGTTCGGTACAACCCCAAAGCGGTCGCGACCATCAGCCAAGCGTTGGCCGATATCGCGTCTCGATACGATCTCCCAGCCTATATCGCCGGCCTCGTGGTATTTTTTCAGGGTTGGGCAGACTGGTCCGGCAGTGCCGCAGTGTCGAGCCTGGCCGAGATGCGACGCGGCCTCGCCATCCATCGGGAGCAAGGTTTTGTTTTTTACTTGCACAATTTCGCAACGGCCCTGGCCAAAGCCGAAGCGACTGCCGGCGAGACCGATGCCGGGCTCCAGCGCCTGGACGATGCGCTCGCCGAATTGGAGCGCACCGAGGAGCCTTGGTACGAAGCGGAGATCCACCGCATCCGCGCCGAGATTCTGCTGAAGCGTGACCTGGCCGACACCGCGGCGGCCGAGCAGTCCTTGCAGGCCGCGATCGCGATCGCACAGTCGCAAAAGGCGCGCAGCTTCGAACTGCGCGCCGCGCTGTCTCTGGCGAAGCTGTATCGCGCGGCCGATCGCGACGCCGATGCGCACGCCGTGCTGGCGCCAGCGGCCGAGCACTTCCCCCCGACCCAACAGTTCCCTGAACTCACTGGGGCCCAAGCCCTGCTCTCGGCTCTAAACCCTTAGATCGATTGCCTCCGACGAGCCAATGCTGCCTTGCAGCTCGTCGAAATGACCGGCGAGCGCTGGTGCGCAGCAGAGCTATACAGCGCAAAGCCCAGCAGCTGCTATGCCAAGGGCATCGCGAGGCCGCCGAGAAAATCTATTGCAAAGCCCTGGGCATCGCCCAGGAGGCCAAGCTCAGGGAACTGCGCGCCCGCGAGCCTCGTCCAGCTCGGGGCGCGACCAGGGGCAGTGCGCGGACGGATACGATCTTCTCGCATCGGTCTACTGCTGGTTCACCGAGGGCTTCAATACACCGGACTTCAAGCAGGCAATGGCGCTGCTAGACGCTTCCGGGGCTGAATTCATCCTACTTCCGGGTGTCAGCCATTTCGCACCACTGCAAAGGCCCGAGAAATTCAACAGCGTGATGCGGGCCTTCCTGCGCAAGCTTCCTTCCTGAAGGAGCAACCTTCGACGCGCCTCGCCAGGTCGGCTCGGGGTCACTTTCGGAAAGTCCGAAGTCCGTTGCCCCGCTTCGCGATGAACTAGCATGTAGGGGTCATGGCCGGCGATCCCCGGAACCGCCCTCAAGGGCCGGGCGTGCGGGGAGGCGGCGGTGCGCGAGGGCCGGATCCGCCGGCTGATCATCGACGTGCCGCCGCGCCATCTGAAGTCGCACTTGGCCTCGGTCGCCTTTCCGGCCTGGTCTCTCGAACATGACCCGATCATTCAGATCCTCTGCGTCACGCCCGGGTTTAACCGCGACGGTCGGTCGCGAGAGTAGCCCGGGGGCCAGGACCTCGCCGAGAAATTGTCGCGCGGCGGCCGCCGCATCGTGGCCAGCGAACGGTACCAGCGGCTTTTCCCGACCCGCCTCTCGGCGAGGCATCAGCCGGTGCCCGAGTTCGAGACTACCCCGCAGGGCTGCCGCATCATCACCGCGGTCGGCGGGTGCTGACCGGGCGAGGTGCCGATATCATCATCATCGACGATCCGCTCAAGCTCGAGGAGGCGGTTTCGAAACCGCAGCTTTCTCCGCCCACTTGCAGTCACGGGAAATATTGCTTCCAAAGCAATCCGCATCACCTGACGCCGTGCGGCCGAAGAGAATGAGAGCGATTGCCATAGTCAGAGATACAGCGATGGTCGACGGCCCTGGAGCGGCACAGGGCCGATGCGCGGAAGACGCTCGCGGGCGTTCTGGAGGTGCCGGCGCCGGATATTCGGGTTAGGACTACTTAGTCCCTTACGAACGGACTCGTTACCGTTTGTGAGCAAAATTTATTGGCCAGAAAACGCGGATGATGCGATCATGGACGCGCCGTAATGGCTCGAGCCCATTGGGTTCGCTAAGTTTGGACCCGCGCTGCGGGAAGATCCGGGCGGATGTGAATCGGCAGATCATCCAAAAAATAGCCCATACGGCCGAGGGTGGAGTGCGTCCGAAATCCCTGTTTGGTTCCGGCTTGGCCGGCTTAGGTTAGGCGCTTTCGTCGAGGACGAGCCAAAGGCCAAAGCCACTGTCACGTCGTCTCGCCGGCCGCCAAGCCTAGCCCGACAGCAATAGCTCACGGCGCTCGGGCTGGCATTGATCGAGATTATTCGAGGCCAGTGTGACCGCAGGCAAACTCGAAGGCGGAAGAAATACGCATACGCGAACCTGAGACCGCCGTCGCTCACCTCCGCTCTCTGGCGCGGTTAGGGCAGTTGCAGCCCCCTGATGACATCTGAGAAGACTGCGATGGGGTTGACGCCGACCGCCCCCAAGATAGAAACCATTGTGATCGCGATCACGCCGTATTTGATCGCTTTCACCGCTGCGATCAGACCGTATTCGATTGCGGTAACGCGGTTGTGCTCGAACGGGCGACCCAAATGCACCATCAACTTTCCTTGTTTTTCCGATTAGTTCACGCAAAATTGGACCACAAATATTTGTCGATTCCTTAAGATTTGGCACTTGCAGACTGCGGCAACCTGACGCATCCGCAGGGCATTTATATTGGCCAACGTCGTCGCCAGAAGGACTGTGATCGCCTAAGCGCAGGCGGGAACTAAATCTCAGCTCGGGCGCAATGATGTCCAATCTCTAGGCAGACAAATCGCGGTTTGGCGGTTTGACCAGCGGGCGGACCGGCAATCCTGTTAGCCGATTTGGTCAGCACCCGCGGTAGGCCTGCAGCTGCCGGGGCTCGACGGCAAGCTGCTACCACTCCAGAACGGCACGCCGAAAATCACCCGAGCAAGCTCAACAGTGAGGTCGAATCTGCCACCGCTCCAAACACCCCGCCCTGCATCTTGATCATTTTTTTGGCGTGCTGATGGTTCGATCGGTCGGTGGCACCGCAACAATCTTCGAGAAGCAGGCATTCGAACCCGCGATCATTCGCCTCGCGCATCGTCGTGTGCACGCAGACGTCGGTGGTGATGCCGGTAAGCACGAGGTTGTCAAT
>Ga0318577_10000622_pt1 | contig 10701 bp, 10 predicted proteins | sample GRESIP089b5f25_FD_203484 | JGI IMG/M metagenome (GOLD analysis project Ga0318577, IMG submission 203484) | Tropical soil microbial communities from Luquillo Experimental Forest, Puerto Rico - GRE.SIPMG.089b5f25 | ecosystem: Environmental > Terrestrial > Soil > Tropical forest > Bulk soil... | reverse complement strand
AACCGCCGGCACGCAAGGGGCAATACCTGCGGCGAAATGGTGGCAGGCGGCCCCATCTAAGCTTCGATGACAATCCTGGGAGCGGCGCGCCCGCCGCCTCTGAGCTGATCACGCACCCCGGCCGCGATGCTGCGATAGGCGGCCGCATGCGCCCCCTCCGGCTCGGTGGCGACCACCGGCAAGCCTGCGTCCGATTTTTCCCGGATCGTCATGTGCAACGGCACCTCTCCCAGGAACGGCACACCGTGACGCTCGGCTTCGCGGCGTGCCCCGCCATGCCCGAAGATATCGGAGCGGGTACCGCATTGCGGGCACAGGAAGTAGCTCATGTTCTCGACAATCCCGAGCACGGGCACGTTGACGCGCTTGAACATGGCAATACCGCGCCGCGCATCGATAAGCGCCAGATCCTGCGGGGTCGACACGATGACCGCGCCCTTGAGCGGAACCTGCTGCGCCATGGTCAGCTGTGCGTCCCCGGTGCCGGGCGGCATGTCCACCACCATGACGTCGAGCGTACCCCATTCGACCTCGCGCAACATCTGCGTCAGCGCGGAGATCACCATGGGACCGCGCCAGATCATCGGCGTCTCCTCCTCGATCAAAAAGCCGATGGACATGACGGTCAGGCCATAGCGCGAGATCGGCTTGAGCCGCGTGCCGCCGATGGTTTGCGGCCGCTCCTTGATCGCGAGCAGCTTCGGCAACGAGGGGCCGTAGATGTCGGCATCGAGAATGCCGACCTTGAGCCCGAGCGCACTGAGCCCGAGCGCCAGATTGACCGCCAGGGTGGATTTGCCCACCCCACCCTTGCCGGAGGCGACTGCGATGATCGCCTCCACTCCCGGTACGCCCTGCACCGCTTCCTGGCGCGCACCCGGGCGCGCGGCGGCCGGCGAGCCACCCTGCGTGTGGCGCGGCGATGCGGCGCCGGCCTTGCGCTCCGCCGTCAATGCCACGAGCGCAGCTTGCACGCCGGGCAGCGCGCGCACGGCCTGCTCGGCACGCTCGCGCACCGCCTCCCAGGCTTTTACGGCTCCGGCATCGACGGTAATGGAGAAGAAGACTTTCCCATCGCCCGCGACCACTTCCGAGAGCATCCCGCTCCTGGGCAGCGGGGTGCCGTCGGGTGACCGCACGCCCTCGAGCGCCGCAAGCACTTGCTCCTTGGACACAGCCATTTGTCACAACCTCGGCTTCCTGCGCGCCACATCTCAGCCCAGCCTACAGCGGAGCCATTCGCTGCTCACCCGGTCACGCCGGTGGACGACGAGCTGCAGGCTGCGGCTGGCCGTTGAAACGGCTTCACGGATCGCGCCGGATCGGGTTGACCTTCGCGCCGTACCGTCGCAATCACAGGCCATATAGGCACGGCCGTGCCGGCGCGGCAGTGTGCCAGCCCAAAGCAAGCATGGAGGGCACAGAAATGGCGAAGGTGGCGTTCCTCGGTCTCGGCGTCATGGGCTATCCCATGGCGGGGCACCTGCGGAAAAAAGGCGGCCATGAGGTCACCGTCTACAATCGAACTGCCGCCAAAGCCGAGAAATGGGCTGCAGAGTTTGGCGGCCGCACCGCGCCGACGCCGAAAGCGGCGGCCGAGGGGCAGGATTTCGTCTTGTGCTGCGTCGGCAATGACAATGATTTGCGCGAGGTGACGCTTGGGGCAAACGGCGCCTATCACGGCATTAAGAAGGGAGCCGTGTTCATCGACCACACCACCGCATCCGCCGAGATCGCGCGCGAGCTTTATGGCGACGCGAAAAAACGCGGTTTCGGCTTCATCGACGCCCCGGTCTCGGGCGGCCAGGCCGGTGCGGAGAACGGGGTCCTCACCGTCATGTGCGGCGGCGACGCGGACGCCTATGCGCGTGCCGACCCGGTGATCGCCGCCTACGCACGCATGTGCAAGCTGCTCGGAGCTGCCGGCTCCGGCCAGCTCACCAAGATGGTCAACCAGATTTGCATAGCGGGGATCGTCGAGGGCCTGTCCGAAGCCATCCATTTCGCAAAGAAAGCCGGGCTCGATGTCAACGCGGTGATCGAAACCATATCGAAGGGCGCTGCGCAGTCCTGGCAAATGGAGAACCGCTACAAGACCATGATGGCGGGGAAATTCGATTTCGGCTTTGCCGTCGACTGGATGCGCAAGGATCTTGCCATCTGCCTCGGTGAAGCGCGCAAGAACGGCGCCACCCTGCCGGTGACCGCGCTGGTCGATCAGTTCTATGCCGAAGTGCAGAGGATGGGTGGCAGGCGCTGGGACACATCGAGCCTGATCGCAAGGCTGGAGCGATAGGTTGGGTTAACGCGGCCTCGGCATTTCAGTGACTACGAACACCTCGTTCCGCGCGTAACCCAGCATCCTTGCCGCCGCCGTGTTGGGTTACGCGCGGGCTTAAGTACCTTGCCCAACGGACAGGTCATGGGCCGCGCTAACCCAACCTACCAGCAACACCCGTCAGAATTCGAGGACCGCGCCGTCCTCGGCGGTGAGCATGCCGTCGGCGCGGATCTCTTCCAGCCGCTCGAGCATGGTTGGATTCATATGGGTGAGCATGATGCGGCGCGCACGCAGGTCCTTGAGGTGCGATTTTAGAACCTGCCACGTTAGATGCCCGCTTGGATGCCCGGAATATTTGTAACATTCGACGATGAAGAGATCGGCTTGCGCCGAGATCGAGGAGAGCGCATCGACCCACTCCGTGTCGCCGGAATAGGCGAACACCTTCTCTCCATCGGATATGCGAAGCGCGGTCGAGGGCGCGCCGGAGAAATGCACAACTTCGACGGTGCTCACCGAGTGACCCAGAAACTCGCTCGAGCTTCCCGCTTCAAGCTCCACCACCTTCCAGGGAAACCGCCATTTATTGAGACTCGACAAGGGAAAGAATACTTCCAGCAGCTCGTCGAGCCGCAGCCGCGTGCCCGGCGGGCCCGCGATCAGGAGCGGTCGCTCGCGCCGGGCAAGAAATTGAGCATCGAGGAGCAGGAATGGAAGCCCGCCGAAATGGTCTCCATGCAGGTGCGAAAGCAGGATGCCGTCGATGCGATTGGTATCGATCGCGCGCGCCTTGAGCGCGATGAGGGAGGAGGCGCCGAAATCGACCAGCAGCACGCCCTTCGCCGTCTCCAGCAGGAAGCAGGCGTTGAATCGGCCTCCCGAGCCGAACGCATCCCCGCATCCGACAATGGTCAAACGCATGATCAGGCCGACGCACTCGGACGGGCCGAAATCTCGGCGTGCCAGCGCTTGAGGTGCTTGAGCTCGTCCGGTACCGCGAGCTTCGCTGGTTTCATGAAGTCGATTGCGACGAGGCCGGTGATATCGGCGACCGTGAACGAATCGCCGGCGATGAAGCGACAATTCCTGAGCTCATCGTCCACGACCTTGATGAACTCCAGGATGCGCGGCTTGTTCGCCTCCGCCCAGGCCGGTACCTGGGGCACTTCCATCTCCTTCATCGCCGGATGCGAGTTGCGAAACACATGCGAAACGGGAAAGAGCAGGTGCAGCTCGAGCCGCCGATTCCACATTTCGATGCGCGCGATTTCCGGCGCACCGCGGCCGAACAGCGCGGGCTCGGGCCGCAACGCCTCGAAATAGCGGCAGATTGCGATCGATTCGGTAATCACCGTGCCGTCATCGAGCACCAGTGCGGGAAGCCGCTTCAAGGGATTGACGGCGGCATAGGCGGCCGACATGTGCTCCATCGCCCCGAGATCGACCTCGACCAGCGGCAGCTTGATGGCTTTTTCGGCCAGAAACACCCGCGTGCGGCGAGGGTTGGGCGCACGGCCACCGTCATAGAGCTTCATGCCTTCCTCCTGGCACGCCGCTGCAATCCAACGTTAACCACGCCCTCGGACCCCATCCTTAAGCGTGGCCTTAAGCTTTTTGCGGCAGTTTGGCATGAATTGTCCAGCGCCGACAAACCAGGCATGAGCATTGCCAGCGACCAGCGCGACCGGGCGCCCGCGGCCGACGGATCCTCGGCAAAGCGACGCCGCGCCGCCGCCCGACAGGTACGCGAGGCACGCGACCGCCTCGCCTCATCAATCGGCATGCGTCCGGCCTTCGACTATGAATTGCTGCGCCTGTTTGCGCAAAACCGGCTCGCGGCCTCGCTTGTCATCCTGCTGCTTGTCGGCACCGTAGGATTGCTGTCGAGCCTGTGGACCGGAGCGCTGAAGGCCGACACCTGGACCAGCGCAGTGCTGATGATTCATGCCATCATCGTCAGCAAGTGCCGCCAGTTCCTCAGCGAGCCGCCAAGCCACATCAACATTCGCAGCTGGCGATTGCGTTTCATCCTGCTCGATCTGTTCTTCGGGCTCTCCTGGATGTTCATCCTCATTCAGCCGCTCGGCGTGGAGGAGGGGTCGGGCACGTTCATGCTGTTCGTCATGCTGCTGGTCGTGGCGATGTCGAGCATGCTGGCTGCCAGCGTGCCGATTGCGGTGTTCGCCTCGACAATTCCGGTCTCGGCCGCAGTCGCGCTCGATTTCACGATCAGGGGAAACCTGCACGATTACATTCTCGCCATCATGGCCATGACGACGCAAGGCTATCTTTCGCTGCTCGCCCATCGCTTATATTCCTCAACGCTTGCGACGATCGAGGCGAGAGCGGAAAAGGATGCGCTGATCGGCGAGCTCGAGGCCGCAAAGGTCATCTCCGATGAAGCTCGCCATCGTGCCGAGGCCGCCAATATTGCGAAATCGCGCTTTCTCGCGCAGATGAGCCACGAGCTGCGAACCCCCCTCAACGCGATCCTCGGCTTCTCCGAAGTGATGAAAGGCGAGATTTTCGGCCCTCACCAGGTCCCGGCCTACCGGGAATACGCCGCGGATATCCATAATTCGGGAGTGCACCTGCTCGGCCTGATCAATGAAATTCTCGATCTCTCGCGCATCGAGGCAGGCCGATACGAGCTGCACGAAGAGCCGATGTCCCTTGCGCATGTGGTCAGTGAATGCGGCCATCTGCTGGCCTTGCGGGCGAAAAGCCGCGGCGTGACCGTCCATGAGCTGCTTGAGAATGAGATGCCGAGGCTTTGGGCGGACGTGCGCGCGGTGCGTCAGATCTGTCTCAATTTGCTGGGCAATGCCATCAAGTTCACGCCCCATGGCGGCGAGATCTGGCTCAAGGCGGGCTGGACCGCATCCGGAGGCCAATACATCAGCGTCAAGGATACCGGCCCGGGCATTCCGGAGGAGGAGATACCCATCGTGCTCGCCTCCTTCGGCCAGGGATCGAACTCGATCAAGTCGGCCGAGCAGGGCGCCGGCCTGGGACTGCCCATTGCAAAGAGCCTGGTCGATCTGCATGGCGGCACGTTCACGCTCAAATCGAAGTTGCGCATCGGCACGGAAGTGATCGTTACTTTTCCGCCGGAGCGGGTGATGTCGGCACTGGCACCGCTCGCGGAGCCGGCGCCGTCGCTGCAGCCGGCACACGACCTGCCGGAGGCAGCGAGCGATCCTTCCGCCAGAAGGACGGGGCCGCTGCGGCGCATGCTGTTTCGGGATTGATCCGCAGCCGGGCACTACAGACGGCACGCTTGCCTTCCCTACACCTGTGCTAATACCAGCGTCACGATGATCGCGATTCTGATCTTCAAGCACCCCACCTTGCACACGCTTTGCCCTGAACACGACGAGACAAGGTAGCCTCGTGTGCGTCGCCTGATCTCGCTTCTGCTTGCCGTTCTGGCCATTGCACTGTGCGTCCTGCTGCTGCGCGGGAACGAAGTCGTCTGGTCCGAGCTCGCCGCATTGGATGCCTCCTCGGTCGAGACCAGGATCGTCGCGCTCGTGCTGCTCGCGATAGTTGTGCTCGCGCTGTTCCGGCAGCGCTTTCCCAACGCGCTGCAATCCGCGGCAGTCTGGGCGCTGATCGCGCTCGTTCTGGTGCTCGCCTATACCTATCGCTTCGAGTTGCGCGACGTGTCGGACCGGGTGCTGGCGGAGATCATTCCCGGCCGGGCGGTGACCCGGGGTCACACGGTCGAGATCGCACGCGGCACGGGAGGGAGCTTTGCGGTGACCACCCAGGTCAACGGCGCGCGCATCGCCATGGTGCTCGATACCGGGGCAAGCGCCGTGGTGCTCACCCAGGAAGCCGCCAGGACCGCCGGCCTGCCGCTCGAAGTTCTCAATTATTCCGTGCACGTCGACACCGCCAACGGGCGGGCATGGGCGGCGCCGGTGACCCTCGACAAGGTGTCGATCGGCGGGATCACCGAACGCTCGGTGCCGGCCTTGATCACGCAAGGAGGCCTGCGCACCAACCTTCTCGGGATGAGCTTTCTCAACCGGCTGCAGAGCTGGGAGGTTCGCGGCGACCGGCTGCTGCTGCGAGGATATCCGTGACTCACCGGACGAGGCTCATGAGCAAGCGCGCGCAGATGATCAGGAGAAAGCAGCCGAATGAAATTTCCAGACGGCGCTTTGACAGCGCATGCGCGAGTCTGGCGCCGTAGGGTGCCGTGAGGCTCGAGATCGGAGCCATCAGCGCAAACCCGATCAATGAGACGAAGCCGATCGAGAACGGCGGCATCTTTGCCTGCATCGGCAAGCCCGCCAGCAGGTAGCCGACCGTACCCGCGATGGTGATCGGAACGCCCAGCGCGGCGGAGGTCGCAACCGCGTTGTGCATCGGCACGCCGTGCAATGTCAGGATCATGTTGGAGATCGACCCGCCGCTGATACCCATGAGCGAGGAGCAGAGTCCTACGGTAAAGCCGTAGCCGATCATTCCCTTGCGCCCAGGCAGGGCATCGGCCAGCCTCCAGGTATCGCGGCCGATCAACAGCTTGATCGCGATCACGCTGGCCACCAGAACAAACGCGACCTTGAGTACCGCGGCGGGGGCGAAGGCGGCGGCGGCCGAGCCGACCGCCACGCCCACGATTGCCGGCAGCCACGATACCCGCACGATGTCCATCATGACCGCGCCGCGCTCGCGATGGACGCGGGCCGATATGATGTTGGTCGGCACGATGATCGCGAGCGAAGTGCCTACGCAAAGCTGAAATCGCACTGCATCGTCCACGCCCAGTGCACCGAGCACTTCGTAGAGGACGGGCACGATGAGCGCGCCGCCCCCAATGCCGAAGAGACCGGCCAGAATGCCGGTGACCAGGCCGGCAATCCCGATCAGTGCTGCGAGCAGGAACAGCTCGCTCGCCGGTGCACCCAGGATCATGAGTCACGCGGCCGCGATGTAGGTAGGGCGCGGGCTTTGCTGCGCCATCAGGGCTAACGCGGCACGAAAAGCAGCGACGCCTGCGCCGGGCTTGACCGCTTCCGTCGCCAGATGTTGCCGGAAGCGGCGGGCACCGGGGACGCCGCGGAACAGGCCAAGCACGTGCCGCGTGATGGCGCTTAGGCGGGTGCCGCCGGCAAGCTCACGCTCGATGTACGGGACGAGCGCTTGTGCCGCTTCGCCCACAGAGGCAAACGGGGGCCTTTGCCCAAACAAGGCGCGGTCGACTTCCAACAATCTCCAGGGCTCCTGATAAGCGGCGCGGCCCATCATCACGCCATCGACGTGTTCGATATGCGCGGCTGCCTGTTCAAGATCGGCGATGCCGCCGTTGAGCACAATGACGAGCCGGGGATGCGCGGCCTTGAGCCGGTAGACCCGATCGTAATCGAGCGGGGGCACCTCGCGATTGGCACGTGGCGAAAGCCCGGCGAGCCAGGCCTTGCGGGCATGCACGACAAGGGCGGCGACGCCGGCATCTTCGACCGCACAGGCGAAGGCCTCCAGCGCTTCCTCCGGATCCTGGTCGTCAATGCCGATGCGGCATTTGACCGTGACCGGCATCTTCACTCTGGCACGCATGGCGGCGATGCAGTCGCCGACCAGGCCGGGTTGCGCCATGAGGCAGGCTCCGAAGCGCCCTTCCCGCACGCGATCGGACGGGCAGCCGACATTGAGATTGATCTCGTCATAGCCGAAATCAGCGGCGATGGCGGCGCATTGCGCGAGCTGCTGCGGATTGCAGCCGCCGAGCTGGAGCGCGACTAGATGCTCGGCCGGATCGATGGCCAGCAGGCGCCTGCGATCGCCATGGAGCACCGCGCCGGTGGTAATCATCTCGGTATAGAGGCGGGCGCGGCGCGTGAGCAGTCGGTGGAAGAACCGGCAATGCCGGTCGGTCCATTCCATCATCGGCGCGACGCAGAATTTATGCCTTGACTCGTTCATTCTGCCGCATCCCTGCCCGGCTGCTTCGATTGTTGCCACGATCTCACGCGCTTGTCCGTGGCGGCCCCTTGTGCCCGGTGGCGCCGCCGTCCCACGTCTGCGCGGTCACACCGCGTTCGCGCAGCTTGTACTTCTGCACCTTGCCGTTCTCTGTGGTCGGCAGCTCGCTCATGAGCTCGATATAGCGCGGCACGGCAAAATATGGCAGGCGCGGCACGCAATAGGCGATCAAATCGGCGGGCAGCAGCTCACGGCCGGCATGGAGAACGAGCGCCGCCATGACCTCATCTTCTGCCAGCGACGAGCGGACAGGAAAGACCGCCGCATTCGCCACGGCAGGATGACTGAGCAGGACCTGCTCGACCTCGAAGGATGAGATGTTCTCGCCGCGTCGGCGGATCGCATCCTTGAGACGATCGATGAAACGGAAATAGCCGTCGGCCTGGCGCAGCACGCGGTCGCCCGTATGGAACCAGAGATTGCGCCAGGTTTCGGCGGTCGTTTCCGGGGCGCCGAAATAGCCCCTCGCAAAGGCGAGCGGGTCGCCGGCGCGGACAATGAACTCGCCGGCGACGCCGTCGGGAACCGGATTATCCAGATCGTCCACCACGCGCGCTTCGAAGCCTTCGCAGATCGGACCCATCAGCCCCGGCTTTTGCCGCTCGACAGTTGTGCCGAGAACGAAATTGGTCTCGGTCGAGCCCCAGCCGTCGAGAAGACGGATGCCGGTGCGGCGCGTGAACGGCTCGTGGAATTGCGCGGGTACGCCCGGCGCCAGGGCGATGCGTGTCGTGTGGGCGCGTTCCTCCGCACTCTCCGGCCGCGACAGCAGGATCGGAACCATGGCGCCAAGCAGGTAGGTAACGGTCGCGTGGTTCCGCATGAGGGCAGAAAAGAAGCCGGAAGCGGAGAAACGCTTCTCGTAGCAGACACAAGCCCCGGTCAGCAGCGCCTGATAAAACGTGTTGATTGCATTTGTGTGAAACAAAGGCAGGCTGGTGCACAGGACATCGTCGCTCTCGATCTCGAGCAGCGCGGCGGTGTTGACCCCCCACCAGAAATATTGCGCGTGCGGGCAGCAGACGCCCTTTGACGGACCGGTTGTGCCCGAAGTGTAGAGGATCATCACCGGATCGGACGGCGCGATCGTTCCCGGAGGAAGCGCCGCATGCTGCAGGGCAATCGCGCGCGGCACGATGCTGCCGAAGCGGAACGTCCCGGGCGGACCGATGGTCCGGATCGCTTCGAGCTTCAGCGCCCCCGGGTCGAGCATGGCCAGGTTGTCGGCGTACTGCGTTTCCATCACCAGCAGGCGCGCACCGCAGTTCGACAGCACATGCTGGAGCTGCGGACCACGGGAGGCGACATTGATCGGCACCGCAACCGCACCGAGCCAGCCACAGCCAAGCAGCAGTGCGAGAAACTCGATGCGGTTCGAGCAGATGATTGCGACCCGCTCGCCGGCGCCGATACCGGCGGCGCGCAAAGTGCCAGCGGCTTGCGCCGCCGCCGCGGCCGTTTCCGCAAAGGTCCAGCAGATCTCGCCCGCGCGCGCCAGCGGCCGGTCGCCATGGCGTTCTGCCTGCCGCAGCAGCAAGTTCGGGAGCGTGCGTTCCGCTGGAGCAAACGCGGCAGCCAAGTCCTTGCGCAACGCCGGTCCCGCGCGCATGCCGCTCAATTCCCTTTGCCGCCGAGATAGCTGGCAATGACCCTGGGATCGTGGACGAGGTCTGCGGCCTTGCCGCCAAGGACGATGCAGCCGGTCTCGAGAACGTAGCCGAAGTCGGCGGTTTCAAGCGCGGCCCGGGCATTCTGCTCGACCAGCAGAATCGAAACTCCGAGCTCGCGCAGGCCGGTGATGATGCGGAAAATCTCGCGCACGATCAGCGGAGCGAGGCCGAGGCTGGGCTCGTCGAGCAGCAGGAGCCGCGGCTTCGTCATCAGCGCGCGACCGAGCGCCAGATGGACGTCCTGCAGATCGCGCTCGACGCTCGCGCGCTCGTTCCAGCGCGTATAAGCGCCGAGGACCAGATTGTCCGCAACCGTCATCTCGGTGAACAGCTCGCGGCGTTCCGGTACCAGACAGATTCCCCGGCGCACCCGCTCTTCCGTAGTCAAGCCGGAGAGATCGCTTCCGTCATAGCGGGTCTCGCCTTTCGCCGGCAGCAGGCCCATCAGAGCGGCAAGCAGCGTGGTCTTGCCGGCGCCGTTGGGCCCGATCACCGTGACGATCTGGCCCGCCTGCATCTCCAGGCTGACACCGCTGACGGCCTCGACCTTGCCGTAGCAGACGTGTAGGTCCTCGACCGAGAGCAGCGCGCTCATGCGACGCCACCGAGATAGGCTTCCTGCACGCGCGCATCGGCGCGGATTTGCGCCGGCAGGCCCTCCGCAAGCTTCACACCGAAGTCCATCACGACGATGCGGTCTACCAGGTTCATGACGAAGTCCATGGCGTGCTCGACGAGCACGATGGTCATGCCCTC
>Ga0318577_10000620_pt1 | contig 10718 bp, 12 predicted proteins | sample GRESIP089b5f25_FD_203484 | JGI IMG/M metagenome (GOLD analysis project Ga0318577, IMG submission 203484) | Tropical soil microbial communities from Luquillo Experimental Forest, Puerto Rico - GRE.SIPMG.089b5f25 | ecosystem: Environmental > Terrestrial > Soil > Tropical forest > Bulk soil... | reverse complement strand
ATATTGGAACTGGTGGCTGATAAAGCGGTATCCACCGGCTGGGAAAGGCTGAACGATCGACATGACGCGGTCTCTTCTAGGCGAGGGAAGCGGCCTGGCATTGCACGGCGTTTTGCTTTTGTCATCCGGCGCTGGCCGAGTTGCTGCCCCGACCCGGTGGCCGAATGGACTTAAACGTCGCGGCCACGCTTTAATTGAGCAGGGCGATAAGTACAACGTGCCTCAAAAGTCTCTGTCGTGAATGTGGGCAGCAACTGACCGCTTTCGAATCCGACAACGGGCGTTCTGCCTTGGTCGCGCGAACTGGTGTTCATGCCCCAAACCGGTCATCTGGTGGGGCGATGGCAGGCTTTTCCCGGTTGTTCTTGTTCGCGGTGGGGCGCCCGCCCGTCGCGACCAAGTAGAGGATAGCACCTTGGCCCTCAGCGTTGAGCAGGAAATGCCCAGCGGGTTGTCCTTGATCGCCGCTCCGCCGAGAAACGTCTCCGTCGTCCTGCAATACGCCTAGATTGGTCAGAACGTCCTACCGCCCTGTAGACTAGGCGACCGCACGGCGCCCGCTTTTATGTCCCACCCGTAGAAGAACGGCATTGTCGCCGGGGATTTCGAATAGGCTCGTCACTGAACATCGCGACGACGGCGTCGGGATGGCGGCCTTAGCGCAGAGCTGCGATGAGCTCCCGCACAAGATTGATCTGCCCCATAGCACATCTTCCGATTACAGGTGCGGTCACAGGACGGCATCAGCGTGAAGCGAGGTGGCGATCGAGAAAGCGGCGAATTAGCGGCGCCATCTCGTCGAGCTTGTCCTCCAGCGCAAAGTGGCCAGTATTGAGCAAGTGCAACTCAGCGTCGGGCAGATCACGCAGATAGGGGGTCGCACCGTCGGGCGGGAAAATCATGTCATTCTTGCCCCACGCGATCAGCATCGGGGGTTTGTACTGGCGGAAGAATGCCTGGAATTTGGGATAGAGCGGGATGTTCGTTCTATAATCGTAGAATAGGTCCAGCTGGATATCACGATTGCCCGGGCGATCGAGCAGCGCTTGATCGTGCGACCAGTTATCGGGATCGATCCGGGAGACGTCGCGCACACCGTCGGTGTATTGGAATTTGGTGGTGGCCGGCGCGACCAACGAGTTGAGCGCCTCGCGGTGCGCCGCCGAGCCGTCGGCCCAATAAGCCTTGATCGGATCCCAGAAGGCCTTCAGTCCTTCTTCGTAGGCGTTGCCGTTCTGAACGATGATCCCCGTGACGCGGTCAGGGTGCTTGAGCGCAAGGCGATATCCGACGGGCGCGCCATAATCCATGACGTACATCGCATAGCGCTGTACCCCCAGCTTCTCGAGCAGGTTATCCATGAGGTGAGCGTAACGGCCGAAGCCGTAGTCAAACACCGCGCGGTCAGGCGCCGCGCTCAAGCCGAAGCCCGGATAATCGGGGGCGATGACATGGTATCTGTCGGCCAAGAGTGGTATAAGATTACGGAACATGTGCGACGACGTGGGAAAGCCGTGTAATAGCACTATTGCCGGTCCGTCCGCGGGACCTGCTTCGCGATAAAAGATGTCGACGCCGTCCACGGCTGCCGTCCGGTAATGCGTAACCAGTGGCGAGCTGATAGCGTCAGTTGTGTGCTGGAGGGCGGCAAGAGATGGGGTCATTCGCGATCCCCTTTGGCGCAGCAGGTGTCGTTAAGGGAAGAGTCTACGCCGTCGGCGACGGGGTCAGAATTCCTGATGTGCGACAGCTATCCTTTCGCGGGGCGGAACGATGATTGACCGGCTGGACGCCATGCGTGTCTTCGTGACGGCCCTGAATGAGGGGAGCCTGGCGCGTGCCGGCCAAAGGCTGCACCGATCGCCGGCGGCGATCACGCGGGCGCTGGCGGCGCTCGAAAGCCATGTCGGCACCCAACTGCTGCACCGAACGGCTCGCCAGCTCAAACTGACCGAGGCTGGCGAGCGCTACGCGACCGTATCCCGCCATGTGCTGGCCGAACTCGACGAAGCTGATCTGTTCGCCGCCGGCGAACGCGCGACGCCACATGGGGTGCTGACGGTCACGGCGCCGGTGATGTTCGGAACGCGGATCTTGCGGCCAATCGTCGGCGAATTCCTGAAGAGATATCCGTTGGTGCAGATCCGCTATTTGCTTCTCAACCGCGTGACCAACTTGGTCGACGAGGGAATAGACGTCGCGCTACGGATCGCGGCGCTGCCGGATTCGGCGCTGATTGCCCAGCGGGTCGGCGAGGTGCGGCGGGTGCTGTGTGCAGCGCCGCGTTATCTCGCTGATCGGCCGGCACCCAGCACGATCGCGGACCTCGCCTATCACGACTGTATCGCCATCGAGCCGACGAGCGCGGAGGATATCTGGAGCTTTCCGGCGCTCCCGGGGCGGAAGATGGCCCGTACCGTGAGAATTCGGCCACGGCTCATGGTGAATGACGATCAGGCGGCGGTTAGCGCGGCGATGGACGGAGGGGGCATCGTCCGGATCCTGAGCTACAAAATACAAAAGGAAGTTCAGGATGGCAGCCTTGTCGTCCTACTCCCCGACGACGAGCCCCCTCCCGTCCCCGTCCACCTGGTGGCCTCGGAACATCGCCTCACATTGAGCAAGGTCCGCGCTTTCATGGACTTTGCCGGGAAGCGGCTGCGCGCCAATTTCAACGAAACGATGCCCCCGGCAATTTCGAGCAGTCCAACGGAAAGACGCCGCGCCGGCCAAGCCGCCTTCCCAACTATCCCAGCGTCGGCGTGACGGCGATTCTCGGAGGACTGTAGGAACGATCGCTGTCGGCGCACAAGCGACAGCCATCGCCACGAACTCGATCCGCCGCTGTGCGGTATCAGCGGACCTTCGGACCCGGCACCAAGCGTTATGTGTGGACGACCCCGTAGAAGCAAGGGCGATTTGGTAGGTGCGTACCTCATGCCCCAGCTCCCTGATCTCACGCGCCCAATAATGCGCCGTGCCGCAAGCCTCAATGCCGACCAAACAAGGCGGTAGAGCCTTGAAGAACGCCACCACCTCCGACCGTTGTAGCTTCCGCCGCAATACTGCCTTGCCAGCTGCATCGGACGCCGTGCAGCTGGAAGACACGCTTGGCGATGTCCAAACCGACAGTGGTAATCTCCATAGTGGACGGCTCCTTCAGCTTGTTGCACTCAACGGCTCGAGCTTGGCACATCGATGCCGTCAGGGGTCGTCCACCGCATCAGATTTTGACCACTATTCTTAGGGATCTGTCGCCTTCCACCGAACGCGACGACATCTTCGTACTGCTGAGGCGGGTTCGGCCTTTGATCCGCGTAACTGTCTTATTACGATTAAAACAATAATACCGCCGCTAAAATTGCCACATTTCCATCTTATCGTCCGTCTGAAACGGCGCTCGAGACGAGCCGCCAGGACCACGATGGAGAAGTTAATGCCTGTAGATTCCCTGCAAAAGCAGGAGGACCGGGATGTCGAGGGCCGGTTCGCGAAGGGCCATTCGGGCGATCCCTTTGGCCGGGCACTCGGGTCGCGCAACAAGGCGACGGAGGCCGCGGAGCTGCTGCTCGACGGTGAGGTCGAGGCGCTGACCCGGAGAGCAGTGGAGCTCGCGCTCGACGGCAAGCTCGGGGCGCTGCGGCTGTGCCTGGACCGCATTATCCCGCCGCGCCGGCAACGGGCGCAGCGCTTGGATCTGGCGCCGCCGCGCACCATCGCCGACCTTGGCAGCACGATGGCGGCGATCACCACGGCGGCGATGGAAGGCACGATCACGACCGGCGAAGCGGCCGAGCTCGCCCGCGTCGTCGAGATCTTCGTGCGCGCCGTCGAGACCAGCGATTTCGAACGGCGTCTGCAACAGCTGGAAGAGCGCCTTGGCGCGGGCGCGTAAGGACCGGCTGTTCGCGCAGATAACGGCAAAAGCGGCCAGTCGCGATTCGGCAACCGGCCGCGATCGCGGCGCGCTCGGGGCATTGGCCGCGGTATGTGCTTTTGTGCGTGACGGTCTCGTGCGGGCGGGCATTGATCCGGCGCGCGCCCGCGCTCTGCGCCAGGCCCCCTTCCCTCCCCGGGCCGCCGCGGACGCTTCCGCGATTCCCGCGGGCGGACAGTCCCCGGTTTCATCCGCGGACGACCAAACCGAGGAGGGTGGGGACTTCGTCGTCGAAGATGCCGATGGGTTGGCGGCGATATTCACCGACAGGCTCGGAGCGCTGGTACGACGGTTCGAGGATGGGCACGAGCCCGATTTTGCCAATGCGTCTTTTGCCGAATTGCTCGCTTGGTGTCTGGCACGGGCTGAAGACAGGGTATAACCGGCGATGACGTGAAAACGGCGAGGGCTGGAATGACCGATTGGATCTTGCGCGGGGGTGAGGTCATCGACGGCAGCGGGCAGCCGCGGCGCCGTGCCGATGTCGCGGTCGCCGGCGACCGCATCGCCGCCATCGGCGTCGTCGACAAAGTCGCGGGCGCGCGCGAGCTGGACGTGTCGGGAAAGATCGTCGCGCCTGGCTTTATCGATGTTCACACCCACGACGACCGCGCCCTGTTCGCAACCCCGGCAATGGCGGCCAAGGCGAGCCAGGGGGTCACGACGGTCATCATCGGAAATTGCGGCATCAGTCTAGCCCCGCTCACCCTCGAAGAGCCCCCTCCGCCGCCGCTCGATCTGCTCGGCGATGCCGCCGATTATCGCTACGAGCGCTTTGCCGAATATCTCGCGGCGCTCGACCAGACGCCGGCGGCGCTCAACGCGGCTTGTCTCGTTGGTCATTCGACGTTGCGCGTCGGAGCGATGAGCGCACTCGACCGTCCGGCCGACCAAGCCGAGCTTGCCTGTATGGGTGGACGGCTCAACGAGGCGCTGGATGCCGGGGCCATCGGCATGTCGACCGGGCTGGCTTATGCGCCGGCAGCGGGCGCCCCGCCCGTCGAGATCGAGACCTTGGCCGCGCTGCTGCGGCCTGCCGGCGCGCTCTACACGACCCACATGCGCAACGAGGGATTAGCCGTCATCGATAGCCTCGAGGAGAGCTTTGCCGCCGGGCGCGCGGCCGGAGTGCCGGTCGTGATCTCCCACCACAAGACGGTCGGCCGCGAGAATTTCGGTCGCACCGCCGAGACGCTACCGGTGATCGCCGCGGCGATCACGCGTCAGAAGGTCGGGCTCGACGCCTACCCCTATATCGCGTCCTCGACCGTGCTGAGCGCAGCGCAGGCCGAGCGGGCGCTCAAGGTCCTCGTCACCTGGTCGAAGAGCGCGCCCGAGCAGGCCGGCCGTGAGCTCGCTGCGATCGCCGCCGATTGGGGCGTCAGCATGCAGGAGGCGGTTGAGCGGCTACAGCCGGCGGGCGCAGTCTATTGGATGATGGACGAGGCCGATGTCCAGCGCGTGCTGCGCTTCGAGCACACGATGATCGGCTCCGACGGGCTGCCGCACGACGCGCACCCACATCCGCGGCTGTGGGGAGCTTTCCCGCGCGTCCTCGGCCATTACAGCCGCGAGCTCGGCCTCTTCGGGCTCGAAGAAGCGGTGCGGCGGATGACCGGCCTGTCGGCCTCGCGATTCGGCCTCACCGGCCGCGGCATCCTTGCCGCCGGCGTCTATGCCGACATTACCGTATTCGATCCCGAAACCGTGATCGACCGCGCCACATTCGAAGCGCCGGCGGTCGCCGCCGCCGGCATCGAGCACGTTTTCGTCAACGGCCGCCCGGTATGGGACCAGGGCAAGCCCACCGGCGAGCGCCCGGGACGTGCGCTGCGCCGCCAGCAGATGCAAGCGGAGGCCCGGTGACCGGGACCACATGACCGAGAAACTGCTTGATCGAGGTCTGCCAGTTGAAGCGCATGGCATGCGCGCGGCGCCATTGACTTGCGGCGCCCACGCATCGCTGACGAGGGCAATTTTGACGAATCCCAGCCGGGTGTCGGCGGGATGCCATGCACAGTTCTTGGGCAACCCCTATCCGGGCTCGTCGATGGCTTCGGCCGCCTTTGTTTCGACGCGCGGCGGCAATCTCGACGGGATGAGCGGAGCGCTTTCATTCGCACCGGCCGGATAGCGGACGTCGAACCAAGTCAATGTGAAGGGATGCTTGAAGAAGATTGTCCAGATGTAGTTGACGGCATAGCGCACCCCTGCCCGGACCAGCCCTTCGGCGACGAACCGCCGTCCCGAGGAGAAGGCGGGTAATGCCAGTGAAAACTTGACCCCGCCAACCTTGCTCAGCCGGCGCGCGAGATCGGTATCCTCGCCATAGAAGCAGAAATCGGAGTTGAAGCCGCCGGCAGCCTCGAGCGCGCTCTTGGCGAGGATGAAGTTGCCGCCCTGCATCATCGAGCCCATTCTCAGCACGAACCTGACCAAGAGGTAGGTAACGAATGCGATGCGAAAGTACACCGCCGCGGCGAACTGGGCGGAACGCGGCAAATCGTAGTGAATGAATGGGCCGCTCAAGGCGACCAAATTGGGAGAACGCGCGAACTCATCCAGCGCGGTGCGCAACCAGCCCTCGGTCAGCATCGTATCGGCGTCGATGTTGGCGATCAATCTGCCGCGCGCCGCGAGGCATCCGGCTCTACGGGCCGCCGCCAGCCCTCGCTGTGGCTCGTCGATCACGATCACCCCTGGGGTCGACAAGGCGATGCGCCGTGTGTCATCGCTGCTGTTGTTGTTGACGACAATGATTTCAGCGTTGCAGTCCGATCGCGAAATCTCCGCCTGGATGGCGGCAAGGCACGAGGCGATCAGAACCTCTTCGTTGTATGCCGGCACCACGAAGCTAATCAGGACCTCCGACATCTCTGATCCCCATTGCTAGCCTTGGAAACCGGCGTGCACCGGCTCGGGCAACTCGATGTCCGCATCGACTGGGACGACCTCCTGGCCAGTCAGCGGGTCGAGCGCCCAGCGCTCGATCCAGTTGATCAGCTCGAGGGTTCCGTCGAAATGCTCGACGAGCGCAGTGCAGCTCTCGACCCAATCACCGTCATTGCAATAAAGCACGCCGCCTATTTCGCGGATCTCGGCATGATGGATGTGGCCGCACACGACACCGTCGACTTCGCGGCGGACCGCCTCGTCCGCCACGGCGTCGGCGAAGGCGGTCATATATTGCACAGCATTCTTGACCCGGTGTTTGAGATATGCCGACAGCGACCAGTACTGGTAGCCGAGTCGCCGCCGAACGATGTTGAAATGGCGGTTGAGCCACAACGCGGCGGTATAGGCGCCGTCGCCGAGCACCGCCAGCCATCGGGCGTGCTTGACGACCGCATCAAACACATCGCCATGGATCACCAGCAGGCGGCGTCCGTCAGCGGTGACGTGGATTGCCTCGTCGGCGACCTCTACACCGCCGAACTGCAGCAGCGCGTAATCACGCAGCCATTCGTCGTGATTGCCGGGGATGTAAATGACACGCGCACCCTTACGAACTTTGCGCAGAACCTTTTGGACGACATCGTTGTGGGTCTGAGGCCAGTACCAGGATTTCTTCAGGCGCCAGCCGTCGATGATATCGCCGACCAGATAAATCGTGTCTGCATCGTTACAACGCAGGAAATCGACAAGGAACCCGGCTTTGCATCCGCGGGTGCCGAGGTGCAGATCGGAAATCCAGATCGTTCGATAGCGGTGCATCGGCGCGATGTGACTCATGTGCATGGGCGATGCGAATAGGACCAGATCTGCGCCGGGAGCAGGTTGCGCCAGACACGGCTTACCTCTCGACCGCAGATCCCCAGAGGGTCCGTCGGCAACGGCGACGAGAATGCGTTGGTCACTTGGAGAAACCGGCCGCCCGGCCCCAACAACTCGAGACAGGGCTCGACGATGGCTCGCTGAGCCTCCAGGGAAAGCCATTTGATCGGCAGGCTCGAGACGACAGTGGACAGCCGCTCGACATGGCCGGCGAGATATTGGCCGATTCGTGTCGCATCGCCCTCGATCACAGTTGCGCCCGGAAAGTCTCGGCGCAGCACTGCGGCGAAACGGGGCTCCTGCTCGACCGCGATGATGCGCTCGAGCGGACAGCGAGCCCGTACGAGGCCACGCGTCAAACTCCCGGTACCCGATCCCAGTTCGAGTACCGGTCCCGGTCTCTCCAGTTCAACAAAACGTGCCAGAGCGTCGGCGAGATGGGGGCCGCTCGGGTTCGCCGCTGCTATCCGCAGCGGCTTTTGCAGCCAAAGGCCAAAGAACACTGCCGCATCCGCCGCCATACCGTCACCCACCCTTAATCCGGTCGCGCGGACTATTCTAGCAGTGGTATGTTACAGTTTTTCGAACCCCACATGTGGACTCCCGTCGCAAAATCGTCATCGGCGCATGGTACTGATGCGCGATCGGGCGAGAGGAGCGCGCTGTGATGGCCAAGAGAACGACGCAGTCTGATGCTCGGCGGAACGTCTTTCGGGCAACTCTGGCCCGTCTCGCGGGCAGGGGCGAATCACGTAACCGATCGCCTTTCAGCGGATTACGAAAAATGTCCTTGCTTCACAGATTTGCGCCCCAGGCGGTAATGGAGCCGCCCGACCCTGTATTGCTCGCCATATTCGCGATCGACCGCGTCGGCCCAGCGGCAGTACGCGCTTGCGCCTCCGGCGTCGAGGTGTGTGTCGCAGCACCCGACGAAGCAACCGCCGCAGTATTTCGCGCCGCGCTCGCCGAGACGGCGCGACGCCGTGGCATCGACCGGCTGATCCGGATCGTTGTCGACTGACGCCTAATGGTCCGGCAGACCAGTGCTGGGAGCCGTTCCGTAATCTTAATTCGCCGGGCGGTCGAGCGCGTAGCCCGCCGAGCGCACCGTGCGCACGACATCGACGGTGCCCTCGATGTTCAGCGCTTTGCGGAGGCGGCGGATGTGGACGTCGACGGTCCGCGCCTCGACATAGATGTCGTGGCCCCAGACCGCATCCAACAGCTGCTCGCGCGAGAACACTCGCCCGGGATGGAGCATCAGGTAGCGCAGTAGGCGATATTCGGTGGGGCCGAGGTGCACCGACCTGCCGGCGCGCGTGACCCGATGGCCGGCGGTGTCGAGCTCGACATCGGCAAAGTGCAACACATCCTGCGCGGTGCCGGGGTGGGCCCGTCGCATCACCGCGCGCAGCCGGGCGACCAACTCGCTCACGCTGAAGGGTTTGACGACATAGTCGTCGGCGCCGCTGTCGAGCCCGCGCACCCGCTCGCTCTCCTCCCCACGCGCAGTCAGAATGATCACCGGAAGCGCCCGAGTTTTCGGGGAGCGCCGGATGCGGCGACACACCTCGATGCCAGAGACCAACGGCAGCATCCAATCGAGGAGAACAAGATCGGGTTTGCGTTCATCGATTTGGATGAGGGCTTCCTCCCCATCGCTGGCCTCACAGACCTGAAAGCCCTCCTTCTCGAGGTTGTAACGCAGCAACGTGACGAGCGGCGCCTCGTCTTCCACGACCAGAACGAGCGGCTTGGTCATGATCGGGTACCGTCCGAGGTCACAATCTCGAGGCTCGAGACATCGCCTTTCGGCCGCACCTGCTCGAGAGGAGTGCCGTTGACGAGATAGTATAGATTCTCGGCGATATTGGTCGCGTGATCACCGATCCGCTCGATATTCTTGGCCATGAACAAGAGATGCGTGCAGGAGCCGATACTGCGCGGATCTTCCATCATATAGGTCAACAGCTCGCGGAAGAGGCTCGAATACATCTCGTCGAGCTCGGCATCGCGGAGCCATACGGAATAGGCCTTTGCGGCGTCCCGTTGCACATAGGCGTCGAGGACGTCCTTGATTTGTAGCTGCGCGAATTGGGCCATCCGCGGCAGCGCGTAGACCGGTCTCACCGGCGGGGTTTGGCTGAGTGCAATCGAACGCTTGGCAACATTGGAAGCGTAATCGCCGATGCGCTCGAGATCGCTGGCAATTTTCAGGGCCGCGAATATCTCGCGCAGATCGCGGGCGACCGGCTGGCGCAAGGCCAAAAGCCGGATCGCCAGATTGTCGACATCACGCTCGGCTTGATCGATGTTCGCATCACCCTCGATAACGCGCCCGGCCACCTCGGTGTCGCGCGTTGCCACGGCTTCGATTGCCGAGCCGAGTTGGCTTTCGGCAAGCCCGCCCATTTCGGCAACGGTGTTGCTGAGCCTGCGCAGCTCCTCATCGTACGCTTTGGTGATGTGCTCGGAAGCCATCGCTACTCTCTCTTTCGGCGGGCTCACCCAAATCGCCCGGTAATATAGTCTTCCGTATGCTTTTGCTTCGGATGCGTAAAGATGCGTTCGGTTTCGTCGAACTCGATCAGTTCGCCGAGATACATGAAGGCGGTGTAATCTGAACTCCGCGCCGCCTGCTGCATATTGTGGGTGACGATCGCGATGCAGTAGTCTTCCTTTAACTCGGCGATCAGTTCCTCGATTCGCTGTGTCGAGATCGGGTCCAAAGCCGAGGCCGGCTCGTCCAACAGTAAAATCTCCGGCTGAACCGCGACTGCGCGCGCTATGCATAGCCGCTGTTGCTGCCCGCCGGAGAGCCCGAGGCCGCTCTGTCGCAGCTTGTCTTTCACCTCATCCCACAGCGCCGCGCGCCGCAGCGCCGATTCCACCCGGTCGTCGAGCTCATGGTTCGGCAGCCTTTCGTACAGTCGGATTCCAAACGCGACGTTGTCGTAGATGGACATCGGAAAGGGTGTCGGCTTCTGAAACACCATACCGATCCTGG
>Ga0318577_10000613_pt1 | contig 10760 bp, 9 predicted proteins | sample GRESIP089b5f25_FD_203484 | JGI IMG/M metagenome (GOLD analysis project Ga0318577, IMG submission 203484) | Tropical soil microbial communities from Luquillo Experimental Forest, Puerto Rico - GRE.SIPMG.089b5f25 | ecosystem: Environmental > Terrestrial > Soil > Tropical forest > Bulk soil... | reverse complement strand
AGGGACAGGCCAACAGCCTCCATGGCGACGGCCGATTGGAATTGGTGGGACCGGAGGATGAGCCCCCGGATCGCTTCGTCTACGACCCGGATGACCCCGTGCCTACATGCGGCGGCAATACTTTAATCATTCCAATGGGGGTCCAAGACCAGCGCCAGGTGGAAACGCGGCAGGACGTGTTGGTCTATACGAGCGCCGCGGTGTCCGCGCCCCTGGAGGTGACGGGTCCCCTTGTCGTGAAACTGTTTGCGTCCAGCAGCGCCATCGACACCGATTTTACCGCCAAGCTGGTGGACGTACGGCCGGATGGCTATGCCCAAAACTTAGCCGACGGCATTCTGCGCACCCGCTACCGCGCCTCGCGTATGCGCCCGGTGTTCCTCACACCAGACCAGGTCTACGAGTTGACGATCGACCTGTTGGCGACGAGCCACGTATTTTTACCGGGGCATCGCGTGCGCCTGGAGATTTCTTCCAGCAATTTCCCCCGCTTCGACCGCAATTTGAATACGGTGAGGACCAGGCCACAGGCATCCGCCGGCAGACGGCGGCGCAGACCATTTTTCATGACCGGCGTTACGCGTCTCACCTATTGCTGCCGGTAATTCCGCGGTAGCTCGCTGCCGCGGCACTCAATTCGAGGGATCACAGAAATTCCTTCGGCTTGCTACGCTCTGTCTAGACAATCGTTTATGGACCTTAGGATTACCATTCCGCTGATGGTGGAAGTCCGGTCAAGCTGGCTTGATGGTGAGTCCAAAAGTAGCCATTATCGAGTCCACTTTGACCCTCCTTGGGGTCGTGAGAGCCGCAGAAACGCTGGGGTCAGTTTTCTAGTCCGTGTGCGGTCAGCACACCGCCGACCGAGGTGGCCAGCCGGCTGCCCTGTTGGGTGGTCGCGAACTCGGGTACCGCCTGATGCCGCGGTGCGAGACGGGCCGGGAATAGCCTTTGGTACCAGTCGCTCATGACGATGCGGCGGCAGTCGCGACAATTTGTCGCCGAGGTCCTGGGCATAGCTGACGCAGAGGATCTGGGCGCTCGGACTATGGCCCAGGCACCAGGCCGGAAACGAGACCGAGGCCAGGTGCGACTTCAGGTGGCGCGGCGGTACGTTGACGGCGAGGCGCCGGATCCTGCCTTCGCGGACCGCCGCGAGCTTCGCGGCGATGACCCGGAAATGCCAGTTCGCCGCGAAATCGGTCTGCGGGTTGAGCTCGACAAAAGCGCGCTCGGCAAAGCCGGAGAAATCGGCCCGCAATAATGCCTCGTATTCGGCGAGATCGAGGCCGGCGAACGGCCCGCTCATTCCTCGCCGCGCAGCCTTTTGAGCAGGTTGGCGATCACCTTCTCGTCGTCGGCGCCGAAAGACGGCCGCTCGGCCGACGCCTCTGCGGCGAGCCGATCGCGTTCCTGTATCAGGCCGAGCAGTATCTTGGTCGCCTGCGCCTCGGCCATCGCGAATTTGTTGACGAGCTGCCGCACACCGAGCTCGCGCTTCGAGATCTTGCGCCTCTTGCCATCTTCGGTGACGACGACCGGCTCGTTCAACGCATCGGTCAGCAAGGTCGAGAGGTTCTTCGATCCCCGCGGCCGGCCGCGCGGGTTGCCCGACTGGCCCTTCTGGAAGCGCGTATGCAAGGGCGGCTTCTTGTAGCCGACCTTGTGGTCTGGCTGGTCATCATCCGACATCGGACGCCTCGATCGCGCCGACGGCGGGCTCGGAAAAGCTGCGGCCGCTCGCGGCATGACTGGCCGTGTCACCGGTCAGCTTTTGCCAGCGGCCGATGATCGCGTCGACCGCGGGCGGGTTGGCGGCGAGTACGACGACGAGATTCTCCTCGCCCGCCAGCATCGCGTCGACGGCATCGGCGAGATTGCCGCAGCCGACGCGGTGCTTACCCAGAAGCCACCACTCGCCGGCGCGCGCGATGGTCGGCGGTGCCGGCCGCGGGGTCGGACGGCGGCTTCGCTTGCGCCCGCCGGAAGTGCTCCCGCCGGTCAGCAGCTCGATTTCGCTCAGCTCGAACCCGGTCGTCTCGATCGCGAAGTCGGGTGCATCGAGCGAAATCTCCCTGAGCTGCTCGCTCAGCAAGGTGTTGTTCCACGCCGCACCCTCGGCCAGCCGGTTGTCGGCGATCATAAAGCCGCGGGCCTCGGTCTCGCTCAGATGGTCGAGCATGATCGTCGGCACCTCGCGCCAACCGAGGTCTTGTGCGGCGAGCAGCCGGCCGTGCCCGGCGAGGATCCGCAACGCGCGGTCGACGAGGATCGGGACATTGAAGCCGAAGGCGCCGATGCTGCGCGCCAGCTGGCGGATCTGCTTGGGGCTGTGCGACCGCGGATTTGCCGGGTCGGGCCGCAACGCTTCGGTCCGCCGCCAGACGACTGCGAGCGGCGGGCCGGAATCGGCTGCGCGTTTTCTGATGTTGTGAGCCATGATCGAGGCATGCTATCAGAGGTGGCCGTAATTGTCAATATGATAATTGCTATCATGACGCCAACACGGGCTCCCTGGTGTTTCCGTGATCGGCGGATTCGGCTCCCTATTCGGCCGAGTTAATTCCCTGTTCGGCTGCTTAGGGAACTTGCTTTAGATTTGTCGTAACAACAACGACTTGCGCGCCCGAAACAGCGCCGCAAAGGCCGCGAGATCGGTTTTCCCGATATTCTTCCCGTTGATCAGGGACGTCGAGGGTCGGCAGCCTGATAGCCCACCGTATCGTCGACCGGCGCTGCGCGCAGCTCAACGCCGGCCATCGCCTCGAGGATTCGGGCGGCGACCGGAAAGCCGTCTTGCCCCCAGCCCTGCGCCTGGGCGCGGTGTAGCACGTCGTGGGCGAGGAGGCCGAGATTGGCCGGGGCGGCGACCTCGCGGGCCAGATCGCAAGCGAGGGCGAGGCCCTTGGCGACGATGTCGAGGGTGCCGCCGGCGGTGAAGGCGCCTGTCAGGACCGACGCGGGATGTTGTCGAAGGTCCGGCTCGCTCCGGCGCTGAGCGGCACGATGCGCGCCAGCTGGGCAAGGTCGATCCCCGCCTTGGCGCCGATCAGCAGCCCTTCGAGGGCGGCGACGAAGTTGGTGTAGCCGAGGTATTGCGTGACGAGCTTGGCCACACAGCCGGCACCCGCCTCACCGACATGGAAGATGTTGCCGGCCATCGCGGCCAAGAGAGGACGATATTTGGCAAAGACCGCCGGGTCGCCCCCGGCCATCACCGTCATCGTCGGCGGGCGGCCGCTGACCGGCGCATCCAGCACGTCGACACCGCGGGTGCTGCACACTTCGGCGATGCGCCGGGCCACGGCGGGCGCGTTCGTCGTCATGTCGATGTAGGCACCACCCGCCGCCAGCCCAGCGAGGATTCCGGCGGCCGAATCGAGCACGGCATGCTCGACCTCGCGCGGCCCGGGCAACGAGGTGAACACCACCTCGCTGTGCCGGCCGACTTCGGCGGGGCTGCCGGCTTCGTGCGCTCCGCGCGCGGCGAGCGGTGCGGTCGCCGCGGGCCGAACATCGCAAACCGTCAGCTCGTGGCCGGCATCGATCAGGCACAAGGCCATCGGCGCACCCATCCTGCCGGTGCCGACGAAACCCAGCCGCATCGGGCGGCCCCTATTGCCCGGCGAAGCCTTCCGGCGGCCGCGTCGCGGTGTCGGCGCCGTCGGCAAGTCGATCGTATTCGAGGGCCAAGTCGAGCAGTCGCGCCTTGACCGCGCGCGTCGTCACTCCCTCTGCGACTTGACGGGCGCGCGCAGCCTTCCGCCGATAGTAGTCGGCCGGCTGCGGCGAAAAATCCATCGATTGATCCATCGATGCAAGTATAGCACACCCGCGGTAAGTCTCGCATCGCTGATCGGTCGGGCCACTCCCTTTAATCGCCTTCGAGCGGCTCGGTTGCGGTGATCTCGATGCCAAACCCCACGAGCCCGACATAAGTGCGCGAGCGCGTCGCCAACAGCTCGATCGACGAGATTCCAAGGTCGCGCAGGATCTGAGCGCCGAGCCCGACTTCGCGCCACTGGACATTGCGCTCGCGCTCCGAGCCGGTGCTTTCCTCGCCGATCGCCGATACCGGTACGCCCGAGGTGCCCTCGCGCAGATAAACGAGGACACCCCGTCCGGCTGCCTTGAAGCGGCTCAGAGCAGCATGGATCGGCTTGGCGCCGCCGAACACGTCTTCGAGTACGTTGCCGCGGTGGAGCCGCGTCGCCACGTTTTTGCCGTCGCCGATATTTCCATAGACGAAGGCGAAGTGGTGGACCTTGTCAAACGGCGTCACATAGCCGTAGCCGGCCAGCTCGCCAATCTCGCTGGCAACCGTGAATTCGGCGACCCGGGTCACCAGCTTTTCGCGCGCCTGGCGGTAGGCGATCAGATCGGCGACCGACATGCGCTTTAGCCCGTGCTGCTTGGCGAAATCGGCGACTTGCGGTCCCCGCATCACCGTGCCGTCGTCGTTGACCAGCTCGCAGATCGCCGCCACGGGCTCGATGCCCGCGAGCCGGCACAGATCGATCGCGGCCTCGGTATGGCCGGAGCGCATCAGCACCCCGCCATCCTTGGCAATCAGCGGGAAGATGTGGCCGGGCCGGACGAAGTCAGAACGGCCGGCATTGCCGTTGGCGAGGTTGCGGATCGTCGCCGTGCGGTCGTCGGCCGAGATCCCGGTTGTCGTGCCGTGCCGGTAATCGACCGAAACGGTGAAGGCAGTACCGTGGATCGCCTCGCTGTCGGCGACCATCGGCGCCAGCTCGAGGCGCCGGGCGATCTCTGCCGTCAGCGGCGCGCAGACGATGCCCGCGGTGTTGCGGATGATGAAGGCGATCTTCTCCGGCGTCGTGTGTACCGCCGCGAGGATTAGGTCGCCTTCGTTTTCACGGTCGTCGTCGTCGGTCACGACGACGATCTCGCCTAGGGCGAAGGCGGCGACGGCTTGCCGGACACGGGACTGGGACACGGTTTTGCTCTCCCGACCACGCCGCGCGGCTAATCGAAGCCGTTGGCGGCCAAGAATTCCGGATTGGACTGACGGAGCTTGGCGACAGCCAGCCGCCACAGGATCGCACGCGCGGCTCGGTCGTGCGACTCTGAGCTCTCGAAGGCGCCGAGGCGGAGGTCGTGCGCAAATCGGCGCAGGGCATCTGCTCCCTGCCCGCATAATAGCTCGATTTCGCGAAGGATTGCTTGCCCCTCCTCAGCCGGCACTTCGGCCTCTTGCTGGGCAATCGCCATGCACTTGGCGACGAGCAGTGCATCCGAGCGGCGTTCCTGGGGCAGTAGCGGCATCAGCTCGTTCAGCAGCACATCACGGGCGAGGGCGAGGAGTGCCGCACCGCCCGGCAAGTCACCCATCGGCAAAATTTCGTTCAGCGTCGAGCAGCATCAGAATCTCGAGTTCGCATTCGGTCGCCCGCCGCCCGGTCAGCGCAAGATCGAGGCCGCGCTCACCTCCGAAAATATGGCGGTCGCTCTGCTGGAGGGCAATTATAGCCCACCGCACGCTTGCCAAGATCTCCCAAAACCGAACGCGTTGCGGGTCGATCGAGACACCGGATTCACTCTGATAGCCGCGGTAGAACGGGGTTCGGTCAGCAATCCCGCCAGCCTCCCGGTCGGGCCGCGCAAAGCGCCAACTCTTGCAGCAAAACCAGCCGATATCCTCGTGCGCATCGCCCCAGCCGGCGAATTCCCAATCGAGGATCGCGGTCAGCAGGGTACCGTCCAACAGGTAATTGCCGGTGCGGAAATCGTGATGGCAGAGCACCGGCCTGGCAGGCGGAGGGATGTGCGTCTCGAGCCAGCGCATACCCCATTCGACCACTGGCCGCGGTGTGGAATGACGGTCGAGATAGGCACGAAACCGGGCGATCTGCTGGATCGGTCCGCTGTCCGCGTAGGGAGCCAAGAAGGCCAGGTCCGGCCCCGGCGGACGGATCGTGTGGACGCGGGCGAGTTCGCGGCCGAGCCGCTCGCCGATCGCCGGGAGCGCCGGATCGAGCGTCGGATCGCCGGTGATCCGGTCGGGTGCGGCGATCCCATTGACCCGCCGCATGATGAAAAACGGCTTGCCCCAGACAGCGGGATCCTCGCTGGCAAAGAGCGGTTCGGGAACCGTCACCCCCGTCGCGAAGGCCGCCTTCTGCACGGCGAATTCCTGAACGCGAGTCAGGCTCGCCGCAACACCAGTCGCGGCGGAGGTGCGCAACACGAGCCGTTGTTCGCCGTCGAGCGTACCGCCTGAGAAGCGCGCGTCGAGCCCCCAATTCTCTTGGAGCGCCCCACCTCCAAGCGGGCTCAGGCCCGTAATCTCTACCGTCCTGGCCGCGCTCGCAAAGGCGAGAAACCGGGCCACCGCCGCGCGGCGCTGTTCAGATCGCGGCGACGCCGTGCCCGCCATCGACCGCGATCACCGCGCCGGTCAGGTAGGCGCCGGCCGGCGACGCAAGCAGCAGCATCGCGCCATCGAGATCATTGGCCTGGCCAAGGCGCTTTAGCGGTATGCGAGAGATCAGCGCTTTGCCGGCCTCGGTCTGGAAGAAGGCGCGGTTGAAATCGGTCTCGACATAGCCCGGCGCCAGCGCGTTAACGAGAATGCCGTATCGCGCCAATTCCATCGCCAACACATGCGTCAGGTGGGTCAGCCCGGCCTTGGCGGCGCAATAGGCCGGCACCCGGCCTATCGTGCGCAGCCCGAGCACCGACGTGATGTTGATGATGCGGCCCGGGCGCTTCAGGCCGACGAGGTGATGAGCGAATTCCCGCGCTACGAGCCAGGCGCCCTTGAGGTTCGTGTCGACCACGTAGTCCCAATCGGTCTCGGTGTGCTCGAACAGGGGCTTCGAGACAACGACGCCGGCGTTGTTGACGAGGATCGTCAGCGGCCCGAGCTCGGCCTCGGTCTTGGCGACAGCGGCGACGACGCTGTCGGATCGGGTCACATCGCAGGCCATCGGCAGGCACTCTCCACCCGCCGTCTCGATCTCGCGGGCGGCCTCGGCCAAGCGATCGACACGCCGCGCGGCGAGCGCCACCTTGGCGCCGGCGACGGCGAGCAACTCGGCAAAGTGGCGGCCAATCCCGCTCGAAGCACCGGTCACGAGTGCCACCTCGCCCGTGAGGTCGAAGCTCGGCAATTGGGTCACGAGCCACGCTCCCTTTGGGCGATTTCCTTGGCGCGCTCGCGCAGCTCGAACTTCTGGATCTTTCCGGTCGAAGTTTTCGGCAACGGTCCGAAGACAACGGTTCGCGGCACCTTGTAATGTGCGAGGTTGGCGCGGCACCAGGCGACGATGTCTTCGGCCGAGACCGGTTCGCCCCCCGGCTTGAGGGTCACGAAGGCGCAAGGAGCTTCGCCCCAGACCGGGTCGGGTCTGGCTACGACAGCGGCTTCCATGACCCACGGATGCCGGTAGAGAGCCTCCTCGACCTCCAGTGATGAAATATTTTCGCCGCCCGAGATGATGATATCCTTCGAGCGATCCTTAATCTCGACATATCCGTCGGGATGACAGACTGCGAGGTCCCCGGTGCGAAACCACCCGTGCTCGAAGGCCGTCGCCGTCGCCACCGGGTTCTTCAGATAGCCCTTCATCAAGGTATTGCTGCGCAACACCAACTCGCCCATCGTGTGGCCGTCCGCTGGAACGTCGGCCATCGTCTGCGGATCGACAACGCGCTGGCGGTCGAGGGTCAGGTAGGCAACTCCCTGGCGCGCGATACGGGCGGAACGTTCTGCGATCGGCAGTGCCGTCCACTCTTCCTGCCATGCGCAGACCGTCGAGGGACCGGTACTTTCGGTCAGCCCATAGAGATGGGTGACCCGAAAGCCCATCTGTTCCATCGCCTCGATCACGGCCGACGGCGGGGCGGCACCACCGGTCGCGACCTCGACCTGGTGGTCGAAGCGGCGCTTGACACCCTCCGGCGCGTGGACGAGCAGGTTTAGGACGATCGGTGCGCCGCAAAGATGGGTGACCCGGTGCTCCGCGATCGTCGCGAAGATCGGCGCTGGATCGACGTGGCGCAGGCAGACCTGGGTCCCGGCGACGGCGGTAACTGCCCAGGGGTGGGTCCAACCGTTGCAATGGAACATCGGCAGGGTCCACAGATAGACCGAGTGGCGATCGAGCCCGAGAGTAATCGCGTTGCCGAGCGCGTTTAGAAAGGCGCCGCGGTGGTGGTAAACCACACCCTTCGGGTTGCCGGTGGTGCCCGAAGTGTAATTGAGCGCGATCGCCTCCCATTCGTCGCGCGGCATGGCCCATTCCGCATCGGGATCGCCTTCGCCGAGGAAGGACTCGTATTCAGTGCCGCCGAGCGAGCAGCCGTCCATACCATCGTCGATCTCGACCAAAGGCATTTGCCCGCCGATCTCGTCGAGGGCGGCTGTGACGGTCGGCGCGAATTCGCGGTCGGCGATCAACAGTTTGGCCTCGGCATGCGCCAGGATAAAGGCGATCGAACGAGCGTCGAGCCGGTAGTTCAGCGCATTCAAGACGGCGCCGGCCATCGGCACCCCGTAATGCGCCTCGAGCAATGCCGGCACGTTCGGCGCCATGACGGCGACGGTGTCCCCCCGCCCAATGCCGCGCTGGCGCAACGCATCGGCGAGCCGGAGGCAGCGGCCGTAGAGCTCGCGGTAGGTAAAGCTGGCGGCGCCGTCGATGACGGCGAGCTTGTCGGGGTAGACCACAGCCGCGCGCCGCAGAAAGACGAGCGGCGTCAGCGCCGTGAAATTCGCCGCGCTCTTCGCGAGGTGCGGCGCGTCGTAGTTGTCGCCAGGCGATGGCACGTCGAACCCTGTCTCCTGCGCGATCCCTTCTTCGGACATCCTCACGGGACGCCGCAGCGAGGTCAAGCTCCGCCCCCTATTGGGAATGCAGGCGAGAGTAACAACTCCCTTCTCCGGGTATCGATCCCGCCACTAGCCTCGTCGAGGTCCTGAAGCGAAACGCGTACGCTCGGTCTGCCCCGATCCCTGGTGGACGGGAAATTATTGGCAAAACATCGGTGTCGACGCCAATAAAGCGGGTTTTCGCCGACAATCGCCAGCCACATCAAGCACTTGTGAAGCCAATTCTCTAACTGGTCGAACAGGGAATTAAATCAGGCGAACAGCGAGCCTTTTCCGTCGATCAGGGAAGCATCAGGTAAGCACGAGGGAGTGCCGTCGCGCGGCATGCGGCCACCCCGGGCAGGCTATCAGAACCAGGTAACAAGCTCCTCGCTCACGTCGCGCCGCCCGCCCATCGGCTTGCCGGCGGATCAGCGACGGCTGTGGCGCCGAGCTGGCTGGGCATTTGCCGATAGCGACTCGCCCTATGAGGTCGATCTTGTTGATTGGAGCGAGATCGCCGATCGTTGGCGGCAGACAATCGCGGCTGAGCGCGCGACCTCGAGCGAGGCCGCACCCTGAACACACGGAGTTCTGGGTCTATCTGATTCCAGCATTCAGGCGAATGCCTTACGATCGCCACGGAATAAAGCAATTTTAGGTTAAGCATGATATCTTTGTGACGAACTATTGGTTAACAGGGAGCGTGATGGCGCGCGGGCGATCGAGGAGCAACGATCTCAATAATGAGGGTAATGGCGCGACGCTCGGCTTCGAGGCGAAGCTTTGGCAGGCGGCCGACGCGCTGCGCAACAACATGGATGCGGCCGAATACAAACACGTCGTGCTCGGCCTCATTTTCCTCAAATACATATCTGACGCGTTCGAAGCCAAACACGCCGAGCTGGTGGCGCAACGCGACGAAGGCGCTGATCCGGAAGACCCGGACGAATACCGCGCCGAAAACATCTTTTGGGTGCCGCCGGAAGCGCGCTGGACGTATCTGAAGGGTGCCGCACCCCAGCCGACGATCGGACAGATCGTCGACGACGCGATGGCGGCGATCGAGCGCGACAATCCCTCGCTCAAATCCGTCCTGCCGAAAGATTACGCGCGGCCGGGCCTCGACAAGCAGCGGCTCGGCCAACTGATCAACCTCGTCAGTGATATCGGCCTCGGCAGCCCCGCCGACCGCGCCCGCGACATCCTTGGCCAAGTCTACATATACTTCCTGTCGCAGTTCGCCAGCGCCGAGGGCAAGAAGGGTGGCCAATTCTATACCCCGACCCATGTCGTGCGCGTGCTTGTCGAGATGCTGGCACCCTATAAGGGCCGGGTCTACGACCCGTGCTGCGGCTCGGGCGGCATGTTCGTGCAGAGTGAGAAATTCATCGAGGCGCATAGCGGGCGCATCGGCGACATCTCGATCTACGGTCAGGAATCGAATTACACGACATGGCGCCTCGCAAAGATGAACCTCGCGATCCGCGGCATCGACGCCCAGATCGCGCATGGCGATTCGTTTCACAACGACCAGCACCCCGACCTCAAGGCCGATTACGTGCTCGCCAACCCGCCGTTCAACGACAGCGACTGGCGCGGTGAGCTGCTGCGCACCGACAAGCGCTGGGTTTATGGCGCCCCGCCCGCCGGCAACGCCAATTTCGCCTGGGTGCAGCATTTCATTCACCACCTGGCGCCGACCGGCACCGCCGGCTTCGTGCTCGCCAACGGCTCGATGTCGTCGAACCAGTCGGGCGAAGGCGAGATCCGCAAAGCGATCGTCGAGGCCGACCTCGTCGATTGCATGGTGGCACTACCCGGCCAGCTCTTCTATGCGACGCAGATCCCGGTCTGCCTGTGGTTTCTCGCGCGCGACAAGAAGAACGGCCGCTTCCGCGACCGCTGCGGCGAGACGCTGTTC
>Ga0318577_10000606_pt1 | contig 10803 bp, 13 predicted proteins | sample GRESIP089b5f25_FD_203484 | JGI IMG/M metagenome (GOLD analysis project Ga0318577, IMG submission 203484) | Tropical soil microbial communities from Luquillo Experimental Forest, Puerto Rico - GRE.SIPMG.089b5f25 | ecosystem: Environmental > Terrestrial > Soil > Tropical forest > Bulk soil... | reverse complement strand
GCGCGGCCCGCGGTGACGCCACCTGATTCGGGCGGTGAGTGGCGCTTCTCGGACCGCCGCCCGACAACTCGATCGGTTTGACGCGAGGCCGGCAACTGGTCGGATGAGACCGTCGCGCCGTCGGTGGATCAACCCCACTTGGACTTGGACGAAGCCTCGAAACCGTTGCCTATCTGGCGCGGAACTGGAAGTTCGAATCCATTCCGCTCCAGCGGTGAGTCAACAAACTTTCCGTTCCTCTCAAGACGACGCCCGTTGTTCGATCGCATGTCGTGGAACCGGTGCAGCGGGGTAAAACCGAGCTTGGGTGACGGCTCATGCCCCGTATCGGTGTACCGGTGTCGGCTGCTCCGGATCAAAACCGTGCCTCGCATTCCTCGCGGATCGCAATCATTGGGCTACGCCGGAAGCGATCGTTGGCTGGTCTGCGAGGCACGAGCGATTACATCGATCAACCGGTGGCGCAGCGTCGCGCCATCAAAAGCAAGGGCACCTTCTTGCCGTTGCGGATGCTCTCGGCGAGCATGACGTAGAGCTGCGCGACATTGTAGGGCCAGGCCGAGGCGATCTTGTGTCCGGCACCATAGCGGTGCTTGGCCGGGATCGGCAGCTCCGCGAGCTTGGTCCCCTTGCGTGCCAATCGGACCGCCGCTCTAGCCGGGCACGAGCACCACACCTTCAAGGACCGCGGCGAAGTGGCAGGCAGCGCCTACAATCACAAAACCATGCCAGATTGGCGTGTGAAACGGCATCGGTCGGTGATGAATCGCCGCGCCGACAATATAGAGCGCAACGCCGGCGAGAATCAGCCCCACTGCCGGCGGCGCCATGGACACTAGCGTCGGCCGCAGCCCGAAGAGCACAAACGAGGCGACCGCCGCGAAGGCGACCAGCGACGGCCGCCGCAAGCCGACCGGGAATGCGAGCTTGTAGGCGGCGCCGATCAGCGCGCCCGCCCACACCGCCACCGTCGGTCCCCGCTCGCCCTGCATCTGCCCCACCGTGAACGGTGTGTAAGTGCCGGCGATGAACAAAAAGATCGCACGGCGCCAATACCGGGCCTAAGGTGCTGACCGGACAAATCCGCCGCGGCACTGGCATGGAGCTAACCGCGGTGCTGTGGTCGTCCGATCTGCGCGGTTTTACAGAGCGCTCCGACCGGCTGCCCAGCGAGCGGATGATCGCGATCCTCAACGCGCTGTTCGAGGCGCAAGCCGCGGAAATCCGGGGGCATGGCGGCGAAATCCTCAAATTCATCGGCGATGGCCTGCTTGCGATCTTTCCGATCGCCGAGACCGACGCGGTGGCCGCGATCGCGAAGGCCGCCGTTGCCGCGGCCCGTAATGCGATCGCCGCGGTCGCCGGTTGTGCGCCCCGGCCCGAGATGCAGGGCGAGCCGCCGCTAGACATCGTCATCGCGCTGCATGTCGGCACGGTCCATTACGGCAATATCGGCGCTGCCGATCGGCTCGATTTCACCGTCATCGGCCCGCGGTCAATCTGGTGAGCCGGATTGAGAACGCGGCCAAAACGCTCGGCCTGCCGATCGTCGTCAGTGCAGATTTGGCTGCGACGCTCGACGGCGTCGTGTCGCTCGGTCACCATCAGCTGCGCGGTCTTGCCGCACCGCAGGAGCTGTTTGTCCCGGACTGAACAACCGCTGCGGCCCGGTACCACCCGCGGACCACCGCTATTGGTCGAGACCCCCTACCTCGCCTGCCCGTTGCGGCGGTAAATCCTCGTAGCGGAAGCTCACGCCGCGCCCATCAAGATCAGCACCAAGCAGCAGACGCGCCCGGCATTTGTGCTCTCACAAAAGAACACCATCCCGATAATCGCCGTTGCCGCCGTCGCTACGCGCTAGTGGAGCCGCGCTGTGTCGCGTCTCCAAACGGCCGCTCTTCTTGAGGTGGGACCGTAGTTCGAATCGCGCTTCCTCCAGCAGCGAGTCTGCGAACTTTCGGTTCCTCTAAACGCGGATTCCGGGGGAAGTCGCGCACGAATCCGCGATGATCTGGCCCAGCAATCCGATTTGATCTCGCTCGGCGTTCCAGGATGATTTCGCCCGGCATTCCGGGATGATCTCGCCGGCTCGGCGGCACCTCTGCTGGCCCGATTAGGGTCCGCCCTTTGGCTTTTTGCGCCGGGAAGCGGATGCCGGCAGAGAGGATGCCGATGCGCCGAGTGCGCGAAGTGCTTCGTCCTTCCCCGCAGTGAGCACCGTGGCGGCTGACCGCCAGCCGGATTTTACGTCCGGCGCTGGCGGCTGCTCGCTCTGCTTGAGGCGATAGCCGTCGCCGTTCATTTCGAGGATGTGGACTCTCGCAAGGGACGATGATGGCACTTCATGTCCGGCTGCGCCGGGCGCAGCCGTTCGGCGGCGCCAATCGGCCCACCCGGGTGCCGACCCTGTTCATCTGGGGCGAGGCTGATGCCACGGTTGGCCGCATCGCGGCCGAAGGGACGACCGAATTCATCCAGGCGCGCTTCGTGCCCCTGCCGTGCGTCGGCCATTACGCAGCCGACCAGGTGCCGGCGGAGGTTAACAAATTGCTTCTCGACCACCTCGCCCGCCACCCGGTATGACTTCGGACCGCTCTACCGGAGGACCGATGACCGAATTCCCTCAGCGACAGATCGGGCGCACCGGGCTGCGAGTGACCGAGCTCGGCCTCGGCTGCACCACCCTTGGCGGCAGTCAGATCGCTGTCGCTCGCGCGGCCGCAGAGGAAATCGTGGGCGCCGCCTGGGCCGCCGGCGTGCGCTATGTCGATACCGCGCCGTTCTACGGGGTCGGTCAGGCCGAGCGATGTGTCGGTGACGCGCTGCGACCACCCGCGCGTCGAATGGGTGCTGTCAACCAAGGCCGGCCGGTTACTGCGCCGTAACCCGACAGGCGTCTTCGCCGACGGCCGGCGCCATCCGCTGGCCCAAGCAACTGGGCGCGTCAAAAGCGCGACAACCAGCTTCACCGCGCCCGCGTACTAGAAGTTCGAATCCAGTCCCCTCCAGCGCGGAGTCTGCGAACTATCGGTTCCGTGCGGGCTTCCAACTTTAGGTTCGGATCGCCAGCAGCCGTCGGCCTTTACCTGGTCCCGCACAGCCGGAGAGCGACATGCGGCCTTCCTTTAGCTTCTCCGTGATCGGCCAGGGCCTTGAAAGCCTCGGAATCTAGCGCCCCTATGGCGCTTTGACGACGGGCAGCAGGGCGCTGGCCGCACGTCGACGCTTCGTCGCCGCTGCCGAGCGTGCCAGCTCAATCAAAATCTCGGTCTGTGTCGGGCCGCGCCCTTGCTGGGGTGAAGCTGACCCTATCTAATAACCGCAGGATCTCTGCAGTTGACCCAAAGGAGAAATTGGGGCAGGCAGATATTCAGGCCGCAGACCCATCTTTCACCGGAGGCACTGTTGCCCGAACTACGCCCGCTCCCTCTGGTTTTGGCAGTGGCGGCGACGGGTCAATGCTGACATTGCGCTTGCCGGCGTTCTGTTGCGCATAGTAGCCGGACATACCCGGTGTCGACGGAAACGCGAAGCGCGACACGTCGGGACGCGGCGGCTCGATCTTGATGACCTCGGCGCCGAGATCCAGCAATGTGCGGGCGCAAAGAGGGCCGGCGAGCACGCGTGAAAAATCGACGACGCGAATGCCGGAAAGCGGGCCGCTCATGTCAGCGCCCCGTGAATTTGGCGAGGCCGGGGCCGTTCTCGCGGAACGATTTGAGCCCGATTTTCACGTCCTCGGAGGCCCAGATCGGCTTCTGGATTTCGGCCATTGCTTCGTCGGCCGCGAGCACACCCTCGTTGACGGCGATGTGCACGAGCCGCTTCGTCGCCGCATGCGCGACGGTCGGCCCGTGCGCCAGTTCCTGGGCTATCGACATCGTTGCCTCCTCGAGCGCGTCATCGGCGACGACGAGGTTGACGAGACCCCAGCGCTCTAATGTCGCCGCGTCGTAGCGGCGCCCGAGCATCGAAATTTCCTTGGCGCGCATTGCGCCGGCGCGCTGCACCTGGCGTTGGATGCCGCCCAGCAGCGGATGCAGCCCGAGCGCCGCCTCTACTGAGCCGATTGGCCGAACTGGCCGCGACGATGTAATCGCAGGCGAGCGCCAATTCGAAGCCGCCGCCGAGGCAGACGCCGTGTAGGCTGGCAACGATCGGGATCGGTAGTAATTCGAGCAATTTTAAGAACTCGACGCCGCCGACTGCCGATTGCCTGCGGCCGCCCTGTTCGATCCGCGCGTCAAACTGCGCGACGTCGGCGCCGGCGGAGAAATGGCGCAGCCCGCTGCGCAGAATGATTGCTCGGCTGCCGGCGTCGCAGGCCGCGCCGATCTCGTCGGCGATTGCGCCGAGCAGGGTGGGGCCAAGCAGATTGTACGGCCGGTGGTGCATTGTCAGCACCGAAACCGGTCCTTTCTCCTCGCGCACGACTGGGGCTTCTTCCATTATTTCACCTCCTGTTCGGGGCGATGGCTGCAATCAAAGATTCGGTGGGTTCAGATAATACGGCTGATCGGTTGACAGGCTTCGCTTCAGCGACGCGCTTCGTTCGTCGGCGAGCACTTCCTCGCGACCTTTCTCAAGCACGTCGAGCGCGCGGGCGGCGACCACGATCCGACAGCGGCAGCTCGGCGCATCCGCGAAACCGTTCGCGACGCCAGCCGGTTGACGTGCCCGTGTCACCAGAATGATCCTGGTCATCGCCGCGCCTTTGGCGCCTTGACGTGCTATTCGGCCCAACGGGCGATCGCCTCGCCGATCTCCCGACCGGAATCCTCTTGGATAAAGTGACTTCCCCTCACCGTGACCTCGGTCTGATTGCGCCATCTGCGGCAAAATTCGCGTTGTGGCCCAACCAAGATCGCGCCCGGCTCGGCGTTAACAAACAGCTTCGGAATGCCGTTTTGGCCCATCCAATCGGCGTAGCCGGTGACCCGCTCGACAACCGCAAGAGGCTCCCCTTCGATCGGGATCTCGCGCGGCCAGGCGAGCGTCGGCCACCGGTCCTCTCGGGATCCCGTAAAAGGACGCCGGTATTCGGTCATCTCCGCCGGCTCCAGTGTGCGCAGGATCGAGCCCGGTAGCACGCGCTCTACGAACATGTTCTTGTCGAGGACCAGCTCCTCGCCCGCCGCGGAACGGAAGCCCCGAAACAGCCGTCGCGAGCCCTCCGGCCACTCGCTCCAGCTGAGTGGGCGGACGATCGCCTCCATGTAGACAATGCCCCTAACCCGGTCGCGGTGATGGTTCGCCCAATCGAAGCCGAGTGCTGAACCCCAATCGTGGCCGACCAGCACGAGCGGGCTGTCCCGGCCGATGGCGGCTTCGATAAATCTCCACAAAAAGCCGCGATGTGTCGTAAAGCGGTAAGTATCGGGGCCGGGCTGCTCGAGTTTGTCGGAAACGCCCATCCCAATCAGATCCGGCGCGACACAGCGGCCCGTCTTGGCAACTTCCGGCATGACGTTGCGCCACAGATAAGAGGAGGTCGGGTTGCCGTGCAGAAAGAGGAAAACCGGCTCGCCGCTGCCGAGCTCGACATAGGCCATGCGCTTGCCGTTGACGGTGAGGAATTGCCGGGCGTGCGGTTCGACGCGATGAGGAGTGGTCATCGCCGATTCCTTCGAGCTACGGTGAGTCATGACAGTTCGATCTATTTGGTGAGTTGGCCGAGGCGAGCGGAGGCATTGGGCGCGGATCACCCACCGGCTCCCGGTCGGGCGTAATGTGCGGTGCACCGCCGATTGCTCGTCCGAAAAATGCTGCATCTAATGGCAGAGCCTCAGGTTGCGGCGCTCACAGCGTTGAAGGCGGCCCGGTGCAAGGTCACGAACTCCTGCACGGTCATCGGCCGCTGACCGGTAACTGCGGCGATGATCTTGTCTTCGCCCGCGAAGATGCCGTTCTGGTAGTCGAGGGCGATGGCGCAGAAATGCTGGATCATAAACTCCGGCAATCCGGCCTTCTCCTGACGCTTGCGATATTGAGGGATGGTCAGTGGCCGGTAGGTGATCATTCGGCCCAGCACTTCGCTGACGGCGGTGGCGATGCCGGCCTGATCCAGCTCGATCGGGCCGTGAAGAGTGTAGGTCTTGCCCAAATGAGCGGCCGGCTCAGCGAGGATGGCTGCAATGAGCCGAGCCTGGTCCTCCGCCGCGATCGGAGCGTGGCGTCCCTCGCCATACGGTAGATCGATGATGCCTTCCTCGACAATGGTCGCGCGCGAAAAGGGATAGAGCAGCCACTGCGCGAAGAACGTCGGACGGAGATGCACGACCGGAACACCCGACCAGTCAAAGACGCGTTCGGCGATCCAGTGATCGTGCGCCGCGTGGCTCTTCGAATTCTCCCGGGCAGAGATCTGAGACAGGTTGACCACGGCAGCGAGACCTGCCCGCTTGGCCGCGTCCGCGAAGTAGGCCGTCGCTTGGATGAGCCCTGGGCGGACCGGATAACAGAAATAGGCGGCGCTGGTCCCGGCCGTCGCTCGGATGGCGTCGTCATGGTCCAGGAGGTCACCAACCACGACTTCCGCGCCGGTGCCTCGAAGCGCCTCGGAACGCGCGTCCTCCTTGTGGACCAGTGCGCGGACGGCATGTCCCTTCTCCACAAGACGTTGCACCGTATCGCGGCCGGTCCGGCCGGTCGCTCCGGTCACCAGGAATTTCTCTGCGCTCATTGCTCCTCTCCTGAGTGGGCTGCTTGGGCCAGCACGCGTTCGAGGCTGGTATCCAGTTCGCGCGCGACTGCCGTGACGCGCTCGTCACCGAACTGGCCAAAAAATGAGGATGGACGGTCATATTCGAAGGCCGCATGGCCACCCTCGTTTTCGTAAAGCACCACACGCAGCGGCGCGTAAAGCGCGGCCGGCAGCTGGTGCCGCGTCATCTCAGTGGCGGTGAGCGGATTGCCGATCTCGTACTGCACGGCCTTGCGCGAGAGGCCGGCGGTGCGCAGCAATCTGCCGTGATCCCGGGCGCTAAAGATCGCCAGCTCCGGACCGCGCTGCAGCGCCTCGTTGGCCCGCACGATGTCGCCTTGCCGCAATGCCTCAGGGATTGCGGGATCGAGCGGCGGCACCAGCGCTTCGAGCGCCGACTTGATGGCTTCGAACGGCTTCGCAACTTCGATCCGAACGTGTTCGACCTGTACCTGCAGCCGGACAGTTGACGGTTTAGCCATAGCAGTTCCGATCCAGTCCATTGGGATGATCAAACTGAGCAGAGAGCGACGGCAGACGTCGATCACACGCCGTCGGACGAGTGTGCATCACGAATCGCGGACCAGACCTTTTGCGGCGTCAGGGGCATATCGAGATGCGCAATACCGAATGGCGCCAGCGCATCGAGTACCGCGTGGACGATCGTCGGCGGCGCGCCGATCGCACCGCTTTCCCCGATCCCCTTTACCCCCAGCGGGTTCGTCGGGGATGGTGTCTGCTGGAATTGCGAGCGGATTTTGGGGAGCGTGTCTGCGTGCGGAACTGCATAATCGAGCAATGAGCCGGTCAGGAGTTGACCGCTGTCGCGGTCGTAGCGCGCCTCCTCGTAGAGAGCCTGGCCGATGCCCTGGACCACGCCACCGTGGATTTGGCCCCTGGCGAGCAGCGGATTGATGATCGTACCGGCGTCGTCTACGGCGACGTAATCAATAATCTCGACCATTCCGGTATCGGGGTCGACCTCGACATATGCCATATGAACCCCCGAAGGCGCGCCCATCCCTACCGGGTCGTAGAAGAGTGTTTCGTCCAAGCCCGGTTCGATCCCGTCGGGCAAAACGTGACCCAGATACGCCATCCTCGCGAACTTGCCGAAGGGCAGGGGCTCAATATTGGTTCCGACAACACAAAACCTGCCATCTTCAAACGCAATGTCCTCGACCGCGACTTCCAGCATTTGCGCTGCGATCTTTTTCGCCTTCGCGACGATGCGTCCGGCACAGACGTGGGCGGCAGATCCGCCGACCGGCATCGAACGCGAATTGAAGGTACCGTGGCCGGCCTGGACCTGCTTCGTGTCGCCCTGCACGACGTCGATATTCTCCACCGGCATCTGCAGGGTGTCGGCGGCGATCTGCGCCAGCGCGGTCGCGTGCCCGTGACCCTGGCTCATTGAGCCCGAATACAAGGTCGCGCGGCCGCTCGAGTCGATCGCGATGCGCGCGCTCTCCCAGCCGCCGCGATCGAAGCCGTTGGCGGCGAGCCGGCGCGACGGCGCCATGCCGCACATCTCGGTATAGGCAGCAACCCCAATGCCGCGATAACGCCCGGCCGCGCGCAGACGCTGCTGCTCCTCGCGCCGGCTGGTGTAGTCGAATGCTGCGACCGCCTTGTCGAGACAGCCCTGGTAATCACCGCTGTCATAGATCACCGAGCGGCTGCCGTAGGGGTGGTACGGAAAATCGGATTGCGGCACGAAATTGATCCGCCGCACGGCAACCGGGTCGAGATGGAGATGGCGGGCAACCGCTTCGATCGTCCGCTCGGCAATGTAAGCGGCCTCCGGGCGTCCGTAGCCGCGATAGGCGTCGACCGGTACTGTATTGGTGACGATCACCTTCGCGACGGCTTCGAAACTCTCGATCTTATAGGTCCCGGTTCCATAGCTCCCGGCCATCGTTGGGCCACCCGACGCCATGTTCGACAAATAGGCGCCGACATTGCCGAGCGTCTCGACTTTCATGCCGAGAATGCAGCCGTCATTGCGGAAGGCCACTTCGATCAATTCCGTGTGCGCCCGGCCATGGCTGGTGGCCTGGTGGCTTTCCGACCGCGACTCCCACCACTTGACCGCAGATTTTAGCTCGCGGGCCAGCCAGGCGCAGAGCAGCTCCTCCGGATAGAGGTGCATCTTTGCGCCAAAGCCTCCACCGATATCCGGCGCGACCACGCGCAATAGATGCTCCGGAATGCCAACCGTTTCAGCGATCCAGCGCCGGTGCATGTGCGGCACCTGACTGGGCAGATAGACCGTCAGTCCGCCATCGACCCCCGGCTCCGCGAGAACGGCACGTGTCTCGAGGCAGGTCGGAATGAGCCGGTTGTTGACGAGGCGTAAGCGAAGCACCTGGTCCGCTTGGTGCGCGGCTGCCGCGTAATCGCCGCCGCCGGTCTTGAAATATGTCGTGATGTTGTTCGGAACGGTTTCGTGCAGTTGTGGAGCGCCGTTGCCAACGGCCGCTCCCTCCTCGACCACGGCAGGCAACACCTCATAGGCGACGTCAATGAATTCCAATGCGTCATAGGCCGCCTCGCGGGTCTCGGCGACAACGAGTGCGATGCATTCGCCAACGAACCGAACCCTGTCGACCGCGAGCACCGGCCGGTCCGGCACGACAGTACCGGGGATGACCCAGTTGGGTTTGACGTTGCCGATCTTTCCGGAGAGGTCGGCGCCGGCGAGGGCGAGACGCACCCCAGCGGCGGCCTTTGCGGCCGACAGGTCGACTTCGGTGATGATCGCATGCGCGTGCGGCGAGCGCAGGATCGCGAGGTGCAAGGTTCCGGGCAGCTTGACGTCATCGACATAGCGACCCCTCCCGGTCAGGAACCGGAAATCCTCCCGCCGCCGCAGCGGCCGGCCGACATTGGCGGTCATCGCCGGCGGCCGTCAGAAGGTCTCGACCCAGGGCCGCAATTCGACTTCGAGCGACCAGGCGCTGCGCGGTTGGCGCAGCACCTCGACATAGGTCTGCGCGATCGCGTCGGGATCGAGGGTGCTGTCCGGTCGATCTGCCGGATCGGGACGCCGGGCGCTGCGCACCCCGCCATCGATGACGAAATGGGCTACATGGATGCCTTTCGGCCCCAACTCGCGCGCGGTGCTCTGCGCCAGACCGCGGAGCGCAAACTTGCCCATCGCAAACGCTGCCGAGTGCGGATAGCCCCTGACGCTGGCGCTGGCGCCAGTCAGCAGGATCGCGCCGCGGCCACGCGGGATCATGCGGCGGGCTGCTTCGCGGATCGCCAGAAACCCGCCAAACGCCGATATTTCGATGGCCTTGCGGACGGCTTCCGGGTCGAGTTCGGCGATCGGCCCGTGCGCGCGGGCGCTGGCGTTGTAGTGCACGACATCGGGTTCGCCGAGCCGGTTATCCGCCTCTGCGAACAGGTGGGCTACCGCAGCCGGATCGGCTGCGTCGACGGCGAAGGTCTCGGCGCCGGTCTCATCGGCCAGTGCCGCCAGCTTCTCAACATTGCGCGCCGCCAGTCCGACGCGAAGGCCGGCCGCTGCCAGCCTTCGCGCAAATGACGCGCTGATGCCCGAGCCTGCCCCGATGATCAGGGCGGTACGATAGGGAATATCCGTCACAGCTGCCTCCTGACAGTTTCCGGCGTGGACCGGCTCCCGCCTTCCGCACTGCGGGCGTGCACGGGAATCGGCGCTAAGGCCTTGCTCTTGAGGGCATATGCGCCTATGTAAGCGCAGCTGCACGGATGTCAAGAAGGGGGTTTACGGTGGCGAGAGGTACTTATTCGGGACCGGAGGATTGCAACTGTCTCGCGGTGCGCCAAGCCGCGCGGCACATCACACAGTTCTACGATCAGTTGCTGGCTCCAAGCGGGCTGCGCACGACTCAGTTTTCGATTCTTGCGAAGCTGCGACGTTTGGGCCCGATGACGATCAATGCCCTCGCCGCGGAGATGGTGATGGACCGAACCACGCTCGGCCGCAACATCCTGCCGCTGGAGCGCGACGGCCTGGTCATCGTCGAACAGGGCAGCCGCGATCGCCGCAGCAAGGAGCTGCGAGTGACAGAGGCCGGCGAAGCCCGGTTCCGGGCGGGGATGATGGG
>Ga0318577_10000605_pt1 | contig 10805 bp, 10 predicted proteins | sample GRESIP089b5f25_FD_203484 | JGI IMG/M metagenome (GOLD analysis project Ga0318577, IMG submission 203484) | Tropical soil microbial communities from Luquillo Experimental Forest, Puerto Rico - GRE.SIPMG.089b5f25 | ecosystem: Environmental > Terrestrial > Soil > Tropical forest > Bulk soil... | reverse complement strand
CTTCGGCGCCGCCTCGGCGCCGAAGCCGACCAGCCGCACCGTATCCGCTATAAGCCGCTGGTCCGGGCGTGAGTACCAGATCAGACGCCTTCCCCAATCTGGGCGCGCATGGCGATAAGCAAACCGGTCATCAAGGCGATCGTGCGGCGGAGCCTCCGGTCTTTTCGCGAAGCATCGCGATGAGACCCTGCAATTGTCCGCCGTTATGCTGGATGACCGACGCGAACTCGGAGCGCTGCGTGACCGCCATACTGATCCCGTCTACCGAGACATCGCTGATTTTATAAATCCCATTGCGGCCGGTCAGGCGCCAGTCGACTTTGATCGGCGCCGAGCCGGCGGGGCGCAGGATTTGGCTGGAGACGATGGCGCCGTCACCGTCAGGTCTGCTGCCCGTCACCTTGAACTGCTCGCCGGCGTATTCGGCGAGCCGCGTGGCGTAGGCGAGGGCAACGTAATTCTCGAACAGCTTGACGAATTCCGCCCGCTGGTCCTCGGTCGCCGTATTCCAATAACGCCCGAGCACGAAACGGGCGATTCCCGGCACGTCGAAATCTGCGCGCAGCAATTCGCGAAACCGTGCCACCCTCTGCGACTCGTTGGTCCCCTTGCCGAGCACCGCGAGCGCCTCGCGGCCGAGATTGTTGATCAGCGCGGTCGGATCCGCCGCCGCCGCTGCCGGCGGATGAGCGGCAAGGATGCCGGCCGTCAGGATAAAGGCGCCCATCAGAAAGGAACGTCGCTCCATTACTTGGATACCTCGGAGAGATTTGATGCATCCGAGATCATAGACGGTCGGGCCGCGGTGTTCACGAACGTAAAAGGCGAGCCGTGGTCCTCGCGCCGGCTGAAGCCGGCCTTCGGCGGCAGTTCCTCTTCTTTTTCATGACGGATCAGCGCCGCTCGCCGCTGCCGATAGAGTGAGCGAATTGTCGCATAGTAGTCGAGTGAGGTGCGCTCGATATCGGCCAGGGTCTCGATATAACGCGACCGCGTATCGATGCCGCTCAAGGCACCGCGCGCGTACGGGATCCAGTACAGGGTCCAGGGATTTCCGCTGACGAGCCGGTTCCACGGATCGCCGAAGCCCTCAGCGACCTGGCCGCCTAAATCGCGCGGGGTGGAGGGGCCGAGGATCGGCACGACGAGATAGGGGCCTTCGGGAACTCCCCAAGTGCCAAGGGTCAGCCCGAGATCCTCCTCGTGATAAGGAACACCCCAGCGGCCCATGACATCAACGGTCCCGGCCATACCCACCGTGGAGTTGACAACAAAACGCGCGAGGTCTTTTCCGGCGCTCTCGAATTGGCCCTGCAGCGTGTCGTTCACAAAGATCAGCGGTTCGCGCAGGTTGTAGAGAAAGTCCCGGAATGAATCGCGTACTGGGTCGGGAAACACCGCGCGGTAGGCCTTGGCGGCTGGTGCAATCGCATTACGATCGACGAATTGGTTGAATTCGAAGATCTTGCGGTTGGTATTTTCGAAGGGGTCGTTGAATTCCTCCTCGTAGGTGGTCACCTGCTGCTGTTCGGTCTCCGGGTGGGACGCGCAGGCCGAGAGTGTCAGTGTCGAGAGCAAGAGCAGGTCCCATAAGCCGAGGCGGAGCGCGCTAACATTCATCGATCGGTCTCGCACTGGTCTGGCAGTTGGCCCATGGCGAGATAATTGAGCGAAATTCGCGGAATGAGCAAGTCTCCGCTGGTCTCCTCGCTGGTGAAACTGCTTGCACATATAAAGATATCTGTATATCTTGCTGCCACTGAGACGAAAAGGCAGCCCGATGGATCACCTATTGGCTGCGTTGCGGGCGGTAGCCGAGGCCACGCGGCTGAGGCTCGTCGTCCTGTGTGCACGCGGCGAACTGACGGTCAGCGAATTGACCCAGATCCTTGGTCAGAGCCAGCCGCGGGTTTCACGCCATCTGAAGCTTCTGTGCGAGGCCGGTCTTCTCGACCGTTTCCGCGAGGGGAGTTGGGTTTTTTATCGGCTGAGCCATTCGGGCCCGGCAAGCACGCTCGCCCGCCAACTGGTGGCGGCTTGCGACGAAACCGACCCGACAATCAGCCTCGATCTCCAACGGCTGAATGCGATCAAACGGCAGCGGGCTGAAGCGGCCGGGACCTATTTCCGCGAAAATGCCGCGCAATGGCATCGCATCCGCTCGCTCTATGTCGATGAGCGCGAGGTCGAGGCAGCGCTCGTCGAGATCATAAGTACGGCCGACCCGCGTGATCTGCTGGATATCGGCACCGGAACCGGCCGAGTGCTCGAAGTTCTGGCGCCACAGGTTCAGAGCGCGTTGGGCATCGACCAATCGCGCGAGATGCTGTCGATCGCGCGGGTCAATCTCGAGCGGGCGAGGCTCGACAACGCGTCGGTGCGACTCGGTGACATGTACCAGCTGGCGGTGCCTGATGCTTCCTTTGATGCGGTAGTCATTCATCAGGTGCTGCATTACGCCGATCGCCCCGCAACTGCGATCGCCGAGGCGGCCCGCACGCTGCGTCCGGCTGGCATTCTCGTGCTCGTCGACTTCGCTCCGCATGCCCTCGAATTTCTCCGCAACGAGCACGCTCACCGCCGGCTCGGTTTCTCCGATACCGAGGTGGCGGAATGGTGCCGTGCAATCGGCCTCGATCCGGGATCGCCGCGGCGCCTGCCCGGAGATCCGTTGACGGTTGTGATCTGGACTGCGCATCGGCCTGCGGCGGCGTCGAGGTTCGCGCAAGGTTCGCGGCAGGCAACGACGGGAGAGCTCGTTACAGGGGAGGTACACTGATGCAAGGTCAGAGCGCAGGGCCGTTGCGCGGCTTACTCGCCGCCGACCCGCTCGTCGACTTCGATGCCGGCCCGCCGCGCGTCTCCTTCGAATTCTTCCCACCCAAGACGGAGGAGATGGAAGCGAGGCTCTGGGAGGTGATCAAGCGGCTCGAACCCTTGGGGCCTCGGTTTGTTTCCGTGACCTATGGGGCGGGCGGCTCCACGCGAGAGCGCACGCACGCGACGGTACGGCGCATCCGCCAAGAAACCGTGCTGGAGCCCGCGGCTCATCTGACCTGCGTCGGAGCGAGCCGTGGAGAAATCGACGCCGTTGCGCAGGCGTACTGGGCGGCCGGGATTCGTCACATCGTAGCGCTGCGCGGCGACCCGCCCGCCGGCGCCCAGGAATATCAGCCGCATCCCGGGGGATACCCCTATGCCGCCGAGCTCGTGGCGGGGCTGCGCCGAGTCGCCGATTTCGAGATCAGCGTTGCCGCCTACCCCGAGACGCATCCCGAGGCCCAGAGCGGCCACCACGACCTCGACAATTTGAAACGTAAGCTCGACGCCGGCGCGATTCGGGCGATCACCCAATACTTCTTCGATGTCGATCTTTATTTGCGGTTCCGCGATCGCGCGGCGGCCGCCGGCATTACGGTCTCGATCGTGCCGGGCATCTTGCCGGTCACCAACTTTGCGCAGGTCAAGAAGTTCAGCGCCGCGTGCGGCGCTACAATACCTGATTGGATGGCGGCGCATTTCGAGGGGCTCGACGACGATCCCGATACGCGGCGTCTCGTCGCCGCCTCGATCGCAGCGGAGCAATGCCGCCGGCTGCACGCCAATGGTGTGCACGAATTTCATTTTTATACGTTGAACCGGGCCGACCTGATTGTTGCGATCTGTCACCTGCTCGGCGTTCGCGCTAAAAGGCCCGCTGCAGCGGCAGCATGATGACGCATTTTCTCGATTATATCGCCGACCGGGTCGTGCTCTGCGATGGCGCGATGGGCACCCGAGTACAGGCGCTTAATCTCGACATCGAGCGGGACTTTCTCGGGCTCGAGAACTGCACCGAGATCCTCAACGAGAGCCGCCCCGACCTGATCCGCGAGATCCACCGCAGTTATCTCGCGGCGGGTTGCGATGCACTGCAGACCAATAGTTTTGGCGGCTCGCCCGCTACCCTCGGCGAGTTTGGCATTGCCGACCGCACGTTCGAGCTGAACCGGCGCGCCGCCGAGCTGGCCCGTGAGGCGATCGCCGAATTTGACCATGACGGCCGCACCCGTTTTGTGCTCGGCTCGCTCGGGCCGGGCACCCGCCTGCCCTCGCTTGGCCATATCTCCTACCAGGAGCTTGAGGACGGACTCGCGCTGCAATGTGCCGGCCTCGTCGCCGGCGGCAGCGACGCGATCGCCATCGAAACCTGCCAGGACCCGCTGCAGATCAAGGCGGCGGTCAACGGCGCCAAGCGCGCCCGCGACGAGGCCGGCAAGGACATCCCGATCCTCGTCAGCGTGACGGTCGAGACCACCGGCACCTTGCTGGTCGGCGCCGATATCGCCGCCGCGGCGACCGTCGTGCACGCCCTCGGCGTCCCGGTTATCGGCCTCAACTGCGCGACTGGCCCGCGCGAGATGGCCGAGCACGTGAAATGGCTTGGCGAGAACTGGCCGGGGCACATTACGGTGCAGCCCAATGCCGGACTGCCGGAGCTCGTCGATGGCCGCACCCTTTATCCGCTGGGTCCGGCCGAACTCGTCCAGTGGCTCGAACGCTTTGTACTGGAGGACGGGGTCGGCATGGTCGGCGGCTGCTGCGGCACCGAGCCCAGGCACATCGCCATGCTCGATGTAATGCTCAGGCGCCTCGGCTGCGGGCGTGACCGGCCTGGGGCGCGGCCGCGCAACGTGGCATGGACACCATCGGTCGCCTCGCTCTATGGCCAGGTCAGCCTGCGCCAGGAGAACGCCTATCTGTCGATCGGCGAGCGCTGCAATGCCAACGGCTCGCGCAAATTCCGCCAATTACAAGAGCAGGGGGACTGGGACGGTTGCGTCGAGATGGGGCGCGAACAGGTCAAGGAAGGCTCGCACACGCTCGACCTGTGCACCGCCTTTGTCGGGCGCGACGAGGTCGCCGACATGACCGAGGCGGTGACCCGGATGCGCGGCGCGGTCAACGCGCCCCTTGTCATCGACTCGACCGAATACCCGGTGCTCGAAGCCGCGCTCAAACTCTATGGCGGCAAGCCGATCATCAACTCGATCAATTTCGAGGACGGCGAGGAGGCGGCCGATAAGCGCTTGCGGCTCGCGCGGCGTTTCGGCACGGCGGTCATCGCCTTGACAATCGACGAAACCGGTATGGCCAAAGAGGTCGAGCACAAGGTCCGCGTCGCGCAGCGGCTTTACGACTTCGCATGCGGCAGGCACGGCCTGCCGCCCGCCGACCTGCTGTTCGACCCGCTGACCTTCACGATCTGCACCGGCAATGACGACGACCGCAAGCTCGGGCTCTGGACACTGGAGGCGATCGAGCGGATTTCGCAGGCTATGCCGGAGTGCCAGATCATTCTCGGGCTGTCGAACATCTCCTTTGGGCTCAACCCGCCGGCGCGTCACGTGCTCAACTCGGTCTTTCTCGACCATGCGCTGCGTCGCGGCCTGACCGGCGCGATCGTGCATTTCTCCCGCATCACGCCGTTGCACCGGATCCCGGAGGAGGAAGTGCGGGTCGCCGAGGATCTGATCTTCGACCGTCGTCGCGAAGACTATGACCCGCTACAGGCTTATATCGCATTATTCGAGAACCGCGCCGCAGAGAAGAGTGAGAAGAGGGGGCGTCCGGAGAAGCTCGAAGACCGTCTGGCGCAGCGTATCGTCGACGGCGACCGGCAGGAGCTCGAAGCCGATCTCGATCTGGCGATGCAGGGCTATAAGCCGCTCGACATTATCAACGACATCCTGCTGGACGGCATGAAAACGGTCGGCGACCTCTTCGGCGCCGGCAAAATGCAGCTCCCCTTCGTGCTGCAATCAGCCGAGACGATGAAAGCCGCGGTCCGCTATCTCGAACCGTTCATGGAGCGCCTAGAGGGCCAGCAGAAGGGCACGGTCGTGCTCGCGACGGTGCGCGGTGATGTCCACGACATCGGCAAGAACCTCGTCGACATCATTCTCACAAACAACGGCTACCGCGTTGTTAATCTCGGTATCAAGCAGCCGATCGCGGCGATCCTCGAAGCCGCCGCAGGGCATAAGGCGGACGCCGTCGGCATGTCGGGCCTGCTCGTCAAATCGACCGTTGTCATGCGCGAGAACCTCGAAGAGATGAGCCGCCAAGGGCTTTCGCTCCCGGTCATGCTTGGCGGCGCCGCGCTGACCCGGCGCTATGTCGAAGAGGATTGCGTCAAATCCTACGCCGCGGGCCGCGTCGCCTATGCCCGTGATGCCTTCGACGGCCTCGACCTGATCGACAAGATCGTCAACGGCCGGTTCGATCTACATCTCGAAGAAGTCCGCCGCAAGAACGAAGGCCGGCCAGTCAATCGCACCCGCAAACTCGGGCGCGCCGCCGATCCGCGCCCGCTGCGCCCGGTCGATGCCGAGGAGATCCGCGTGCAACGGGCCGAATTGACCCGTGGGGTGCCGATCCCCGAGCCGCCGTTCTGGGGCCCGCGGACGATCTCGCAAGTGCCGGTAAAGGCCGTCGCGCCATACCTCAACGAGCGCATGCTCTACCAATTCCAATGGGGCTACCGCAAAGACGGAAAGAGCCTCGCCGAATACCGTGAATGGGCGAAGGATGAGCTGCGCCCGATCCTGCGCCGCATTCTCGACATCGCGATCCGTGAGGAGATCTTGTCGCCACAGGCGGCTTACGGCTATTGGCCCTGCGCCGCCGAAGGCAACGATCTCATTCTGTTCGACACCGATGGCGAGCGAGAGCTGACCCGCTTCTCGTTCCCGCGCCAGAACAAGGAGGGCGGCCTCTGCATCGCTGACTTCTTTCGCGACATCGACGACCGCAGCCGCGACGTGATCGGCCTGCAGGTCGTCACGATGGGCCGACGCGCCTCGGAGGCGGCGCGCGAATGGTTCGCCGAGAACCGCTACCAGGATTACCTCTACCTGCACGGTCTGTCGGTCGAAATGGCAGAGGCGCTCGCCGAATACGTCCATAAGCGAATCCGCGCCGAAATGGGTTTTGCCACCGAAGAGGCGCGCGATCCCGAGGCAATGCTCAACCAAGGCTATCGCGGCAGCCGTTACTCGTTCGGTTACCCCGCCTGCCCCAACCTCGCTGACCAGCAGCAGCTATTGGCTTTGCTGCGCGCCCAAGAAATCGGCATCACGCTCTCAGAAGAAGATCAGCTCGACCCCGAGCAATCCACCTCGGCAATCGTTGTCCACCACCCGCAGGCGAAGTATTTCTCCGTGTGAACACTTGGGTCCTCAGATGATTTTCCTGTCCCTGAAGTCTTCAATCTGCGCCGGGGTGTAGCCGAGCCTCGCTAGGATTTCATCGTTATGTGCCCCGAGCTCGGGGGCGATGCCGATATGGGCCGGCGTTTCGGAGAAGCGCCACGGCGAGCCGTGGACTTTGAGCCGCTGACCATATTTCGGATAATCGACCTCAGTCACGTACCCATTGGCCAGCACGTCGGGGTCGTTGGAAGCTTCGAGCAATGTGTTGATCGGCGCCGCGACGATATCGGCGGCGCGCAGTTTCTCGACCCAATCGTCGCGTGGTCCGGTCGCGAACAGCTCGTCGAGCATGCGCAGTAATGTCGCGCGCTTTTCGTCCGAGCCGATGATCACGCCGAGATCGCCGAAGCCGGCCTCTTCGAGGGTCTGGTAAAAGCCGAGCGCGGTCATCGCGTCGCGCCATTTGCGGCCACCGTTCAGCTGGAACACGAGCGGTTTGCCGTCCCGATCGTTGAAGCTGGCGCTGAGTCCAGGGCGCTGCGGCGTGCCGGTAACGCGGGCCTGGCCGGTGACCGGATTGCGATTGCGCCACATCGCCGTCGTCAAGGTCCACCCCATCAGGCGGATCTGGCCGCCCAGCAGCGAGCAATCGACCTTCTGGCCAATGCCAGTGGCGCGCGCATGGGTCAGCGCCGCGAGCGCGCCGCCAAAGGCGAGGATTGCGCAAGTCTCGTCGGCGACTGAAACAATGCCGGTCTTCAGCGGCTCACCTGGAGTCGAGTAGGCTTCGGCGATGCCGCCGAGCGCCTGCGCCATCGAGTCGGTACCGGGCAATTCGGCATGCGGTCCCTTCGGGCCGTAACCTGAGACCGAGATGTAGACAAGCCTTGGATTTACTCGCCGCAGCTCTTCGTAGCCGAAGCCGTTCTTTTCGGCCGCGCCGGGACGGAAGTTCTGCCCGAAGATATCGGCCCTCGCAACCAGCTTGCGAAGGATTTCGCGGCCCTCGGGGGTCTTCAGGTTGAGCGTCAGGCTTTTGACGCCGCGATTGTTGGTTTCGAAATAGGTACTCGGTAACCCCGGCAGCAAAGTCGAGCCGCGCGAATTGTCACCGGTTTCCGGCACCTCAACTTTGATCACCTCTGCGCCGAGATCGGCCATCAACATGTAGGGTACCGTGCCGGCTTGCGCGGTCGAGCAGGCGACGACCTTCACGTCGCGGAGGGGACCATGTGCCTCAGTCATGTCGAATCTCTCCTGGCACCAAATGGCAGCGTGTTGTCGATTCGATAAAAAGCTATTTTAGATAGAACGCCAGTACCTGTCAGATCGCCATCCAGCCGCCGTCGACGTTGTAGGCGACCCCGGACACGTAGCTCGCGCGGTCGGAGCAGAGCCAGACGACCATCTCTGCTATCTCTTCCGGGCTACCCAGGCGGTGGAACGGCACCTGCGCGAGGATTGCCTCACCGCGCCGACGCATCGTTTCCTCGGTCATCCGCGTCTCGATATATCCGGGGCAGACGGCATTCACCCGGATGTTCGCCTCCGCGTACTCGATGGCCGCAGTCTTGGTCAGGCCGAGGACACCGTGCTTAGCCGCCACGTATGCGGAAGAAGTCGGCAGACCGACAAGCCCCGCGATCGAGCCGGTGTTGACGATCGCGCCACCACCCTGGGCCTGCATTTGCGACAGCTCGTGCCGCATGCACAGCCACACGCCCTTCAAGTTCACCGCAATCATCCGGTCGAAGGCTTCTTCCGACCACTCCGCCGTTTTCTTGCCGGCCGCTTCGACCTGCCAGCCGGCGATGCCTGCATTGTTGAAGGCGCAGTCCAGCCTTCCATGCGCACCGACCACAGCGCTGACCATCGCCCGCACGTCGGCGTCGCGCGTCACGTCGCCTGACAGCGACATTGCTTGGCCGCCTGCGGCATTGACCTGCGCGACCGTCTCATGCGCAGCCTCGACCGCGACATCGGCGACGGCGACGCGCGCCCCTTCCCGCGAAAAGGCCAACGCCGTCGCGCGGCCGATGCCGCCGCCGGCGCCGGTGATCAGCGATACCTTTCCTTCGAGCAGTCCCGACATTGCTTTTCTCCTCGGTGAATCCGCTGGCACGCTGAGTGTAAGTTGGACCGCTGCGTGTCGGCGCCCTTCCGCTCATTGTTCTCGTCGCCAATTGGTCAAGGGCCCAGCTGGTGCATGCCGGCGCTTTCCGCCTCTTTACGGCAGGCGTAGCGGCCTGTGCCCACACCACCATACGACGCGCTCTCCTTGAGGGAATAGCTGCCGCTCTGGGGGTCCGCCCAGACGACCGTATCGTTGGGGCAATGTTGTTGCGCTTGCTGCTCGGTTCGGAAGACGACCAGTACCTCAGGTGAGTTCGCGCAAGCCGCGCACGAGAGTGCAACAGCTACCACGAGCAACTCCAAAGTTAGGCTATGCGCCGTAATTTGGCGCGGTATCACGTCGGTCATGGCTATTTTCCGGTAATCGCGGATCCCGTCCCGGGGGGACGTGCCAGTATGGGGCTGTTTCGCGATCTAGCCACTATCACGAGCCACGCACAAGACCGGGCCTGTACATGCTTCCCGGCCGGTTCTCCGGGATCGGCGGCCGGTGAATTGGATTGTGGTCGATATCTTGCGAATCGAGAATGGCCTGCTCGCCGAGCATTGGGACGTGATCCAGGACGAGACGACGCAAGAAGCCCCGAAAAGTGGCTTGCCAATGTTCGGGGACAAGTTTCCGGACTGAACGAATGAAATTCCATGTCCGGCCTGCGATAGGGCTCGCTTTGGCGTCGATCTTGGCACCGGGCGGCTCTCTTCAGCGTCGCCGCGCTCGTACTAACGTATTGCGGCGGCGGCTAGTGAAGCTGCATTAGACGCCGCAGCCCGTCTTATGGCAGCCATTGATCTCAGGTCGGGCCGCTTGCCGCAGGGGGAGGGCGCGAACCCCGTGTCGCAGCACGTGGCAGGCTTTCCCGCTCGGCGGCTGACCGATGCCCTGAAAGCCGCAGGTCCTCTCTGCTGTTCGGGCTGCGTCTGTGGGCTTCGGTCTCGCTCGCGCTCTAGGTCGCATTCTGGCTCGAGCTCGACAATCCGGTCTGGGCCGGCACCTCGGCGGCGATCGTCTGCCAACCGCATCTCGGCGCGTCGCTGCGCAAGGGCTGGTACCGGATGATCGGCACCGTCGTCGGTGCTCTCATGAACGTGGTGCTGGCCGCCTGCTTCCCACAGGACCGCGTGTCCGGCATCAGCGCTTATGAGACAGAAATGGCGGGTTGGAACGGCGGATCTCCCTGATAACTTGCTCCGCCGGTTCCCACCCGGCGGCAGTTTTCCGCAGAGGAGAAGTGCCAGGCGGCGGGCTTGCCAAGGACGGCACCCGTTGGGTCTCATGCAAGCCTCACGTCTGCCTGCCGGTGCGGGTTCTCTCGAAGCTGTTCCGCCGGTTGATGCCTCATTCGCGAGGTCATGAGCCCGCTGGACCGGCTCACGCCGCTCGTACCGAAGAGAACAGTCGCTGCGCGGACGTAACCCGCCTGCGTGGCCCGGCCAAGTCTGGAGGTCGCGGACATCTTCCGCGGCCACGCAGGCGGGTTA
>Ga0318577_10000600_pt1 | contig 10823 bp, 11 predicted proteins | sample GRESIP089b5f25_FD_203484 | JGI IMG/M metagenome (GOLD analysis project Ga0318577, IMG submission 203484) | Tropical soil microbial communities from Luquillo Experimental Forest, Puerto Rico - GRE.SIPMG.089b5f25 | ecosystem: Environmental > Terrestrial > Soil > Tropical forest > Bulk soil... | reverse complement strand
ACGAACGTCATCGCCGGCGAAGGCCGCGGCCAGGCGCCGCTATTCCGCAAGCACGGCGACAAGGCGGTGGTCGACCGCGAGCTGATCACGAAGATCGCGCGCGATGTCGTCAGGGACATCGGCTACGACCAGGACGGATTCTCATATTACGGTGCCGATGTGGACGTGTTGCTGCACGGCCAGTCGCCCGACATCGCCATGGGCGTGAACGCCAAGAAGAAAAAGGGCGGCGAGGAAGAAGGCGCCGGCGACCAGGGTATGATGTTCGGCTTCGCCTGCACCGAGAGCGAAGTCTACGAGAAGAACTCTTTCATGCCGGCGCCGATCTACTTCGCGCACAAGATCTTGAAGGTGCTGTCCGAGAAGCGACGCTCGGGCCAGCTGTACGATCTGCAACCCGACTCCAAGAGTCAGGTCACGATCCGTTACGTCGACGGCAAGCCGGTCGGTTGCACTAAGGTCGTTGTCTCCACGCAGCACAATGCGCAGAGCCGCAACGGCAAGAAATATACGCCGGGCCTCGTCAAGGAGATGATCACCGACGCCGTCGAATCGGCTTTGCCAAAAGGTTGGATGCCGCAGAAGCCTTCCGACTTCCTGGTCAACCCGACCGGCAATTTCGTGATCGGCGGACCGGATGGAGACTGCGGTCTCACTGGCCGCAAAATCATAGTAGACACATATGGCGGCTACGCGCCGCATGGCGGCGGCGCCTTCTCCGGCAAGGATCCCACGAAAGTCGATCGCTCGGCCGCTTACGCCGCACGTTATCTCGCCAAGAACGTGGTCGCTGCAGGCGTTGCCGAACGCTGCACCATCCAGGTCGCCTATGCGATCGGCGTGGCTGACCCGATGTCGCTGTTGGTCGATACGCACGGCACCGGCAAGGTGGAAGAGAAGAAGCTCGAGAAAATTTTGCCCGAGCTGTTCCGCCTCACCCCGATCAATATCCGTCGCACGCTCAAGCTCAACCGGCCGATCTACAAGCGTACCGCGGCTTACGGTCATTTCGGCCGCGCGCCCGAGAAAGACGGCGGCTTCTCCTGGGAAAAGACCGACCTCGCATCCGCGATCAAAAGCGCGGTGAAGTAAAGGGCAGCCGGACGGATCCGCCCGCCCCGTTCCGTCAGCGGCGACGAAGCACTAAGTTGGCATCGCGGGGTTTTTCTCCGGGCGATCCCGCTTTGGGGGAAGAGAAAAGTGCCACATCAATCGGAGTCACCGGATCGCGGCATCTTGCGCCGGCGCAGGGATGACAACGACGGAGCGAAGCGCGCTTTTTTCGGGCGCCGCAAAGGCCACTCGCTTAAGCCGCGCCAAGCGGCGCTGTTCGACACACTGCTGCCGCGACTGGCGCTCGATCTGAACCGACCTGCTCCTGCCGACCCGCTTGCGCTTTTTGCCGTGCCGGTCGATGCGCTGCGGCTTGAGATCGGCTTCGGCGGCGCCGAGCATCTGATCGCGCAGGCGCAAGCCAACCCGCGGATCGGGTTCATCGCTACCGACGCTTTCGTCAATGCGGTGGCAAAGGCACTCGTTGCGATCGATGAGCGCACGTTGACGAATATCCGCCTGCATTTTGGCGACGCCAGCGAACTGCTGGACTGGCTGCCCGACGCTTCGTTTTCGCAGATCGATCTGATTTATCCCGATCCTTGGCCGAAGCGTCGGCACTGGAAGCGGCGCTTTATCCAAGAAGACAACCTGCGCCGTCTCGCACGCATCCTGAAAACGGGAGGCGAATTGCGTTTTGCGACCGACATCGCCGACTACGCGGTTTATGCACTCGCGCGCGTTTTCCGATCGACGGATTTTGTCTGGACGGCCGAATGCGCCGACGACTGGCGTAACCCATGGTCGGACTTTGCCGGCACGCGCTACGAAGCAAAAGCCAAACGCGAAGGCCGACGCCCGGCGTATTTCATTTTCCGTCGAATGTAACTAGTCGCCGGTACCTTGCCGGACTTGCCAGAAGCGGACCACACGTTGCGCAGTGGTCACCGTCAGACGTTCGAAATTGTCGCGTGCGACATCGAGCGCGTGCGGCGACGGCTTCGCGCCTGGACGCGCGTTGAGGATCGCCTTTACGGTCGACCAGCCGAATCCGTTTGCCCGTGCAAGAATGAGAACAGGATCGGCGCGCTCACCGTTCATGAGCCGGTCGACAACCTCGACGGGGACTGCGCACAGGATTGCCAGAGCGACAATCGTCTCCTCGTACTTTCCGGACTTGGCGAATTCCGCGATATCGGTTTCCTTGAGTTTGTGCTGGCTATGCAGCGCGCGCACGGCGGCAAGCGTGGCGGCATAGTTACGCGGCGCGGCCTTCGCTGCCACCTCGTCGGTGACCTGCGCAAGCACGCGCCTGATGTCGGTCTGGGTCTCGGGCTTGGCTTTGGCGAGGAGACGTTTCTGCACGACCTCGCTCGCACGCATCAGGAGCTGACCAAACAGCCGTGGCGGAATGTCGGTGCGCATGCCGACCTTCTCCGCCAGTACGCTGTCCTCTTCGGCGCGCTTCACCAGCGTCGTGAATGCATTGTCCGACAATTCCGCGTGCCGGTTATTGGCGATCGAACGCGCCACCTCGCGGTCGCCGCGCGCGACAAGAATGTCGGAGAGCGCCTCGCTGACGCGTTGACGCGCCGATATCGCCAGCAGATGCGTCTGGCTTTTGTTCTCGGCGATGTACATGAGGTCGTGATCGGCGATCCTCGCTTGCTTGAGAATCGGACCGGCGACTGCGATATCATCGCTTTGAGCGAGCGTGCTGACGACGCTGGCCGGTGCGTTGACGACCGGCGCGATGCGGCACGCAAGTTCGGCCAGCGCCTTGGCCTCGATCTCGTCGATCAGGCAGCCGATGACGTCATCAAACAGCGCGATGTGTTCCGCGTGGAAGCTTGGGGCGCCGTCGAGAAAAAGAGTGGTAATGCGGCGCAGCGTCTCCGCGCGCTTTTCAGCCGAACCGTGCTGAACAACGGCTTCCAGCTGGGGAAGAAGCGAGGCGGGAACACTCATACGAAACCTGCAAAACGCGGTAAAATCCGGCCGGTACCACCGGTTTTACGCAAATTTAAGTGCAGATTCTGAAGGAAGGGTTAGCCCTTCACTGCAGGCCGCTCTTGCACGGGCCCATGAAATCGCTATATTTCTAGCGTTACTTACGACACCCTCATAACCGAACGGGTTTTGAGAGTGGGTCCTGCGGGGCCCGCTCTTTTTTGTTACCAAATGGCCGGTAGCGACACGTTACAGACCGATGCGGCATACGCCGCCTCAAGCGAACCACGGCTTATCGTCGAGCCGGGGTTGCCTGCGCGCGTTGCAACGATTGTCGAGCCGGTCATCGAGCAACTGGGCTACCGGCTCGTGCGGGTTCGGGTCTCGAGCGCGGAGGACTTAACCGTCCAGATCATGGCGGAGCGCCCGGACGGAACCATGACCGTCGAGGATTGCGAGGCCGTGTCACGCGCGCTCTCGCCGGCACTTGATGTTGCCGATCCGATCGAACGCGCTTACCGGCTGGAAATTTCTTCGCCAGGAATCGATCGGCCGCTGGTGCGCAAATCCGATTTCGAGCGCTACACCGGCCACGTCGCGAAAATCGAGACATCCATGCCGATCCAGGGCCGCAAGCGTTTTCGCGGCGTCCTTGCCGGAACCGAGGGCGAGAATGCCCGCATCCGGCGCGACGACGCGGCCGAAGGCGAAGAGACCGAGATTCTGATTCCGATTGAGGAGATGAGCGAAGCCAAGCTGGTACTCACCCATGAACTGGTGACCGAAGCTTTGCGGCGCGATAAATCCGCTAAGCGCGAAGCACGCGAGGCGCGAAAAGAATCAAGACGCGAAGAGAGACAATCACGGCATCGGCCGCACAGGCCTGCCGCCAAAGGAGGAGACTGAGCTATGGCTGTCAGTGCCAACCGGCTCGAGCTATTGCAGATTGCGGACGCCGTCGCTCGTGAAAAGGCAATCGACCGCGGCATCGTCATCGCCGCGATGGAGGACGCCATCGCCAAGGCGGCGCGCTCGCGCTACGGCGCCGAAACCGATGTGCACGCCGAGATCGAGCCGAAGACCGGTGATCTGAGGTTGACGCGCCACATGCTGGTGGTCGAGGCCGTCGAGAACCCGTCAAACCAGATCACTCTGGACGAGGCACGCAAGCGCCACCCGGCCGCGCAGGTCGGCGACACCATCGCCGATCCTCTGCCGCCGCTCGAATATGGCCGCATCGCCGCGCAATCGGCAAAACAGGTGATCGTCCAGAAGGTGCGTGAAGCCGAGCGCGACCGGCAATATGCCGAGTACAAAGATCGCATCGGCGATATCGTCAACGGCATCGTCAAGCGTGTCGAATACGGCAACGTCGTGGTCGATCTCGGCCGCGGCGAGGCGATCGTGCGCCGCGACGAATTGCTGCCGCGCGAAGTGTTCCGCAACGGCGACCGTATCCGCGCCTACATCTACGATGTGCGGCGCGAACCACGCGGCCCACAGATTTTCCTATCGCGCACGCACCCACAATTCACGTCCAAGCTGTTCGCGCAGGAAGTGCCGGAAATCTACGACGGCATTGTCGAGGTCAAGGCAGTCGCCCGCGATCCGGGCTCGCGCGCCAAGATCGCCGTTATTTCGCGTGATTCCTCGGTCGATCCGGTCGGCGCCTGCGTCGGCATGCGCGGTTCGCGCGTGCAGGCGGTAGTGAATGAATTGCAGGGCGAGAAGATCGACATCATTCCGTGGTCGCCAGATATCGCCACCTTCGTGGTGAACGCTCTGGCCCCGGCGGAAGTGGCGAAGGTCGTGCTCGATGAAGACAAAGAGCGCATCGAGGTCGTCGTACCCGATCAGCAACTGTCGCTAGCCATCGGCCGGCGCGGCCAGAACGTACGCCTTGCCTCCCAGCTCACCGGGTGGGACATCGACATCCTGACCGAGCAGGAAGAATCCGAACGCCGTCAGGCCGAGTTCGAAAACCGCACCAAGGTCTTCGTCGAGGCACTCAATCTCGACGAGGTGGTTGGCCAGCTGCTGGCTTCCGAAGGCTTCGGTTCGATCGAAGAGCTCGCGCTGATCGATCAGAAGGAGATTGCGTCCATCGAAGGCTTCGATGAAGACACTGCGCGCGAACTTCAGGAGCGTGCGCAGGAATATATTGCGGCGCAGGAGGCCGAGCTTGATACCAAGCGCAAGGAGCTCGGCGTAGAAGACGCCATGAAGGATGTGCCCGGAATCACCACCAAGATAATGGTCGCTTTGGGCGAGAACGGCGTCAAAACCATCGAAGATCTCGCCGGGTGCGCGACCGATGATCTGGTCGGATGGACCGAGCGCAAGGATGGCGAGACGAAGCATGAACCGGGCTTCCTCGACGGCTTCGACGTTTCGCGCGAGGAGGCAGAGGCCATGATCATGCAGGCGCGGCTCAAGGCCGGCTGGATTACGGAGGCGGAACTCGCGCCGCCTGCGGTCCCAGCCGGCGAGGAAGCCACGCAGCCGCAGGCATAAGGGTAAAAACGGTAGCCGATGTTGGCAGTTGCGCAGGACAGTGAACTCGATCGCGGGGCCACCAGCGTCGCCCCGGGGGCGGAACGCACCTGCGCGCTCACCCGCGAGCTCAAGCCCGCCTCTGAGATGATCCGCTTCGTGGTCGATCCTGCGGGCCAGGTGGTCCCTGACGTCAAATGCAAACTGCCCGGACGCGGCGTCTGGATCACGGCATCCCGCGCGGCGATCGAAGACGCCGCCAAACGCAACGTTTTCGCCCGTGGTTTCAAACGGGACGTGCGGATAGCCGGGGATCTCGCGGCACGGACGGATCAGTTGATCGAACGTGCGGCCATCGACGCATTGGCGATTGCCGGCAAGGCTGGCGCCGTGATCAGCGGCTTCACCCGGGTCGAGGCGGCGGTCGGCCGGGACGACATCCTGGCGTTAATTCACGCCGCCGACGCGGGCGACGACGGCAAGCGTAAGCTGGACGCCGCCCTGCGCCGCCAGACAACCGGAAAATCGTCGGAAATCGCGGTGATCGATGTGTTTTCCGGTGGCCAATTGGATTTGGCATTGAACCGACCAAATGTGGTACATGCAGCCCTGCTTGCCGGGCCGGGAAGCGAGACTTTTCTTACGCGCGTTGCGCGTTTGACGTATTTCCGGGCCGGTCTTTCGCCAGAAGCAGTTAGCGCGCATGCGCCGACAGGCGGCGCATAAGGACACAGTACGGAATGAGCGAGACCAAAAACCCCGGCGAGAAAAAGCTCAGCGTCTCTGGCAAGACACTGACACTCAAGCCACGCACCGAGACCGGCGTCGTGCGCCAGAGCTTCAGCCATGGCCGCAGCAAGCAGGTCGTGGTCGAAAAGGTAAAACGTCGTGTCGTCGGCGGACCGGGCGAAGCAAAGGTAGAAGCCGCGCCCCCAGTCGAGGCAAGGAAGGCCCCTGCCGGCCCCGGTAAGAAGGCCGCGCCGGTTTCAAGTGCCGGTCTCGCCCAGTCGGACGCCGTCAAACCGAAGCCTTCCGGCGTCGTGTTGCGCACGCTGACCGAAGAAGAGCGCACCGCCCGCGCCCATGCCCTCGCCGATTCGCGGGTTCGCGAGGCGGAAGAGCGCAAGATTGCCGAGGAAGAAGCACGCCGCCGCGCAAGTCGCGAGGCCGTCGACCGCAACGAGCGCGAAGCCGCGGAAACGCGCAAGCGTGACGAAGAAGAGCGTCGTAAGCACGACGAGGAAACAAAACGCAAGGCCGGTGAAGTCGCCAAGAAGCGTTTTGGCGCGGAAGAAACCACGCGCCCCGGCCCGGCAGCCCGTCTCGCGCTCGAAGCCGATGACGAAGAAGCGCCACGCAGCCGCCGTGGCGGCTCCAGCCGTCCTGCCGCGACCCCGCGTCCGGCACCTCGTGGAAGCGAGCAGAAGCAGCGCGGACGCCTCACCGTCATCAATGCGTTGAACGCCGATGATGTGCGAGAACGTTCGGTTGCCTCGTTCCGCCGCCGGACGCAACGTCTTAAAGGGGCCGCGTCAGCCGAGCCGAAGGAAAAGTTGGTGCGCGAAGTCACGATACCCGAAGCGATCAGCATCCAGGACCTCGCCAACCGCATGTCCGAACGCGGAGTCGACGTGATCCGCCTGCTGATGAAGCAAGGCCAGATGGCAACGATCAACGACGTCATCGATGCCGATACCGCCCAGCTTATCGCCGAAGAAATGGGCCACAGCGTCCGTCGCGTGGCTGAGGCCGATGTGGAAGAAGGGTTGTTTGATATCGCGGACGATCCTGCTCAGCTTGTGCCGCGTGCACCGGTCGTCACCGTGATGGGCCACGTCGACCACGGCAAGACTTCTCTGCTCGACGCTATCCGATCTTCCGAGGTGGCAGCGGGCGAAGCCGGTGGCATCACCCAGCATATCGGCGCCTATCAGGTCACCGCGCCATCGGGAGCCAAGGTTACTTTCATCGATACGCCCGGCCATGCGGCGTTCACCGCCATGCGCGCGCGCGGCGCCAAGGTCACAGATATTGTTGTTCTGGTTGTGGCTGCCGATGACGGCGTGATGCCGCAGACGGTCGAGGCGATTCATCATGCCAAGGCCGCGAAGGTTCCGATCATTGTCGCCATCAACAAGATCGACAAACCCGACGCCAAGCCGGACCGCGTCCGCACCGACCTCTTGCAGCACGAGATCCAGGTCGAATCGATGGGTGGCGAGGTGGTGGATGTCGAAGTCTCCGCCACCAAGAAAACGAATATCGACAAGTTGCTCGAAATGATCGGCTTGCAGGCGGAAATTCTCGACCTGAAGGCCAATCCCAACCGTGCAGCCGAAGGCACCGTCATCGAAGCCAAACTCGACCGCGGCCGTGGTCCCGTGGCCACCGTGCTGGTCCAACGCGGTTCATTGCATCCGGGCGACATTGTCGTCGCCGGAGCGGAGTGGGGCCGCGTGCGGGCGCTGGTGTCTGACACCGGGGAAGCGGTGCAGATAGCCGGGCCTTCGACCCCTGTCGAAGTGCTCGGCTTCTCCGGCACGCCGGACGCCGGCGACCGCCTGGCCGTGGTTGATAACGAGGCACGCGCCCGCCCGACAGAAGCGCGAAAAGATGGCGGCGCGAGCGACCGGCATGCGCGGCTCGCTCGAGCAAATGATGGCGCAGGCGAAGACCTCGGGGCGCAAGGAATTTCCGCTGGTCGTCAAGGCCGACGTGCAGGGTTCGGTCGAAGCAATCATCGGCGCACTCGACAAGCTCGCGACCGAAGAAGTCGCCGCACGTGTGCTGCATTCGGGCGTTGGGGGTATTTCGGAGTCGGACGTTACGCTGGCCGAGGCATCGGGTGTTCCGATCATCGCCTTCAACGTGCGCGCCAACAAGGAAGCGCGCGAAGCCGCCGAACGCGTCGGCATCGAGATTCGCTATTACAACATCATCTACGACCTCGTGGATGACGTTAAAAAGGCGATGTCCGGTCTGCTGCCGCCGACTTTGCGCGAGACGATGCTAGGCAATGCGCAGATCCTCGAGATCTTCAACATTTCCAAAATCGGCAAGATCGCCGGGTGCAAAGTCACTGACGGAACCGTGGAGCGCGGCGCCAATGTCCGGCTGATCCGCGACAACGTCGTAATCCACGAAGGCAAGCTATCGCAACTCAAACGTTTCAAGGATGACGTCCGCGAAGTGGGCGCCGGCATGGAATGCGGCATGGCCTTCGAGAACTACCAAGACATGCGGCAAGGCGACGTGATCGAATGTTATCGGGTGGAACAGATTCAACGCTCGCTGTGAGTCCAAATCTCAAGCGTGCGCGCTGATTTTTCTCCGCCATTTCCACCGTCATGCCCGGGCCCGTTCCGGGGCAACCCGATAAGGAGAGCACCGCTCGTGCCCTCCTGACCGAGATGGCCGGGACAGGGCCGGCCATGACAGACGCAATTTGGGCAAAACCGATGCGGCACAAACATCATCGCGATTCTACAGCCGGAGGCTCGCAACGCCAGCTGCGCGTCGGCGAACTCGTGCGGCACGCGCTTGCCGACATGCTTGCCCGCGGCGACGTGCACGATCCCGTCATCGAAGCGCACCTGATTACGATTCCCGAAGTGCGGGTCACCGCGGATCTGCGCCTGGCCACGATCTATGTGATGCCGATGGGTGGTCGCGACGCCGACGACGTGGTGGCCGCCTTCGAGCGCCACAAGAAATATGTGCGCGCAGAGATTGCGCATCGCATCAATCTAAAGTTCGCGCCTGAAATCCGATTCCGCGTCGACGATCGGTTCGCCGAGGCCGAGCGCATCGACAAGCTGCTGCGCTCGCCGGACGTAAAGCGCGACCTCAACAATAACGAGGACAGCGAGTGAACGAAGAAGCTCTGAAGAATCTGGTTCGTCCGTCTGCTGGCGAGCCGGCGGAAGCACCTGCGCCTGTCTATCGCAACGACGGTGGGGAAAGACCGAAACAGAAAAAGCGCGAGAAGTACGACGTGCACGGCTGGGTCATTCTCGACAAGCCTGTCGGCATGACGTCGACCCACGCCGTGAGCGTCGTGAAACGCCTGTTCAAGGCCAAGCGCGCGGGCCATGCCGGCACGCTTGATCCGCTCGCGTCCGGTGCCTTGCCGATCGCGCTCGGTGAGGCGACCAAGACTGTTCCCTTCGTCATGGACAGTCGCAAGCTCTATCGCTTCACGGTGCGCTGGGGTGAAGAGCGCGACACCGACGATGCCGAGGGCCGGGTGATCGCGCGCGGCGAAGACAGACCGTCGGCCGACGCCGTACGTTCGCTCCTGCCGTCTTTCACCGGTTGCATCGAGCAGGTGCCGCCGCGTTATTCCGCAATCAAGATCGAGGGCGAGCGCGCTTACGACCTCGCCCGCGACGGCGAAACGGTGGAACTGGCTGCACGTCCGGTGGAGATCGGCCGTCTCGAGTTGGTCGACACCCCCGATCCTGACCACGCGGTGCTCGAGGCCGAATGCGGGAAAGGTACCTATGTGCGCTCGCTGGCCCGTGATCTTGGGCGCGCTTTGGGCTGTTTTGGCCATGTCAGCGCGCTCCGCCGGGCCGCCGTTGGTCCATTTGGCGAAGAAACCATGATTTTGCTGGAACAATTGGAGGCTCTATGCCATAGAGCCGCGTCCGGCGAGGCGAGCCTCGCGGATGCTCTTATGCCCGTTGAGACCGCGCTGGACGACATCCCGGCGCTGGCCGTCAGCGGAGCAGATGCGGCAAGGCTTCAGCGAGGCCAGGCCGTTTTGTTGCGCGGACGGGACGCACCCAATTTCCGCGGCACAGTCTATGTCACGGTATCGGGCCGATTGCTGGCTCTGGCCGAACTGGATCGTGGCGAAGTCGTTCCCAAGCGCGTGTTTAACCTCGCCGGCCTGTTGGGCAGAGCCGTACGTAAGAAAGGATGACCGATGTCGGTGACCGCCGGCCGCAAGGCCGAAGTAATCAAGTCGTATGCCAAGAAGCCCGGAGATACCGGGTCGCCGGAAGTGCAAGTGGCGATCCTGTCCGAGCGCATCAATAATCTCACCGAGCATTTCAAAACCCACGTCAAGGATAACCATTCGCGTCGTGGGCTGCTCAAGCTTGTCGGCCAACGCCGTCAGCTGCTCGATTATCTGCGCCGCACCAACGAAGCGAGCTACAAGAATTTGATCGAGAAGCTCGGCATCCGCCGATGATTTTTCCGCGCAGGGCGCAGATGCCCTGTGCGTTTCGTGCAGCGAATGCGAGATACGCGTTCGCTCGTTAAGCCGGCGGCGATAGGCGCGGCCGGCGATCTGGCAGGAGCCGATAAGGATCGCCTCC
>Ga0318577_10000599_pt1 | contig 10838 bp, 10 predicted proteins | sample GRESIP089b5f25_FD_203484 | JGI IMG/M metagenome (GOLD analysis project Ga0318577, IMG submission 203484) | Tropical soil microbial communities from Luquillo Experimental Forest, Puerto Rico - GRE.SIPMG.089b5f25 | ecosystem: Environmental > Terrestrial > Soil > Tropical forest > Bulk soil... | reverse complement strand
ATTCCGTTCGGATTGGCCTTCAGCATGGCCAATGTGAGACCGCCGGGGCTTTCGCCGTACCGGTCCCCGAAAGGCCCGGTCCGCAGCGTGAGGTCCAGGATGCGCTCCGGGCCGCCATGGTCGTACAGCTTTCGGATCGCCGCGCCGTCCAGTCCCCGGGTGAAGGCCAGGTAATCGAAGAAGCCATCGTCGATCGCGGCGACGTCGACGTCCTCGGCCGGTGTGCCGGTGCACAGGCCGGTCAGCCGGATCAAGATCTCCCACTCGTGCGGGCGATCGCCGGGGTCGAACACCGGAGCCGAGTAATTGGCGATGCTGTGAATCGCGAATTGCAGGATCAGGTCGTCGTGGTGCGCCTGCTCGAGCGGGGACAGCCCGGGGAGGATCACATCGGCGTGACGCGTTGTCTCGTTGAGCCAAAGGTCAACGGAGATCATCGCTTCCAGCAGCGGCAGCGCCGCGTCGAGCTTGTCACCGCCGGGCGTAGACAACACCGGATTGCCGGCGACGGTGATCAGCGCCTTGAGCTGCCCGCCACCCGGCGTGGCGATCTCTTCGGCCATACACGACACCGGCGCCTGGCCGAGGACCTCCTTTGCGCCACGCACCCGGGTACGCCAGCGGCCGAATTCGGCGACGCCTCCCTCCAGCCCCGGCAGCGGCTGCGTGGTGATCGACCAGGCCGTCGGCTTGGGAAACATCGCGCCACCGGGCGTGTCGAAATGACCGGTCAAGATGTTGATCACGTCGACCAGCCAGCTGGCCAGACTGCCAAACTCCTGGTTGCACAGGCCAATTCGGCCGTATACCACCGATTTTTCGGTGCCGGCGAGCTCGCGGGCCAGCCGGCGGATGCGGTCTTCGCCGATACCGGTGACCGCACTCACCCGGCTCGGCGGCCAGTCCGCGGCAATGCGGCGCATCGTGTCGACGCGGTCGACGTGCGGTCCCGGATTGACCAGGTCCTCGTCGAAGAGCGTGTGCGCGACGGCCAGCAACAGCGCGGCGTCGGTGCCGGGGATGATCGGAAGCCACTCATCGGCGTGGGCGGCGGTGCGAGTCCGCACCGGGTCGATCACGATCACCTTGCCGCGCTTGCTAATCGCGCCGATCAGGCCCATGACGTCGGGTGCGGCCAGGAGTGAACCCTGCGACGCCGCGGGATTGGCACCCATGATCACCAGCAGGTCGGTGCGTTCGATGTCGGGCACCGGAAAGGTCCACCAGCCGCCGTACATCAGGTGCGACGACAGGTTCTTCGGCCATTGGTCGACCGTCCCCGGCGAGTAGGTGACCGGCATGCCGGACATGCCCAGCAGCACACCGGCATAGCGGGCCAGCGAGAACGAGTGCGCCAGCGGGTTGCCGGTGTAGGCGGTGACCGCGCCGATCCCGTACTTGCGGATCACCGGCGTCAGCAATTCGGTGCAGCGGCGAAACGCCGCGTCCCAGCTGACCTCCTGCCAGCGCCCGTCGACCTTGATCAGCGGACGGCGGATGCGGTCCGGGTCGTCGTGCAACGCCGCCAGTGACACGCCCTTCGGGCAGAGATGTCCGCGGCTCCACACGTCGTCGCGGTTGCCGCGGATGCTGGTGACTTTCCCGTTTTCAGGGCCGCCCTCGACACGAATCTCCAAGCCGCACATGGCTTCACACAGTGGACAGGTACGCACATGCCTGCCGTCGTCGCCGGTCGCCACGCACCCACTTTATTCCGCTACTGGCGGTAGCGGAAGGGTCAGAAAATGGAGATCAGGACGTCCAGGGCCCGATGCCGCCGATCTTGTCGATGCGGATGCGGGTGAGGTACCCGGGCGGTGCGTCGTCCGGCGGGAACTTCATGTCGGGGTTGCCCAGAATTGGGTTGAGCTCCCGCAGCAGCTCGGGCGCGCCGCCCTCGACGATCCGGGCGGTCCCGGTGACGGACAGGTAGGGCCGCATCCCCTGGCCCGCCCCGTCGAGCGACAGGATCGTGACGGCCACGCGGGGATCCTTCCGGACGTTGCGCACCTTCTTGTGCTCGGCGAGGTGGGCGGTGACGAGTTCGTCGCCGTCGGGCGTCGACCGCAGTGCGACCCAGACCACGCTCACCTGGGGGCTGCCGTCGGGATTGAGAGTGACCAGTGTGGCGTCGGCGCCCTTGCCGATGAGGCCGCGCGCGGCGTCGTTGAGGTTCATGGCTTGTTTATACAGTTCCGCGTCGCGATTCATTCCCGCACGCGGCAGTCAATGAGAGGCTATCGATCATGACCGACCTGCTCGAGGCCGTGCTCGCGGCCCACGGAGGGCTTGAGCGGTGGCGCCAATTCAGCTCGATGGAGGCGACCATCGTCAGTGGCGGCTTGCTCTGGGAGATCAAGGGCCAACCGCAAGATCCGACGCCGCGACGGATGACCGTGGCGCTGCACCGCGAATGGGCATCGGTTCAGCCGTTCGGCGCAGCAGACCAGAAAACCGACTTCACACCGGAACGCATTGCCATCGAAAAGCTTGACGGCCGGGTAGTGGCCGAGCGAAGCAACCCGCGAGAATCGTTCGACGGTCACGAATTGACTACACCGTGGGATCCGTTGCAGCGCGCCTACTTTAACGGCTACGCGTTGTGGACCTACTTGACTACCCCATTCTTCATGACGCTACCCGGGTTCGCTGTCACCGAACTGGATCCCATCGAGGACAACGGCGAGCGGTGGCTAGGGCTGCAGGCGCATTTTCCAGACCGCTTCCCCAGCCACAGCAGTCTGCAGGAGTTCTACTTCGGCAGCGACTTCTTGTTGCGCCGTCACGACTACCGTGTCGACGTCGCCGGCGGGTTCGCCGCGATCCAATACGTTTACGACATGGTGGAGGCGGACGGTATCAAGCTGCCGTCGAGGCGCCGGGCGTACCGCTGTGACGACGACGGCCGGCTCATCGCCGACCAACTGATGGTGTCGATCGACATCAGCGACGTCCACCTGACATAGACGGGTGAGGAGTGACGACGGTGGAGATGTGGGAACTTGTTGCCCGTGAGCAGATCCGGGACACGCTCGCGCGGTACAACTGGTCGGGGGACGCCGGCCGGCTCGAGGCTCTCGCGGAGACGTTCTGCGCGGACGGCGTTCTCGAAATACGCGGTCTGCCGCCGCTGCGTGGGCGCTCCGAGATCGTGACCTTCCTCAGCGGTGTCACCGGCAATGTCACCGGCGGCGTCGACATCAAGCCCATCGTCCGACACAACCTCGCCAACGTGCTGTTCACCGGGTTGACCCACCACGAGGCGCACGTCTCGTCCTACTTCACCGTGCTCACCCACATCGGGCTCGACCATTTCGGCCGCTATCGCGACACCCTGGTGCCAGACAATGGCACCTGGCTGATCAAGCATCGCAAGGTGTCGACCGACTGGGTGGCCCCCGATTCGGCCATGGTTCGGCGGCCATCGGGCGGCTGAGTCAAGGGCGCGGCGGCGAGGCCCCAATCGTCACGATGCTGAGCCGGCACCCTTCCGGACCCGCGCGCCAGGCGTGGTCGACGCCCCTGACCACGGCGCCGTCGCCGGGCGCAAGCGGGTGCTCCCCGTCATCGAGGATCAAATCGGCCGACCCTGAAAGCACGACGTCGAGATCGACGGTGTCGGTGTGGTGCATCGAAAACCGTGCGCCTGGCGCGTAGTCGATCACCGTCCAGCGCATCGCGCCGACCGGGACGGCCAGGTCGAGGAGGTCCGCCTCGCGCCCGCCGCCGGTGGAAATCGACGGAAGTGACGGCGTCGCGTACAGCACCGCATAGAGGATGCCCCCGAGTCCGGCGTTGCCCTGCAGCGTGATGCGGTCGTCCTGCGCCGCGCACGAACGCCCGGATGCGTCGACGCCGGTGACCAGCAAGCGGTTGGGTATTTGGTCACCGTTGCCGGATTGCGCCGTGTGGTTGGTCATTTCAGGTGGGTTATGTCGTGGTAGGGGGACGAATTTGATTACGAGTGCGGTCGGTTGCCGCTGTGTCTTCCAGATAGTGGGCCAACCCGAATGTCTGAGCGAGCGCCTGGCAATCTGCACCCGAGACCACATAGGCAGGGCGTTCATCCAGCCTGGGCGCATCGCCGCGCCAGGAAAATCGAAATCCCGACCCTGCCATGTCGAGACATCCGATGGTCAGTGGCTGCACACCGGGAACACACACGACGAGGCCGGTGATCGCGGGGTAGTTATACGTGCTGCCGTCGCCGCTCGTGACACTATCGGGCTGGAAGTTTGCTGGTGTAGCGGTGACCTGCGCGCGCGAAGCCGAGGCGCTGAGCGCATCGGTGTTCGGGTCGGTCACCCGCATCGCGTCGTTGTCCACGTCAAGGACCAGGCTCGGTTTCGAGAGTGATCGCTGAAGTCGAAGTTGTTTTCGGAAGGCGAACGATCCCGCCTGTTCGGCCAAATAGGGGTTCGGAAACAGCAGACACCGAGTCGGTTCCCCCAGTGCAGGCCCGCGCACATCCACTCCACTCGGGCGGCCGCTCATGGCGAGAAGCTCATCGAACTCCGAGACCCACAACCATGCGTCGACGGTCTGGACAGGCGGCGCGTCGAGCCGGGTTGTGGGAGCAATGCGACGATCTCGTCCGCCGAGAACAAACCAGTGAGAGCCACATCGCAGGTGAAGGGCCAGGCCCATGTTCACCCATGGGCCCAGCTTTGCATCAACGAATGGAAAAACGTCACGCCGCTGATTGACGGTCAGGCCATCGCTCCTGACGCCGATGATGACCTTTCGGCGCGAACGCCACCACACGTACGCGGTCCCCGCCATACCGAAAATCCCAAGCGCCACGAATCCCGCGGTGGCGATCGCCATGCCCTGGCTTCGCCCGGTGACGAACCCCACGACCATTACCAAGATCAACGCGAAGCCCGCCGCCTGCACACCGTACATTCCCTTTCCAGTGGCAAACGCGGTCATTTGGGAGGACATGGACGGCGAGGATGCCACGAACTGGCGCGGCGCCGATCCGTCGTTGACGTTCATCCCGAATGTCTCCCGCTTCCCTCGGCCCGGGCTCCTATTCTTTGCTGACCGCTGCGCATATCCCCGGACAGTATGCGCCCGGTCGCACTTCGGAACATAGGGAATTTCAAGGAGATACAAATCAGCGGAACACCGCTGCCGCTCGTCGCGACGGCATGGCAGGGTGAATGCGTGGCACACACTCCTGAACCGACCGTCGAACAAGACCTGCGTGAAATCGATACTCCGAAGGGCGCTTTGCGCTATTACGACTGCGGCCCGAATTCCGGCCCGACGCTGCTCTTCCTGCACGGTTCCGGCCCCGGGGTCACCGGCTGGCGCAACTTCCGCGGCGTACTCCCCACGTTCGCAGAGCACTACCGCTGCCTGGTGCTGGAATTCCCCGGATTCGGTGTCAGCCCCGACTTCGGCGGCCACCCGATGGTCACCGCGCACGGCGCCGTCGTGCCTTTCCTGGACGGACTCGGAGTGGACAAAGTCCACATCATCGGCAATTCGATGGGCGGCGGCGTGGGCCTCAACTTCGCCATCCGCAACCCGGAGCGCATCGGCCGGCTGGTGACGATCGGCGGTATCGGCATAAACATCTTCAGCGCCAGCCCCAGTGAGGGCATTCGGCTGTTGCAGGAGTTCGTCGAGGACCCGACCCGGCAGCGGCTCGTCGACTGGCTCAAGTCGATGGTGTACGACCAGGCCCTGGTCACAGACGAACTGATCGAGGAACGCTGGCAGCTGGCCACCGATCCGGAGACGTTGGCCGCCGCGCGCCGCATGTACGGAAAGGCGGCGTTCGCCGCGATGACAGCCGCGATGGAGGCCTCCGACAGGCCGATGCCGTGGGCGGTCATGCACAAGCTGGCGGCGCCGACGTTGCTGACGTGGGGCCGAGACGACAGGGTGAGCCCGCCCGATATGGCCCTCATCCCGATGCGGACCATCCCCAACGCGGAACTTCACATATTCCCCAACTCCGGACACTGGGTGATGATCGAGGCCAAGCAGGCGTTCGAAAGTACCGTGCTGGCATTCCTGTCACGCGGATAGCCCACGATTAGTTCGCCCACATACGTAAAGGACGTCAGCATGAGCGAACGCGTTATCGACCGGGTAGTGGCTCTGGCCGACCAGTTGCGCGACCAGGCCGCCGAAGCCGAGAGGATCGGCCGGCTTACCGACGACACCGTCAAGCTGATGAAAGGGGCCGGCCTGATCCGGCTCCTGCAGACCAAAACCTACCGAGGATTCGAAGCCCATCCCCGCGAGTGGGCCGAGACGGTGATGGCCACCGCGGCACTCGATCCGGCCGCCGGCTGGATCGTCGGTGTGGTGGGCGTGCACCCCTACCAGTTGGCCTATGCGGATCCGAAGGTGCCCGCGGAGATCTGGGCCGACGACGTCGACACATGGATGGCGTCCCCGTACGCGCCGCAGGGTGTAGCCAAGCCCATTGAAGGAGGGGCCGGCGGCTACATCTTCAACGGCCGCTGGCAGTTCAGCTCGGGCACCGACCACTGCGACTGGATCATTCTGGGAGCGATGATCGGCGACGCCGAGGGCAAACCGATCATGCCGCCCCAGATGCTGCACATGATCCTGCCCCGCAAGGACTACGAGATCGTCGAGGATTCGTGGAATGTGGTGGGGCTGCGCGGAACCGGCTCCAAGGACGTCATCGTCAAGGACGCGTTCGTCCCCACCTACCGGACCATGGACGCGACGAAGGTGATGGACGGCACCGCCCAGCGTGAGGCCGGCATGACCGAGCCGCTGTATCTGATGCCGTGGTCGACGATGTTCCCGCTCGGCATCTCCGCGGCCACCGTCGGCATCGCCGAGGGAGCGCTCGCCGCGCACCTCGACTACCAACGGGAACGCGTCGGCGCCACGGGCACCGCGATCAAGGACGACCCGTACGTCATGTACGCCGTCGGCGAGGCCGCGGCCGATATCAACGCCGCCCGCCAGGAGCTGCTCGCTAACGCTGATCGCATCTACGACATGGTCGCTGCGGGCAAGGAAGTGTCATTCGCGGACCGCGCGGCCGGTCGGCGCACACAGGTGCGCGCGGTGTGGCGCGCGGTGTCGGCGGTCGACGAGATCTTCGCCCGCTCGGGCGGCAACGCGGCACGGATGGACAAGCCGCTGCAGCGGTACTGGCGCGACGTGCACGTCGGTCATTTGCATGCCATTCATGTCCCCGGCACCAGCTACCACGCGTCGGCGTTGAGTTCGCTCGGCATCGATCCGCCGCAGGGCCCGCTGCGGGCCCTGATCTAGGAGGCCCCACGTGAGCGACCTGAAAAGCCTTGGCTACATCAATATTTCGACCAGCAGCATCGACCGCTGGCGGCATTTCGCCTTCGGCGTCCTGGGTTTCGCGGAGGGTAAGGGGCCTCAAAATGGCGACGCGTCGGCGCTGTACCTGCGGATGGACGAACGCGCCGCGCGGATCATCGTTGTTCCCGGCGAGACCGACCGGGTGCTCACCGTCGGCTGGGAGGTGCGCGATCACTCGGCGCTGCAACGGGTCAAGGCCGTCCTCGACGGCGCCGGGGTCGCCTTCAAACAACTGTCGGTCGCCGAGGCCGGGGCCCGGCGCGTGGAAGAAGTGATCACCTTCGAAGACCCGGCCGGCACCACGCTCGAGGTGTTTCACGGTCCGGTGCTTGACCACAGTCCCGTGATCACCCCGTTCGGAGCCAAATTCGTCACCGGCGATCAGGGCCTCGGCCACATCGTCCTGCCGGCCACCGACCCGGGTGGCACGTTCGACTTCTACACCGAGGTGCTGGGTTTCCATTCCCGCGGCGCGTTCCGGGTGCCCATGCCGAAAGAGTTCGGCCCGGTGCGGGTGCGCTTCCTCGGTATCAACGAACGCCACCACAGCCTGGCGATCTGCCCGGCCGCGCACCAGCGCGACCCAAGAGTCGTCCACATCATGGTGGAGGTCGACACCCTCGACGCGGTCGGTCAGGCGCTGGACCGCATCAACGCCGAGGGCATCCAGTTGTCATCCACCCTGGGCCGCCACACCAACGACAAGATGGTGTCCTTCTACGTCCGCGCACCCGGTGATTGGGACATCGAATTCGGCACCGACGGCATGCGAGTCGACGAAACCTATTACACCGCAGAGGAAATCACGGCGGACAGCTACTGGGGACATCAGTGGGTCGGTGACTTGCCCGCGGCAATGCGGCTGTGACGCCTGCTGTTTCGTCGACGATCGGCAAGTCACCGTGTCGTGCCGCCTCTGTGATCGACTCGCTCAGCGCTGAGCACGCCAGAAACACTCCCCCGCCAGCGTGCGCCGGCATCCTGTCGGCTTCCGCGCGCTCGGCGCACCGAGCCGTCGCGTCGGCGTTCCACTGCACGCTGGTCTGATTCCAGCTGCTCTTGCGGGCCAGCACCCGGGCACCGCAGTTCCGGCACGCCACCGGCCTCATCGGCATCTCGGCGAGGCGATTGTCGGCCCACGAATCGAGCACCATCACACGGCGCCCGTGCTGGCTGCCTGGGCAGCCATGTTCGCGTCGACTTCTTTCATCCACGCCTCGCGGGGCCGGGTGGTGTCGAGCTCAAACTCGAAGCGGTCCACCATATCTGGTTGCACATCGGCGGCGTCGACGTAGAACTGCTGGTACCAGCGACGCAACTGGTAGACGGGGCCGTCCTCCTCGACCAAGAGCGGGTTGTCGATGCGCGCCTTGTGCCGCCAGATTTGCACGTCCTGCTCGAACCCCAGCTTCACGAAGTCGCCCAGCCTGATCGCGGTCTTCATGGCTTGATCGCCGGGCGACTCGTTCGATTTCTTCACGATGATGCCGTATTGCAGGACAAAGGAATTCGCATCAATCGGGTAATGGCAATTGATGAGAATCGTTTGCGCGTCGCCGCTCTCGTAGTGGTAGGTCAGGTCGTCGATCATGAAAGAGGGGCCATGGTAGGACGCCACCGATGTCGTACCGAGCATTCGGGTGCCTTCGGGGCCGCCCAGGTCGGGTCGGCCGGCGCCGTTCATGTACTGCGTGGCCACCTGCCCCTCGAAGATGTTCTTGAAATATGTGGGCAGCGAACCGTGGATGTAGAAGAAGTGCGCCATATCCACGACGTTGTCGATGATTTCGCGACAGTTGCTGTGCACGACGGTGGTGTACCAGTGCCAGTCGGTCCACTCGTCACTCGTGGCGCCCTCGATTCGCGGGATCGTGACCTGCGGTGGCGGTGGCTTGCGCTCGGGGTCATTCCACACGAACAACATCCCGTCCTGTTGCAGCGTCGTCCAGGCCGCCGTACGCGCCAGTTTGGGTGTGCGCCGGCTGTAGGGCACCTGCTTGCATCGCCCGTCACCGCCCCAGCGCCAGTCGTGGAACGGGCATGCGATCTCGTTGCCCTTGACCTCGCCGTGCGAGAGGTCGCCGCCCATGTGGCGGCAGTACGCGTCCAGCACGTTGATGTTGCCGTCCGCACTACGGAAAATGACCAGCTTCTGCCCGAAGGCGTTAACCGCGTGCGGCTTGCCGTCACCGAAGTCTCTGATCAGACCCAGACAGTGCCAGCCGCGGGCGAACCTCGTCGGCACCGCGCGCGCTTCAATGAGCCGAACTTCGTCCGCGTCAGGCTGCGACATCATAGGGACCATTGAACCCCCGCGCCCGGTTTTGTGGGAGCGGTCAGTAGGCCTACTTTTGGGTCCGCGATCGATCCATCCAGAGCCAGACGACCCCCACAGCGACGACAACGACCCCCGCCACATACAGCAGCAATCCAAACGCCGGCGAGACTTTCACGATGCCTTCGGCCTTGCCGTTGTTTTCAGAAACATCGAGGTACGAGACCACCACGACGACAACGAGCAGGACGACCGCGACGCTGAGCCCGATAAGGCGCCCGTCCGCCAAGGCGGATCCGGACAGGCTGGGCCACGCCAACAACACCGTCACCGCGGCCAGTAGGAAAACGACTAACCGCCCAGTTCCGGTGGCCGAAACCTCGTGCGCACGGAAAGTCATCCCGAACAGGTGGATGCTGACCGTCGCAAACGGGAGGAAAATTGCAACGACCGCGATGACGAGTCCGCCGAAGACAAGCAACCCCGCGATCGAGGGTTTCGCAGCGAAGCCGTTAACCGTCGCGGGACCGTCAGACGCAATTTCCGCGCCACCGCGTTGAATTTGGGGGCCAGGAGGGGGCCGCGCTCCAGGCGGGAGTGGCGGATTACGCGGAGGCGGAGGCTGTCGCGGTGGCGGGGGCGACGGCTGTCGCGGTGGCGGAGGAGTCGAACGGGCAGTCGGCTTGAGCCGACGGTGCTGGGTCCAGCCTTGCCCGTCCCAGTAACGCTGTGAGTTTGAGCCGTGTTGGTCGTCGTACCAGCCCGGCTGACGGGGTGTCGTCATGGTCAGGTCCTCCCGTCAGGCCGATGGTGCTCGCGCCGGGCCGGCTTGCGCCTCAGTCACGCAGTGTGCGCCCCTGAGCGTCGGGCACCTGGCCGACGAGGATCATGACTCCGTCAATCAACGGCCATATCCCGCCGACTCCGCAAGTCAGCCAGGTAACCAGAATCTGCAGAAGGCCGATCGTGGTATAGCCGAGGTAGAAACGACCAACTCCGAAGGCCCCCAAGAAAATTTGCAGCAGTCCGGCCGCGAGCTTGCTCTTGTCCGATAGCGGCCGCCCGTAGGCGTCGACACCATACGGAGCGCCACCATACGGAGCGCCACCATACGGAGCGACTCCCGGGGTTGCGGCAGGAACGTTGGCGTGCCACTGCTGGCCATCCCAATACATTTGCCCGGGCTTGCCGCTCGGGTCCGGGTACCAGCCGGCGGATGGCTGCTGTT
>Ga0318577_10000597_pt1 | contig 10866 bp, 5 predicted proteins | sample GRESIP089b5f25_FD_203484 | JGI IMG/M metagenome (GOLD analysis project Ga0318577, IMG submission 203484) | Tropical soil microbial communities from Luquillo Experimental Forest, Puerto Rico - GRE.SIPMG.089b5f25 | ecosystem: Environmental > Terrestrial > Soil > Tropical forest > Bulk soil... | reverse complement strand
CATCATGCCCGAGCAAAAGCCGATCAGCCGCGTAAACGACTTCGTCGTTCGCTTCGCCAACGTCAACGGCTCGGGCTCGGCCAGCGCCAACGAGCTGTTTGCCCGCGCGATCCTGCGCCACGGCGTGCCGGTGTCGCCGCGCAACATCTTCCCCTCCAACATCCAGGGCCTGCCGACCTGGTATGAGGTGCGTGTGACGGAAGCCGGCCATCTTGGCGCGCGCGGCGGCGTCGACATGATGGTCGCGATGAACCCGCAGACCTGGGACAAGGACGTCGGCTCGATCGAGTCCGGCGGTTATCTGTTCTACGATTCGACGAAGCCGATGCCGTCGTCGAAATTCAGATCCGACATCACCGTGATCGGCGTGCCGCTGACCGCGATCACCAACTCGACCTATACCGATCCGCGCCAGCGTCAGCTCTTCAAGAACATCATCTATCTTGGCGCCCTCTGCGCGCTGCTCGACATGGACCCGAAGCTGATCGAGCAATTGATCGGCGAGCAGTACAAGGGCAAGGAGAAGCTTTTGTCTTCCAACGTCCACGCGCTGCATCTCGGCCGCGACTGGGCGCTGCAGAACCTGAAATGCCCGATCGGGCTGCGCGTGAAGAAGGCCAACAAGGTCGGCGACCGCATTTTCATCGAAGGCAACAGCGCGGCCGCGCTCGGCGCCGTCTATGGCGGCGCCACCGTCTGCGCCTGGTATCCAATCACGCCCTCCTCGTCGCTCGCCGACGCCTTCGCGAGCCACTGCAAACGCCTGCGGCACGATCCGGCCACCGGCAAGGCGAAATATGCGATCGTACAGGGCGAGGACGAACTCGCCTCGATCGGCATCGTCATCGGCGCCTCCTGGAACGGCGCCCGCGCGTTCACTGCGACCTCGGGCCCCGGCATCTCGCTGATGACCGAGTTCATCGGCCTGTCTTATTTCGCGGAAGTTCCCGCCGTCATCATGAACGTGCAGCGCGCCGGCCCATCGACCGGCATGCCGACGCGCACGCAGCAGTGCGACATCATCGCCTGCGCCTATGCCTCGCACGGCGACACCAAGCATGTGCTGCTGTTTCCGGAAGACCCGGCGGAAGCCTTCGAATTCGCGGCCCAGGCTTTCGATCTCGCCGAGCGGCTGCAGACGACGATCTTTCTCATGCTCGATCTCGATATCGGCATGAACCACCGGCTGTGCCGTCCGCTGCGCTGGGACGATGCGCGGCAATATGACCGCGGCAAGATCATGACGGCGGAAATGCTGGAAGAAGGTCGCGATTTTGGCCGTTATCTCGACATCGACGGCGACGGCATCCCGTATCGAACCTATCCCGGCACGCACCCGACCAAGGGCTCCTATTTCACCCGCGGCACCTCGCGCGACCGCTACGCGCGTTATTCCGAGGAAGGCCCGGTTTATGCCGACAACATGCAGCGACTGGTGCGCAAGTTCGAAACCGCCCAGGACATGGTGCCGCGGCCCTTGCAGGCCAATGCGGCAAAACCGACCAAGTATGGCGTGATCTATTTCGGATCGACGGCGCCTGCGATGGACGAGGCAATCGGGCTTCTGGAGGAGCACGGGCATCTCCTCGACCGCATGCGGGTCCGCGCCTTCCCGTTCCATTCCTCGGTCGCCAGCTTCATCGCCGACCATGATTTTGTTTACGTGGTCGAGCAGAATCGCGACAGCCAGCTCCGCTCGCTGATCGTCAACGAAAACGGCATCGACCCGGTGCGGCTGATCCCGATCGTGCATTACGACGGCACGCCGATCACCGCGCGTTTCATCGCCAAAGCCATCGGCGACCATCAGGATCATCTCAAAGTGACCCCCCTCCGCAAGGCCGTGTCATGACCTACATTGCAAAACCCAAATTCCATCACCCGGCCCTGAAGAAGAACGCGCTCGGTTTCACCCACCGCGACTACGAGGGCAAGATCTCCACGCTCTGTGCGGGCTGCGGCCACGACTCGATCACGGCCTCGATCATCGAGGCCTGCTACGAGCTGTCGATCGAGCCGCACCGGGTCGCGAAGATTTCCGGCATCGGCTGCTCCTCGAAAACGCCCGACTATTTCCTCGGCAATTCGCACGGCTTCAACTCCGTGCACGGGCGCATGCCGTCGGTGTTGACCGGCGCCAATCTCGCCAACCGCGACCTGATCTATCTCGGCGTGTCCGGCGACGGCGACTCGGCCTCGATCGGCTTCGGCCAGTTCGCGCACTCGATCCGGCGCGGCGTCAACATGACCTATATCGTCGAGAACAACGGCGTTTACGGCCTGACCAAGGGCCAGTTCTCGGCGACCGCCGACCGCGGCTCCAGATCCAAGAAGGGTGTGCTCAACACCGACAACGCCATCGACCTCGTGGCGATCGCATTGCAGCTCGGCGCCACCTACGTCGCGCGCAGCTTCTCAGGCGACAAGACCCAGCTCGTGCCGCTGATCGCGGGGGCGATCCAGCACAAGGGCGCAGCTTTCATCGACGTGATCAGCCCCTGCGTCGCCTTCAACAACCATGCCGGCTCGACCAAGAGCTTCGACTATGTCCGCGAGCATAATGACGCAGTGAACCGGCTCGACGTCATCACCGGGAGAGACCCCATCACCGTCGATTACGCGCCGGGCACGGTGCAGGTGGTCGAGCAGCATGACGGCACGAAGCTCGCGCTGCGGAAGATCGACGCCGATTACGACGCACATGACCGCGTCGGTGCGATGGCGTTTTTGGCCAAGCATGCGGCCAAGGGCCAGATCGTCACCGGGCTTCTTTATGTCGATCCGGAATCGGAAGACCTGCACAGCCATCTCAACACTGTGGATGCGCCGCTGAACTCGCTGGAGGCCGAGGATCTCTGCCCGGGCTCCGCCACGCTCGACAAGATCAACGCGTCCTTGCGGTAAGGGATGTTGAGGTGAGGTCGAATTGCGCGGCCTGCACTCTTTCGCCTTGAAAGGCGGGGCCTATCGCATTTGATACCCTGTGGACGCGGACGCCGACCTTTCCGCGTCGTCATGGCCGGGCTTGGCGGGTCTGTGGAGCAATCCGCGACTTAAGTCGCACCGAACCTGACGCTCACGCCGCCGCGGCGAGCGCCCGTGGATTCAGCACGAATTCCTTCAGGACCTTGTCGGTCGTATCGACCTCGGTCAGCACGACGTCGTAGCTCCAGAGGTCGGCGAGGTGCTGCAGCACGCGCTTGGCATCGGTCTCGTTGAGCTGCGAGCCGTTGACCACGTGGTGGCGCAGCATCAGCCGGCGATCGCCAGCAAGATCGACGTCGACGACCTCGATATTGGCGTCCGTGAAGCCGACATCGTATTGACGCGCCAGTTGCCGGCGCACGCGGCGATAGCCGCGCTCATTGTGAATGGCGTCGACCTTGATGCCGGCGCGCTCCTCGGGATCGTCGTGCAGGTGGAACATCCGGAACTGCCGCATCAGCCGTGGACTGAGGAACTGGCCGATAAAGCTTTCGTCGCGGTAATTGGCCCAGACGTTGCGCAGGACGCCCATGACGTCACCGCTGCCGGCGATGTCCGGGAACCACTCGCGATCCTCATCCTCGGGACGGGTCACGATGCGCTCGATGTCCTGCATGATGGCAAAGCCGAGCGCGTAAGGGTTGAAGCCGGAGAAACGCGGGTCGTCGAATTCCGGCTGGAACACGACGTTGGTGTGCGACTGCAGGAATTCCAGGAAATTGCCGTCGGAAATTCGTCCCTGCTGGTAGAGGCGGTTCATGATGCGGTAATGGACGTAGGTCGCGGTCCCCTCGTTCATCACCTTGGTCTGGCTCTGCGGATAGAAATACTGCGCGATGTGGCGCACGATGCGGATCAGTTCGCGCTGCCAGGACGCCAGCCGCGGCGCCGACTTCTCCAGGAAGTACAGCAGGTTTTCCTGGGGCAGGCCAAGCAGCTTGCGGCGACGCTCGGCACTCAGCACGGCGTTGCTCTTGGCAGGGCCGGTCGGAACGGTCCGCCACAGATCGTTGAACGCGGTCTCCTGATGCAGGCGCCGTTTGCCGGCGCGCTTCTCTTCCTCGCGCAGGTCGAGCTTCTTCTTGCCGGGATAGCGATCGACTCCGTGCGACATCAGCGAGTGCGCGGCATCGAGCGTCTGTTCGACGGCCACATGACCGTGGCGCTCCTCGCAATGCGTAACATAGCCCTTGGCGAATTCGAGGTAGTCGAGAATCCCGTCGGCGTCGGTCCACTGCCGGAACAGGTAATTGTTCTTGAAGAAATGGTTGTGGCCGAACGCAGCATGCGCAATCACCAGGGCCTGCATCGTCGCCGTGTTCTCTTCCATCAGATAGGAAATGCAGGGCGACGAGTTGATGACGATCTCATAAGCCAGGCCCATCAGCCCCTTGCGATAGGAGGCTTCGTGGAAGGCAAAATGCTTCCCGAACGACCAGTGCTTGTAGAACAGCGGCATGCCGACCGAGGAATACGCATCGAGCATCTGCTCGGCCGTGATGACCTCGATCTGGTTGGGATAGACGCTCAAGCCCAACTCGGACTTCGCGATGTCCTCGCATGCATCATGGATGCGTTGCAGGACCTGAAAATCCCAATCCGCTCCCTTGAACAGGCGGTCGGCTGAGGCACTCATGACGCGGCCTTCTCATGCTTGGCGCGACGCTGGAACAGGTCGTGGAACACCGGAAAGATCTCGCTGCGGTCATGCACCTTGCGCATCGACAACGGCGCACCGCTTGCGCGCAGGCGTTCGTACAGCGTCCAGAGCGAGGAGTCCGGCATTTCGAACGAGTAACCACCGGCTTCGCCGACCTCAAGATAGGCGAAGAACTGGCTCACCGGAAGAATCTGTTCCGTCAACAGGCGAGCAACGGCTTCGGCGTCGGCCGTGGAGTTGTCGCCGTCGGAGGCTTGCGCGGCGTAAATGTTCCAGTCGGAGGGGCGGAAGCGCGACCTGACGATTTCGTGCATCGCCTGCAACGCGCTCGACACCAGCGTGCCGCCCGAAGCCGGGCCATAGAAGAAGGTCTGCTCATCGACCTCCTCGGCGCGATCGGTATGACGGATGAAGACGATCTCGACGTGCCGGTAGCGCCGCTTGAGAAAGACATAGAGCAGCATGTAAAAGCGCTTGGCGAGGTCCTTCATGTGCTCGGACATCGAGCCCGAAACGTCCATCAGGCAGAACATCACCGCCTGCGCCACGGGCTTCGGGATGGTCTCGAACCGCCGATAGCGAATGTCGATCGGATCGATGAAGGGAATTCGCTTCACCTTGGCCTTCAGCGCCTCGATTTCCGCGATCAGCGCGGTGCGGCGCGCCTCGTCGTCGCAATCTGCAAGCTCCGCCTCGAGCTCCTCGATCGCCTCCGGCCGCGGCCGCCGCAACGCCACGCGGCGCGCCAGCGCGCGCGCAACCGTGCGGCTTACCGAGATGTTGGCAGGCGAGCCGGAGGTCGCGTAGCCGGCGCGCTGCAGCCCTTCGCTTTCGGCCTCCGCCAGCTTCCGCTTGGCGAGATCCGGAAGCTCCAGGTCGTCGAGGAACAGGTTGACGAATTCCTCGCGGGTCAGCACGAAGCGGAACGCGTCCTCGCCGTCGCCCTCTCCCGCCTCCTTCGGCTTGCCGCCACCGCCCTCATTCGAGCGCGGCAGAATGTCACCTTCGACAAACTTCTTGTTGCCGGGCAACACCATGTCGCGGGTGCCGCCCTCGCGACGAAAGCGCGGCTCATCCATGCCGTCGAGGGGGATGGAAACCTCGCCGCCTTCCAACACATCCTTGATGTCGCGATCCTGCGAAGACTTCTTGACCGCGCCCTGGACCAGCGCCTTGGCCCGCCGCAAGAAGCGCTGGCGGTTCTCCAGGCTCTTGCCGCCCGGATTAAGGCGCCGATCGATGATGTGCATTACCACTTTTGGATACGCCTCTAGCCTTAACCGGCTTGTTTCACCCGCATGTACCACTCGACCAGTCGCCGGACCTGGCGCTCGGTGTAGCCGCGCGCCACCATCCGCGCGACGAAATCGGCGTGCTTCTTCTCGGTCTCGCCATCCTTCTTCGAACCGAAGGAGATCACCGGAAGAAGATCCTCGACTTGCGAGAATATCCGCTTTTCGATGACCTCGCGGATCTTTTCGTAGGAGGTCCAGCTCGGATTCTTGCCGCTGTTCTGGGCCCGCGACCGCAGCGAGAACTTCACGACTTCGTTACGGAAGTCCTTCGGATTGGCGATGCCGGCCGGCTTCTCGATCTTGGTCAGCTCCTGGTTCAGCAACTCGCGATCGAGCATTTGGCCCGTATCGGGATCCTTGAAGTCCTGATCCTCGATCCAGGCATCCGCGTAATCGACATAGCGATCGAACAGGTTCTGGCCGTAATCGGCATAGGATTCCAGATAGGCCTTCTGGATCTCGTTGCCGATGAACTCGGCGTAACGCGGCGCGAGCTCAGCCTTGATGAACTCGAGATAGCGCTTCTCCGACTCCTCCGGCAATTGCTCGCGGCGGATCGAGTGCTCCAGCACATACATCAGGTGTACCGCATCGGCGCCGACCTCCGCGGTATCGTGATTGAAGGTCGCGGCCAGCACCTTGAAGGCAAAGCGAGTCGAAACCCCGTCCATGCCTTCGTCGACGCCGGCGGCGTCCCTGTATTCCTGGACGCTGCGCGCCTTGGGATCGGATTCCTTTAGGCTCTCGCCGTCATAAACCCGCATCTTGGCGAACACTGTGGAGTTCTCGTGCTTGCGCAGCCGCGACATTACCGAGAAGCGCGCCAGTGTCTCAAGCGTCGCCGGCGCGCAGGGAGCGGATGCGAGCTCGGAGCCCTGGATCAGCTTCTCGTAGATTTTCTGCTCTTCGGTGACCCGCAGGCAATACGGCACCTTGATCACGCAGATGCGATCGATGAAGGCCTCGTTGTTCTTGTTGGCCTTGAAGCTTTGCCACTCGGCCTCGTTGGAGTGCGCCAGAACGATGCCGGTGAACGGGATCGCGCCGATATTCTCGGTTCCGATGTAGTTGCCTTCCTGGGTCGCCGTCAAAAGCGGATGCAGCATCTTGATCGGCGCCTTGAACATCTCGACGAATTCGAGAATGCCCTGATTGGCGCGGTTGAGGCCGCCCGAATAGCTGTAGGCGTCCGGATCGTTCTGGGCGTAGACTTCGAGCTTGCGGATATCGACCTTGCCGACCAGCGAGGAGATATCCTGATTGTTTTCGTCGCCCGGCTCGGTCTTCGCGATGGCAATTTGCCGCAGCCGCGAGGGCTGAATCCTTGCAACGCGGAACTGCGAGATATCGCCGCCGAAGGATTCGAGGCGCTTGTAGCACCACGGGCTCATCAATCCGGTGAGACGGCGGCGCGGAATGCCGTACTTCTCCTCGATCATGGGTCCGAGCGTTTCCGGATCGAACAGGCTGAGCGGGCTCTCGAAGACCGGGCTCAGTTCGTCGCCGGCCTTCAGCACGTAGATCGGGTGGAGCTCCATCAATTGCTTGAGACGTTCGGCGAGCGACGATTTGCCGCCGCCGACCGGTCCGAGCAGATAGAGGATCTGCTTGCGCTCCTCGAGGCCCTGAGCGGCGTGGCGGAAGAAGCCGACGATGCGCTCGATCGTTTCTTCCATTCCGTGGAAGCCGGTGAACGCCGGATAGGTGCGCATCGTGCGGTTCAAAAAGATACGGCCAAGGCGTGGGTCCTTGGCCGTGTCGATCATCTGTGGCTCTCCGATCGCCGCTAGCAATCGTTCCGCGGCATTCGCATATTTCATCGGATCGCTTCGACACGACTCCAAGTATTCTGCCATCGACAGATCGCTTTGGCTCCGGGCCTCGAAGGACCGGGCGAAAGCATTGAACAGAGAATCGTTGTACATGACCTCTCTCCGCGCATGTGGTCGGCCTCACCGTTTCATCGATAAAGCACCGGGGCTCGCCGATGTTCCCGAATCGGGTGAGCGCATTGAACTGATTGGACACTCGACCGAGTCATTCGTGCAACGCACACCGCAGGCATTGCGTGAGTTACGAACAGGCAATCGCCCATTTTTTGGGCGAAAAACTGGCCTGACGCATTGATTTCCGGCGGCTGTCACCCGCCCGCCACATGGGCTCAATCACGGGACCGACCCAAAACTGGCGGGAACCGATTAACTGAATATTGGGAACCGAATCAGTTAATCAATTCTTACCAACATAAAATTCCGACTGCGATTCGGTGCCGTACCACCCGTAAGGTACCGCCATCCTTGGCTGCGCCCGGTCGCGCCTGCAGACAGAGAGCAGCGCGTCACCGATCATCCTCGCTCCACTCGGACCGATGACGACACCGTGATACCGGCGCACGATTGCAGCAGCATTTTGACCGCCGTGCTGGCGAATAGATGTCTTCCAGCGCGCCCACCCTGGCACGACGAAACTTCCGGCCGCGGACTTGCGAGAGGATCGTTATCTCGTAGATGGCGTTATGCTATTGGGCTACTTCAGATGTCCAAGCCAAAGGCGGACTTTGCGGGGCCTTTTGGCCGGGAAAGTCCGAAAACCAACCATCGGCAAACCGCAGCAGTCAGCATCATGAACCCTGTCAAAGCACTCGAGAGCCACGGCCAATCGGTCTGGCTGGATTTTCTGGCCCGCGGCTTCATCGCCAAAGGCGACCTGAAACGGCTGATCGACAACGATGGCGTCAAGGGCGTTACTTCGAATCCCTCGATCTTCGAGAAGGCGATCGCCGCCTCCGACGAATACGATGCGTCGATCGGCAACGCGCTCAAGCGCGGCGACAAGTCGGTCGCGGAACTGTTCGAGACGGTCGCGGTCGAAGACATCCAGCAGGCCGCCGACGTGCTGCGTCCGGTCTACGATCGGCTCGACGGCCATGACGGTTTTGTGAGCCTGGAGGTTTCTCCCTATCTTGCGACGGACACCAGGGCGACGATCGCGGAAGCCGAGCGCCTCTGGAAGACGGTCCATCGCAAGAACTTGATGATCAAGGTGCCGGCCACGCCTGAAGGCCTGCCGGCCATCGAGCACCTCATTGGCGAAGGCATCAACGTCAACATCACGCTCCTGTTCTCGCAGAAGGTCTATCTGCAGGTCGCGAAAGCCTATCTTGCCGGGCTGGAAAAATACGTCGCCAAAGGCGGCGACCCTTCGCATGTCGCAAGCGTCGCCAGTTTCTTCGTCAGCCGCATCGACACGCTGGCCGACAAGCAACTCGACGAGAAGATCGCCAAAGCCAACGACCCGACGGAAAAGGCGCGGCTCGCGGCGCTGAAGGGCAAGGTTGCGATCGCCAACGCCAAGCTTGCCTATCAGGAGTACAAGCAGCTCTTTGCGGGCGCACCCTGGGACAAGCTCGCCGCCAAGGGCGCGAGGCCGCAGCGGCTGTTGTGGGCCTCCACCGGCACGAAGAACAAGGACTATAGCGACGTCCTCTATGTCGAGGAATTGATCGGGCCCAACACCATCAACACCATGCCGCCGGCGACGCTGGATGCGTTCCGCGACCACGGCAAGGTGCGCGACACCCTGGAGGAAGACATCGACGGCGCGCGGCAGGTGCTCGCCGAACTTGAAAAATCCGGGATCTCGCTCGATGCGATCACGGAAGAACTCATTACCGACGGCGTCAAGCTGTTCGCGGATGCTGCGGACAAGCTCTATGGCGCGGTGGCCTCAAAGCGTGCGTCCGTGCTCGGCACTGGCGTCGACCGGCAAAAGCTCGCCCTCGGCATGACGATTGCGAAGGCGGTGGAGAAGAACGCCGAGCAATGGCGGGCCTCCGCCAAGGTGCGCAGGCTCTGGCACAAGGACAAATCGGTCTGGACCGGCGACGACGAAGACAAATGGCTGGGATGGCTGACCAGCGCGGCCAGTGCCGACATCGCCGACTACGAAGATTTCGCGCAGCGGGTGAAGGGACAAAAATTCACCGACGCAGTCGTGCTCGGCATGGGCGGATCGAGCCTGGGGCCGGAAGTGCTGGCCGAAACTTTCCCGAAGAAGTCCGGCTTTCCGAGATTGCATGTCCTGGATTCGACCGATCCGGCGCAGGTGCGCGCCATGGAGAAGGCGGTCAATCTCGCCAAGACCCTGTTCATCGTCTCCTCCAAATCCGGCGGCACGACCGAACCGAACGCAATGAAGGATTATTTCTACGATCGCGTGTCGAAGACCATTGGCGCCGAAGCAGCCGGGCATCGCTTCATCGCGGTGACCGATCCCGGCTCGTCGCTGGAGAAGGTCGCGATCAAGCAGGGCTTTGCCTGCATCTTCCACGGGGAGCCCACGATCGGCGGCCGCTATTCGGTGCTGTCACCATTCGGTCTGGTGCCGGCTGCGGCCGCAGGCATCGACGTGCGCGCCCTCATCGACCACGCCCTCAGCATGGTGCGCTCCTGCGGCGCCGACGTGCCGCCGCAGGAAAATCCCGGCGTGCTTCTTGGGCTCGCGATGGGTCTTGCGGGGCTTGAGGGCCGTGACAAGGTGACGATCCTGTCCTCGAAAAAGGTCGCGGACTTCGGCGCCTGGGCGGAGCAACTGATCGCGGAATCCACCGGCAAGGAAGGCAAGGGCCTGATCCCGATCGACGGCGAGCCGCTCGGAGAGGCGGCCGTTTACGGCGACGACCGATTCTTCATCGACATCAGGACCGAGGGCGAGGACGACGCTGCGCACGACGAGAGGCTCGCCGCAGTCGAGCAAGCCGGTCATCCCGTGGTGCGGATCGTCATGAAATCGATCGATCATATCGGTCAGGAGTTTTTCCGCTTCGAGATGGCAACCGCGGTTGCGGGCGCAATCCTCGGCATCAATCCCTTTAACCAGCCCGACGTCGAGTCGGCCAAGATCAAGACGCGCGAACTGACCGCTGCC
>Ga0318577_10000593_pt1 | contig 10888 bp, 7 predicted proteins | sample GRESIP089b5f25_FD_203484 | JGI IMG/M metagenome (GOLD analysis project Ga0318577, IMG submission 203484) | Tropical soil microbial communities from Luquillo Experimental Forest, Puerto Rico - GRE.SIPMG.089b5f25 | ecosystem: Environmental > Terrestrial > Soil > Tropical forest > Bulk soil... | reverse complement strand
CCGCACCGCCATCGCGGCGGCCTGCCGGGGATCCCTGCCTTCCCGCGCCTCCTCGCGCAGCCGCGCGATCATCAGGATGTTGTAGTCGGTGCCGAGCGCCACGACGAACAGATACATGTAGACCGGCAATATGAACACCAGGCCGGCCGCGCCTTGCAGCACCTGGAAGACGAGGACGCTCGCGCCCAGCGTGGCGGCGAAGCCTAGACCGACCGACGCCAGCAGGTACCAGGGCGCGACCACGCTGCGCAGCAGCAGCACGAGGATCAGCAGGATGATCACCGCGGCGACCGGGAACACAACGGCGTAGTCGTGGTTGACCGCGCGCTGGATGTCGGCGTACACGGCGGTCGTGCCGCCGACAATCGCGTACGTGCCCGGCGGCGCCGCGGCGTGCGCCCCCGGCCTGATCGAGCTCTTCATCACGCCCACCGCCTGGGTGGACGCCGGGTCGTAGGTCAGCGTCACCCGGTAGTCGGCGGTCGCCCGGTCCGCGCTGACGACAGGCGCCGCCACCGAGCCGACGCCGTGCAGCGTCTTGAGCTTGGCGCCGTAGCCGGCGAGCTCGGAGGCTGACAGCGGCCCGGATGAGGAGTGCAGGAGCACGTCTGTCGGGTCGGTCGCGCCCGGCGGCAGGCCCTTTTCCAGGGTGACCAGCGCCCGCTGCGATTCGGCGCTGGCCGGGATGCCGGCCGACGACAGGTCGAACGTGGGCTTGTAGCTGAACGCGCCGATCGCCAGGGCGACCAGCACTAGCCCGGAAACGCCCGCGAACAGGGCCGGCCGGCGGCCGAGCGCGTTGCCGATCGCGGCGAACCGGGCCGCGCGCGGCTCCCGTTGCCACGACTTGGACGGCCAGAACACCTTCGGGCCGAGCAGCGACACCACCGCGGGAACCAGCGTCAGGCCGGCGACCAGCGTGACGGCGACGGCGATCGCCAGCGCCGGCCCCAGCGACCGCAGCACGCTCACGGTGGACAGCACCAGTGCGAGGAAGGCGAGGATGACCACGCCAGCGGCCGAGGAGATCACCTCGCCAACCCGGGTCACGGCGCTGACCATGGCCTGCTTACGGTCCTCGCCGGCCCGCAGCCGCTCCCGGTAGCGGAACATCAGGAACAGGATGTAGTCCGTCCCGATGCCGAACAGCACGACGATCAGGATCGTCGAGATCGAGCTGTCCGTGCCAAGGCCGAACGCCTTGTTGACATCAGAGATCAGGCCGGTCGCGACCTGCGAGACGATCGCGATGACGAGCAGCGGCAGCAGCGCGATGATCGGGCTGCGGAAGATTATCAGCAGCAGTATCAAGATCAGCGCTAGCGTCGCCAAGAGCACGATCTGATCGGCCCGGTTGAAGGATTGCTGGCTGTCGAGGTTCTGGGCGACCTGCCCGGTCACCCCCTCGGCCAGGCCGGTCCCGGCCACCAGCGGCTTGAGATCGGCCCGCAGCGCCTTGACCGCGTCACCGGCCGCGTTTCCCGAGCTGTTGACCACGGCGTTGGGCATGGCGACCATCGCGGTCTGCACCAGGCGGTTGGGCGACGCCGGCCCGGCCGTGATGCTGACGATGTTGCGGATGTGATCATCGTCAAGGGTCTTCGTGATCGCCGCGACCTTCGCGGAGTCGGCGGCGGTCAGCTTCCCCCCGTCCGCGCGGGAGAACACGACGATGGCCGCCGCGCTCGTTACGTGCCCGGCCTGCGGGAACGCCTTGTCCCCCAGGTCCATCGCCCGGATCGACTCGTAGTCCTTCGGCAGGAAGCTGCTCTCGTTCGTAGTCGTCGGCAGGCCGGGCGACGTCATTATCACCGCGGCGGCCGCGATCACCCAGAGGGCGATCACCCGCCACGGGTGCCGCACGACCGCCCGCCCGAGCCATGCGAACAGGCCGCGCCCGTTCCCGTAACCGTTTCCCTCGTTCACCGTGTCCCCTTAGGGTCTCGTCACTGGCCGCGCGGAACACCCCGCAATCGCGCGGCAGACGAGCCTCACGCTATGGAAACGGTGGCATCGGAAGCTATGAGGAAGAACCCCGGATAAACCCTCATGAGGCCCCCTAGGGCGAGGGTGGGGTTATCCCTACCACGCACGCGCGGCGCTGTCCCGCCGCAGCTGCTACCTGCCCTTTTATCCCGAACGGACCGCGGTGTCTGCTAACCCCCGGGAGCGCGCGTCCTGGCTGAGGCGACGGTCAGGCGGAACGCAGGAGGCGTGTGGAGCGGTAACCCTGTTGTGAAGCTGGCAGTGCTGGTGGTGCGCATGGATCTGGAATGCGTATCCAGCCGCGGTGCTGCTTGTTGGTGACACGCACGCGAACGAGTGGACGGTACCTCCCGCTGTCCACGTAACCGTGTGCCACGATTCCGAAATAGATCTCCTCGGACACCACCAGGGCCAGGGGAGACATGGTCTGGCGCAGCGCGGTCTTGACCGCGGTGGAATCCAGGAGTCTTATCGCGACGTCGATCGCTTCGCCGTAGAAGCCCCTGCTGTCCTCGTGAACCTCGCCCGCGTGCACTACCGCGCGCAGCCGCATCCGCAGCGCAGGATCCGGTGCTGCCGAGTTGTGCTCGTCCAGCAGCGCTGTCAGCAGCGGAATCAGCCGGTCGAGCAAGACGGTCTTGGGCACGTCATCATGCGGGCGGATCAGGACCAGCGCGCCGTCGCCTCGGTCGGTCAGCGGCTCCAGATGATTGGCGGTTATCGGCACCGCTTCCAGGGAGCGTTCTAGCAGGTCGTACAGGACCCGCCGCAGCTCTCCCTTGACCGGGTTGGTGCGTGTAGTCGATCCTTCGAGATCAACGGCGACTATCGAGCGATACTTGGGACCAGCCGGTTGCTGGCCCCCGGGATAAGCCACCGCGTGGAGCCGTGTACTCATAGTTCTCCTTGCGCTGTGGGTCTGTGGCCCATGTCTCCAGGATGGCTGAGTGTGTGTTCGAAGTCCCGCTTCGTGCACGAGGGCTTACTGCTGTGGACGGCTTTGCATAATCCGCAGTCCAGGATGAATTGAGTGGACGCCGGCCATCATGTTCACGCGTCGTGTGCAACGTACGACGAAAATGGACATACTTGACGCTGGGAGGTTGATCTACGGGTGGGAGCAGTAAGGCGGGAGCCGACGCCGCCGGGCCCTATCTCCGATCTCTTCGTCCAGCTTGACGACCTGCACTCGAAGGCAGGACGTCCGTCAATGCGGGAGATCGCGAGGCTGGCCGGGCGCGGTAACGTCAGCTCATCAACGGTGCACAATGTCTTTCGTGGTTCTCGCGTGCCGAGCTGGAATTTCCTGGAGAAGATCATCAAGGCGCTCGGGGGAGAGGCGGACCGGGACAAATTCCATGCCCTCTGGGACGCGGCGTGGCTGGCACAGGACGATGCGAGCATGTCACGCGGCGGCCTGCCCGACGCCGCGGAGCCGCCTGGCCGGCATTCGGAACGGTCGTCGCGGCCCGCCCAGCCGGCCGTGCTATCGGGGGGGACCGGGATGCCGCCGCGGCCGCCGCAGCGGATCTGGTCGAATGAGATCCCGTCCCGCAATGCCAACTTCACGGGCCGGGCGGTCGAACTGGAGACGCTAGCCCGCAACCTGGCAAATCAGGATTCTCCGCACGTGCAGGTTATTTCCGGAAAAGGGGGGATCGGCAAAACCGAACTGGCGGCTGAGTACATACACCGCAACATAAACAGGTACGACGTTGTCTGGTGGATTCGCGCGGAACACCACGACCGTGTCAGGGAGGCCCTGGTCAGCCTGGCCCGTCGGCTCGAGCCACGTCTTGCGGGCATGGACAGCAGCCGTGACAGGACCATCGCCGCCGTACTTGAAAAACTGCAATCGGAGGAGGGGCCAAGCTGGCTCCTCGTGTACGACAACGTCGCCAACCCGTTTGATCTCGAGAGATACTTGCCGGCCAGTCAGCCGGAGAGGCACATCATCGTGACTTTGCGGGAGCGGAAGAACTGGCCCAGCAGGCCGGAGGGGGACCCTGTCGAACTCTCGCCGTTCACCGAGGCGGAGGCGATCAGCTTCCTCCGCCAGCGAGTCCCCAGCCTCGCGGCGGGGGACGCGCGGGAAGTCTCCGCTCAAGAGGAGGACACGCGCCGCGTCGGCCTGGCCGCACGACTGGCGGCTGAGCTTGGCTATCTGCCCCTCGCCATCGGCCATGCCGCCGCGTGCCTTGCCGAGAGCACATGGGGCATCGACGAATACCTCGCGCGGTTCATGGACAGTGCCCATAACCTGCCCGAGGATCGGGACGGCGAATCAGATTCGCATGCCCACGTATCGGGTACCTGGGCATTGTCGAATGAGTTGCTAACCGCTGACGCGAAGCACTTGTTCAACCTTTGCGCCTTTTTCTCCCCTGAGCCGATCGCGGCCGAGCTTTTCCTGCAGGACACGACGGGTATCGATAATCCGCCCGGCCTATCGGAGTTTCTGTCTTCCCAGTCGCGCTTCCGCGCCGCGGAGAGTCTGTTGCACCGGCTGTCCCTGGCTAAGGTGGACGCTGCCCGGGACCTGATTCAGATGCACCGGGTGGTCCAGGCCGTTACCCAAGGACGGCTGCGCGAAGAGCACATCGATCACTTCAACGCGTACCGCGACGCCGTAGACGCGCTGCTAGCCAGATCCAACCCCGGTAACCCCAATAAGAGCGCTGGGGACGCGACCTACGACCTGTCCCTACAACACCTTGAGTCTGATCGCAGGTTCCTGTGCGCTGATGACCAGGCGCTGCGCGACCTCATTATCGACCAGGTGCGGCGACTGCACCTGCGCGGCGCGCATGTTGAGGCAATGCAGTTCGGCAAGGATGTCCTTGAGACATGGCGGGAACGTCATGGCGAGGATGACCTGAGGGTGCTGACGATGGCGGTGGAGGTCGCCGTCGCGATGCACCAGGACGGGCGCGTCGCCGACGCCGACGAGCAGATCCGGCGGATCCAGCCATTTCTCCAGACTTACACCGATGGTGACGGGTTCAAGGTGTTCCTGCTGTGCGAAACCATCCACGGCGCCGTCCTGCGCGCGCGTAACCAATTTCGCGATGCGCTCAACTTGGACCTTGCGATATTGCCAAAATTCGAAGCTGCCTACGGCGAGACGAATGAGCGGACGCTGAACGCCTGGAATAACATCGGATTCGACTACCGGCAACTTGGCCAATTTCGCCTGGCTCTGGAGACTGATCAGCGCACCTTCGAAGATCGGCGCCGGATCCTCGGGCCCAGTGACCCGCTAACCCTCCACTCATATAATGCGGTAGCTCGTGACCTGCGCGGTCTCGGCGAATATCAGGACTCGCTGGACATAGCGCGTAGGGTCTGGAATGAGTTCGAAGCGGTTGGCGGGCGAGAGAACACGCACTGGCTCAGGGCATGTGAGGGATTCGCGACCGCGCTGCGCAAGGCCGGTCATCACTGGGACGCGCTGAGTCAGCGGGAGCATGTCCGTCAGCGTTACCGCGAATACCTGGGTGACGAGCACATGTCGACGCTCACGGCCGCCACCAACCTGATCAACGACCGCCGCGCCGTGGGTGATCTGGCCGGCGCCGAGGAACTGGCCGATGAGACTTATGACCGATGCCGGAAATCCAGCCCCCGGAACGATCTCCTCCTCTACGCGGCACAGCTGAACCTGGCCTCTGTGCTTCGCGCGGGGGGAAACGCGCAGGACGCCCTCGCGCACGATGAAGAGGCTAGAAACGGGCTCATCGGGATCTACGGCGATCCGCATCCGTTTACCTTGGCAGCCAATATCAACTACGCCACCGACCTCGCCAGCTCCCGCAGGCTAGGTGAGGCGATACAACTCGGGCATGAGACGCTCGCCAAGTGCCGCAGATCACTCGGTGACAGCCATCCGGACACGCTGATGGCAGCGGCCAACCTGTCGATCGACGAGGCGGCGGCGGGAGACGTGGCCAGTTCGGAACGACGGCTCGACGACGTCCTCAGCAAGTATGCGAATACGCTGAACCGGGAGCACCCTGAGGCGCGTGCGGCGGCGGAAGGGATACGGCTGACCGCCGAGATCGAGCCAGAGGTGTAAGGCGTCGAGTTGGCGCAGGTCCGTGACGACGCGGTCGCGAACGTAGCTGATGAGCCGCAGCAGGTCGTCGCAGTACACGGAGGGGTTGCGGAAGCCCGCTCCCTGGCGGTACCGGTGCGGGTACAGGCCGCCGCCGCAGATCTCCAGCACCGGGCAGTCCAGGCATTGCGAGGACAAGGCGGCGGCGCCGATCTGCCTGGCGACCGTAGTGGGGTGGTCCAGCGCGCCGTCGAAGCCGCCCGTGAAGACATGAAGACCGGTGTCGGCGGCGCCGGGATACGCGGAACTGAGCGAGTCGAGCTGTTTGATGGAGCCATCGGTATCGACTACGGCGAGCGTGCTGGGCATCAGTCCCAGCCCCTCAACCCCGCCGGGCTGGCCGAGGACGAGCTGGATGAGCTCACTGAACAGGCGGATCCGCGTTTCCTGGCGCGGCGCGGCGTACCACCGGTCGAAGACGCTGATCAGCCAGTCAGCGTAACCCGCCCCCGGCGGCGGGGAACTCCAGTTGGCGTGCGGCAGCAGCAGGTCGATCGCCGGGGGGCTGAACTTGAGGAGTGCCTCGTAGGTAGCGACCGGGTCATTGCCGGTGTCGACAGTGCACAGGAGGCCGCTGTAGCAGGCACGGAATTCCGGTGACTGCAGAAGATACAAACCATCGGCAACCGCGCCGTAGCTGTTGGTGCCGTTGGCGTAGCGGCGATGCCGGTCCGTCGCTTCGGCGTCGCCATCCAGGCTGACGCCAACGCTGACGCGCAGGCTCTTGAGCGATTCAAGCACCGGCCGGCTGAGCAGGGTCCCGTTGGTCTGCATGGCCACGTTCACCTGGGCGGGCACTCGCTCGCGAAGCGAGGTGACGAGCTTCGCCAGCCAGTCCGCTGTGGCGAGCAGCGGCTCACCGCCGTGCAGGATGATGTCGACGCTGTCGAGGGCATGGCTCTCGGCGTGGTCGGCGATGCGCTGGACGGTCTTGGCAGCCACCGCGTCGCTCATGCGCATTGGCATGCCCCGCCACGCCTGGTCCGCCATTTCGTACACATAGCAGTACGAGCACGACAGGTTGCAGCGGCTATGCACCTTCAGGATGAACTGCCGGAAAGGGACCGGCTGGTGGCCCGCCTTCCGGACGGCCGCCACATCGAGGTCGAGCAGCGGCCAGGGCGCGGGGTGGCCCGTGATCTGGGCTGAGATCATCCCAGCCATGACGCCAGCTCCAGCGGATCACTCCGGATCCCACGCGCGGCTAGGCAGGCATGCACGTCGAACATGAGCGGCAGGCCGGTGTCGAACGCCGGCAGGAATGGCGTCTGTCCCAGCAGGTGGATCGCGAGCGCGAGGCCCGTCCACGCCTCCGCCAACGGTTCGGGTGCGGCCGAGATCTGGTCCCGGTACGCCCGCACCGCCCTGCTCGCCTGGCCGCTGAGCAGCAAGCGGTCAGCCGCACTGAGTCCTGGCAGCCCCGCGTCGCTTAGTTCGCTGTACCGGCGCGGTTCGAGAAAGCGCATATTCAGCAAGCGGCTGCGGGTCGTGGGGTCTACGGTCCGCGTGTCCTCCTCGATCCGGCCTTCGGGCAACAGCCGGCCGGAGCGCGGTTCGCCCGCCTGATATGCCGTCGCCAGGTCTGTCACCGCTGTGGCGTCGATGGCCGTATGCCTCAGCTGCCAGGTGAGCCTGTGGTCAAGGGCGACTTTCCTGGCCACGGCACTCACATCGGCGGGAACAACTTCAGATTCCAGCCGCTGGCCCTGGTCGCGAAGCAGGGCGACGAATCGGGCGCCTGGCTGCGTCAGGCGGCCCGTCCGCAGCAGGGTGGCTGTGACCGGTTCGATCATGGACCGCCAGCGTTCGAACATGACCTGGGCGCGCAGGATGTCATCCGGATCGGTCTCCAGGTGCCGCTGGGCAGCCCAGAATCGCGCCATTCCCAGATGCGCGTAGACCCCCTGCAACAGGCCGCCCACGGGCCGCGGGTCCGGCCGCCATGGAGCGTAAACCCGCTCGTCGGATGGTTCTGTCAGGGGCGCTATGTCCTCCAGCCCGCAGAGCTTGAGGTGCTGGAATTCGTGCACGAGGATTTCGGCCATGATGACCGGGTCCGGCGGCAGCGAGGTCGCGATCGCCCCGAAGGCAGCCGGAGTGGTCGCACTGTCCAGGTCGGTGTCACCATGCGCGGTCAGCGGGATGATCACCGAGACGCCCGCCGCGATGGAGCCGGCCGCCCAGCCATGGTGCCGCACCAGCACCTCCCAGGCAGACTGGATGCACTCTTGCCAGCTCGTGACTTCCTTCGCCGTCAAGGCGGCGGACATCGGAAGCGCGAACCGGTCGAGGTAGCGATCGCCAGTCTCCAGGAGCACAGTCCAGGTGCGTCCGTCGGCTACCGCCCGGGCCGCATGAGTTCCCTGCCAATGCTGGACCGGATCGCCTGAGCCGCCATCCGGTACCAGAGCCGTGCGCGGAGCTTCGGTGAGCGCGCCGACGGTCAGGCGCTCGGCGCAGCCGGACCCACGAGCCCGCACCGAGGCCATGGAAGTAGCCGAGGCCGGGGAGCAGCACCCGGCCGTCTTTAACCGGGACATCCAGTTCGAACTGGACGCCAGCCCGAACGGCGGCGGCGACGGCCGCCGCCGCGAGATAGCCCAGATCGGGCAGGAGTCCTCGATCCTTGCGTTCAAGGCAATCGTGTGCCCACGCGCCGATGTGCGGAAGGCCGGAAACCCAGGCGAACGCATCCGGGTCGGCCTCCTGCACCTTCACCAGGAGCTCCCAGCCCGCCCGGAAGGCGGCGATCTCAGGGGACCCCGGGCCGGCACCCTCGGCGCCTGCGGCGATGTCATGCAAGAGCATCAAGTGCTTACTGCGTTGCACGTCGCTCAAGTGCCGCACTACCGCAGGGTCGCCATCGCCTCTGGCGAGCGCCGTGAAGGCTTCCTCTGGCAGCTGGTGGGTCGTGATCAAGTGGGCTTCCTGCTGAGTCGGGACGGCTGCGGCTAGATCCCCGAGTTGAATCGGTAGACCGGCACGCCGCTGTCCAGGAGGCGCTGACGATACAAGGCGATCGATTCCGCGAGGACCGAATCGCCCAGCTCGGCTAGCCGGTCCAGCGGGACATTCCGAAGGTCGGGAATGGCAGCCTTAAGCGCTTGGTCGGGCAAGGTCATAACGTTCTCTCCGAACGAGTTAGATTCAGGGCCAGAAGTCCGCTGTGTCGCTTGAGTGCGTGAGAACCACGGACGTCACAGCAGATTCTGCCGTCCCCCCGGCGTCTTCGCAACGCGAGTAAACCTGTTTACGTCGTACAAGGGCGATACGACACCGTGTAGAGACACCCATGGACGATCGTGGACAGTCGCGTACAGGGCTTGGTCGCTCGTACGCGTATATAGATGCCGCGAACCTGGCCAGCCGCGCTCGCCGATCTGGGCCGTACGCTCGGAAAACGCGCCGTTACCCGGCCGCTGTATCAGATGAGGCAACGGGGATGCCTCAGCTGAGGCAGCGCACCAGCGGAACCCCTGCTTCCCTGACTGCGGGAACAGCGCAAGCAGGGAGAACGTCTCATGGGCGCACGATCATTCTGGCCCTACGGATCGACCGAGGGATGGCAGGGCAGCCCCGACGACAGCACTGACGGACAAGTGCCGCCGGATCAGGTGCGGCAAGATCAAGGACCCGCGCACGCGCTCATCGGTGAGCTGGCCGGGCTGCTCCGCGAAACGCGCGGCTACCTGCTGGTGGGCGGCGGGGTGCTCGGTGCGATCACGATCGGGATCGCTCTCGAAGCAGGGTTCGCGGCCCGGGCGCTGCAGCCTGGGGGGTTCCGCGTTATCAACATGGGCCTGTTGCTTGGGGTGGTCTTCTGCTGGCTCACGGCGGTAACCCTGCTGGCCCTGGCGGGCAGGCCGGTGCTCAACGCGCTCAGCGAGCTTCGCTGGCAAACCGGATCTCCGCTGGACCCGCGCGCTGCGTGGCTGACCCTGCCGCCAGTCGGCGCCTATCTTGACGAGTGGTCATGGATCCGCGCGCACCTGCTGCTTGGCGCGGCACGCCTGGCCAGGCATCGTGTCCAGCTCGCTGATACGTGGGTGTACGTCACCGCCTTCTGCTTCGTGGTGTGGACGGCGATCCTCGTCATCGGCTTCTAGCGTTTGCCAGCCAATCCCAGATGGCTCATCGTTAGACCAGTGGCAGTCGCAGGCGATTGCCGCACTGTGAGACGGTTCGACGGTAAGGCGCACGGGGATGGCACCTAGCCATGGATTCTGGGATCTGCTTACTCCAGACGAGCGGCGCGCCCTGTCGTCACTGGGGCACGACAGGAGATACCCGCCAGGCGCGACCATGGGCATTGAAGGAGATCCCGCGACACACCTGTTCGTCCTCTTGCGCGGCTGGGTGAAAGTCCTGTCGGTATCCGACAACGGTCATGAGACCGTCCTCGCGCTGCGCGGCGACGGCGACGTCATCGGTGAGACGGCCGGCGATACGGCCGGACCCCGGAATGCGACGATGCAGGCCATCAGCGCTGTACACGCGCTGATCGTGAGCTACGACAGGTTCACTTCCTTCCTGGACGCCAATCCGGGCGCCAGCCATGCCTACCGTCGCATGCTGGCGCAGCGCTGGAGTAACACGGATACGATGCTGCGTCTGCGCATGGTTACCAGCGGTGCGCAGCGGCTGGCCGGGCTCCTGCTCGATCTGGCCGGCCGCCACGGCAGCCAGGTCGGGAGCGTCGTCGAGCTAGCATTGCCGCTGTCGCAAGAAGACCTAGCCAGCCTGGCTGGCACATCGCGTGCCACCGTCACGCGCGCGCTCAGCAGCTGG
>Ga0318577_10000584_pt1 | contig 10940 bp, 17 predicted proteins | sample GRESIP089b5f25_FD_203484 | JGI IMG/M metagenome (GOLD analysis project Ga0318577, IMG submission 203484) | Tropical soil microbial communities from Luquillo Experimental Forest, Puerto Rico - GRE.SIPMG.089b5f25 | ecosystem: Environmental > Terrestrial > Soil > Tropical forest > Bulk soil... | reverse complement strand
GTCGAGCGCCACGGGAAGATGCAGGATGCCCTTTTTCGTGCAGATCGAGCAGTTACATTCGCCGATCGTGCCGAGATCGGCCCGGATGCGGAACCGAACTCGACCGCAATGGCAGCCACCATGATGAGTTTCGAGCATCGGTCTTCCTCTGTAAATGAATGAAAGAAATTGAATGGCCACTTTACACCTGCGCGCGCCGTCGAGAAGCTCGGAGGTTGCCTATGAATCGCCCCGGCCGAACGCCGACCACGTGCGTAGCGGTTCAGCGCGTCAGCGCAGTCGCGTCCGCGCTGGTGGTGGAAATTCGGCGGTGCGGGGGGCTGCTTAGGGGCATCAGGACGCGTTCCTGCGGCCAGGGCTGAGCGCCCGCTATCGGTCCAGTCAGGGACCCTCGCGGGGCTTCGCGATTTGGAAAACTGAAATGCTTCAAATACTGAAGCTTACGTTGGTTTCTGCGCCATGAACATTACCGCAGGGCAGGGAATTGACACGCTATTACCGCGAAAATACCGACGTGCTCCGTCAATGATGGCATTTCGAATGCGCTGTTGGATCTCCGGAGTTTGTAGACGAAAGACTGCCATGCCACGCACGGCGACCTTCTCATACCATTCAAAAACCCCTTCGACGCTCTGACCATGATAGGTGATCGGCACATCTTCGACGTAAACATCTTTGAACCCGCCTCGCTCAAGCGCCGCTGTGCTAAATGCTGGATCGCTGAATTGGAACATCGGCGGTGCTGGGGGCAGCGGCACAGTCATGTCGGCGTGAGCCAACGTCGCATTCAACGCCAGACCGAGAAGCTGAGCCCTATCGGGCGAACACCAAACCGTAAACGCATAGCGGCCGCCAGGCTTGAGAACGCGGAACGCTTCGCTGATCGCTTTGTCGGGCTCAGGCAGATGAAGCAAACCGAATGGGCATATCACTGCATCGAAACTGCTATCCGAAAATTCGAGTTCTTCTGCATCGCCAACCCGAAACTCAGCAGCCGGGAAGCGGTGTCCTGCTTCTGCAACCATTCCGGGTGCTATGTCGATGCCGATAGCGGTAAGTCCGAGTGCTGCTGCTTGGCCCGCGCCATAGCCCGGACCACAACACACATCGAGGAGGCGCATCTTTGGGATTGCGCCGACGGCGTCGAGCAGTCGAGCGGTAGCCTCGGTAGTTAAACGCCCCGCATAGTCGTCGTAGAGGCCGGCTCTTTCATGCCAGCCATCGCGCTCCATCTCCTTGAAGCTGGGCGCTTGATCGTGACCCGTCATCAGGAGTCCTCCCATGCTTCTTACATTCCTGGCCGATCAGGATCGGAAAGAGAGTATCGCTCTACCGAGCTATAGTTCCATCCCTGTCTCGCCAGCGTGGTCCGTGGCGGCTCATCCCAGCCTCTGGCATCGGTAGGCCGCGACTCAAATGAGCCACTTGCCGGGAGCGAACTCGATACTCAGGCCTGCGCCATTTCGCGAACTTCCGCTCTCCAGCCTCCCGAGCCCTTCGCTCTCGCCTCGGGCAACGACCGGATTGGGGATTGGGCCGGCGTTGCGGTTGACAGAGGCGAGCGGCGGCTGTCGGCTCGCTCAAGAGACCTTCGCCGGGACGGACGGCAAGGGGCGACAGGCGCCGATTCCGGTCACTCCGCATCCGGTTAAGCGGCTTGGCCTGGACGTGCTTCGACAAACACCCCCTTGAAGTATAAACTCTACATAAGTAGATTATGTGGCATGCCGCGCAAACCAAACACCTCTCGCCAGACCCGCGTCTTGCTGGCTGCCTTCCTTGATCTCTCCCAACTATGGCGGCACGGCTATGACCTCTCCAGAGAGACCGGCCTGAGATCGGGCACCCTTTATCCCTTGCTGATGCGCCTGAGTGAGCAAGGTTTGCTTGAGTCTCGCTGGCAAGAGGCGACGCGCCCGGGCCTCCCGCCGCGCCATGTCTATCGGCTGACCGCACGAGGGCTCGCTCTTGCTCAGGGGCAGGAAATGGAAGCGGCCCTCGGTGACCGCGCGGAAGTCACCGCATGAACGCCGAGCCGAGCCGGTGGCGGCGACTGGCGGGGAGGCTTGTGCAGCATGCGTCATGGGTTCTACCGGGTGCCGGCCCATGGGGCGAGGCGATGCGGCACGAGCTTGACTATATCGCGGACGATGGGGCCGCCTTGCGCTGGGCGCTCGGGGGCCTCCTGGCGAGCTACCGCGCAAGGCTCGCCCGATGGCGACGCTTCGGCGCCCAGGCCTCGTTGAGGTATGTCGGCACCGGCGGTGTCCTCATGCTCATGATCGGATATGCCCTGATGGGACATGCGAGCGGCCAACCGGAGCCGCTCCAGCCTGTTTTCGACGAGGCGGTCTGCGATCTTCCTGGTGTTTCGCCGCAGGTCGGTCCGCGCCTGCGCTGTGGCACCATCAGGGTCCCACGGAACTACGACAACCCCGGCGGCGGCCGCTTTAAGCTGGCGGTCGTCATCGTCAGAAGCGCGCAGCAGCCCGCGTTGCCGGATCCCGTTGTTTACATCAGCGGCGGCCCAGGCAGTCCCCTCACTATCTACGCGGACCAGCAGGCGCGCATGCCTTATGCGCCCCGCCGCGATCTCATACTGGTCGATCAACGGGGAACCGGCCGATCGGAGCCGAAACTCTGCCCGGACCTCGACTACGCGTTCCTCGACGCGGCCGTCGCCGTCGCCATGGACCCGACCGACGATGCCATGGCCAAGCGTCGGGCCGCGTACGCGGCGTGCCGCGCCGAGGCATTGGGGCGCGGCTTCGATCTCAAGGATTTCGGCACCCGCGTCACCGTCGGCGATTTCGAGTGGGTGCGGCGGGCGCTTGGGATCGAGCGCTGGAACGTCTACGGCGAATCCTACGGCACGACCGTCGCCATGACCTTGCTCGCGTTGCATCCCGAGACCGTGCGTGCTGCCGTGCTCGATTCGATCTATGCGCCGGATCCGAGGCCGATGCAGTCGACCAACGCCGCGGACGCACTCGATGCGTTCTTCCGATATTGCACCGGCGATCAAGCCTGCGCCGCCGCCTATCCCGACCTCGCGGCAACCTACCGGGAGACTGTGTCCGGGCTCGCTCAAGCACCGCTGATCGTCACCGTGCCGCCGGAGATGCATGTTCCCGATGATCGGGTGAGCCTCACGTCGACCTTGTTCGAGGCTTTGGTTAGCCGGCTTATCTTCTATCCTTCGGCCTATCCGAGCTTCCCGCGCTTGATCGCGGCCGTGCACGACCGCGAGACCCAGGGGCTCGGAAAGGTTCTTGCGGCTGCGCGGGCGGCCGCGGCGGCGGAGGTGAACCGCGCGACGCACATTGCCGTCGAATGCCGTGATCGTCCGCATTATCGCGACCCGCTTCCGGCTGGAGCGAGTGTGCTCGACCGCTTAGATCTCTACGGTCTCTGTGACGATTGGTCGAACATCGGACCCGCTCCGCTTGTGCCGATCCGCACCGCCGTGCCGACGCTGGTACTGGCGGGAGAATTCGATCCAGTCACACGGCCATCCCAGAGCCAGCATGTGGCGGCACTGATCGGTCCCAATGCGCGCTGGGTCGAGTTTCCCCGTATGGGGCACAACGTCAGCACGCCGCGAGCCTCGGACGGCAGGGCGTTCAGTCCGTGCGCCGCCAAGATCGCCGCAGACTTCATCGACAACCCGGCGCAGCCGCCCGACACGTCGTGCGATGATCGCGCCGCGCCTATCCGCTTTCTCCCGAAATAGGAGGCACCCGATACCACAGCCGGTCAAGTGACGCGGCAACGCACTGCCGCGCGCAGGGTCCGCAATAGGGCATGAGGACGCGTTCCCGCCGCCAGGGCTGAGCGTCCGCTGTCGGTTCAGTCAACGGACCTTCGCGGGGATGCGGGGCAACGGGCGAGAAGCGCCGTTAGATGCCGGGCGCCGTCACCCCGGCGAGAACCGGTTCAAAGAGAGCTCGGCCGACTTCCAGTGCCTCGTCGAGGGTGAGCCGATTGCCTCTAGGCTGCGGGTTTAGGGCGCTCACCCATTGCTGCAGCTCTGTTTTGGAACAGAAGAACGCGATTGACCGGCAGCATGATGCTGCTGCGCACCCGCTGAAACCGAGATCGTACCAGACGACCGCATCGACTGGCCGCGCATGGCTCAATGACTTTCCACCTTGGGCAGTGCCGATTTGAATGTCGCCTCCACAGACCCGGCAGGAAGACTCAATGACGACGTCCGAACCAAACATTGCAGCGACTCCGAGCGCATCGATCGCACAGGCGGCGTGAACGCTGCGGCCACGAAGCTGGACGCGGTGCTCTGTCTGATCGCCGGTAAACGGGTAGGCATATCGGACGACGTCGGCCGACGGGTCCCTGCCGAGGAGATCATGCGCCTCTAGTTCAGCAACGAGCGTTCGAAGATTTTGTACGGGAAGGCGGGTCTCTTCGCTGATTTCGTGCAAATGCGGCGGATTGCCCGATCGACCAAAAAGCTCGAGCACGGTTCGCCATACACGGTCTTGCGCGGGCTCAAGAGCGTGATTCCATCTTTCAGCGAGAGCAATCCGAGAGCGATCGCGCGCCAGGAGCGCCTCACGCGCTGCCGGCCTGGTCACAACCGACCAATCCGGACGGTGAATGCCAGGTCTTATTTCCGTCGTCATGCGCCCGGCTCCAACGCCTTTTAAATCGGACGGCAGGTTGGTGTCTCACCAGCCTGTATCGGCGGACACAGCACTGATCCGTAGGAGCAGAACACGCAGCAATCCCCGGGCTTGGGGCGCAAGACCTCGCCGCAGCCGGTGCATTCATAAAAATACTGACACGCGTCGGTCGGCATCATCTCGGTCTTGGCCGTACCGCAAGCCGGGCAGGTGATCGTGGAATCCGGGATCACAGAGCTCCCCTCTACACTAACGCATGGAGCCAATACCGGACGCGCCGGTCGGATAGGCGAAAATGGCCGGCCTGAGATCCTCGGCCGTGCGGTCGCGACGAATAGAGACAGCAAAGTGGTTGATCACCTCCTCGGACATGCGGGCCGACGAGCCGGCATGACGATGTAATCGGCTCTTTTTGCCAGCCAGGCGGTGGGACCGATGATGCCGAGAACGACCGCAGGCAGCGGCGCCGCGCAGCAGATCGCCGCCAACATCGCACCGATCGCGCCAGTGGCGATCAGGGAGCGATCGGGCAACCGGGATCAGCTCTTGAGCGCCGAGGGGTAGCCAGCATTGGTCGTCGCGCTGATCAGCGCCGGCACGCCAGTCTTGCGGTCGTCGAAGGTGACGACGGCTGTTTTAGCTTTGTAGGAGACGACCACCTTGGCGACGCCAGGCACCGTTTCGAGGCTCGATTTGACCGTAATCGGGCAGGCCGAGCAGTACATGTTCTGCACCGCGAGCGTGACCGTCCTCTCGCCGGCGAAAGCCGAGGATGAAGCGAAAAGGCTGAGGCCGATAAGCGCACCGGCAAGTGATTTTGTCATGCGGCGGTCTCCTTGACGACTAGAGGAAAAGCGGTGCGAGGACATCGAGCGCGAGCGCGCCGATGACGAGGATCGTCGCTAGGATCAGGCCGCTCGTGACGATCCGGGCTGACAACGGTCGAGCGCAAACCTGGCCATCCGTGCACGCCTTTCGGCGCGAACGATACATCAGGCCGTAGCCGCCGGCGAGGCAGGCGACCGTGGCGGCGATGAAGTAGGGCTGATAAGGCGCCAGCTGCGTGAGGTTGGCGATCCAGGCGCCGCTGACGCCGAGGCCGAACAGCACGAGCGGCAGGATGCAGCATGACGAGGCCGCCAACGCTCCGATCACGCCGCCGGCGGCGAGAAATTTCTGAGTGCGCGGCATATCGATCGAGCCGGCTTCAGGGTGCGCAAGGCGGCGCGGATTTTTCGGCTTGGCTGCTCATATTTCGCAGGCTACATCCTGTAGCAGCTAAAGGATCAAGAGAAATTTGCCGATGCGCGCCGTTGCCCTTGCTTCGCCGGAAACCCTGTCGATCGGCGAGCTTTCACGCCGTACCGGGGTCAATATCGAAACCATTCGCTACTACGAGCGCATCAAGATGTTGCCGGCGCCGCCGCGCACGTGTAGCGGGCGGCGTGTCTACGGACCGACTGAAATGCGGAGCCTGTCTTTCATCCGGCGTTCCCGCGAACTCGGATTCACGCACGATGAAATTCGCGCCCTGCTGGCCCTTTCCGCCGAAGATGGTAAGAACACCTGCGGCGAAGTGCGTGGCGTTGCAGCGCGCCATTTGGCGGACATTCGGGCGAAGATTGTGGATCTCCGCGCCATGGCGCGTGTGCTGGCGGATGCCGTGCAGCGCTGCGACGCCGGCGAGATGCCCGGCTGCCCGCTGATCGACACGCTCTCCGCAAGCGCGCCTCTGCATCTTGTAGCTCGGCGATCTCCCGCCTCTCGAACAAAGACCCATAAGCCGGGATTTTGAAAAATCAGCCCAAGCGCCGGGGTCAATATCCCTTTTGCCACCAGCGGCGCACGGCAACCAACGCCCAAATCGCTTCGACGAGGCCAAATGGCCAAGCGCCTTGAAGGAATCCATATATCGAACCCAAGGCGCACGATCCCGCAAATGCCAGAATGAAGCCCCGATGCCGCTCTTCCAAAGCATATGTCGCCAACATTGCCGTGACGGCGAACAGGCCAAAGGCCGTGAGAGTGTCCATTTGGCGGATGCTCCATCTGGTGTCCGACGGACTTGCGGCCGAACTGACGTCCGCGGTTTGGATGGAGGCTCTCTGCTTTGCTTCGCGTTCGGCGCCGGAGCGCTCGGCGTTAAGCGCCCAACCTTGTGAGGGGGCGCACATCGTGCCCCCCGTAACTGTCATCGCGGGGATCGAGATACCGTCGGCCTCGCCCGTATTCCTGACTGTCGTCGGTTTTCATGTCCTGGTCGGGCTTGCCTGCGTCGTCACCGGCCCGGTTGCCATGCTGAGCCGGAAGTCGCCCGGCCGGCATCCGGGTTTTGGTACCGCTTACTATTGGGGCCTCGTCGCCGTCTTTGCGTCGGCGAGTGCCTTAGCCGCCATACGCTGGCGGGAAGACTACCACCTGTTCCTGCTCGGCGTGGGTTCGTTTACCGCCGCATACATCGGCCGCTCTGCCCGCCGCCAGCGCTGGCAGAGCTGGGCGAAGTGGCATATTACCGGCATGGGACTATCCTACATCCTGCTGCTGACGGCTTTTTATGTGGACAACGGACACAGCTTGCCGTTGTGGAAAGACTTACCCTCCATCACCTATTGGCTGACGCCGGGCGCAGTGGGAATCCCGCTCATCGTCCTTGCCTTGCTCCGACATCCGCTAGCACAGGGGGTGGGCTCACGTGCGGAGTCGATCGCAAAGTGATCGCTCGAGCAGGCGACGCGCGGTCATGGCCAGTCCAGCCGGAACCATGCGCTGTCACGCGAGTTTCCCACCTTCCGCCAACACCACCCACGCTCAAACCGATCAACGATTTCTGTCTGCCCACCTTGGCGAAACCAATACCGCAAAATATGCGCGAAGTACGAGGAGCGTAACGGAAGATTTTCCCGGAGTAGCGTGTCATGCCCTACGCCCACAATGGCAGTATTTGCATCCATTACCAGGTCGCAGGCGAAGGACCCGCGCTTGTGCTGCTGCACGGCTTCAGCGAGAGCGTGGTGGACTGGTACGAGGCGGGCTATGTCGACGCGTTAAGACCCGACTACCGGCTCATCCTCATCGATGCGCGAGGACATGGGGCCAGCGACAAGCCGCACGATCGCGCCGCCTATGCGCTAGACCGAAGGGTCGCGGACGTTACCGCGGTACTCGATGCGCTCGAGATCGCAAAGGCCCTTTTTTGGGGCTATTCGATGGGCGGATGGATCGGTTTCGGGATGGCCAAACATGCCCGCGAAAGAGTTCAGGCTCTGGTGGTCGGGGGGCAACATCCGTACGCCCGCAGCATGGCGTCCCTGCGACAGGTCGTTCAAACGGGTCTAGCGCAGGGCGCCGCTGCGTTCGTCGCCGCCATGGAGGAAATGTTTGGCCCAGAGTCGTCCGAGCGGAAGGAGCGGCTTCCTGCGGCAGATCTCGAAGCCTATCTCGCGTTAGCGCAGGACCGCCCCGGCCTCGACGACATCCTCGCGGGTATGGAGATGCCCTGCTGCCTTTACGCCGGCGAGAGAGATCCCATCTACCCGGAGATCGAGGCGTGCAGCCGAAACATACCCGGGGCAACCTTCTTCTCGTTGCGCGACCTCAACCACTGCGACGCCTTTGCGCGGAGCGAACTTGTGTTGCCGGGCGTCAACGCTTTCCTGAAAGCGCTGAAACCTTCGTAGGGGCAGTGCTATCAGGCGGTTTTTGACGCCTACCGATACAGGAGAGTAAGCGCCAGCAGAAGAGCGACAAGCCGCGCCACATGAAACCCGGCGCATCGACCGGCCGAATCCCGGCGAAGGTACAGCACAGCTACCGCGCGATCGTCACCGCGGGATTGGCAAACGAGGTCGAGGCGGTGATGTTCTCAGCAGCCGTGATCGCAGCAGCTCATGTGCTTTGAACTTAGGAGAGGCCCTGCGGCGTCCCAGAGTCCTAACCGCGGTGGTGATGCTGTGCCGGGGCGTTCTGATTGCCATAGCCCCGAAGCTTCTCATAACGGGCGATCTGATCGGCGTTGAGCAGCGCACGAGTTTCGATATGCGCCGACAGATGCAGCGACCGGAGCCGACCTTGCAAGTCGGCAATGGCAGCCGTCATCGCCGCGAGGCGATCCGGCGTGATATCGCCTTTGGCAAAGAGCTGGTCGAGGGCTTGTTCCTGCGCAATCAGCTCGCCGCCGAGCGGCTTGGCGGCCGCGCTGATGCGATCGAAAATCGCCTGCACGTCGCGGCGCTGCGCTTTGGTTAGCCCGAGCTGCCCGGCGAGCGCCAGCACATGCACCGGGCCGGGATAACCGTTCAACTCTGCGGCCTTCGCCATCCCCATGCCCTCGCCCTTCCGCAGCGCGGCGATGTCCTCATCCGACAGCGCCTTTATCGTGCGGGCCTGCTGGCCGGAATAAGGCATGGAGGGATTGTCAGCGAGCACCGGCACCGCGAGCAGAGAAACAGCGAGCGCCAGCAAGGGAGTCCGAAGCTTCATGGTTTCGGCCTTTCAGGTATCAACCGGCGCACGATTGCTGCGCGTATCCACTCGGCGGCCCAGCCCAATATCAGACCGAGGGCGGGATTGACAGTGACGGTGACAAGAGCCGTCGCCCCGATTACCCACAAGCACGACGGCTTGCCGTCGAACAAGCGCCGCGAGATCGCCGAAACGGCCAGCAATGCGAGACCCTCGATTACAGGTTGATAACTAAGCGCACGCCCGCCGGGCCAGAGCATTATAGGCTCAGCAGCTGTTTGCAGCCCGATGGGCAATGGCGGCTGATCTAAGATAAACTGTGTAAGAGTATCAGCCGCGCGTTCCCCCTCGGTCACCTCGATCCGCCACAGCCGCCAACGCCCACGGTGTTCCTCCGGACCGAGCCCGCTATCGGCGGAAGCCCAGCAAGCTCGAAGGGGGCTGCTGGAAGCGTGCGCCCTCGATGTCAGCAATTGGCACCAACCGGCTGTGACTGTTTGTCCATAAACATTTCCGCTGTTGGTGGTTGACCGGCAGTGTGCCGGCTGTGCCGGTCCTTCTCAACTTGACCCGATTCGGACATCGCGCTGCATTTTTTGAGGAGGGTTGCGGTTTCTTCAGTTTGACCGACAGCGTCTGCGGGACGCCGCGCACGAAGGAGTTTGATTTCGGCCCGCTTCGCCTCGAACTGGTCCGTCAGGCTGCTTAGGCCGTAGCCGTGCCCACTGACCCCGGGTTTCTCGCCACCCGCTATACATGCCCCACGATAAGCACCGCCGCCGCGATTAGCCGTCGCACGTCGTCCTCTGTCCCGACGGTGATACGCGGATAGGGCGCCGTGCGTGGCTTGTTGAAATGCCGCACCAGCACCGCATGTTCGCGCAACGCCGCCGCGAATTCCGGCCCGCCCCGCGCCGGATGCCAGGCAGGAAGACCTCTGAGTGACGCTGTCATTGCCACCCTCCCGCGGTGCACAAGCAAGCGGGCGGGATCGCGCCACTCGTAGGGGAATCCGCGATCACAATTCCGCGGCAGCGCGAAATCGAAATCCTCGATCCGCATAGGCGCCTGATTCTTGTGCGCTCTCAGTTACCCGCAAACGGTGAGGTCGGGAATGCCTCACAGGATGACGCGTCGCGAGTTTGAGCTGGCCGCGGACGCAGGACCCCTCGCTTCCCTTCGGTTGGGTTGGCCGGTACGGGTCGGCGACGGCAAGACCCTCTCTTTTATCAGGCGGAGCGATCTGCGAGTGCTCGACGCGATCTGGGCGACCGCCTACGTCACGCGCAACTACGGCTACATGGTGTTCGATAAGCTCTTCGCACTCGACTTCCGTGATCATCGCCCCGGCCCTCTTCATGTGGAACGTCGAGAAGGTCCGAGGATCACGTGGCTTCCCTGCTGACGATTTCGAGCAACCGGAGGAACGGGATGGCTCACGGAATGACGCGCCGCGAACTCGCGGCGACTGCAGCGGGGCTTGCCGCCCTTGGATATGGCGCGAGGGCAGAGGGCGCCGGTACAAAGACGCTTCGTCTGATTGCTTCGTCGGATCTTCGCGTTCTCGACCCAATCTGGACGCCGGGACCCAACTGGGTCAAGGTTCGTCGTCTGAAGATCGTCGAATTCGTTTGACATAGATCAAGGCGCTGGCGAGCCGCGCGACCGATCCTGGCATGGTAACTCCAGTTAGAGGAACGAACCATGGCAGTACGAGTGGCGATAAACGGCTTCGGCCGGACCGGCCGGATGGCCGTGCGCGCGGCGCATGAGGCCAAGTGCGAGGATATCGAGGTGGTCGCGATCAACGACCTCGGTCCGGTCGCGACCAACGCC
>Ga0318577_10000581_pt1 | contig 10950 bp, 10 predicted proteins | sample GRESIP089b5f25_FD_203484 | JGI IMG/M metagenome (GOLD analysis project Ga0318577, IMG submission 203484) | Tropical soil microbial communities from Luquillo Experimental Forest, Puerto Rico - GRE.SIPMG.089b5f25 | ecosystem: Environmental > Terrestrial > Soil > Tropical forest > Bulk soil... | reverse complement strand
TCGAGCCCGCTGCCTGACCCATACGCAGTCTCAAAACGACACCCGGCTCCGCCGGGTCGCTGTCGCCGGCCCACTCACCCTGGCCATTTTCCGGTCAGTCGGGACGCGAGCTGGAGTGCAGCCGCTCAGGACGCGCCGACGCCTACGTTCAGCAGGTTGTCGTCCTGACCCGTCACCGACAGCACCGTCTGCCACAGGTAGCTGTCGGTGTCGACCTTCTTCCGGGATGAGACCGCCAAAGGTATTGGTACGTGTGTCAATCGGCGTCGCCAAGAACCGATGACAACGTCGGTCTTGCCCGCCATGCCCGCGTGAACAGCTGCATGGCCCAATCGCAGGCAGAGGTTGGCATCTCGAGCGTTGGCGGGCAAACTGCGGATCATGTAGCTGGGGTCGATGTATTTGATGTTCGCCGTAGTTCCTTGAGCCCGAAATGCTTCCCCGATCTGGTCTCTCAAAAGCGCGCCGATGTCGCCGTGGCGTCGATTCCCTGAGGCATCCCGCTCCCCCGCAACATCAAGCAGATCCTGGCCCGCTCCTTCCGCCACCACAATCACCACGTAACCATCTCGCTCGATGCGCTGTCGGACAGCTTCGACGACTCCATCTATGCTGAAGGCAATTTCGGGGATGAGGCAGATGCCTACCTGGGTGTCCGCCAGGGTGGCGAAGCTGGCGATGAACCCGGAGTCACGACCCATCAGCTTCACCAGACCGATGCCGGACCGATGGCACGACGGCTCCACATACGCCGCGCGCGTCGCCTGCCGTGCCGCCTCGACGGCGGTCTCGAAACCGAAAGATGTATCAATGAACGAGATATCGTTGTCGATTGTCTTCGGTACACCCACCACGGCGATCTTCAGCCCTCGCCGCCGCACCTCCGCAACGATCGAGTGGGCACCGCGCAGCGTTCCATCGTCCCCGATGGTGAACAACAGCTGAATCCCCAGCCGCGCAAGCTGATCAACCATTTCATAGAACTCGACTTTCATTTTCGCCCAGAATGATTCGGCCAGAGCGTTGTCCCAGCACACCGCCGTGCGGCCAACTGAGCGGACCAGGTTGTGCTCCCCGGCGCACCGCGCCAGCTGCTCGGACGTGTACTGGACGCACGGGCGATGGAGCAGGCGTGCGCAGATGCCTGCCTGCGTCGATCGATGGGTGCCACCGGGGATTTGTTGGAATACCAGCGCCGCCGAATCGCTGTGGTCGACATTCAAACACGAGTCCTACTACCGTCACGTCTTCGCGACTGAGACGGAACTCGTTTCAGCCGTTACCAAAATGGATGCACTTCTACAACAATCAGAGGCGTCATTCGACTATCGGGAATGCTCAGCCCATCGCCTATGAACATTCACGAAACGCGGCCACACAAGCCGCATAATCCTTGTCCACTTTTCGGGGCAAACCTCATCCATGTTGACCTGCCGAATTGCGTACTCGCTCGCGGTGCCCACGGATCGTCCATTGTTTCTCCTAGCCGATAATCGTTAACCCCAGCCCCGCCGACTAGTTCGCCGACTAGTTCGTACAAGCCGTGGTGAATCGTGTCTAGATCGGGCCGGCGAGATGTGACGGGACACTGCCAATCTCCATCCTCGTCCGGTCCCTCGCGCTGGGCCGTGCTCACCGATGACCATGCGTCTATGCCACGCTTAAGGCCGCGCATTCCTGACGGTGGTTGTCTGCGTGCGCGCATCGTTTGTTGCCGCACTCCCCACAGGGCACCATCCACCAAACGTCCACGCCAGCGTCCATTAAGCAGCGCACACATGGGCAGTCACTCATCATTTACTCCTTTAGCCGATTGTTCTGCCAGTTTAGTTGGCCTAACAAGTTGTCGGCAACGTGATGTCAGCGAGTTAGCAGCCAGTGATGTCTTCTGGCTCACATGCATCGTCCTCGTCCTGGTGGTCTACGCCACAGGGCAAGATAACCAGCAGCAGGGCGAGCGGGTGCATCCACCTCATTTTCATTTGTTCTCCGGGCAGTAAAACAGTATTACGACTGAAACGAAGCTCTCGGCAATTTCCGTCCGCATCAGGGGGTTATTAATTATGACCCCAAGTGCAACTAACCATTTCTGGGCTCACATGCCGAGCTGGATATGGCCGGTCATCGTGGTCGCGATCCTCGGGTTCGTTGTCTAAGAAGCCATTAGAGCGTCGGAGGCCGGGGCACCCCGATGATAGATCGACCAGACCGGCAACATGCCGTCGTCGCGCGGCCAGGCGCCATCACCGGACGCCGCTGGAACCGACCTGGCCGGGCCAGCCACCCGCCGTCTGGCCCGGGCACCAGCAGGCCGCCCTCCACGGCGGTGATGGCGTAAATAATTGTTGGCAGACAGCGACATCCGGGAGGTGTTTATGCACGTCACTGTTGACTATGACCTGTGCGCGGGCCACCGACAGTGTCTCTTGGCTGCGCCGGATGTGTTCGATATTCCAGAGGGTCCCGAACACGTAGTGGTGCTCAACTCCGCTCCGCCCGGGGACCGGCGAGACCCGTGATGCTGACACGGTGGTGGTCATGGGCGTAGGTGGGATCGGCATGAACGCCGTGCAGGGCGCGCGGATCGCCGGCGCCCGCGCCATCGTCGCGCTCGACCCTGTCGAGTTCAAACGCAACCGTTCCCTCGAGTTCGGTGCCACTCACACCGCAGCGACCGTCGACGAGGCCCGAGCCCTAGTTGCAGACCTGACGCATGGCCGAATGGCCAACTTCTGCGTGGTCAGCACCGACTCGGCCGAGGGCGCGTATGTGGCACAGGCACTGAGCCTGGTCGGCAAACGCGGCCGGGTGGTGATGACCGCGATCCCGAACCCGACCGACACCTGCGTCGACATGTCGCTGTTCGATTTGACCATGTACGAAAAGCAGGTCCGCGGATCGCTTTTCGGATCATTGAATCCCCGCCACGACATTCCCCGGATGCTCGACTTGTATCGCGCCGGACAGTTGAAGCTCGACGAGCTCATCACCCGCGAGTACACCCTCGACGACATCAACCAGGGCTACGCCGAAATGCACGCCCGAGTGAACTTGCGCGGGCTGGCCCGCTTCTGACCAGGCCGACCCGATGGCTTCACGGCTCCTCCCGGCTGGAACTCGGCGAGCGCCGTAGAGAAGTACCTCACCGCGTATCCCTTTAAGGTGCCGCGCTTCCGAGGCCAACCACTCGATACCGGCGGGATCGCCAATCGCCTTGCGCGTAGGCTCGGTCACCCGCATCATGCCCGCCGGTAACACGCTGGCGACTCGGCTGGCGAGATTGACCGGGCTGCCGTACCAGTCGCCAGCGCGTTTGACGGCGTGACCAAACGCGAGTCCACCCCGCGGGTCCAGGACGGTCAGCAGGAGCTTGAGCGGGGCTGAGCAGACCAGCACTACGGCGTCGCCGATGGGTGCACCGGCATGCCGACGACCAGTGACGCGATGTAGCCGCCGTCCACCTGGAGATCTTGGCCATTAACCCATCCCGCTTTTGCGGAGGCGAGGAATTCGATGACGGGCACCACGTCGTCGACGGTCGCGTGCCGTCCCACCGATGCACGCGCTGCGTCAAGGGCTTCGCGGCCGATCGTCGCCTCGAAATCGGGGAGGATCGGGGTCTCGACAGGACCGGGGCTCACGACGTTGGTCCGCACGCCGTATTCGGACCATGCCAGTGCGGCAATACGTTTCGTGAACATGATGACGGCTTGCTTCGACGTGTAATAGGACATCGCGGGGTCCTGGTCGGAACACCAACGTTCGACAGATTCCGCGTCCCGCGCGGCGAGAAGCCCCGCCAGCGCGTCCTGCCGTTGCTGCCATCCCAGCGCGGCCGTCGAACCCACCGTGATGATCGCGCCGCCGCGCCGCATCAATGGCAGCATCCCTTCGACCATCAACCGTGTACCGAGGTAATTGATCGTGAGAACGTCCACGGCGGGAGCGGTTCCGGGTATCCCCGCTACGTGGGCGAGAACGTCCCAGTCCGGGCCGATTCGGCTGACCAGCGCTTCGATTTCGGATGGGTTGGCGAGATCGCAGTCCGCGTATTCCGACGCCGGAGTGCTGTGGCGACGCCGATCCACCGCCAGGACGTGATCGCCGCGATGGTGAAAATGGGCGGCAGTGGCAGCACCGATTCCAGAAGCCGCCCCCACAACGACGACGCGCCGTGGATCAGCCATCTCGGGACTCACTCTTCCGCGGGGAGTAGTTCGGCCGACCGAGACCCAGCACATGCTGGGCGATCATGTTGCGGAACACGTCGATGGTGCCGCCGTAGATCCCGATGAGCGGCGCCCACCGATACAGGTACTCGGTGGCACCGCCGGCAACCGCGCCGCGGGTATCGGCGCCAAGCGCCGAAGCCGGACCGAGGACGTCCATGAGTTCCGGCGCGACCTCACGCATGGTTTGCGCGACCGCGACCCGCCCGAAGATGCCGGGAGTGCTTTGGGCGGCCTCGATTCGGGCGAACGCGCGACCGAGCCGATAGGCCACCGACGCATCATCGAGCAGGCGGTGTCGCGCCGGGCCGCCCTGTCCCGCGGTCGCTGCTACCGCGTCGGCACCGGCCGCCATGGTGGTACCGAATCCACTCATGATGGAGATTTCCGCCAGACCGTGCGGGTCCGGGCCACGCGCGCCGTGTTCGGCGGATAACGGCCCGTTGAGCACGGTCCACCCGTCGTTGACATCGCCGAGCCGGTACCGGTCGGGGACGCGAACGTCGCTGTAGTAGGTGATGTTGGTGCACTCGCCGTCCACTGTGCGCAATCTCTGGATTTCGATCCCCGGGAAAGTCAGGGGAACCAGAAACATCGTCAGGTTGCGATGGCGACGCCCGGCGGGGTCTGTGTTAGTCAGCAGGAACACGTATTGGCAGATGTGGGCTCCGGAGGTGAACATCTTCTGCCCGTTGATCACCCACTGGTCGCCATCACGCTCCGCGCGCGTGCGGCAGGTGGCGATATCGGAACCGCCCTCGGGTTCGGTGTAGCCCATGGCGAACCGGACCGTGCCGTCGTAGACGCCCGGCATCACCTCGGCGAGCAGCTCCGCGGATCCGTAGCGGCGGACCGCTTGCAGGATCATCATCGTGCTACCCCACCTCTCGAGGGGAACTTGTGCACGCCTGCGCTCGAGGTCCCAGATGCGCCGTTGAACCGGGGTAAACCCCCCGTCGGCAGCGCTCTTGGTCTCAGGCTCCAGCCAGCCGTCGGCGCCCATCGCCATGTGCAATTCCTCGATGAAGCCATCTCCGGTTTGGTGCTCGTGGCGCAGCAATTCGTCGGTGACATGGGTGGCCAGGAATCGCTGTGCCCGCTCAAGGAACGCACGGTCTTCCCCCGACAGGGCCACAACCGAGAAATCCATTCAGCGCTCCTGACTCAGCGTCCGCTACGACTCCCTTTAAAAAACAACCGATTTTTTAATCTACGCGGACGGTGCCCCCTACACAAGGACGCGCGGTGAGGCCGGCTAGGACCGCCGCCCACCTGCTGCGCGTCCCTCCGTGCGCCTGGGCCGCCGGGTGGCTTCGGCCGCAGCGGCGTCGGCGCGCACTCCCGACAGGATCCAGCGCACCGCCATCGGGAAGTTCTTCTCGATACGCGCCGATTCCGCCGCAGACTTACGAGAAAGCTTCGGCTCATGCATGCCGCGCACCTCGACGATCGAATGGTTAATGGTGAGATTCACCAGCGCTCGGCAGCATTCGATGGCCAACTTCTCCGGGATCCCTTCGCGCAGAGTGGCATTCACCAGTTCGTCGACATAGGACATCACCGCGTTGCGGTCGTCAACGGTCATCAGCTCGGTGAGGTACGGATGGGCGCGCAACGCGGCACGCAGGGCCGTGCACCAATGCAGCGCCGTCGACTCCCAATCGTCGTACTCGTGGAAGTCGAGCTTGAGTTGCGAGAGATGCCGAGCGACGAGAGCCCGGATCAACTGTTCCCGCGACCCCACTTGTTGGTACAGCGTGCGTGTGGAGATCTTGAGTTCTGCGGCTAACCGTCGTGTCGTGAGGGCTCCTGAGCCCTCGGCGTCCAGAAGCGCCAGGGCGCGCTCGTAGATCACCTCGACGGGAATCAACGGCTTGGCCATTGCTACATGGTAGTTGGCATCGGCGTCAGTTTCCGCGACTCCCACAGCGGGAGCACCCGATCCGGAGAGCAATGCTCCTCGACAACCCACTTGCACATCCTGCGCACCGGTTCCATTGCATCCTGTGGGATCGTGAAGTTCACGTTGGCGGCGTACCCAAGCGAGGTGAGCCGTTGGGCACCGAACAGCGAAAGGGTATCCCGAAGTTGGGCTTTCAGTGATTCGGGGTAGATCCCGATGGTTTGCGTGTAGGCGTTGACGGCGTCGGTGACCTTGTCGATGCTGTCGACTGGGACGATGTTGGCGACTCGACCCGACAGCAGTTCGGAGTAGTGCACTGGTTCGTCGAGCTGGGAGACGATGATGGCGCCCTCTGCGTGCTCGCCGCCGAACACGCGGTACCAGTCCTCGGTCAGCCGTGAACCTTCGACATTCTCGAGCAGCGTTCGGTTGGTGACTTTTGGTGTGGTGCTGATGAATTCAGGCAGCACGACCATCGATTCGTAGACGAGCCGGCCGAGTCGGTTCGCCTTCTCCAGTCCGGCTTCGTCGGTGCCGCTCAAGACATAGATCACCCTGGCATTGACACAGCCCTCCTGATTGCCGGCGCCGACGTCACAGGCCGCGCGCTTGGCGACTTCGCGCAACGAATCCTCGTCCTCGAAGGCTTCCGGCCCGATGATCGTCGCGCTGCGCTTGGGATCGAGCGCGATCAGCTCCAGGCCGGGTTCGATGTAGCGGGTGACGTGTTTGACCGACGCCAAACCACCCCAGGCGACGATCTTTTCGATGTGTTCGGGCTTATATAGCTGTTCTTCGACCCGCTCGTCGCCGCCCTTCCAGTAGCCGACCGCAAGATGCTTGGTGATTGGATGATCGGGAGCGATGTCGGCCAGCGTGCGCGCGATCGCCATCGCAGTCAGCGGATCATTGGACGGTGCCTTGATGATGGCGTCGCTGCGGGTGAGCGCATTGCGCAACACGGTGATACCGGCGACCAGCCCTCCGTTACCCGCGGGGATGTGCAGTGTGCGCGCACCGAAAGCACGTACCCGGATTTCGCGGCCGTCCAAAAGACGACGTGGCACCCATCCCTCGAGGTAGTCGACGCCGACTTGCGTCTCGGCCAGTTCGCGCATCGAGTCGCGGGTAAACATCGCCGGTAGCGCGACATAGCCGGTCCGCAGGATCGACTCCGGCATCGGGTTGGATACCAGGCAGGCCTCATATGCCTCCTGGACGTGCACGTTTCGTTCGAACGCCAGGGCCGCCCCGAGTTCGGAGAGCACGTCGAGGATCTCGTCGAAGGACACGGCGTACAAGTCGGCCATCTCCGACGGGCTGCGTAGTGGCAATGCGTGGGCGTGTTTGACCGGATCCGGCGCCTGGAAACTGTGGTCGAGCCTGCTGGCAAAGGGCACCAGATCATCGGTGATCAGCTGACCGCGCACGAACAGCGGCACCGTGAACGTGTTCATGGCTGGAACTCGCGCAGGAAGTCGATCGCCTCATTGTGGACCTCGTGCGTTGCCGCACAAGAGATTTTGTCTTCCTGGCCGTCTTTTTTCTCGCTGAAGCGCACGATGCTGTGTTCGAGCGCGAGGCTGGTACGGCCGCACGGGCACGGCGTGTCCCAGTCGATCGTCACCTCGTCACCGGTGATGACACCGCCCCAGTGGCTCTGGTTCACCACGTCGTAAACGGCAAACCGACCGGTCTTTTTGCCGCTGCGGGGCAGCGGCTCACTGGAATCCGGATCGAGGATGAACGGGATGACCCATGGCTGAAGGTGATAACGGCCCTCGTCGCAGGCGAAGTGAACGCCATTGTGCTCCGAAAACGCATAGCCCTCTTGGATTCTCACCCCGCCGTAGAACTCCCTGATGACGTCCATATATCCCTCGGGCAGGACCTGGCCCTTCGCGCCGCCGCCGGTGAGAATCGCCGAGTTCGATGCGAACTCCGCCCGTGCACCCTCTTCCAGGCCGGCCGAGGCGAGGTTGTACATGAGGTTGTACGTGCTTGTCATGAAAACCCGCTTGCCACGCAGCTTGTTCGTCATGCGCGCGATGAACTCGGGAACCTCAGTCATTTGCCGTTGCTGCATAGCGATGAACTCGTCCTTGCGTGCGGCCAGCTTGGGATCGAGCTGCAGGCGATCCAGCTCGCCCTTCGCGGCCGCGGCGCGCATCTTGTTGGCCAGGAACATCAGGTCGGTGTCCATCGCGCCCGCGTACAACGGGTGGAACCGGCTCTCGTCAGCACCGGTGAATTCCCGCTTCATCCACGGCACCATGCGCGTCATCCCGAACCGACCCTCGCTGAAATTGGGCCAGATCACGTCGACCACCGGATCCAGTTCATCCTCGGTCGGTTCCTTGCCGAACGTCTGGAAAACCATGTTCTTCCAGATGTGCATGCCTTCGACGGTGATCGGAACGTCCTTGGGGATCACCGAGAATGTTCCGGTCGTTCCCGAAGACGTCACGATCTGCAATGGAGTTTGGGTCTCCAGTCGGACGAGCCACTCGTCGATCGAGTCGCACCCCTCGACGTCGACCCGCGAGAGGTCATACGCCGTGAGCTTGTCGAGCCAACGGGTCATCAGATCCCAGCGGTTGTTGTCGATAAGGGCGGGCGGATAGGACTTGTAGGCGGTGTGGGAGAACATCAACGGGACGATGTCGTCGAACTTGTCCACCGTGGTGATGCCAAGGCGGTCAGCAAGCTTGCGGACTATTTCGATGGTTTCGCGGTGCTGGGCGAAGCGCCGAATCATCGCCTGGCGCTGGAGTTCCTCCAACTCTTCACGCGGAATGCTGTGCATCGGCGTGATCGACTCTCCGAAGTAGGTGAGCGGACTGTCCATGAAGGTCTGGACTGCTTGCGTCGTCATGGGTTGCTCCCGGCTCGTCGAAACGAAGATTTAAAACATCGCTGGTTTTTTAAGTTACGCGCGTCGCACCCGTCAGCGCAAGCGGCTTCCTCACCGAAAGGTGGGAATGCGCTGGAGCGCGGCGACGAGATTGCCGATGTCGGCGTTGCTGGGGGTGTAACCCGGGAAGTAGCAACAGACCTCCGACGCGCGCGCGCCGAAGCGGCGCTGAATCTGGTCGGCGCAATCTTCGGGTGTGCCCACGACCCCGTAGGTCCGGACCATCTCATCGGAGATGAGCCCGCGCATGTCGTTGTACTTGCCCAGCTTCGACAACTCGTTGAGGCGAGGCTGAAGGTCGGCCCACCCCTCCACCTCGAGCACCGCCCGGTAGTTCGGCGTCGACCCGTAAAAGGCGATCAGAGAGGCCACTCGGTCGATTGCCGTCGCCAACTCTGCCTCGGTAGTCCCGACCGCGACCATTGCCTGCGCGACCACCTGGAAGTCATGGGCGTCGCGACCCGATCTGCGCAATCCTTCGGTGACGGCGGGTAGCGTGCGCTCGGCGAAGTGGCGAGTGCTGTTGAAGGGCATCACAAGCAGTCCGTCGGCGATCTCGGCGGCCTTGCGTGTCATCACGGGACCCAGCGCGCCCATCAATACGGGAGGGGGTCCGATTGGGTTCGGCCCGGGATTGAAATTCGGCGGCATCAATGTGTGGGTGAAGAACTCGCCGCGGAAGTCCAGCGGCGCCAAGCCTTCCCAGGCAGCGAAGATCGCTTTCACCGCCGCGACGGCTTCGGCCATCCTCTTCGCCGGGCTCCCCCACTGGCTGCCGTAGCGCTTCTCGATGTGCACGCGGATCTGCGAACCGAGCCCAAGCCGGAACCGGCCGTGGCTGTATATCTGCAGATCGTAGGCAGCGTGGGCCAGATGCAGCGGACTGCGCGGTCCGGTGATCGCCACGTTGGTCATCAGCTCGAGATCGGTCTCCGCGGCCGCGACAACGAGAGGGAAGAACACGTCGTGCTGGCCCTCGAACGAGAAAACCCCGTCGGCGCCCAAATCGGCGATCTCCCGCGCACTGTCACCGACCTTTGGCGGGGAGCCGTCTACCTGTAAGTGCACCTTCACCGTGAACCGCTGCCGCCCTCAGTCGTGTTGCTACTTGTGATCCACCTCGCGCCCTGCTAAGAAAACCACTGTAGTTTTAAGCTACGGTGTTGACAAGACACGCCCGAGGAGATGCCGATGACTGCGCCGACGGTCGACTCGATCACCTCCCGATTTGGTATGCCGTGAGATGAGCGAGCACCTTCATGTCGACGACGACAATGGAATTCGGATCCTCACCATCGACCGTCCGGAATCCAAGAACGCACTCCACGGCCCGTTGCGAGGCGAGCTGTGCGCGGCCGCCGCGGCAGCCGACCGCGACGACGATGTACGCGTCGTCGTGCTTACGGCCGTTGATCCGGTGTTCTCCGCCGGTGTCGACTTCAAGCAATTAGAGCGCGGCCCGGGCGAGACCGGCAATCCCCTGGACCTCAGTCCGGCCAGTGCGTTGCGTGCGATGCGCAAGCCGGTCATCTGCGCGGTCAACGGAGCATGCGTGTCCGGAGCCTTGGAGATAGCGCTGAGTTGCTCTTTCATCGTCGCCTCGGAGCGGGCCCGTTTCGCCGACACCCATGCGCTGCTCGGCGTGGTTCCGACCTGGGGCCTGACCGCGCTGCTGCCGCGCGCGGTCGGCGTACGCAAGGCCAGGCAGATGTCGATCACCGGTGAATTCGTGGATGCCAGCGAGGCCCTTCGCCTTGGTCTGGTGAATCATCTAGTGCCGCACGAGAATCTGATGGCGTTCACGCTCGAACTCGCGAGCAGGGTTCCCGCCAATGCAGCGGTCGGCGAAATGCTTAGCCTCTACGCTCGTGGCGCGGACATGTCCTTGACAGGCGCCCTCGCGG
>Ga0318577_10000572_pt1 | contig 10977 bp, 6 predicted proteins | sample GRESIP089b5f25_FD_203484 | JGI IMG/M metagenome (GOLD analysis project Ga0318577, IMG submission 203484) | Tropical soil microbial communities from Luquillo Experimental Forest, Puerto Rico - GRE.SIPMG.089b5f25 | ecosystem: Environmental > Terrestrial > Soil > Tropical forest > Bulk soil... | reverse complement strand
ATCCTCATACGTCGCCTGCCGTTCCCGGTCGGAAACATCGAGCGCGTTCTTCGGAATGAAATCATAGTCGAGCCCGCCGAAGGTCTCCGCGCGCTTGCGGAAGCGCTCGGGGAAACTCTCTTTCATCCGTCGGTTGGTCTCGTCGTCGAGCATCCGCTGCCGCATTGGTAGCGCCAGGTTCGGTGTGCGCTGGAACACGGTGAGTGCAGCGACGTCCTGATAGACCTCTTGGATAACCTGCACCCCGCTCGCCCCGGTGCCGATGACGCCGACGCGCTTGCCCTTGAAATCCACGCCTTCCTGCGGCCACAGGCTCGTATGGTGGCAGATGCCATGGAAGTCCTTCAGCCCCGGGATCGCTGGAATATATGGTTTCGACGAGAGCCCGGTGCAGAGCACGAAGAACTGCGCCCGCGTCACGCTGCCGTCGCTGGCATGTACGACCCACTGGTCACGATCCGTATCAAACTCTGCACCCGTGACGCGGGTGTCGAACCTGATGTCACGGCTGAGACGGAGCTTCTTGTCGACATGGTGGAAATAGGCGCGAAGCTCCTCCCACGACGGATAGAGCTCGCTGTAGTTCCAGTCCCGCCAGAGCTCGTCGCCGGAGAACTGATATAGCGGCCCGTACGAATCGACCCGGGCGCCCGGATAGCAGTTCCAGTACCAGATGCCGCCGATGTCTGACCCGGCCTCGAATACCTTCACGTTGTAACCAAGCTTGCGCAAGTGGTGGAGCTGGTAGAGGCCGGCGAACCCAGCGCCGACCACCAGCACGTCCAACTCTTCGACCGCTCTCCCGTTCGTCGTCTTTGCGAGCTGCTTTGTACTCATCTGGGACTTCCTTCCTGGTCGCTTGAAGCGGTCGACAGCGGGCTTGGAAGATTGGGTCTTTGAGGCCGTCCAAAGAATGGGCGGAACCGGCAAGTGTTTCGCCGAGCCACTGCCATTTGAAGTGCATTTAATTTCATCGGTAGCTGCTGCATTGTTTTAGGCCGGGTCTTTTAGATGAGTGGCACGCATAAGTCGTACAGCTTCCGGATCTCCCATGACTTCGGTCCGGGCGCTGCTTAAGAAGTCCTGGTACTCCCGCGCCATCTCCGGCGACACGACCTCGATCATCAGCCGATTTTCGAGCCAGAATTCGATTACATGGAAAAATGGCTTGTGGCCACGCATGCCGCGGCCGAATGTCTTGGCGCGCCAACCCTCGCGCGCCCCGATCGCCCCTATCTGCTCCGGCTTTAGCGGTACTGAGAGCAGGACGTGGAACGGCCAGGTCTCCGGTGGCGACGCGTTGTTACCAAACACCACCTGGTCATCATTCTTCGGGATATCGAGCGTCGCCTGTTCCGGATAAACCTCGATCATAGTGCCGTGCGGGTCGCCGCTCGCTGCCATAAAGGCGCCCTCCAAGGGCCCGAACGGATAGCACTTGCCGCCCATCAACTCGGCGAGCACCTCGGCGACGTGCTGTGGCTCGCGCGCCGGTATCGATACGTGGTGGATCATTCGGATTCTCCTTTGGTCACAATGCTTCGGGTTGAGGTGTCTCAGGCTGGTCCCCGATCCGAATTCGCGAAACCCCGAATGTTAGAAGGGGCGATTACGCGATCATTTCAGAACAAAGAAATTCAGTTACAGCCGTAACCGAGCTGACGGAATGATAGCTCCCGCAGCATCGCATCTGTCGACAGCCGACCCGCCGGTTCTGCTCCTGCGACGGCGGCGGAACGAATGGCAGATCTCCCATTCACTGACATCTGGCGACCGGCTCTAGGTAATGGCCGCAAAGGGGCATGAAGAGCAGCTCCCGCCGGGAAGGCTGAGGGTCTGCTATGAGTCGGACTCCAGCCGTAGCCGCAGGGTCCCAAATGTCAGATTTTGACCACTAGCAATTACGGAACCATCTCAAGGCCGACATCGCCTTCGCTTGCTCACCGGCCGACCGCGGTGCGCCGCGGCGTCGGTCGACGCGATAGTTCTTACCGTTCCGCGTCCTCAGCCCAGCTCGTCGAGCAGCGCCTTTGCCTCCTCTAGATCCGGCGTATCGAAGCCTTCAGTAAACCAGGCATAGATCGGCGCCAGCAGGTCGTGAGCTTGCTTACGCTTACCTTGGTCGCGTCGCAGCCGAGCGAGACTGATCGCACCGCGCAGTTCGAGCGATTTCGCTTGTTGTCTGCGTGCAATGCGGATCGCTCGCTCGAAGCTTGCTTCGCTCTCGGCGAACTTCTCTTGGGAGAGCAGGGACACGCCCTTGAGCCGATGGATTTCCGCTTCCCACCAACGCTCGCCACTCTGCTCCACCCACGCCAGCGCATCAGCCAAAGTGGCGAGCGCGCCGTCATGGTTCCCCATCCGATCGAGCACCTCGGAAAGTAGTGCCAAATGGTACGCCCGATACTGATACGCGCCGATTGTTGCCGGCTTGGCCAGACGCTCGGGGATCGCTGCAACCGCTTGCTCGGTCTCTCCCTGTGCGAGCAGCGCGCTGCTGCGCAGCAAGCTCGGATCCAAGATCAGTGCAAGATGCTGTTCGGACGCTAGTCGCTCGGCCGCGGCGGCAGGCTGGAAGACCATGTCGGGTTCACGGCGGAAGAGGCCGAGGACAGCATGGTAAAGATGCGCGATGTCGAGACTGAGCGGGTGGGCGAGCCGCTCGGCGAGGCGCACGGCATCGCGGACGCTCACCAACGCCCTGTCGGGGTAGCCGAGCAACCACTCGCTCCAAGCCCCGGTATAGCGGGCGCAGATACCGGGATCGTGCCCGCCATAGAGCAAAGCGAGTGAGCGATGTCGCTCAAAATCGTAGAGCCGGCGCCCCTCATCGCAATGGCTGCGCGCAGGCGCGGGCTCGCCGCCGAAGAAGCGGGTGAACCAGGCACTATGGTGGGCCTCGAGCCGACGCGCGCTGTCTTTTTCCGTACTGGTCAAAATCAGCAGCCTGTTGGACAACGGGCGGGCTGCGGCAATGTCACCGAGCGCGGTGATCAACCAAATATTCCAGAGGGCGATGAACAGCCGATCCGCGTCACCGGTTTTTTCGCAGAGATCCCTCGCCCGTACATAGACGTCGGCTGCCTCGGCTGAATTCATTCCCTTTGCCGTCAGCAGCGACGAACCCTGGGCGAGCAGTAGCTCGATTTCCTGCCGGTCTCGGGCCTGAGTTTGGGATAAGGAGGCCAGCAATGTGAGGCCGCGCCCGAAATGCCCGATCGCTTCGAGATGCGCCGAGCGCAGCGCGGCATAGTTACCCGCCTTCAGCCATTGTGCGACAGCGCGCTCGACCGCCCCGGCTGCGCTCAGATGGTGAGCTAAAATCTCCGACTCCCGTCCGAGAAGATCGCCGAACCGTTCTTCCAAGACCTCGGCTACGCGGGTGTGGAGCTCCTGCCGCCTGCCGCGCAGCAGCGTCCCGTAAGCGGCGTCCTGGACCAGCGCGTGCTTGAACTGGTAGACCGCGTGCGGTGGAGCGCCTCGGCAGAATAACAACCCGGAAGCAGTCAGCCTGTCGAGCGCCGGACCCAGTTCGACGGCGGCCCAGCCTGCGACTGCCTGGATCAGTTCGTAAGAGAACTCTCGGCCAAGCACGGCACCGATCTGGGCGATTTCCTTGCCCGCCGCACCGATCCGATCGAGGCGCGCAATCAGCGAGGCATTGAGTGTGGCCGGCACGGCGAGCGCTGGCCTGGGGGTCGCGGCGAGCACGCCGGTGCCGTCACCGCGGTCGGCGGCTTCGAGCATCGCCTTGGTCAGCTCCTCGACAAACAGCGGCACGCCGTCGGCGCGCTCGAAGACCTCGGCGACGATCTCCTCGGGCAATGCCGCGTTGCCGGCAACGGCCTGCACCAAGGCAGAGCCCTCGTGGCGGTCGAGCCGGTTCAGCCCCAGGCTCGTCACCTGTGGTCGGCCTAGCCAGGGCGGCGCGAATTCGGGGCGAAAAGTGACGACGAGCAATACCGCCAACTCGCGCACGTGCTCGACCAGCAGGTCGAGCAGTTCGCGCGACGACGGGTCGATCCAGTGGACATCCTCGAAGACGGCCAGCACCGGCCGGCGCCGGGCCAGTGCCTTCAGCTGATCGAGCAGCGCCTGAAAGGTCTGCTCCTTCTTGCGCTGCGGGGTGAAGTCGCGAATGGCTGCCTGCGTTTCGATATTGCTCAGTGACAGCATTTCCGCCAGTAATGCGACGTTCTCGTTGGGCGGAGCGGCAGGCACGAGCAGTATTCTCAGCTTTTCGAGCTTGCTCTCCACTGCGTCGTCGCGCGCAAAGCCGGCGGCGAGTTCGAGCTGGGCGATGACCGGGTAGAGAGCGCTGTCCTGGTGATGCGGCGCGCAGAAATACCGCAAGCGGATATGTTCTTCGCCCCCGAGCCGTTCGTGGAGCGCCTCGGCGAGCCGCGATTTGCCGATCCCCGGCTCGCCGGAGATTAGCACGACGCGGCCGTTGCGTTCCTTTGCCTGTTGCCAGCGGCGCAACAGCAGATCGAGTTCCTCCTCGCGGCCGACCAGCGGCGTCTCAGCTGACCTGAGTGCCTCGAACCGGCTCGCGATATTGCTCTCACGGAGTACCCGAAACGCCTGGACGTTCTGGGCAAAACCCTTCAGCTCGACCTGCCCGAGATCGGCGTATTCGAACAGCGCGGCCGTCTGACGCCGGGTCTGGGAATCGATGACGATGGAGCCCGGCTCAGCCAGTGCTTGCAACCGAGTTGCGAGGTTGGGCGTCTCGCCGACGACCGCCTGCTCCTGCGAGACACCGGATCCGATCAGGTCGCCGACGACAACCAACCCAGTGGCGATGCCGATATGCACGGCGAGCTTGCTGCCGGCAGCTTCGAGCGCCCCGACCGCGTCGGCGAGCGCCAGCCCGGCCCGTACCGCTCGCTCGGCGTCGTCCTCATGCGCCTGCGGGTACCCGAAATAGACTAGTACCCCGTCGCCCATATACTTGGCGACCAAGCCGCCGAACCGGCCGACCGTAGCCGCGGTACAGCGATGATATGCTCCAATTGCCTCGCGTAGGTCCTCGGGATCGAGAAGTCGCGACAATTCGGTCGAGCCGACGAGGTCGCACAGCATTACGGTTAGCTGCCGCCGTTCGGCAGCCGGGGCAGCTGTCGCTTGGTCGGAGAGAGCCGACGGGGGCGGATGATCGTCGCCACTCAGAGCGGCAATCGCAGCCAGCAGCCTGCGCCGGTGCCCAACCAAGCTAACGCCGAGGTCCCTCAAGTCGTCGGCCGTGAGCTCCGGCAATACCGCGGCGTCGATCGCGTTGTCGCGAAACGCCTCTTCGTATTGCTGCATGCCAAGGCTGTGGAGCCAGGCCGCGATGTCCACCTCGCCTCCTCGCCGCGGTCACCACCGCGCCGATCTACCTTACCGGGATTGCCGGTGGCGCGCGAGAAATCCGCGCGAATAGTCGCCGTCCACAGTTACGCTGTGTGACGGGGCGCCCATACCGCCGAACTGCCTTCAGCTAAAGGGCGGTGCTGATATAATGCCGGTAAGCACGGGGGTTCGTTTATGCAACGCCGCAGATTCGGCAATACTGATCTCACGGTGTCGACTATCGGTCTTGGCTGTTACGGCATGTCGGGCGCCTATGGGCCGGCCAACGACGCGGAGTCGATCGCCACTATCCGCCGCGCGCTCGATCTCGGCGTCAATCTTCTCGACACCTCGGCCAGCTACGGCAAAGGCCACAATCATCGCTTGATCGGCGAAGCGATCCGCGGCCGCAGGCATGAGGTGGTCATCCACTCGAAGAGCGGCAGCCCGCGCGACGGCAGCGCGGACGCGGTGCGCGGCGGAGGCGATCCGCGTTATCTGCGTCAAACCTGCGAGCAGAGCTTGAAAAATCTCGGCATCGAGACGCTCGACGTCTTTTGCATGTCGCGCGTCGATCCGAACGTGCCAGTCGAGGAAAGCGTCGGGGCAATGGCCGAGCTCGTCAAGGAGGGGAAAACGCGTTTCATCGCGCTCTCAGAGTGCTCGGCCGAGTCGCTCCGGCGGGGCCGTGCCGTGCATCCGCTCGCCTCGCTCCAGATGGAGTATTCGTTGTTCTCGCGTGATGCCGAAGAGCAGGGCCAAATCGACGCCTGCAGGGAGCTTGGCTTGGCGATGATGGCCTATGTCGTGCTCGGGCGCGGCATGCTCAGCGCCGAGGTTCCCAAGGTCGATGAAATGGCAGCGGACGACATTCGCGCGGGGCTGCCTCGCTTTGATAGCGCCAATGTCGAGAAAAACCTCCGGCTGCGCGCGGCGCTCGAGGCCATCGCGCGCAGGAAGAACGCCACGCTCGCCCAACTCTCCATCGCTTGGCCAATGGCTCAGGGCGCGCGTGCAGGGGTCTTCATCGTACCCATACCTGGTGCGAAGTCGCGCAAGCACCTCGAGGAGAATGTGAGCGCCGCAGACATTGTCCTCACGGCCGACGATCTCGCGGAAATCGACCGCATCGTGCCGCTGGGTGCCGCGTCCGGGGCGCGCTATCCGGCAGGACAAATGCACCGGCTGAACATGTGAGGCTTCAGGCGATGTCCTAACCGTGTTCTCTGAGATCGCCTCGGCTGCTCAAGGCAGGAGACACTTCGCGCACTGTATTTCGTCGGAAGTCCACGCCGGTTTCGACTGAGCCAAGACGGCCGGTGACAGCATCGCGATATAGCAGATCAGATGGTGACAGCAGGCCTTGTCGCGAGGGTCCACTCTCGCAAGCGCGGTTTCATCGGTGATCGTATAGACATAGGGGAGTGGGCGGTAAAAGTCGAAATGGGTGATATCGAACGGGGGGACTTGCGGCACAACGTCGTGCTCAAAGTTGATGACGGTGTAGTTCGTTACCTGGGAATCGAACGCGTCTACGAAGTCATGATCGCCGAGTTTCGGAGAGGCGTACATAATCGCCCCGACGCGCTCTCCTCCGAGCGAATTGGCGCCGGCGAGCTGATAGGCCAAGCATTCGGCCAGCGCCGAACCGAGGCTGTGACCCAAAACCAGCACATCGGCCCCGCCGACCGCGGCCCTGATCCCATCAGCGAGTGGCACGGTCGGCCCACCAGCCAGCGGGCGGTACTCCATCGAAAGATAGATATCGGTAAAGCCGCCTTCGACGCGGCCGGGAAATTGTGGTCGCTGCTCGGCGATGAACACGACATCGTCGATCCACTCCTCGGCACCATCGGTGCCGCGGATCACCGCCGCATAAGTGTCGCCGGCAGCGTTCACCGCGAGGTAGCCGTACCGCCGGATATCAGCCCCAGGGCGAACCATGGATTGCCTGAGGCCCGCATTCTGCGGAGGTATTCCGAGTCGCGCACTGGGCGCCGTCGCGAGGACATTGTCCCTCCCGCTGATGATGCCGACGACCGTCCAACCGTCTGCCGAGATGCGGGGGTCCAGGACATTGGATGCAGGATCTTGGTTCAGATCACACATGTCCCACGCGTAGATGACCAGCAAGGCGTACCTTGCCCAGTCGTCCTTGCTCAACGTGCGTACGCTGACCATTGGCATTGGCACGGCCCCCTCAGAACCCCATAAGACTCCGCAGCAGCTGTCCTAAAGGCGGCAACACGACAGGTTTATTTTCCGACTCGCAACTGCGACGCTGCCGCCTGCGCGCATTGGATCAGCGGCGAGGCCGCAAACGTGCGCTTTCCTCTATCTCGGCTGCCGCTATCGCTCTTGTGAGCGCGCCGCTGAGCTCCTTGGCCGATTCGAGTGTCAGCTCGACGGCGACCCGCGTGCCCGGCGGGAGGGCGGCATTGACGAAATCGATTGTGATGGCTTCTTCCAGCAGGGCGTGGTGCGGGTGGTCGTAGGACACCACCGAGTGGGTCAGATCGAACCACCCGTCACCGCCCTTACCGGCGCCGTCGGCGCCGACGATCTCGACGATCGAGGTGCACATGCCGGCGTTTTATTTGGCCAGGTGCTTGTGCAAGAACGCGAATACCTTTTGCCAGCCGTCCAGCGCCTGCTCGATGCGGTAGGCCGGCCGATCATAGTAAAAGAAGCCGTGCCCGGCGCCGTCATAGCGGTGGAACTCGTAATTTTTGCCGTGCTTCTTGAGCTCGGCCTCGTGTTGGTCCACCTGCTCCGGGGTCGGCGCTCGGTCCTCGTTGCCGAAGAGGCCGAGCAGCGGGCAGGACAGGTCCTTGGTAAAGTCGATCGGCGCCTTTGGCTGCTTAGGGTTCAGCTCCTCCTTACTCATCACCACGCGGCCACCCCATAGCTCGCAGGCGGCGTCGATGTTCCTGGTATGGCAAGCAAACAGGAAGGTCTGCCGGCCGCCCGAGCAGGTGCCGAAGACCCCGACCTTACCGTTGAGCCAGGGCTGAGCGCGCAACCATGACACCGCACCCGCGGTATCGCCGATGACCTGAGCATCGGGAACACCGCCCTCGGCACGCACCTTGGCGGCGACATCATCGGCTTTACCTTCGCCGGCGCGGTGATAGAGGTTATGGCTGATCGCCGCGTAGCCGTGATGAGCGAACTTGCGGGTCGCCTCGCGGTACCACTCATCCCAGCCGGGAGCATGATGAAGCAATACCATGCCCGGGAACGGGCCGGGACCCAACGGCCGCGCCACATAGGCTGAGATCGGCTCAGCCTTGTCGCCGTTGATCGAAATCCTCTCCGCAATCATGCCTTCATAGGCCATAACTCGCTCCCCTTCTCGATGCAAAACCGACAGCCATCGCGGCTCGCGCCATCATCTCGCCTTCACGCCACCGGTGCAACAAGCATGGGCGAACCCGCCGCCGCTTCCGAAAAGAGTCGGAAGCCGAAGATTCAAACCGATCCATTACCCGTCTTGCTAAGCGGCGCTGCTGTGTGTAGCTGATCGGCAATGATCGAACATGCGCCTGGCGGCCCCGGGATCCCACCGACCTGGACGAGCAGCGCCAAGGACATGGTGGGCTGCGCGCTGGGTAATTCGCGGCTTTGGTTCACGCTCGGCTTCGGTATCGTCAACGAAGTCTATTACCCGCGCGTCGACCTGCCACAGATCCGCGATCTCGGTTTCATTGTCGCCGACGGGGAAGGCTTCTGGGCCGAGGTCAAGCGTGTCGCCAATTATCGCATCCAGCTACTGGCGCCGGGTGTGCCGGCGGTTGAAATCCTGCACGAGCATGAGCGCTATACGTTGCGCTTGCGCATCGCTCCCGACTCTCGCCGCGACGTGCTCGCGATCGAGTGCCGGCTCGACGGCGACCCGAAGCTGCGTCTCTATGCACTGCTGGCGCCGCATCTCGGCGCGACCGGTTACAACAACACCGCCGCTGTCGCCGTCTACCGCGGCCGCCGCGTGCTGTGGGCTGAGCAGGGGCCGTTTGGTCTCGCTTTGGCGGCGGTCGATGAGATGCAGCGTGACGCGATCAGCCGCGGCAGCGCCGGCTATGTCGGCGAAAGCGACGGCTGGCAGGATTTCGCCCGCAACGGCGTGATGAAGTGGGAATATGCCAATGCCGGGCCCGGCAATGTCGCATTGATGGCGGAGCTGCCGCGCCGCGCGGTATTGGCGCTCGGTTTCGGCAGCAGCGACGACGCCGCCGCGACCTTGGCGATCACCTCGCTGTTGCAGAATTTCGACAGCGTTCTGCAAGAGCACGTCGCGCTATGGCAGACCTGGCATGCCGAGGCCAGCGAGCGCCACGCTGTGCCGCTCGATATCCCACCGGCGCTTGCCGACCAGCATCTGGTCTCTACCGTCGTGCTGCGCAGCCATCGCGACAAGACCTACCCCGGCGCAATGGTGGCGAGCCTCAGCGTGCCGTGGGGCGATACCGGCGATGAACGCGGCGGCTATCACCTAGTGTGGCCGCGCGATCTGGTCGAGACCGCCGGCGCGCTGTTATCGCTCGGCGCCGAGCGCGAGGCGCGCGATACGCTGCGCTACCTGATCGCGACGCAGATCGAGGACGGTCACTGGTACCAGAACCAATGGCTGGGCGGGCGGCCCTATTGGCAGGGTATCCAGCTCGACGAGTCCGCCTTTCCGGTGCTGCTCGCCGTCGCACTCGACGAACGCGACGCGCTTTCGGGCATCGCAGTCGAGGATATGGTGCGCCGCGCCCTCGGCTTCATCGCCCGCAGCGGACCCGCCACCGAGCAGGATCGCTGGGAGGAGAATGCCGGCGTCAACCCGTTCACGCTTGCGATCTGTATTGCCGCACTCGTCGCGGGCGCCGAATTGCTGCCGGCGGCCGCGGGTGAGTGGGCGATAGAACTGGCCGATTTCTGGAACAGCAACATCGAGAACTGGACCTCGGTTTCCGGCACCCCGCTAGCTGAACAACTGCAGGTCTCGGGCTATTATGTCCGGGTCGCGCCGCCGCAGATCGTCGAAAATCACGGCGAGCTGCGGCATGTCGTGCCGATCCGCAACCGGGTCGGGCAGATCGATATCGAAGCAGACGAGGAGATTGGTACCGAGTTTTTGCAGCTGGTCCGTTTCGGACTGCGCAGTCCCGAGGACCCGCTGATCCTCGATTCGATCCAGGTCGCCGACGCGCTACTCAAAACCGACACGCCCGCCGGCCCGGTGTGGCACCGCTATAACGGCGATGGCTATGGCGAGCACGATAACGGGCGCGCCTATGACGGCACGGGCCGCGGACGAGGCTGGCCGCTGTTGACCGGCGAGCGCGGCCACTACGAGCTCGCAGCCGGCCGTGATCCAACACCCTATCTCGAGGCGATGGCGGCGATGGCGAGTCCTGGTGGCATGTTACCGGAGCAGGTTTGGGATGCCGATCCGATCCCGAATAGGCGGCTGGCGCCGGGGCGGCCGAGCGGGTCGGCGATGCCGCTGGTCTGGGCGCATGCGGAATTCATCAAGCTACTGGTCTCCCGCCATCTCCGGCGCCCGGTTGACCGGCCACGCGCGGTATGGCGGCGCTACCAGGGACGCCGCCCTGTCGCCCGCCATGCCTTCTGGTGGCCGCATTCGCCGATCAATAA
>Ga0318577_10000567_pt1 | contig 10985 bp, 12 predicted proteins | sample GRESIP089b5f25_FD_203484 | JGI IMG/M metagenome (GOLD analysis project Ga0318577, IMG submission 203484) | Tropical soil microbial communities from Luquillo Experimental Forest, Puerto Rico - GRE.SIPMG.089b5f25 | ecosystem: Environmental > Terrestrial > Soil > Tropical forest > Bulk soil... | reverse complement strand
TGACCTATGGTTCCGGCGGCGTCGGCGCGTTCCATCATCTCTGCGCCGAGCTGTTCAGCAGCCTGACCAGCATCAAGATGACCCATGTCCCCTACCGGGGCAGCACGCCGTCCACCATGGCGCTGATCTCAGGCGAGATCGACATGCTGTTCGTCGACCTCGGGCCGATGTTGCCGCAGATTAGGGCCGGTAAGGCCCGCGTCCTCGGCATCACCAGCGACAGGGCGTTCCCGACGGCGCCAGACATCAAGCCGCTTGCCGAAGTCGGCCTGCCGTCTTGGCCCAACACCGTTGCCTGGCAGATGCTGCTCGCGCCCGGCGGCACGCCAAAGCCGATCCTCGAAAAGCTGAACAAGGCCGTGAACGCCGCTGTCCACTCGCCGGAGATGAACATGCCCCTGGAAAAGCTCGGCATGATCGGGCTCGGCGACAAATCGCTGGAGCAACTCGACGACTATGTAAGGTCGGAAACCGTGCGCTGGGCCAAGGTCATCAAGAGCGCCAACTTGGCGGACACGCAATAGCTGCTGCGCAACCGCTGGCGCAGTGACCAGCGGTACGGGCGTTTTGGGTCATCAGCGGACATTGAAGGCCTTCACCCGATGTCCGCTTTACCCCCAAAAGCGGACATTGGAACTCAGTCGTGGAATGTCCGCTTTGTACCAAAAGCGGAAATCACGGCCCCCTCTTGGCTCCTTTGCAGGAGGCAATCCATGCGGGTACGGTCACGTAACAACATGCGCGAGTATTTAGAAACAATAGCAGACTGCGCTTGGTAGAGATTCCCGGCCTTATTCGTGAGCCTCGGCTTCGACTGCCGTTTGCAATGTCTTGACGGCTTGGTGCATTGGCTGGGCTGAGATATGGACCATTCGTCCGAAACCCTGCTCCAATTCGAGGATCATTCCGATCGCGCCGGCTACAGCTGCGGCGCACAGTGTCAGTGTGACCGCCGATGTAAGATTGCGGGGCGCGAACAGACCAAAACTGGCGAAGAGTAAGGTCAGCCAAAAAACTAGAAGAGCGACAAAGGCCTTTGGGGTTCCTTGTCCGGCCTGCTGCGTCAACAGCCAGGTCGTGTCACCGATTTTCCCAGCAAGCGTCGTTGCTTGATCCACCCACCATTTGTCCCGTGCGTTCGCAGGCTTCAACCCAAGTATCGAATCCTCCAGCTGCTGGAGGAGGTGGTATGTCTCCGGATCAAAGACGCGTAAATCTGCGTGATCGTCGGGAAACAGATCGGCAGTCTTGTATTCAGCATACTGTCGCAAGGTCTCCCGGGCTGATCCCGTTTCGGGCCCGTACCGACCCAGTAGCTTATCTAACCGAAGGATTTGCGCCGAGAGAGTAGTCACCTCGCCCCCTAGCGCATTGAATGACGTGCTGGCGTTCGAAATCAGGAGCCCAAGCACGAGCGCCGAGAACGTCGCAACGACTGCCATCGATACCGTCACCGTGCTTTTAGTCTCCTCACAGAGGTAACGTTCTGGCAGGTACCGTCTGAGCGCATACCCGACCAAAGCGCCTGTCAAAATAACAGCGAAGACGAGTATTCCGATAATCAGCGGATTTTGCATAATCGGGTTTCCAAGCGCTCAGCAAGCTGGAGGAAGCACTCTTTTCGACGAAGTCAGCCGGTGAAGCGACTTGGTTTGCAGTTAGAGCAATGGCCGCAGCAGTAAACTGCCCCAACGAACAATCTTCGCATTACGGTCCCCCTGCGATCCCCTGCAAGCGTGGGGCTATATTTCCCAACTTTCTTTAGTCTTTCTTGAGCCTTCCCAGCTGCGGAAATGAGGCCTTAGCTTGGCGAAATTTTTGCGTCGCGTACCGCGTGAATGATGACTGGTCGTGCGCAACGGTGATCTCAAAGGCCCCACGTCCGCTTTGGGTCAAAAGCGGACATGGCGGCATCTCCGATCAATGTCCGCTTTGTGCCAAAAGCGGACATCGGTCGGGCTGTGGCCGCCAAGCTCAAGCTAGATAGCTTCCGCGACGATGAGGCTCAGCGGGCCAGCGAGTGGCTTACGCTCAAGCTTCTGCCATCCGGTTCGCCCGAGCCACTCGTCGGCCTCCTCCTCACTATATGTTTGCCCTTCGCCGGAGGTCAGAAGAAAGCTGCCCGATATGAGCGCTGCGGCAGTGGGTTGGCTATGGCTGGGGTCAGTCCAGAAATCGGCGAGCAGGAGACGTGTACCCGACTGCACGTGCGCTCGCATCTTCCTAAAGAGCTCAATGTTGTGTGCCACTGAAAAAATATGAATAGTGTTAGCTACGATGAGGACGTCGTGATCGCCGGGTAAAGGATCTTTGAACACATCGCCTTCCACGATATTGATGCGAGCCCCTTCAGGTAATTCGGCCAATTTCTGACGCGCGACGGCACACGCTCCCGGCAGTTCGAACAATGTGCCCTTTAGCGAACTATTTCACCGCAGCACGTGGACAAGGAATGAGCCCGTGCCGCCCGCCACATCAATGATCGAACGATGGCGGCCGAAATCGTAAGACGCTGCAACCGCCATTGCTGCGGAAGTCGTGACTGCTTCCACGCCATCTGAGAAAATCTGCTGCTGCTCTCGAGTGAACTTGCCAAATCGCGGTTGGCCTTGATCGGTCCGGACGGCCTCTGCGAGTTTCTCCCAATTTTGCCAGAGTATTTTATCGAAGTAGCGAAGCATTGGCCGGAGATCTCGGCCTGAATTTCCCGCGAGGAATGCGGCTGCCACTTCGCTGTTTCGGTAGAGGTTTCCATCTTGTTCGATGAGTCCCAAGCTTACCATTGCGGCCGTTACAATACCGAGCGTCCGAGCCGGAACTCCGATCCTGCTGGAAAGCTCTTGTAGGCTTGCGGCGCCGGATGACAATGCCTCGAACAGTCCGATTTCGCTCGCCGCAAAAAGATGCTTCGACGCCATGAAGCCCATGGCGACCTTCATGATTGGCTCAGGTGTAACGGCAGGCATGGCTCGCCCTCGCGTCGCGGCTCATTTCAGATTGGCACAATGAGAGCAGCAGCGTACTCGCCTAAATCAACTCATAGGAAGTGGATTTGCGACCGGCGAAATGGGGTTCAGGGATCAAGTTGCACAGCAGCAATTCTGAGCTGCCAATGTCCGCTTTGGGTCAAAAGCAGACATCTAGCCCATTCCACCGAGCCTAGCGGAAGGCCGATTTTTCCTTACCGAAATGTGCATTACCGTTTGTTGCCGCGAGTGAAGGCGCCGAGCTTAAAATTCTCGCCCAATCATAAGATGATCAACGGAGATCCCACCACCGCCGTGCACCAGGAAGTAGAAAGCAGCGGCGGTCCACAGCAGCGTGAATTCGAGGCCCATCTTGTTCCAAAAAAATCCACCCCCTCGCCAGCGCTCGTAGTTCGTTATGATGAGAAAAACGACGATTGGGCAGGCAGCGAGGCGAGTGAACAGTCCAAGCGCGAGCATCGGACCAGCCACGAGTTGCGTGAGTACGATAGCAGGCGCCCAGAATTTTCCGGGACGATAGCCGCCGCGTTCAAGTTCATCCACAAACTCGGTCATATTGTGCGATTGCCCACCAGTTGACGGAAACATCCCGAATGCGCTGCGCAGCCCGTGTGGAACCAGCGTAAGCCCCACCGCGGCGCGCAATAACATCTCGGCCCAGGGAAAGAGCGCCTGGTAGATGGGACCGAGTTGCGGAAAGATGAGTGGTGTCGCGTCATCCATCGTAGATTTCGAGGTCTTACTGAAATGGGCAGACAGGTAGCTGTCGTGCTTTACGTGGTGGCGATGGCTGCCATTATAGTGAGCGTAGATTTGGTGTACTTGCGACACCGATTCTGGGAACGGCTGACAGTGAATATCGGCATCGTCTTAGTGTTCGCAGCCTTCTACTTGATATTCCTCAGGCGTCCGTGATCGTGGCAGACGCGATGTCTGCTTTACCCCCAAAAGCAGATATCGCTGAAGGCGTCTGGCAGGTCCGCTTTGTGCCAAAAGCGGACATTGCTCGCTTATTCGATCACCTCATCGGCACGAGCGAGTAGCGAGGGAGGTACGGTAAGGCCAAGAGCCTTGGCCGTCTTGAGATTGATTACTAGCTCATACTTGTTCGGTGCTTGCACCGGCAGGTCGGCAGGCTTGTCGCCTTTTAAAATGCGGTCCACGTAACCAGCCGCGCGGCGGAATTGTCCGACGAAATCGGCGCCATAGGACACAAGGCCACCGCCGGTGACAAAAACTTTGGTGTTGGTAACTACTGACAGCTTATACCGAGTGGCAAGTGTGGTGATCAATTCGCGCCGAGTTTCGGTCGCCGTCGCCGCGCTAGCAGTTACAACAAGCCCGCCATTTGGTACGCGAGCGAAGCCAGCGATGGCACGTTCGATATCGCCATGCACGCTGATCGGCCTGACATCAATTCCAAGAGACGGCGCTACCGATTGGATCACGGCAAATTGCCCGATGCCGGCAGTTATTGTGGGATCCCAAATCACTGCCACACGCTTTACATTGGGCGCAATTTCCTTGAGCAGCTCCGGCCATTTGGCGCTTAGACTGTATTCGAACTGCATAAAGCCCGTCGCATTGCCTCCGGGCTCCGCGAGGCTCTCGATAAAGCCAGAGCCGACCGGATCGGGCACTATTACAAACACGATCGGTATAGTCCGGGTCGCTTGAAGCAATAGCTCTGTCGACACACCGCCGGTAGATAGAATCACGTCCGGCGACAGCGCGACCAGTTCCGCTGCCTGTTTGCGAATGCGAGAGGCATCCCCCTCTCCAAAACGCACGTCAATGCGCACATTTTGGCCCTCGATCCAGCCCAATCGTTGCAGCTCCTGCCGAAAAGCTGCGTATTCCGCCTTCGTGAGGGGATCGTCAGCAATACCAGTAAGCGCGCCTATGAGACGCACTCGACCGGGCTGCTGCTGGGCGAGAGCCGGAAGCGGCCACGCTGCTGCGGAACCAAGAACGCCCTCAATGAAATCTCGCCGTCTCATAGCCGTCCCGCGAGTCTCAAAGCCATCGTATCGGGTGAGCTTAATCGCTTGAAGGGGTGAATGTCCGCTTTGGGTCATTAGCGGACATTGAGGCTTCTTTACTCGAAGTCACCCTCGGCGAAGCGCGTTTCCAGCACGTAGTCGCGACCCCGTGTCATGCCATTTTCGGTCAGGCCCTGCTCAAGAGCCATCAGTGTTCGCCGCATGTAATCAGAGTTCGCCGTCCCCGCGCTAAGATAGCCAACCCGAGGCACATGCTGGGCGCGAGCGCCCGCAGGCCAAAGCACAGAGCCGCCAAGAAGCCTGATGAATTCCCGCCGCCTCATGGAATTTACTCCCCTGGCCGAGAATCACCTTCGTGAAAGTCCAACACGATCTTCGAGCGAGAGCTATGAAATGTGCTCACGTTCGGGCGATGTCCGATCTCAGCATGAGCCAGCTCCAACGAACCTAGTCGATTTTGATCCCGGTTGTCTTGATGACAGCCTCCCACTTCTCGGTATCCTCTTCCAGAAACCTCGCGAGTTCAGCCGCAGAGGAACTCTCAACGGTATACGCGTTGCGTGCAAACTTCTCGACGATAGCCGGATCGGCGAGAGTTTTAGCAACATCACCACTTATTTTTTGCACGATTTCAGGTGGTGTCTTGGCCGGGGCAAAGATGCCTTGCCAGCCGTCAGCTATGTAGCCAGGAACGCCCGACTCGGCGACGGTCGGGACATCCGGCGTTGCCGAAGATCGCTTGGTGCCGGTCGACGCAAGGACACGAACTTGGCCAGACCGAGAATATGTAAGCAATTCGCCACTTCCGAAATAGCAGTGAACGCGACCGGGGATGAGGTCGATAAATGCTGGCGCCGCACCGCGGTAAGGTGCGTGCGTCATTTGAATTCCGGCCATTTGCAGGAATAGCAGCTCTGCGAGATGTGCTGTGCCCCCGGTGCCGGGAGAAGCAACGATGAGTTTTCCCGGCTGAGCCTTCACATAGTCGATAAACTCTTTGACCGTCTTGGCCGGGGATGAATTTGGCACGAACATAAAAAACGGAAACCTCGCAACCAGTAAGATTGGCGTCAGGTCCGTTGTCGGGCTGTAGTCGAGCGAGCGGTACAGAGCGCCATTCGACGCAAGCGATGAGGTGCCAAACAACAGCGTGTAACCATCAGGACCGGAGTGTGCGACGAATGCATTGCCAATATTGCTACCCGCGCCGCCTTTGTTGTCGATGACGACTTGCTGACCCCAAATCGTGGAGAGCCGTTCTGCGACGATTCGCGCGTAGGTGTCGGTTGGCCCGCCCGCCGCAAACGGCACAACCATGTGAACGGGTCGATTGGGCCAAGCATTTTCCGACGCCGCGTGAATCGGGCTCGACGCGAACGCCGCAGCGGCACCCAATGCGATCAAATAACGGCGCAAAGGCATGGCCACACGCCTAAGCGATAACTTCTATAGACTAGCGGCTTATAACTCCCAACCCAAGTGGCATTGCCTGACGCTTTGGGATTTTTGACTTTCACCCTACCGGCAGGGATTTGCGGCCGGGTAAACGGGGATCGGCCGGTCGGTTTGCGCGGCATCAATGCTGAGCCACTTATGTCCGCTTTGAGTCAAAAGCAGACATTGCGGCACCTCCAACCAATGTCCGCTGTACCCCCAAAAGTGGACATTCGCGTTCCAGCATCTATTGAGGCGTGCACTGCCGAATTACGGACGTAAGTGGGTCTCTCGAACCGTCGGACGTGCCAGGGGGTAGGACGAGATACGCAGCGAGATTGATACTCTCCGACCCAGAAACGTTACGCTACCCCCTGACCGCGCTATTCGGGAGGAAGTGTCATGGTATCAACGCGACCGCAGATCGCTCGGACAGAAATCCATCCAATCCAAACCGCTACGCCGACCGACCAGGAATTCCTAACTGGCATAAAAGTCACCAAGACGACGACCATTGCCGGGATATTTCGTATTCCTTCGTTGGGAAGCGATCGGTTGCCGGTGGTCATATTGATGCATGGTTCTGGCGGCATGCGTCCCAATATCGATTATTGGTCGCAACAACTGGCGAGCAGTGGGATCGCGACCTTCGCAGTCGATTATTTTACTGGCCGCGGTATTGAGAATACGAACACTGATCAGGCGAAGCTCCCAGTTTTGGCCGAGATAATCGATGTTTACAACGCCGCATCGGTGCTCGGAACACATCCTCTCGTCGACCGCAACCGCATCGCGGTGATGGGCTTCTCGCGTGGCGCACGGGCGGCTCTCTACTCCAGCCTTCTACGTTTCCAGAAAATGTATGGTCCCGAAGGCCTGAATTTCTCTGCTTATATTGCGTTCTATACATCCTGTAACACTCGCTACATCGAAGACGAAATGGTGAGCGAAGCGCCCATACGTTTGTTCCACGGAACGGCCGACGACTATGTGCCGGTGGGGCCATGTCGTAGCTATGTCGAGCGACTCCGCAAAGCAGGCAAGGACGTTCAGATCACGGAATACGCGGACGCGCATCACGCTTTTGATAACCCTCTGCTTGAGGAAACGCCGACTGCTTTTCCGACTTGGCAAACTACACGTCGGTGTACTCTGGTCGAGGAGACGCCGGGCCGCATCGTCAACGCCGAAACGAAGCAAGCATTCAGCTACGCTGATCCCTGCGTCGAGCTTGGACCGCATGTTGCCTACAATCCCATAGCGTCGAGTCAGTCCACTCAAGCTGTCAAGGAACTTCTCGGCCGGGTCTTCAAGCTAAACTGAGCCTTAGCCGGGTTCGACCGCGTTTGCTCATGCGAGTCGCGTGGGGTCCGACCGTCATTTTGCATGGCAACAATCCTCAGACCAAATGTCCGCTTTGGGTCAGAAGCGGACATTCTCGGAGGTTTGCGTGATTTTACCCCCGAAAGCAGACATAAGAGCTGGCCCAAGTTACGTTCGGCGCACCAACTCCGGCAGCAGGGAGATGGGCTCATCGCGAGCGGATGTATGGTCGCTCTGCCAGCGCAGATAAATAATAAGAGCGATGAAGCTCAGTAGGCCCCAAACCACCCCGAGCAAATCTTTCTGCTGTACCCGCATCAAATGAAAGTTCTATTGGAAACTCGAAATAACGAGGACGTGTCGGGGAACGGACTTAGGTTCGATCGATTAGCCTAACTGTGAGGTGCCAAAGTGGGGACCCGGCATGTCACAGGCGGAAACGTTCTACGAAGGCCACTCAATCTATGGGGGCCTTACTTGGTCGTCTGTTAGGGAACTCATCGGCCAAGGCCTGAGAGAACGCTACAAAGTTCCCGACGAACTTCCCACCAAATTGCTCGCGCTGATCAGGAAGTTGGAGGCGATTGAAAACAAGTCGCCCCGCACACGCGCGTTAATCGGAACACTGGACGCAGTCGAAGGCTATTATTTGAGGCGCAATGCGCCACCAGTTGAGCCCCGCTGCATAAGCGCAGGCGATGATTGGCCTTTGTGCACTTGAGGCTCTTCTCGGCAGGGAGGTTGCAATGAACACTCCCCTAATAAGCGTCATTATCGTCACTGCGCTCATCGTTGGCAGTACTCTCTCGGTCATGAACAAAGCCTGCAAAAGCGGCCATCACGCTTGGTGCGCCCCAATGTCGACCGTACGGCATCATATTAAAACTCAGCCGCCGGCCTGATTGCGATTGCCGACCAGAGCCACGGCCACCGTGTTGGCCCGCGATACGCCGTGCTTCATCGCGCATAAGCACTTGGCCGCAATGTCCGCTTTACCCCCGAAAGCGGACATCGCCGTAGCGCAAACTAATGTCCGCTTTGTGCCAAAAGCGGACATTCTGCGCCGCGGTAGAAGCGTTGTTATTCGATTATCTCGTCAGCGGTTGCGAGTAGCGTTTGCGGCACAGTTAGCCCGAGCGCTTTCCCGCTCTTGAGATTAATAACGAGGTCGAATTTAGTCGGCTGCTGAACGGGGATGTCTGCTGGCTTGGCTCCACGAAGTATTTTGTCCACGTCGTCCGCCGCACGCTGAAACAGTGCGGGGAAATTTGGCCCATAGGCCATGAGGCCTCCGGAGACCGCGAACTCGCGGTAGTTGGATATGGCTGGCAACCCTGCATCCAGGGCCAATTTGGTGATTAGAACCACATTTGCGATCACTAAAGCTTCGCCAACAACATACAAAACATCTGCACGGCCTTTTGCCCCGTCGAAGGCAGGCGCTATGTCCTCTGCGCGCCGTATTTCCAAAACAGCAGATTCCAACCCTAGTCCGCGCGCCGCTGTTTGAACTTGCGCCAATTCTTCTCTGGCCGCGGGATACCCGACGTTGACAAGTATTGCCAATCGGCGGCGACCTGGGGCGAGCTCGCGCAGGAGTTCGAGGCGCTTAGCGGCCAAATCAGGGCCCTGCGAAGAGAGGCCGGTGACATTGCCGCCTGGTCGCGAAAGGCTATTAACAAACCCGCTGCCAACGGGGTCGACGGCCAAGGCGAAGACGATCGGAATAGTCGATGTCGCCTGCCTTGCAGCAGAGACAGCGTTGCCCCCGGTCACAATGACATCGACGTTGGAATTAACAAACTCTGTCGCAATCTCGGCGAAGCGTTCGGGGCGTCCCTCTGCCCAGCGATAGATTATTTTAATTGTGCGCCCATCGATCCAACCATGTTCGCGCAACCGTTCTTCAAAGGCGGCAACCGGCTTTACCCACAACTCTTGGGCCACAGTTCCAAGAAACCCGATTACCGGCCTTTGTTGCTGCGCCCGAAGTGGGAGCGGCCACACTGTCGCGCCACCGAGAAGCGTTATGAACTCGCGCCGTCTCATTCGATCACCTCGTCGGCGCGGGCGATCAGCGTGGACGGAATTGTTAGGCCCAGAACCTTCGCGGTCGTGAGATTGAGGACAAGATCGAATTTGGTCGGCTGTTCGACCGGGATGTCGCCAGGCTTTGCCCCGCGCAGAATCTTGTCGACGATCTCGGCAGTCCGTCTCCATTGGTCCAGGAAGTTTGGTCCATACGACATTAGCCCGCCCGTCTCGACGTACTCCCGGGAATTATAAATCGTCGGCAGGCGCGCGCCCATGGCTGAGGTTTGGATACGGGCGCGATTGCTTATTACAAGCGGGTCGGTGCAAACATAAAGTGCCTCCGCTTGGCCCTTGAGCGTGTCGAATCCGGGCGCGATGTCTTCTGCTCGCTGGATCTCGATTGTGGTGACCTCGAGGCCGAGCGTACGAGCCGCCGCCTGCGCCTCGCCCATTTCCAACGCGGCTCCGGGGTTACCGATATTAGCCATAATCGCCAAACGGCGGAGACCGGGGACAACCTCGCGCAATAGTCCGAGTCGCTTACCAGCAGCATCGACCTGCTGGACCGACAGACCGGTGACGTTCCCGTCGGGTCGCGCCAGACTGGCGACGAGGCCAGCTCCAACCGGATCGTTCGCCGCCGCGAAGACGATCGGGATGACCGACGTCGCCTGCTTTGCGGCGAGGACTGGCGGGGTACCGTAGGTGACAATGACATCGACTTTCAACTGAACGAACTCGGCCGCGATCTCGGCGGCTCGTGAACTGCGTCCCTCCGCCCAGCGATACTCGATCGTGACGGTGCGACCCTCGATCCAACCGAGGTCGCGCAGCCGCTGCACAAAAGCAGCAACCCATTGGCTCATAGCTAAAGGCGTGCTCGAGCCCAAGAACCCGATGGTCCGCTGTTTCGCCAACTGCTGCGCGCGTGCAGCGAGCGGCCATGCTGCTGCGCCGCCGACAAGTGTGATGAATTCGCGTCGCCTCATAGCCAGCCCCCAAGGCTCAGAGCAAAGCATCGTAGCGGGTCAAACTGGCAGGCTGGAAGTGGACAAAACGGCGCTTGGCGATGTCCGCTTTGGGTCATTAACGGACATTCGGTGATGTCCGAGCGATGTCCGCTTTACTCCCAAAAGCGGACATTGGAACTCAGACCCGCGATGTCCGCTTTGTGCCAAAAGCGGACATCACAGGTGTGCGCGGT
>Ga0318577_10000564_pt1 | contig 11004 bp, 11 predicted proteins | sample GRESIP089b5f25_FD_203484 | JGI IMG/M metagenome (GOLD analysis project Ga0318577, IMG submission 203484) | Tropical soil microbial communities from Luquillo Experimental Forest, Puerto Rico - GRE.SIPMG.089b5f25 | ecosystem: Environmental > Terrestrial > Soil > Tropical forest > Bulk soil... | reverse complement strand
GTTTATCGACCAGCTCTGGCATGCTGCTGAATTTGCACGCGACGACCCGCCTACGACCAAGTTACGAAAGCTAGAGGCCATACTGTTCCGCGCAGCACAACCGGACGAGGATGTGCCACTCCTCGCCGATCTCATGTCATTGCCCGTTTCGGCGCGACACCCGCTGCCGAACCTCAGTCCTCAGCGCAAGAAAGAACGGACACTGGAGGCGCTGCTCCGCCAGCTCGAAGGTCTGGCTCACCAGCAGCCGGTGCTGATGGTCTTCGAGGACGCGCATTGGGTCGATCCGACCTCGCGCGAATTGCTCGATCTCATCGTCGAACGCGTGCGCGACCTGCCGCTGCTGCTGATCGTGACCTTCCGCCCCGAGTTCCAACCGCCCTGGACCGGCCAGCCGCAGGTGTCGATGCTGACCCTCAATCGTCTGGACAGAGACGACCGGACCGCTTTGATAGCCCAGATCGCCGGCGACAGAATGCTGACCGATCAGCTCGCCGAGCAAATCGCCGAGCGCACCGACGGTGTGCCATTATTTGTCGAGGAACTGACCAAGAGCGTATTAGAGAGCGGCGTACCGGCGCTCGGGATCCCGACGAGCCTGCACGCCTCACTGATGGCTCGGCTCGACCGACTGGGGTCGGTCAGGGTGGTGGCCCAGACCGGCGCGGCGATCGGACGCGAGTTTCCCTATGGACTGTTGCGTACCATCTCCGGTCTTACGAGGCTGCGCTGCAGGGCGCTCTCGGCCGGCGCGTCGCCTCCGAACTAGTCTTTCAGCGCGGGACGCCACTAGACTCAGTCTATGCCTTTAAGCACGCGCTGGTGCAGGATGCGGCGCACGACAGTCTGCTGCGCAGTGCGCGACGGCAACTGCATGCGCAGATTGCCGAAGCGCTCGGAACCCATTCCCCCGAGCTGATGGAGAGCCAGCCCGAGCTCTTTGCGCAGCATTACGCGGAGGCCGGGCTGGTTGAAAAATCGGTGGCTTACTGGGGCAAGGCTGGTCGGAGATCTGCCGCCCGCTCGGCGATGGCGGAAGCAGCCGCGCAACTGCAGAAGGGGCTCGACCAGCTGGCGCTGTTGCCGGAAAGCCGCGAACGCCAGCGACAGGAGCTCGAATTTTGGAGTGCCCTGGGCACGGTGTTGAACGCCGTCAAAGGTCAGGGGGCGCCGGAAACCGGTCATGCCTATGCCCGCGCGCGAGACCTGTGGGAGCAGCTGGCTTCTCCCTCGGAGTTCCTTCAGGTTCCCTTTGGCCAGTCCCGTTATCACATGGCCCGCGGGGAGCTCGATTCGGCGCTGCGCTTGGATGCGGATTTGCTGCGCCTGAGCCGTCAGCGGAACGACTCCGCTGGGATCGTTCTGGGTCACCTGTCGTCTGGTCGAAACCTGATGTTTGTCGGCAGGTTTGCGTCGTCCCAGTCGCATCTGGAAGCGGGGCTTGTGCTTTATGATCCGATTTCCTACGGCTCGCTTGTCCATCTGGCCGGATTACACCCCCACGTATTTTTGCAGGCGTCTTTGGGGATCGTCCTTTTCTGTCTTGGCCACTCGGACCAAGCATTGGCACAGAGCAGCGCAGCAATCGCTGAGGCTCGGAGGCTGGCCCATCCGCATTCTTTGGCTCTGAGCTTGGCATTCGGCGCCAGGCTGCTTTCGCTCAACGGAGATAACGCAGTCCTCGGCGAGTGGGTAGATCAGCTGGTTGCGGTGGCGACTGAGCAGGGTTTCCCCTACTGGGGTGCGCTCGGAACGATCTATCGCGGGTGGGTCAAGATCAAGAATGGTGATGTGGCGGAGGGGATATCGCTCCTGCGCAGCGGTTCGAGCGCTTACCGTGCCACCGGAGCCGCGACGTTGGTTCCCTATCATATTGCCCTCCTGGCTGGAGCATGTGAGATCGCGGGGCAAATTGAAGAGGGCTTAACCCTGTTGCACGACGCCTTTCAGATCGAGGAAAGGACAGGGGAGCGTTGGTTCGCAGCGGAGCTGAACCGGCACAAAGGCCAGCTGCTGCTGCGGCAGGGGCATTCCGGGGCCGCCGAGGAAATGTATCGCAAAGCCCTGAGCATCGCCCAGGAGCAGGAGGCGAAGTTCTGGGAATTGCGCGCCGCCGCGAGCCTCGCCCGGCGCCGCCGCGACCAGGGCCGCCACGCTGAAGCCCGCCACCTTCTCGCGCCCGTCTACGGCTGGTTCACCGAAGGCTTCGACACCCCAGATCTCAAAGAGGCCAAAGCGCTGCTCAATGAGCTCGGGAGCGCCTGATGGATATTGCCGCCTGGCTCCGGAGGCTTGGTCTCGAACGATACGTGAGCACTTTCCGTGACAATGAGATCGATTGGGGAGTGCTTCCCAAGCTGACTTCCGACGATTTGAGAGAAATCGGCGTTGTTGCCATCGGCCACCGCCGGCGGTTGCTCGATGCGATCGCGGCACTCGCCAGCGAGCCGCCCCCCGCTCCGGATACGCCGGTGCGAGCCGACGCCGAACGCAGGCAACTGACGGTCATGTTCTGCGATCTGGTCGGCTCGACCGAGCTCTCGGCGCGGCTCGATCCCGAGGATTTGCGCGAGGTCATCTCCGCTTATCATCGCACCGCCGCCGGTGCGGTCAAAAGCTTCGACGGGTTTGTCGCCAAGTATATGGGCGACGGCGTGCTCGTCTATTTCGGCTACCCGCAGGCACATGAGGATGATGCCGAGCGGGCGGTCCGCGCCGCGCTTGGTGTGATCGACGCAGTCGGTCGCCTTGACATCAAGTCCGTCCAGCTCCAGGCCCGTGTCGGGATCGCCACTGGGCTGGTCGTCGTCGGCGATCTGATCGGCGAAGGCTCGGCGCAAGAGCAATCGGTCGTCGGCGAAACACCCAATCTCGCCGCTCGGTTGCAAACGCTAGCCGAGCCAGGCACGGTCGTTATTGCCGCGAGCACGCGCCGGCTGGTCGCCGATCTCTTCGAGTACCGCGACCTCGGCACCGTCGACGTGAAGGGGATCGCTGCGCCGGTGCCGTCCTGGCAGGTGCTGGGCCCGAGCAGCGTGGCGAGCCGCTTCGAGGCGTTGCGCGGAGCGGCCTTGAGCCGGCTGATCGGCCGCGACGAAGAGGTCGATCTGTTATTGCGCCGCTGGGCGCGCGCTAAGGCCGGGGACGGCCAGATCGTTCTGATCTCGGGCGAGCCCGGCATCGGCAAATCGCGCATCACCGCGGAATTGGAGGAGGGCCTTCGCGCGGAGCCACATCTCCATCTGCGCTATTTCTGCTCGCCCTATTGCCGTGACAGCGCGCTCTATCCGTTTATCGACCAGCTCTGGCATGCTGCTGAATTTGCACGCGACGACCCGCCTACGACCAAGTTACGAAAGCTAGAGGCCATACTGTTCCGCGCAGCACAGCCGGACGAGGATGTGCCACTCCTCGCCGATCTCATGTCATTGCCCGTTTCGGCGCGCCACCCGCTGCCCAACCTCAGCCCGCAGCGCAAGAAAGAGCGGACACTGGAGGCGCTGCTCCGCCAGCTCGAAGGTCTGGCTCACCAGCAGCCGGTACTGATGGTCTTCGAGGACGCGCATTGGGTCGATCCGACCTCGCGCGAATTGCTCGATCTCATCGTCGAACACGTGCGTAGCCTGCCAGTGCTGCTGATCGTGACCTTCCGCCCCGAGTTCCAACCGCCCTGGACCGGCCAGCCGCAGGTGACAATGCTGGCCCTCAATCGCCTCGATCGGCGGGACCGAACCGCTTTGGTCGAGCATATCGCTGGCGGCCAAGCATTGCCCGCTGAGCTCGTCGCGCAAATCGCCGATCGCACTGATGGCGTGCCGCTTTTTGTCGAGGAATTAACCAAGAGCGTATTGGAGAGCGGTGTGCCGGCAATGGGCATTCCCACCACCCTGCACGACTCTTTGATGTCCCGTCTCGACCGATTGTCGTCCGTGCGGCGCGTTGCGCAGATCGGCGCCGCGATCGGGCGCGAGTTCCCTTATGCGCTTCTGTGCACCGTCTCCAATATTCCCGAGGACGACCTGCAATCCACACTCGGCCGGCTCGTCGATTCCGAGCTGGTCTTCCAGCGCGGTATTCCACCCGACGCGGTCTACAGTTTTAAGCACGCGCTGGCAGGACGCGGCGCACGACAGCCTGTTGCGCAGCACCCGACAGCAATTGCACGGGCAGATCGCTGCGGCGCTTGAAACCCAATCGCCGGAGCTGATGGACAGCCAGCCCGAGATACTCGCGCAGCATTACGCTGAGGCCGGGCTTGTTGATAAATCCGTCATCTATTGGAGCAAAGCCGGCCATCGGTCCGCCGCGCACTCGGCGATGACGGAAGCGGCAGCGCAATTCCAAAAGGGGCTAGACCAGCTTGTGCTGCTGCCCGACACCACCGATCGCAAGCGACAGGAACTCGAACTTCGCAGTGCCTTGGGGGCGGTGTTGCGCTTCGTCAAAGGCCAGGCAGCGCCGGAAACTGGCCAAGCCTATGCTCGCGCACGAGAGCTATGGGAGCAGCTCGACTTCCCCACCAAGTACCTTCATGTTCCGTACGGGGAGTCGCGCTATCATTCTTACCGTGGCGAGTTGGATCTGGCGAGGCGCCTCGACGGTGATTTGCTGCGCGTAAGCCATCAGCGCAACGACTCTGGCGGGCTCGTTCTAGCTCACCAAGCCTGCGGTTCGGACCAGATGATCGTCGGCAGGTTTGCGCCATCCCGACAGCATTATGAAGCGGCGCTTGCGCTTTACGATCCGGTCTCCCACCACTCGCTCGGCCATCAGACCGGATCGCACCCGCAAGTGGTTGCACGGGCGTATTTGGGCTTCGTCCTGTTGTGTCTCGGTCTTCCGGATCAGGCATCGACACAGACAAACACGGCAATCGCCGAGGCGCGGACGCTGGCTAATCCGCCGTCCCTGGCTTCGAGCTTGATGGTCGGCGCCATGCTGCTCTCGCTCGTCGGCGACAACAGAGCCTTGAATGAGCGGGCAGACGAACTGGTGGCAGTGGCGGTGGAGCAGGGTGTTCCTTGGTGGCACACGGTAGGAACGGTGTATCGCGGGTGGGTTAAGGTCAACCACGGCGATGTGACGGAAGGGATATCTCTCATACACAGCGGTTTGACAGCTTATCGCGATACCGGTGCGGAGATGTGGGTACCCTATCATATCGCCCTCTGCGCCAGCGCATGTGAGATCGCAGGCCAAATCGAGGAGAGCTCAGCTCTGTTGGACGACGCTTTGCGGCTCGCGGAAAGGACAGGGGAGCGCTGGTTCGCCGCGGAGCTTAACCGGCACAAGGGTCAGCTCCTCTTGCGTCAGGGACATACCGAGGGCGCCGAGGACTGTATCGGAGAGCACTCAGCATTGCCCGGGAGCAGGAGGCCAAGATGTGGGAATTGCGCGCCGCCGCGAGCCTGGCCCGGCTTTGCCGCGACCAAGGCCGCTACGCCGAAGCCCGCGACCTGCTTCCGCTGGTCTATGGCTGGTTCACCGAAGGCTTCGACACACCGGACCTCAAGGAGGCCAAAGCGCTGCTCGACGGACTCGGGAGGCAGGCTTGAACTCGTTCGACAGAATGTGACCGGGTCGGAGTCCGGGCTCGGTGCTGCGACGGCGGTTGCGCTCGCCCGCGGCGGCGCGCGAGTCATCGTCAATACCGCGCGATCGGGGGAGGCGGAGGAGACGGCCGATCTTTGTCGCGCGGCGAACGCTGTGGTGAAGGTGGTTCAGGCGGGTGTCGCGATGACGAGGATTGCCGCAGGCTGGGTGAAGGGCACCGGTCAGGAAGGGGCCGATAGGCTGCGCGTGGTCAAGAGTGGTGCCGCTGTACCGAAATTCCCCTCAGGGATTTCAAACCCGCTTTGCGATCCCTGATGGGTCCCTGTTCCGCCCATTTAGCTTCCCTGATCGCCCGTTAAATATCCCTGTTCGCTCAGATAGGGATTTTGCGGTGTAAGTGACTGATCTAAGTACCGAACTCGGCAGCGAGCTCGGCCTTCTTTCCCGCAAGACTCGATTTTCCCTCTAATTCGGGCCGCGCTGGCCGGGTGCCCCGGACGACTGGCCTTTCGCCGGGGCATGCCGTACTCTGCGCCGGTAACCTGCGGCTGAGGAGCGAGGCGCGATGCCAGCGCGGACGGGACGGCAATACCTCAACGGGTTGCGCGAGCAGGCGCGGGAGGTCTGGCTCGCCGGCGAGCGGGTCAGGGACGTGACGAGCCATCCCGGGCTCAAGAACGGTGCGCATGCCATCGCCTCGCTCTATGACATGCAGTGCGATCCCAAACTGCGCGACGAGATGACCTACATTTCGCCGACAACGGGCGACCGGGTCGGGCTCTCCTTCATCATTCCGCGCACCCGCGAGGACCTCGAAAAACGCCGCGTCATGATGCTCCACTGGGCGCGCACGACTTGCGGCATGATGGGCCGCTCGCCCGATTTCATGAACGTCACCTACGCCGCCTGGGCCGGTGCCGCGGATTATTTTATGCAGGGACTGGGGCGGCCCGAATTCGCCGAGAATATGCGGCGCTATCACGAATACATCCGCGAGAACGACCTAACCTTGACCCACTCGCTGATCAATCTGCAGCGCAGCCGCACCGTCTCCGGCGTCTTCAACCTCGAAGAGGGCACCGCACTGCAGGTCATGCGCGAGACCGACGCCGGTATTGTCGTTCGAGGCGCGCGGATCCTCGCCACTCTGGGGCCGCTCGCTGACGAGATCGGGGTCTACTCGCCGCGCATGGCCCGCCATGCCGAGACCCACAGCCCGTTTGCGGTCAGCTTTGCGATCCCGTGCGGCACACCGGGTCTCAGATTTCTGTGCCGCGAGAGCTTCGATCTCGGCCGCTCGCATTTCGACCACCCGCTCGGCTCGCGCTTCGAGGAGATGGATTGCGTCGTCTTCTTCGACGACGTGCTGGTGCCGTGGGAGCGGGTGTTCCTCTTGGGCGACGTCGATCTGCTCAATCGCACCGCCGTCGCGACCCACTCGACCGCGCATTCGGCGCATCAGGGTGCGGTCAAGAACCTCGCCAAGGCCGAGTTCGTGCTCGGTGTGGCATTGCTGATGACCCAGGCGCTCGGCAACGCGCATTTGCCGAATGTCGAGGAGCGCATCGGCGAATTGATGCTGATCACCCAATTGACGCGCGCCTGCATGCGGGCAGCCGAGGCCGACGCCAAGCTCGACGAGTGGGGTGTCATGTGCCCCGAGCCGCTGATGGTCGAGAGCCCGCGCAACCTCTTCATGACGGCCTATCCGCGGATGGTCGAGATCATCCAGCTCCTGGGCTCGAGCAGCTTTATGCTGACCCCGACCGAAGCCGACTTCCGTGGGCCTTTGGCCGACCACATCGAGCAATATCTGGCGACCGACAACATGGAGGCGAAGGACCGCGTCAAGCTCTTCCGCCTGGCCTGGGACATCGCCGGCACCTCTTTCGGCAGCCGCCAGGTACTCTACGAGCGGTTCTTCGCCAGCGACCCGCTGACGCGGGCACGCGCGATCGCATCGATCTATCCGAAGAAAGAGGTGATGGACCGCGTCCTCGAGTTCCTCGAGCGCGACGACGACACGCTGTGACGGCGGAGTGAGATGACGGACCGCGACGATCGCATCGCCCGCTTTTTGTTGAAGCAGGAGATCGAGGATTTCCTTTATCGTGAAGCCGATCTCCTGGACGAGCGGCATTACGACGAATGGCTGGCGTTGCTCGCCGAGGATTTGCGTTACTGGATGCCGATGCGGCGCAACGTCAAGGTCGACGACCGCGAGCGGGAGTTCACCCGCGAAGGCCGCGACATCAGCTGGTTCGACGAAGGCAAGGAGACCTTGACCCGCCGCGTGCGGCAGATCCAGACCGGCATCCATTGGGCCGAGGAGCCGGTCTCGCGCATCTCTCACCTGCTCTCGAATATTCAGCTCGTCGAGGTCAATCCGTCGGTATCGGACCCTGCCGAGGTGTCCGTCAGATGCCGCTTCCTGGTCTACCGCAACCGGGTCGAGACCGAGACTGACATCCTCGTCGGCAAACGCGAGGATCTGTTGCGCCGCGCCGGAGCGGAATGGCGGATCGCCCGCCGCAAGATCCTGCTCGACCAGAATGTCTTGTTGAGCAAGAACCTGACCTTCTTCTTTTAAGCGGGAGAACGCCGATGGCGACCGGACGGATATCGGGATATCAGCCCGGCCTTGTCGACATGGCGAGCGGGCGGATCAGCCGAGAGATCTTTGTCAATGACGGGATCTATCAGGAGGAGTTGGAACGCGTCTTCGCCCGCGCCTGGCTCTTTGTCGGGCACGAGAGCCAGATCCCAAACCCCGGCGATTTCTTCGTTTCGTCGATGGGCGAGGAGTCGGTGATCCTGTGCCGCGACCGCGCCGGCAAGGTCCACGTGTTCCTCAATTCCTGCCGGCATCGCGGCATGAAGGTATGCCGCTACGACGAGGGCAACGCCGCCGTCTTGACCTGCCCCTATCACGGCTGGAGCTACTCGACCGACGGCAAGCTCGTTGGTGTCCCCTACTTCCGAGAGGCCTATCACGGCACCCTCGACCGGTCGGCCTGGGGTCTCGTCGAGGTCGCGCAATCGTCCCTCTACAAAGGCACGATATGGGCCACCTGGGACCCTAAGGCGCCGCCCTTCCTCGAATATCTCGGCGAATTCCTGCCCTATATCGACCTGACCCTCGATTCCTGGGACGGCAGCGACGGCGGCACCGAGATCCTGTGCGGCATCCAGAAATGGCGCGTGCCGTGCAACTGGAAATTCCCGGCGGAGAATTTTTCGGGCGACAGCTACCACAACATCAGCCACCGCTCGGTCGATCTGGTCGGTATCGGGCCCTCCGGCAGCGGCCGGCGTGACATGTCCGAGCTGAATATTGCACGCAAGCTCCACATCGCCTTCCCCGAGCGCGGCCATCAGACCACCAGCTACCTGCTGCCCAAGGAAGCCGACCCGCCGCCCGCTTACCAGCACTCTTCGGCTGTCTCCGACTATTTCCGTGAATGCGAGGAGGCGCGGCGCAAGAAGCGCGGTGATTGGGGCCGCATGATCGCCTTGGTCGGCGAGGTGTTCCCGAACACCGCGTTTCTCGCCCGCCAGCCCCGCACATTAGCCGCCTGGCATCCGCGCGGTGCGCACGAGACCGAGGTGTGGCGCTGGTTTCTGGTCGACAAGAATGCGCCGGCCGAGGTCAAGGATTTCCTGCGCGACTACTACATCCGCTATTCCGGCCCCGGCGGCATGACCGAGCAGGACGACATGGAGAACTGGAACTACGCGCATGCGGCAAGCCGCGGCACGATCGCCCGCCGCTACCCCTACTGCTACGAGCAAGGGATGGGGGCCGAGGTCGAGAATTACGAATGGGAGGGGTTCCGGGTTCCCGGCACCGTATGCGACCTCACGCAAGCGAAGTCGAGCGAGCACAATCTCAGGAACCTCTACCGGCGTTGGGCCGAGTTCATGGCGGCCGAGAGCTGGGACGAGCTGATGACCTGGCGCCGGCCGGCGCGTGCCGAGGCGGCCGAATGAGCGAGCCCGTCAACATCCGGCAGATCGCACCCGGCACCAAGATCGCGCTGGTCGACGGGGCCCTTGCCGAAATCGTCTCCAACCCGGCCGACGGTGTGTGGGTGTTCGCGCGCTACCTCTCTTCGCCTGATGATCCGGCCCGGATCGGCAGCGAGGACATGATCTTCGCCCAGGACATCGTCGAGATCCGCGAATAACTCGGGAGGAAGCCATGGCGGCGGCAGGCGCATCGGGTTACCGGCCGGGTCTGGTGGACCTGAAGGTGGGGCAGATCAGCCGCGAGATCTTTGTCAACGAGGAGATTTATCAGCAAGAACTGGAACGACTCTTCACCCGAGCGTGGCTGTTTGTCGGGCATGAGAGCCAGATCCCAAGCCCGGGCGATTTCTTCGTCTCAGGCATGGGCGAAGAGTCGGTGATCCTGTGCCGCGACCGGGCGGGTAAGGTTCATGTGTTTCTGAACTCCTGCCGGCACCGCGGCATGAAGGTGTGCCGCTACGACGAGGGCAACACCCCGGTCTTCACTTGCCCCTATCATGGCTGGAGTTATGGCACCGACGGCAAGCTCGTCGGCGTGTCGTATTTCCGCGAAGCCTATCACGAGAGGCTCGACAAATCGCAGTGGGGGTTGGTCGAAGTCGCGCAATTGTGCTGTCACAAGGGCACCGTGACAGCTACCACAATATCAGCCACCGCTCGGTCGATCTCGTCGGCATTGGCCCCTCCGGCAGCGGCCGCCGCGACATGCAGGAGCGGCTGATGGCGCGCCGTCTGCAGGTTTCTTTTTATGAGCGTGGCCACCAGAGCGGCGTCTATCTTTTTCCTAAGGATCGGCCCCAGCCGCCTTCGTATGAGCACTCCCCAATAGTCGCCGAGTATTTTGCGCATTGCGAAGAGGAGCGGCGCGGCAAACGAGGCGAGTGGGCGAGGCTCATCGGCAGCCCCGGAGAAATTTTTCCCAATACGGCGCTGCATCCGCGCCAGCCGCGCACGATTGCCGTCTGGCATCCCCGCGGGACGCACCAGACCGAGGTGTGGCGCTGGTACCTGGTCGACAAGGCGGCACCCTCAGAGGTCAAGGATTTCCTGCGCGATTATTACATCCGCTATTCGGGCCCCGGCGGGATGACCGAGCAGGACGACATGGAAAATTGGAACTACGCGCATGCCGCGAGCCGAGGCACGATCGCGCGGCGCTACCCGTACAGCTACGAGCAGGGGTTGGGCTTCGAGGTAGACGATTACGAGTCAGAGGGATTGCGTATCCCGGGCACAGTGCTCGACATCACCGAGGCGAAGTCCAGCGAGCATAATCTGCGCAACTTCTACCGGCGCTGGGCCGAGTTCATGGAAGCCGAGAGCTGGGACGAGTTGGCGAGCTGGCGCCGGAATGGCGCGACGATGACCGCCCGTGCCGCGGAACAACCATAGGCCCGCCATCCGGCCACGGCCGGATGGCGG
>Ga0318577_10000563_pt1 | contig 11007 bp, 8 predicted proteins | sample GRESIP089b5f25_FD_203484 | JGI IMG/M metagenome (GOLD analysis project Ga0318577, IMG submission 203484) | Tropical soil microbial communities from Luquillo Experimental Forest, Puerto Rico - GRE.SIPMG.089b5f25 | ecosystem: Environmental > Terrestrial > Soil > Tropical forest > Bulk soil... | reverse complement strand
GATCACATGGACACGGCAGGGGAAGGCCTGGGGTTTTGACAGCGACAAGGCCATCGAGCTCTTTGCTGCGAGGGTGCGCGATCCGAATGCGCAGGCCACCGACTGGAGCAAGGTCGGCGAGCTGCGCGGTGAGATGCCGAAGGTCGCCTCGTTCATGGAGGCCGAGTACCGATGCGACTATGCCTATCACGCGCAGATGGAGCCGCTCAATGCGACTGCGGCGGTCTCGCCTGCCGCCGACGCGGCGGAGATCTGGTGCGGCACGCAGAGCCAGACCATGGCGGTCGAGGCGGTCGCCAAGGCGCTCGGCATCCCGCGCGACAAGGTCAAGCTCCATGACACGCTGCTGGGCGGCGGCTTCGGCCGGCGCGGTCACCGTGACGAGGAGTTCATCGTCGACGCGGTGCTGATGTCGAAGGCGGCGGGGCGTCCGGTGAAGGTGATGTGGACGCGCGAGGATGACGTGCACAACGGTCGCCAGCGCCCGATCTCGGCGCATTACATCAAAGCGGGGTTCGACGCATCGGGCAGGCTGGTTGCATGGCATCATCGCGTGGCGGGGGATCGGGTGACCCCGTACATGGATCCCGTCCGCTATGAGAAGGGCGGCCGCAAGGACTTCATCCTGATGCTCGGCACCGACCTCAAGGGATACGCGGTGCCGCATCAGCTCATCGAGCAGCTTTACGAGGACAGCGGCGTACGCTCCTCGCCGTTGCGCGGCATCGGGTTTACCGCCAACAAGTTTGCGACCGAGACCTTCATGGACGAGATCGCGCGCAAGCGCGGCGTCGACCCCGTGCAATTCCGTCTCGATCTGATGAAAGGCTCGCCGCGCGCCGCCAGGGTGGTCGAGCGGGTGGCGCAGATGGCGGACTGGGGAAGGAAGCGTGAAGGCCGGGCGCTGGGATTTGCCTATATCGACTATTCGGGGTCGCAGGTGGCGGGGATCGCCGAAGTGTCGCTCGATCGCCGCAGCGGGCAGATCAGGGTGCACGACTTCTGGTGCGCCATCGATTGCGGCATTGCGGTGCAGCCGGACAATGTCGCAGCGCAGACCGAGAGCAGCATCGTCTACGGTCTCGGGATGGCACTGACCGAGCGCATCACCATCCGGGACGGAGCGGTCGAGCAGTCCAACTTCTATGACTACCGTGTGCCGCGCATGGACGAGGTGCCGCTGATGCACGTTGAGGTGATTGCGACCGACAACCACCCCACCGGGGCTGGGCAGATGGCGACCCCGCTGGTTGCGCCCGCGATCTCGAGTGCCGTTGCGGCGCTCACCGGGGCGCGGCTGCGCCATACCCCATTCACCCCGGAGCGTGTGCTCAAGGCGCTGGGATAGCAAGGAAGAGAAAACGCAATGGGAGGCGAGATGAAGGCGCGCGATCTTCGGGTGAGATTGTTGAAGCCGGCGGCCATGCTGTGGCCTTTGCTGCTGGTGCCGCCGGCGCCCGCCTGCGCGCAGCCCGGTGGGATCGGCGCCGCTCCCGAAGCGAGAAACATGCGGCTCGTCGGCTTCAACGATCTGCAGGCGCGCAGCGCCTACCAGCCGATCATTCACCGACAGGGTGATCGGTACATTGCCTATATCGGCCACCACGGCGGATCCGAAACGGCGCCCAAGCCGTTCAATCCCCTGACCGGGCAGGCCGAGTTCAACGGCACCTCGATCGTCGACGTGACCGATCCGAAGCAGCCCAAAAATCTCGCGCATATTCCCGGACAGGAAGGGCTTGCCAAGCAGGGCGGTGCGCAGATGGTGCGCGCCTGCGACGGCAAGGATCTGCCCAAGGGCGAGCCCGGCAAGACCTACCTCCTGCGCCCCTTCGGCGGGCAGGGCCATCAGGTCTGGGACGTGACCAGGCCGGAAAATCCGAGCCTGATCACCCGGGTGAGCTGGAATCTGAAGGACACGCACAAGAGCTGGTGGGAATGCGATACCGGCATTGCCTATCTCGTTTCCGGCGTGTCCGACTGGCGGACCCGCCGCATGACCGAGGTCTACGATCTCAGCGACCCCGCCAGGCCGGTGAAGATTCGCGACTACGGGCTTACCGGCCAGCAGCCGGGTGCGACCGGTGCGGTGCCGACCGATCTGCACGGCATGATCTCGACCGGACCGCGCGGCAACCGCGTCTATTTCGGCTACGGCACCAACAAGGGGGGCGTGCTGCAGATCGTCGATCGCGAAAAGCTGCTGACCGGCCCGCCGGCCCCCACGCCCGACAACCTGCGCTATCCGGTGATCGGGGAGCTCCATATGTCGCCGCAGCAGGGCGCGCACTCGACCATTCCGCTGGGCAAGATGAAGATACCGGAATTCGCCGCCGACAAGGCCGGCGCCGAGCGCGACATGGTGATGATCGTGGACGAGTCGGTGGTCAACGAGTGCCAGGCCCGCGAGACCCGACAGATTGTGTGGTTCGTCGACGCGACAATTGAATCGCGGCCTATGGTGGTCTCCAACTTCAACGTGCGCGACGCGCAGGATTTCTGCGCGCGCGGCGGCCGCTTCGGCTCGCATTCGGCGAACGAGAGCATGGCGCCGGTGTTCTATCAGAAGCTTGCATTTGCGACCTGGTTCAACGCCGGGGTGCGCGCCATCGACATCCGGGATCCCTTCAGCCCGCAGGAGATCGGCTACTTCATTCCGGCGATCACCGAGGCAACCGACAAGCGCTGCATCAAGGTCGACGGACAGGAGCGCTGCAAGACCGCGATCCAGAGCAACAATGTCGAGACCGACGACCGCGGCTACATCTACGTGGTGGACCGGGCCAATACCGGCATGCACATTCTGGAGCTGACCGGCGAGGCGCGCGCGATCGCAGGATTGCGGTAGATTCACATCCCGCCGTAGAGCCAGTCGACGCCCTCGTAGGACTGCTCCGGCGTGTGCGGGCCCAGTACCTGATTGCGCAGCTCGGCTGCCGGCCCGCGCGCATGGTAGAAGTCGCCGTAGACACGAGCCATGATCTGCACCCGCGCGGTGCGCAGATAGCGCTGCTGCGCATAGGCACGGAACGCGGCCGGCAGGTCGGTGGGATTCTCGGCCACCTTCTCGGCAAGCCACACCGCGTCCTCGGTGGCCATGCCAGCGCCTTGCGCCAGATACTGCAGCATCGGGTGGGCGGCGTCGCCTAAGAGCGTAACGCGTCCCTTCGACCACTCCTTTATGGGCTCGCGATCGCACAGCACCCACATGCGCCAGGTCTCGATGCGCTCCAGCATGCGTGTCACTTCCGGGCGCTGGCCCTTGAAATGCGCCCACAGCTCGCCCGCATCCGCGTGCTCGTTCCAGCCCTCCACGTAACGCTTGGAATGGAACACGGCGACCAGATTGTAGAGCTCGCCGCGGCGAAGCGGGTAATGAACCAGATGGGTGCGGGGTCCCGCCCACAGGATCACGTCGGGCTTCCACAGGTCTTGCGGCACCTCCTCGCGCTGCAGCACGGCACGATAGGCGATGTGGCCGGAGACCAGCGGCTTGCCATCGCCCACCACGTTGTCGCGCACCTTCGACCACATCCCGTCACAGCCGACGAGCGCGCGCCCCCGGACTCGCTCGCCGCCTGCGAGCATCGCGGTGACGCCGTCGTCATCCTGCTCGAAGTCCTCAACCGTGCGGCTCGTCTCCAGCGTGATCAGATTGTTGCTCTGACAGGCGCGCAGCAAAACCCCGTGAATGTCGTGGCGATGGGTGACCGCATAGGGCTGCTTGAATCTTTCCAGGAAGCGGGGGTCGGCAAGCGGGATGCGGGTGACCCGCTCGCCCGAGAGCGCGCAACGCATTTCCATCGCGGGCGGAACATGCGCATCCGCCAGCACGGCCTCTTTGAGGCCGAGTTTTTCAAGCGCGCGGAAGATATTGGGCCCGAGCTGGATGCCGGCGCCGATCTCGCGGAATTCGGGCGCCTGCTCGATCAGGCGCACCGGGAATCCCTTGAGCGCGAGGGCATGCGCGGCCGCAAGCCCGCCAATGCCGCCGCCGGCAATCAGGATCGGCAGTCCCTGGCCATTTCCGTTCGTCATCCGCGCTCCGGATCTCGGTCAAATCTACCAGCCCTCGCATGCCAAGATAGCAGTTGCATGGCGCCGGGAAACACCCTTCTATGCGGTCTCGCCCCGCCAGGAGGTCGCCTCATGATCGCACGCCGCAGCTTGCTTGCGGGCATTGTCCCTGCATTGGCGCTGGCGGGGCGCGCCGCCGTCACCGCAGCACAGGAGCCAATCCCGATCCGCTTCGTGCTCGACTGGAAATACGAAGGCGAGCATGCGCAATTCACCGTTCCCGTGACCGACGGCACCTTCCGCCGGCTCGGCCTCAACGTGACGCTCGACCGCGGCAACGGATCAGGTGACACGGTCGCAAAAGTGGCGGCCGGCGCCTACGACATGGGACTCGCCGACACCTATACGATGGTCCGCTTCAACGCCAACAATCCCGGCAACCGGCTGATCTCGGTTGCCATGGTGCAGGACGCATCGGCGGCGGATGCCGGCCGCATCCTGTTTCCGATCTTCGCGGCGCAGAACAATATCGATCTCAATTCGATCCAGTGGAACACGGTCACCAGCGAGCTGCGCGACAGCATGCTGGCACGGCGCGACGCCGATGCAGTGACCGCCAATACCGTCACCACCGTGATGAACGTGCGTGCGGTCGGCGTTCCGGAATCGGAGCTCGCGGTGTTTTTCTATGCGAGATACGGTGTCGATCTCTATGGAAGCTCGATCGTGGCGACGCCGGCCTTTGCCGAGAAGAATCCCGAGACGGTGCGGAAATTCGTATCGGGCCTCGTGCATGGCCTCAACGCCATGATCGGCGATCTCGATGCCGCCATGGCCTCGCTCAAGACCTATGACCGGCTGCTCGAAGACGAGATCGAGAAGGAGCGCATGAGAATCTCGATGCGCGACATGCTGATCACTCCCAATGTCCGCAAGAACGGGCTGAGCTCCGTCGACATGGCGCGCCTCGATCGCACGCTCAAGCAGGTCTCCCCGGTATTCGGCATAGCGCCGCCCACGGCCGCCGACGTCTATACCGACCGCTATCTGCCGCCGGCGAGCGAGCGGGTGATCCTTCCATGGACTGCGCCTGCGAACTGACGGCCCTTTGCTAGGGCGAATTCCGCCCGGCAATACCCCGCTTCAGGCAAGGAGCTTGTGGAATGACGGATCTCGATGCGCTGGCGCGCGAGCTTGTCACGGCAAATCACATCCTCGCGCGCGAGGGTGTCACCGATGCGCTCGGCCACATCAGCGTGCGTCATCCCGATCGGCCGGACCGCTTCTTCCTGTCGTGCTCGCGCAGCCCGGAACTCGTCAAGCTCGACGACATCATGGAATACGACCTCGACTGCAACCCGATCGACCAGCGCGGGCGCACGATGTATTTCGAGCGGCCGATCCATGGCGCGATCTACCAGGCGCGTCCCGATGTTGTCTCCGTCGTTCACAATCACGCCTACGAAGTGATCCCGTTCGGGTTGACCAGGCGGCCGCTGCGGCCCTGCGTGCATCCGGCCGCCGGCATTGGCGCGCACGTGCCGGTCTGGGACAGCCGCACCTCCTTCGGCGATACCAATCTGCTGATCACCGACATGGAAAAAGGCAAGGATCTCGCCCGCGGCATGGGCGAGAGCAATTCCGTCCTCATGCGCGGTCACGGCTGCGTCGTGGTCGGGGGCGGCATCAAGCAGGCCGTGCTCAACGCGGTATACTTCAAGATCAATGCCAGCCTGGTGCTGCAGTGCCTGCAGATCGGCGACGACATCACCTATCTCAGCGACGGCGAGATCGAGCTGACCAGGAAGATCGTCTACGCCGACAACTCGGTGACACGCATGTGGGACTACTGGTCGCGGCGATGCGGAGACAAGCCCTGATCGCAGTGCTGATCGCGATGCCCGTCCGGCTGCCGTGGCGAAGGCATATCGCGGTGGGCCTGCTCGCGCTCCTCTCTGCTGCCCATGGCATGCGGGTCGATCACGCCGCGGCGCAGGACTGGCCGGTGCGTCCCGTGCGCATCACTGTGCCGTACGGGCCGGGCGGCATCAGCGACGTGCTCGCCCGCCTGACCGCCGACCGGATGACCAGAATGTTCGGCCAGCCCTTCGTGATCGAAAATCGCGGCGGGGCAGGGGGCATCATCGGCACCGAATTTGCCGCGCATTTGCCCAATGACGGCTACAACCTTTATCTCGCCGGCGGCGCGCAGCTCACTGTCAATCCGCTGGTCAAGAAGCTGAGCTACGATCCGCTGAAGGATTTTACGCCGGTGAGCATGGTGAGCATCAACGGCATGGCGCTCACGGTGCATCCCGATCTGCCGGCGCGATCGGTTCGCGAGCTTATCGCCTACGTGAAAGCCAATCCCGGCAGGGTCAACTACGCTTCCGCCGGTCTCGGGCAGAGCAGCCATCTCACGCCGGCTGCGTTCGCAGCGCGTGAGGGTCTCGACATGGTGGTTGTGCCCTACCAAAGCACGCCCGCGGCGCTGGTCGGACTGCTGTCGGGAGAGGTGCAGCTGTTCTTCGGCAACGTCTCCGATGTCCTCGAGCTGGTGCGAAGCGGCAAGGCACGCATGCTTGCAATCTCGACCGGCAAGCGCGTTGCGCAATTTCCGGATGTCCCCACGGTCAGTGAAACCGTGCCGGGCTTCGTGATGACAGGCTGGATCGGTTACTTTGCGCCTGCCGGCACGCCGCGGCCAATCATCGATCGCGTGGCAAAGGCCGTCATCGCCATCTGCCGCGAGCCCGAGGTGATGAGGACAATGACCAGTGCGGGGATTGAACCGGTCGGCGACACCCCCGAGGAGTTTGCCGCCGCAATCGATGCCGATCTGCCCATTGTGCGTTCGGCGGTCGAGGCTGCGGGACTGATGCGCAGGTGAAATGATCGGGCCGCGATTGGTTGCGCGGGAAGCTGCGGATTTGTAGGGTTCCCGCACTCGGATTCCCGTCCCATCAGCGGCTGGGTCCGCCGGTTACCGGAGCCTTTGCATGCGAAAGCTGATCCTGGAGACGACCGCTCCCTTCCAGGGGCTGCCCGAGCTCGTTGCCTGTGACGAGGGCCTTTTTGCAAAGGAGGGCCTCGAGATCGACTGGGCCGATGTCGATGAAGGAGTGTCGCGTGAGGCGCGCACCGATATCGCAAGCCCCGGCTCGCTCGATCCTTTCCACAGCCACGGGCGCATGTTCGAGCAGGGCAAGGCGGACATGTACAATGCGTGCGAATGGGGGAACTACTGCCGGGTGCAGGACAGCAGGGTCGGCAGCCGCCAGGTCGGCCGGCGCGGCATCGTCACCTTCGCAGCCATCGCGGTCGCTCCCAATTCAAGCATCTACACGCCGCAGCAGCTGGCTTATCGCAAGGTCGGCGTTCCGTTCTATTTCGGAACGCATTATCTGGCGCTGCACATGCTCGAGGGCTTCCTTGCCCGCGACGAGATCAATGTCTGCAGCCTGCCGCATGGCTCGCGCTACCGGCTCGATCTCCTGCTGCGCGGCGAGGTCGACGCCACCACTCTCACCGAGCCCTATGTCAGCCTCGCCGAGAAGATTGGCTGCCGCATGGTCTGCTCGGCGTTCTATCACGGGACCGAGGTTGCCGCCGATCGCGTCGATGCCGACACCTATGCCGCCTTCAACCGCGCCGTGCGCGCGGCGGTCCGGCGCATCAATGCCGACAAGCGGGCCTACCTTCACTATTTCATCGACTATCACCAGCGAAAGGATCCGGAGATCGGCAAGCTGACCATCGACGACCTGCGCGAGAGCCGCATTGTCGTGGTCGACCCGGCGCCCATTCCGGCGGAAGAGCTGCAACGCACCTACGAGTGGGTAAGAAGCTGGGGCATGCTGGAGAGCACCGATTCCCCGCTCGCGCTGGTCAACCTGGACCTCCAGAGACGCGCGCACCAGGCGGCGTGAGCTTTAACCGGCGAACCATCTTGAGACGCTGTAGATCAGCAGCCCGACCAGGCCGCCGACCAGCGTCCCGTTGATGCGGATGTATTGCAGGTCGCCGCCGACCTGCAGCTCGAGGCGCTCGACCAGGGTGGCGCTGTCCCAGTTCTGCACCACCTGCGTCACATAGGCGCCGATTTCCGCGCGCCGCGGCAGCACGGCGCGCAGCGCAAGCAGGCGGATGGTGCGGTTGATCCGCCGCCGGCGTTCGGGCGTCTCCTCGAGCCAGCGCGCGAGTCCGCGCAGGCCGGCGGCGATGGCAGCGGCAACCGTCTCGTTGCGCTCGCGCAGGCCGGATTGGACGCCGTGCTCGAGCTCGGTCCACAGCGCTCGCGCCTGCTCGGCGATCAGCGGGTTCGCCAGCAGATCGGACTTGATGCGCTCGCCCATGGCATACATTTGGGGATCGGTTGCAAGCTCGGCGATGAACTTCGCGACCGCCTGCGCGAGCTCGAGGCGCCAGGGATGATCCGGATCGCGCAGCTCCTGCAGGGTCTCGAGCAGCCCGGCGGTCACCTTCTCGGCGATCATCCGATCGATCCAGCGCGGCACCCAGCGCCCGGAATGCTCAGACACCATCTCCATGATTTTCGGCTTGTTGAGCGCGAGCGCGTTTTCGCCAAGGACGATGCCGCGCTCGATCGCGGCCTGCGCCGCGCCGCCCGCCCACAGCACGGAGAGCGCCTTGGCGGCGAGCGGCGCGGCCGGGATCGACTCGATGCTGCGGCGTGCAATATGGCCGAAGACGTCGCCCAGATCGGCCGCCGGCACGGCCCGCACGATCTGCGCCAGCTGCCCGGCGACCTGCCATGCCAGCCGGTCGACGTTGCCCGGCTTGTTGAGCCAGCGCGTCAATGCCCCGACCACGTCGATGCGAAGGATATGGTGGTGCGCCTCTCTCGGATTGAGGAAGTTCTCAGTAATGAAGCGGCCGAGCGCGACGCCGATACGATCCTTGTTGTTCGGCACGATGGCGGTATGCGGGATCGGCAGCCCGAGCGGATGCCGGAACAGCGCCACCACCGCAAACCAATCCGCGCAGGCGCCGACCATGGCCGCCTCGGCGAACGCGCGCACGTAGGGGAGCCAGGGCCAGTCCGCGCTGGTGATGGAGGTCGCGACGAAGATTGCGGTCATCAGGGCGAGCAGCGAGAGCGCAATCGCGCGCATGCGCCGCAGCCCCGCGCGCTTGAATTCCGCCCGCGAGACTTCGGGCACCAGGCTGCGATAAGCCTTCTGCACCTCTGATCTCTCCTGCACGCGGGCTCGCGCCTGCGATCAGCGCAACGACAATTGCTCGTAGTGGCGCTGGACCACCGGGCGCCCATAGATGCGCTCGAGCCGCCGGACAATGAAATGACCTTGAGCCACGCGCTGGAAATGGTTCATGAAAATCAGATTGATGGTGGCGCCTCCAAGCGCGCCCACGACCGGCAGCGCGCCGGCGGCAAATCGCTCGGACACGACCAGGCCGAAACGCGAGGCGATCTCGCTCACCAGGTTGTTGACGACCGGGGCGGACGCGCCGGGAACGCTGCGTTCGGCCAGATAGAGCGAGGCATTGCTGGCGAGCTTGCTCAGCATCATGCGGGAAGCATAGTAGCCCACGTCCATGCGCCGCTGCGGTCCCCGCGCGCCGAGCGCGAACACCTCAAGGCAGGCAAGGCGCGCTTCCAGCTGCGACAGATCCTCGCCCTGATGGCGCGCCGTGTCGGCGATGGCGCGCAGCATGAGCGTGGTGGTCACCGGCAGCTCGATCGGCAGCGCCGCCAGCCCGAAGAATCCGCTCAGCCCGCCGTTGATGCCGGCAAGCAGCGACGCCGTGCGCGTCGCCGGCGCGTGCCTCGACGAGGTCTCGATCGAGTTGATGGCAAGATGCAGGCAGCGCCGGATCGCCGCCTCGATCGCACGGTTGAGGCCGGAATGCGCCGCCGTCGGCATCATGCGCAGCATGCGATCGAGCGGCTTGCCGGCGAGGTCGGCAAGGCGTGCGGCGAAGTGCTGCTGCTCGAGCAGCGCGAAGGCGCGTTGCAGCGCCTGCTGGTGTCGGGGCGAGAGCGGGCTCTCCGCCAATGCCGGCGTCAGCGCTAGCGAAGGATCGGCCGCAGCCCGTTGAGCGTCGCCAGGATCGCCGAGCCGTTGCTGATCAGTGCCGTCATGGTCGGGCTGATCAGGCCGCCCGGCAGCGCCAGCGCCAGTGCCAGCGTGTTCATGCCTGCCACGATGGCGTAGTTCTGCTTGATCAGCTGCACCGCGCCGCGGGAGACCTCGACCGCTTTCACCAGCTTCCACAGCGAGTCCTCCATCAGCACGACGTGGGCGGATTCATGGGCGACCTCGGCCCCGTGCTTCATTGCGATGCCGACGTCGGCATAGCTCAGTGCCGGGGAGTCGTTGATGCCGTCGCCGACCATGGCGACCACATTGCCCTCGCGCTGGAGCTCCTGGATGGCTACCGCCTTGTCCGCCGGCAGCATGTCCGCGAAACAGCGGGTGAGCCCGAGCCGGCGGCCGACCGCGCGCGCGACCACCTGATTGTCGCCGGTCAGCATGACGCTGTTCCTCACTCCCATGGCGCGCAGGCGCTCGAGCACAGAGCGGCTCTCGGGGCGGATCTCGTCGGAATACGGCACCAATCCCGCCATGGCGCCGTCGATAGCGATGAACAGACACGAATAGCCTTGCTCGTCGAGTGCGGCGCGATCCGCCGCGGCCTTGCTCACGGCGATCTCGCTCTGCCGCATGAACCGCTCGTTGCCGACGTGCAGATAATAGCCGTTGACCTGCCCTTCCACCCCCAACCCGAGCCGATATTGCGTCTCGTCGCACTCCGGAATGTTGGCGGCAAGCTCCTTCGCCTTGCTGCGCAGGGCTTGCGCCACGGGATGGCGCAGCCTGGTTTCCGCCGCGGCGGCAAGGCCAAGCATGTGCCGCGGCGTGATGTGGTCCTGGTAGGTCAGCACGTCGAGCACGGCGGGCGTGCCGTAGGTCAGGGTTCCGGTCTTGTCGAATACCACGGTGTCGA
>Ga0318577_10000562_pt1 | contig 11011 bp, 8 predicted proteins | sample GRESIP089b5f25_FD_203484 | JGI IMG/M metagenome (GOLD analysis project Ga0318577, IMG submission 203484) | Tropical soil microbial communities from Luquillo Experimental Forest, Puerto Rico - GRE.SIPMG.089b5f25 | ecosystem: Environmental > Terrestrial > Soil > Tropical forest > Bulk soil... | reverse complement strand
GATCGACTATTTCCCGAGCCCGCAGACGCTCGTCGGCGCCGGATTCGCGTCGTGGCGGGTGACGGGGAGCGCGTAGCCCGCTCGCAGGCGCTCTCGCTTTTATTGCGACGCTCGCACGAAAGTGTGCCGCAAGGGCTTGCGAAGGCCGCAATCGGGACACTACCTGCCGTCCCATGGCATAGCGCCGAAGCACTCGAAAGCGAGGCCGAGATGGTCGCAACCGCGCCATATCCAGCAGAGCCGCCCCACGATGCTCCGACGGCCCCCGGCCGCGCGGCCGCGTTGAGCGAGCGAATCAGCGGCTTCTTCGCGCGCAGGCTTTCCATCACCATCATGCTCGTGCTGCTCGTCCTGGCCGGACTGCCGGTCGCGGTCTGGCTCGACCTGCGCAACATGTCGGAGCGCGCGCTGACCGAGCAGGCCAACGAGCTATCGTCGACGATCGACAGCATCCGAAACTATTACGCGAGCAGGGTGGTCGGTCGCGTGCTCGCCAACGGCGAAAAGACGCACGTCCTCCCCAACTATGCGGACGTCCCCGGCGCCATTCCGATCCCGGCCACGCTCTCGCTCGAGCTCGGCGACCTGATCAACCGCAACAACGGCAACACGCAATTCCGCTTTTTCTCGGACTATCCTTTCAAGAATCGTCCGCCGCATGCCTTCGACGACTTCGAGCGAAGGGCGCTCGAGAGCCTGCGGCAAAATCCGCATGCGCGCGTGTCCGAGGTTTCGGGCTCGATTTTCGACCGCCGCGTCCGGCTGGCCACCCCGATCATCATGGCGGCCGCCTGCGTGAGTTGCCATAACTCGCACCCCGATAGCCCCAAACACGACTGGCAAGTCGGCGACGTGCGCGGCATCGAGGAGTTCATCATCAGCCAGCCGATCGGGGCCCACATCTTCGCGTTCAAGTATCTGCTCCTTTATTTCGCCTTCGTCGCCGTCAGCGGTCTCGCCTTCATCGGGCTGCAACGTTACCAATCCAGCGTGATCGCACGCTTCAACAGGGAGTTGGCGCGAAGCAACGAGTTCCTCTCGAGCTTGGCAAGAAAGATTGCAAAATATCTCCCGCCGCAACTCTACCGCGGCATTTTCGCCGGTAAGGACGTGGAGATCGCCACCGAGCGCAAGAAGCTGACGGTCTTCTTCTCGGACATCGTCGACTTCACGGCGACCGCCGAGCGTATGCAGCCGGAAGAACTCACGGCGCTGCTCAACGAATATCTGACCGAAATGTCGTCGATCGCGGCGGCGCACGGCGGCACGGTCAACAAATTCATCGGCGACGCGATCCTCGTGTTCTTCGGCGATCCCGAATCGCGCGGGGCGGTCAAGGACGCAAAGGCCTGCCTGGCGATGGCGTTGGATATGCAGCGCCGCCTCGCCGAGCTCAACGTGCGATGGCGAAAGCGCGGCATCGAGGAGCCCTTCCGCGTGCGGATGGGCATCAACACCGGCTTCTGCAACGTCGGCAATTTCGGCAGCGACGACCGAATGGATTACACGATCATCGGGGCCGAGGCCAATCTCGCGGCGCGTCTACAGTCGATTGCGGAGCCCGGCGGGATCGTGCTGAGCTACGAGACCTTCATGCTCGTGCGCGACATGGTGCGCGCGCGCCCGCTGGAGCCGATCACGCTAAAGGGCATCGCGCATCCGGTCGTGCCCTACGCAGTGGAAGGCAGCACCGCCGCGGCGCGCAAAGCTGCGCCAGTCATCAGCGAGCATGATACCGGGCTCGACCTCTTCATCGATACCGGCGCAATCGACGCCTCGGCGGCGGAGCGCGTGCGGCGGACGCTCGAAAACGTCGCCGCCGAGTTGAAGCTGCGCAGCCGCACGGCCGAACAAAATTGAACGATCGCTCACGCCGCTGATGCAGCCACGCCTTCCTTTCCCGCCGTGCTCGGCGCCACCGCCTCAGCATTTCGGGCACAAACAGTATTTCGTGAAACTATGCCGAGACTATCAGCGACTGCATGGGCATCATCGTGGTCGTGCCCCCTCGTCGTGGCAATGTACTTGCAATCGAGTACTCTGCGAGAAAGATATATGACCTGCCGACTTCGCGAAAATCTCCGCGGCCGCGTACGGCCGGAATGACACGCAAGCGTCAACAGCCAATACAGAATATTCTGGCCGAACCGATGCGCGTGTTCCCAAGGTGAAAGCCTAACCGGGTCGCGAACGGTCTCGAATCCATGTCGCGCGGCGATACGATGAAGCAGGTCGAGATTTGTAACTGCGCGGATGATGTTTATGTCCGAGAGTTGCGGCCTGCTCGTGAGAAATTGAGCTAATCCGCGAAGGGATTTTGCGAGGCTCCGGTTGAAGCGGCACCCCCATGCCAGGGAATAGCCTGCTAGAGGTATGACAGGGATCTGCTCATTCCAGAGGTGAAGGTCGATCACTCGGTCACCCGCGTGACCGAACGTTCCGTCGGAAAGCAGCACATCACTGGACAATCGGCTGAGCTGGGCCCGAAGAATGCAGTCCGGCCTCTGGCTGTACTCGAACACGCCCTCCCGCCTTCGCAACCAGCTGTCGAGCGCAAAAATGAACTCTGCCCAAAGCGGCCGCGTGTGGCGGTTTGCTCCAGGTGGATTCTCAGTGGGACGCACGGAACATACGGGAGCAACACAGCTGCTCTTGAGCATTCCGCCCCCCTGGAGAACGGCCTCTACTCACTGCGTCAGCTCGACGCGACCAAGCCTGCAATGGGTCTCACATCGTCGCTGCCGGGGAACACATCGGCTGCGAGTGCGTGGTCGCTCGCTCGAAGATGATCCTTCAGCAATCCTTTGAGCACGGCGCGCACGTCGATGGTCGGCTTGAGGTCGCGGTTCTCCAACAAGTCCGCCGCCTTCAGCCCGGGCCAGTCGGCGATCACGCGACCGCCTTTGAGCGCGCCGCCGGCGATCAGCATGACCGTGGCGGTGCCGTGGTCGGTGCCGTTCGTACCGTTGATGCGTGCCGTGCGGCCGAACTCGGTGACGAGCACCACCACGGTCTCGCGCCACGCCGGTCCCATGTTTTCCTGGACTGCGGCGAGAGCCCCATCGAGCGCGCCCAGCAGCTGCGCCAGCCAGCCAGTTGCGATGCCTTCATTATAATGTGTGTCCCAGCCGTTGAGCGCGAGCGCGCCGACGCGCGGACCATCGGGCTGCGCCAGGAACTTTGCGGCGGTGCCAACGGCCTCGGCGAAATAGGCACGCAACTGAGCGAAGTCGGGGCCAGCAATCTGGCCAACCGGCTTCTGCTCCATGCTGCCGGCCGGAGCAATGGCCGAGAGCTTGGTGCGGCCTTCAATGACGCGCGCGAAGTTGACGTCAGTGTGCCGATAGAGGTCCAGCAAGCGCAGGATCGTATCGTCGCTTGCCGGCAGAACTCGCCGCGGCCACCAAGACAGCACTGGCGCTGGTCCACGAACGACCAACGGCGCTATCGGTCCGACGGCGAAGGCCCTGCCGCCGTTCGAGCCGACGCGGTCCTCGGGCGCAAGGCCCACCAGTAAACGGTTGAGCCACCCGGTGCGGATCGCGCCTGGCTTTTCAACCCCGCTCTCAAGTACGTCCTGGCCATCGAAGTGCGAGCGCTCGCGATAGGACGTGGCAGCGGCGTGGACGACAATCGCCTCGTTCGCTTTGAACATACGGTGCAGATTCGGCATCGCCGGATTGAGCGCGAAGAAATCGTCGAGCTTGAGTGCTGATGTCTTGCTGTCGAGCGTCAGTGCATTGTCGCCGCGCAGCGAAACCCAATCCGGATCTCCGACCGGAGCCACCGTCGCGAGCCCGTCGAGCGCACCGCGCAGCACGATCGTAAGAAAGCGCGGGTCGCGCCCTTCGGCACGCGCGAGCTTCGGCAGATACGCCCAGGCGAAAAGACTGCCCGAAGCGAGCAGCAATTTCCGGCGCGACGGTGCGTGGAGTCTGGTCATGATTCATCTCCGCAGGAACTCTGGCGCCATCAGCAGCAGGGCGAGCGCCTGCGCGCGACTTTCCGCGCGAGCGACCGTGTTGCGCGTCTCGGCCGACGCCAGCGGGCCGAGCCCCGTCTCGACAAGCGCGACCGGATCCAAGCGGTCAGCCACGCGGCTAGCGAAATTGCTGGCTATGTCGACGCGTTGCGACAGGCCCTCGATCCATGTCGACTCGTCATCGGCGAAGCCGTTTGGAGCCGGCGGACGCCACAGCGGCTCGCCAAGCAACGCCTGTCCCGACATGACGCGGCCGACCGCCCATTGCGCACCCGTGAGGCGCAGCGCGGATATAAGCCATTCAGAGGGACGCTTGAGCTTGGTGCGCTCGGGCGTCCATGATTCCTCGGCCGCAATCAGCGCCTTGGCCAGCTCCTTCAGATTGCCGTCACTGTCGGTAAAATTCTTTGCGAGCTTATCGACCAGCGACGGCGGAGGATTGTCGGCGACGAAATACCGGGCGAACTTATAGGCGACGTGCCTTGCAGTCGCCGGATGCCGCGCCAGATCCGCGAGCACGGCGCGACCCTGATCGACCCCGGTGTCGGGATAGCTCTTGCCGATCACCGTCTGTTCGCCCGGCTCGTGTAGGCGTTTGACGAAAACGAACTCCCCGCCATGGTTGGGCTCGCCAAGTCCTATCCAGGTCCACCCGGTGAGCACATTGGCAAAGTGCGTGACGTCGTCCTGCGAATAACCGGTGCGGACCCCGAGCGTGTGCAGCTCTAGGATTTCGCGAGCAAGGTTTTCGTTTAAGCTCTTGTCGCGGTTAATGCCGGCGACCGAATTCGGGCCCATGGATTCCAGGTTATCGAGATAAAACAACATGGCCGGATGGCTTTCGACCGCGGTCAGCATGTCGGCGAAGCGGCCAAGGACGTGCGGGCGTATCGCCTCGCGCTCATAGGCACCGGCCATCGAAAGGATCTTGTCGGCCGAAACACAGAAGTGATTCGACCAAAACCAAACAAGGCGCTCGACGAAGCCGATCTCCGCGGCGACGGCGGCTTCGATGCGGACTTTGGCCTCGTTTTGAACAAGCTGAGCCGGCAATGGCGGCGGCTGGTTCTGCTGAGTCTGAGCCGGTTCGGGCGTGGGAGCCTGCGCATCGCCGTTCGGTTTCATCGCATTACCGTCGGCCATGCCAACAACCATGCCCTTGGCCTCTGCCTCCTTCTTGGCGCGCTGCGCCAACTTTTCCTTCGCTTGCCGTTCAGCGCGGAACTCGAAGAAGGCACGCGCCGCCTGCCCGCTGTTGGGCAGGTTCGCCGCCGCAACGTGACCGGCACCGGGCCGTTCGAGGTCGGCCAGCAATGCGCCGCGCGGATCGTCCGCGATCGCGGCGATCGAACCGGCGACCGGTCCGAACCCGAACCGGTGCAATGCGAGTGCTGCTTCAAGTCTCGGGTTGGTCGTCATGTTGTCGTCTCGGGCCAGGCTCATCGATCCTGCGGCGCGCACTGGCGCTCGATCAGCCTCGAGCGCAGAGCAGCCTTCGAATTTCATCAACGATGGCACGGCCGTGGTCATCGCGGCGTCATTGCGCCGTCAAAGAAAACCTTTCGATGAATGAGGTACTTAATGCGCAGGCAAGGTTCTGAAGGACCGTTCTCCAGGCCTTCGTGCTTGAGCTTGGTGCATGCCGATCAAGGATGGTAAGTTACCTAGCCGTAGATTCTTCGGCGGCGGCTCCGATCGATGTCCAAATTGAGCCACGTCACACTGCGTCTGCTCGGGGGGTTCGCGATCGAAGCGAACGTGGGCCGCCCCATTCCGATCTCGGTCCGATCCAGAAAGGCCCGGGCACTGCTCGCCTACCTGGCGATGAAACCGGACTACCGCGCGAGGCGGGAAGAACTCGCGACGCTGTTTTGGGGTGACAATCCCGATGCGCTGGCGCGCCACAGCCTGCGGCAATGCCTCATTTCGCTGCGCCAGGATTTGTGCCTCGCATCTGAAATCCTCATGGTGGATCGAGAAGCGATTGGGCTACGCGCTCAATTCCTCTCCGTGGACGCGCGCAGGTTTATGTCGCTTGCTCGATCAGCCGGGCCGAATGGACTCACTCAGGCCGCGGAGCTTTGGCAGGGAGCATTCTTGCCGGATCTCGCTTTGGACATCGAAGAGTTCGATACCTGGCATCGTCAGGAGGCCGATAGGCTTTCAGCCGTGGCGGCAGACGTCTTCGAGGCGCTTTGCCGGAACGCCGATGCGAATGGCGACGGCGAGCGCGCCATTGCGGCGGCTGAACGGTTGGTTGCGCTCGAGCCGACGCGCGAGGATCGACAGCGTACCGCGCTGAAGCTGTTTGCGCGCCACAAGGGACGCGAGACCGCGCTGAGCCGGGCAAAGCTGCTCACTGATCTGCTGCGCAGCGACCTTGGCGTTTCTCCTGAAGCAGGAACGCGCGCCCTGATCGACGCGATCAAACGGGGCGATTTTGAACCGGCGCATGCGCCTGATCTCGAGCGGCTCGCAGTGCGAAGCGTTGCGAAACCGGCTGGCTTGCCGGACGAGGCCCCCATCGCGTTTGCGCCGAGCGAGACCAAAGCGTCTCCAGTTTCCATTCCGATCGCGCTTATGGCCGAGCAAGCACCGCGCAAGACAGTGCCGGCCACGCTGCCGTTTTGGCATCGCCGACGGTTTGCCGCGGCATGGGTGACCATCGTCCTTCTGGCGATCGGCACGAGCGTCGTGCTGGGCGTCGCAAACGCACCGAAATTATGGTCACCGCAGACCGATCTGCAGCGGAGCCAAGCGCTTGTGGTGCTGCCCTTTGCCGCCGATAACTCCGGGCAGCCAGACGATCCTGCGTTCGCGCGGGTCCTCACCCATAACCTGATCGGGTACCTCAGCCGCTTTGGCAAATTGCGGGTGATCTCGGAACAGACATCCGACTTCTATCGGGAACGTCAGACGGACGTGGCACACCTTATGACAGACCTCGGTGTGCAATACGCGATCGTCGGTCGCGTTCAAGGCACTGACAGCGCTCTGCGAATAGATTTTCAACTGGTAGATACGGCGACCCGAACGAACCTCTGGTCCGATCATCTACAGCGGGAGCGCCGCGACCCAACGCTCGTTGCGGACGAAGCGGCGCGTGGAATCGCTCGGGTGCTTGCGATCGAGATTGACCGTGTCGGCGCGCTACGCATGCGCGCCAAACCGAGTTCAGAACTCACTGTTAGTGAATTGGTTGCACGTGGCTATTCGGCTTTACACCGCGGCACCATACGCGAAAACCTTACCGATGCCATGACATCGTTCGATGAGGCTTTGCAGCGCGATCCGCACTATCAGCCCGCCCTGTTGGGCGTCGCGCGGGTGCACATCATCGCGGCGATGAACTTTATCGACCTTGATTTTTCACCCGATCTCGGCAAGGCCGAGCAGGTGGTGAACGAGGCATTGGCCAAGTCTCCGAATTCGATTTCCGCACTCTATAGTCTAGCGCTGTTGCAGAAGTACCGCCGTCAATACCACACGAGCATGCGGTCTCTGCAACGCTGTCTCGAGCTCAACCCAAGCTTCCTTCCGGCGCAGGGCCAGATCGGAAATCTCCTCACGCGGGTCGGACAACCACAGAAAGGGTTGGAACAAATCCTTCAGACCATCCGTATCGCAACTCCCAATGATCCGACGATGGGCTACTGGTATCTTTTCGCTGCCGAGGCAGAGCTCGAGCTCGGGCACGATCGGGCCGCTCTAGACTGGGCATTGCGTGCCAATACCTTCATGCCCGGGTCTGCCCTCGTCCAGGCGTGGCTGGCCTCCATTTACGCCACTGCCGGCGATAAATCGAACGCTGCGAAGCACGTTGCGGCTTTGACGAAAATAGCGCCGGGCCGCACGCAGTTGTTCATGAAACGACCGAACGAAAATAGCCATAACGTCAGCGGTCGGCGCGGACCGCGGATCTTCGATGGCCTGCGTCTGGCGCTCGGTGCATAGCTGGGCTGGCCCCACAGATCGCTGTCCACCCAGCGCGAGTGAGTGATCGCAGTCACCCGGCTGCCAATTCGATCACTTTGTCGCGCCCACCGACCGTCAATCGGCGTGAGACTATCGCGAGACTTCCGCATTCATCCAAGAACGAGCTACTTAAATTACACCGTACTTGGAGCTAAAGCCTCCTGGTGCCACAGCAATAGGCGCCGCCGCACCAACATCACGCCCTTGACCAGCGCGTAGCCGATGACCGCGATCTCCACGATGCCGGCGAACACGCCGCGCGAATCGGCAAAGCGCGAGGCGGTGTTCATCGCGCCGCCGAGCCCATAGCCGCCCATGAACATCTCGGTCACGATTGCGACGATGAGCGCGATGGGAAGCGCCACTTGCAGCCCGGTGATGATTTGAGGGAGCGCCGCCGGCAGGGCGATCTGCCACAACAGCTCGCGCTCGGTCGCGCCCATATTGCGCGCCGACCACAGCAGCTCGCGCTCGACGCCGCGGATTCCGACGATCGTCGCTGTGACCACCGGGAAGATCGCCTCCACCACGATCATCGTGATCTTGGACATGTCGTAGACACCGAGCCACAGCATGACCACCGGCAGGAAGGCGATCTTCGGCATCGGGAAGCCGACTGAAATGATCGGGTCGAAGAACCAGTGGGTGAATCGATTGCGGGAAATCGCCATGCCCAGCGCGACGCCGGCGACGGCCCCGATCAAAAAACCGATCAAGGCGCGGTAAAGCGTCACGCCGGTGTTGAGCACGAGGTCGCCCGCGACGAGATCGCTCCAGATCCGCGCCAGCACCGCGCTCAGCGCCGGCAGCATATAGGGTGTGAACGCGCCCGAGCGCGCCGCCAGCTCCCAGGCGACCGCGAGCGCAACCAAGGAAAATACCCGCGCAAAGCTCCAGCCCGCCGTCCGCAGCCAGCGATAAGCCGATGGCTCGCGCGCCAGTTCGGCCAACGGCCCGCCCGGCATGTCTATTCCCGCCACCGCAGCACCCTTTGCATGACAACGAGATAGATCCGGTCGGCGATGAACCCGAGCAGCGCGACCGTGAGGACGACGGCAAACATCGCATCATAGGTGCCGTTCGCGCCGAGGAAGCCGATGAGATAGCCCAGCCCCTCGCGCGCTGCGATCAGCTCGGAGCTGACCAAGAGGATGAAGGAGAGCGCGAGCGCGGTGCGGATGCCGTTGAGCAGCTCGGGCATCGCGCTCGGTACCACCACGTCCCACAACATGCGCAGTCGATTCGCCCCCATGCTGCGGGCGGACCACACCAACGCCTGCTCGCTCGAACGCGCGCCGTTGAATGCGCCGACCGTGACCGGCAGCATGCAGCCGAGAAAGATCAACAAAATCTTCGAGCCGTTGCCGAAACCGAGCCACAGCACCGTGACCGGGATCAGCGCCGATTTCGGCATCGGGTAGAACAGTTCCACCAACGGACTGAGCAACACGTTCACCGGCCGCCACCAGGCCATGAAGATGCCGAGCGCAGCGCCGACCACGATCGCCAGCGTGAGTCCTGCGCCGGACCGCCACAGCGAGGCCGCGCCGTTGGTGACGAGTTCGCCGTCCTTGAGCAGATCGATCCAGGCCGCCGCCACCGTGCTCAGCGGCGGCAAGGCGAGCGTGGAGACAAGCCCGGTGCGGGCGCCGACTTCCCACGCCAGCGCGAGCAAGAGCAGTGGGACGTATCGCAGCAGCGCCGCCTTCATGCGACGCTGCGATCCACCGGATGTCGCGACAATTGCCGGTTCGGTCATGACGCCCGCCCCGTCTGCGCTTTGATCGCTTCGATGCGCACCAGGTTCCAGATCTCGTCGACCTTGTCGATGAAGCCCTTGTTCCTGAAGATCGCAGGATCGCTCTTGTCGAACTTGGTGTCGACGATCGCCTTGACGCGGCCGGGGCGCGCGGACATCACCGCCACGCGATCGGCGAGATAGACGGCCTCCTGCACGTCGTGGGTCACGAAGATCACGGTCTTCGGCGTGCGCTGCCAGATGCTGAGCAACTCGGACTGCATGAGGCCGCGGGTCTGCGCATCGAGCGCGCCGAACGGCTCGTCCATCAGCAGGATTTTCGGGTCGAAGGCGAGCGTGCGGGCGAGCGCGGTACGCTGGCGCATGCCGCCGGAAAGCTGCGATGGATAGCTGTCCTCGAAGCCGTTGAGCCCGACCAGATCGATGAAGGATTGCGCCCGCCGCTGGCGTTCGTCGCGCGGGAGCCCCATCCGCTCCAAGCCGTAGAGGACGTTGCCGCGCACCGTCTTCCAAGGAAACAGCGCGAAATGCTGAAAGACGATGCCGCGATCGGGGCCCGGCGCGCCGATCGGCTTGCCCTCGATGAGGATCTTGCCGGTTTCCGTGGGGAGAAAGCCGCCGATGAGGTAGAGCAGCGTCGACTTGCCGCAGCCGGAAGGCCCAAGCAGCGCGACGAATTCACGCCCGCGCACGTCGAGCGACACGTCCTCGAGCGCGAGCACCGGCCGCCCGCTCGGTGGGCGATAGCAATGGCTCACGCCCGCGATGGTGATTTGCGCCTGCGCCATGGCCCGCAGCCCCTGCCCGCCGCCTTCGACGGTCCGGCAAGCTAGCGAAATCGCGACGGCGCGGCAAAGCCCGCAAAAAGGCGATGGCGGCCGCCGGTCCGCTAATGAGGCCGGGCAACCTCATCGGCGACGACCCCAAGCGCGGCGACGGGCGGCGCATCTTCGACGACGGCAGCGCCTACGGGAGGCTCAGCGGCCGGGCGAGAGCTGCAGGGATCGGCCCAGCCGGGATCCTCGTGAAAGTGCTTGACCAAAAGGTCGATGAAGCTGCGCACCTTCGCCGAAAGATGATGGCGGTGCGGGTAGATCGCGTTGATCGCGTGCTCGGCTTGCAAAAATTCGGTCAAGACCGGAACGAGACGACCCGATTTGATCTCGTCGATGAGCAGAAAGCTCGGCGCCAGCGCGAGCCCCTGGCCGTGCACCGCCGCCAACCGCAGCGCGTTGTCGCTGTTGGCTTGCAGATTTCCCGCCACGGCAACCGATCGCTCACCCTCCCGTCCCGCG
>Ga0318577_10000557_pt1 | contig 11036 bp, 10 predicted proteins | sample GRESIP089b5f25_FD_203484 | JGI IMG/M metagenome (GOLD analysis project Ga0318577, IMG submission 203484) | Tropical soil microbial communities from Luquillo Experimental Forest, Puerto Rico - GRE.SIPMG.089b5f25 | ecosystem: Environmental > Terrestrial > Soil > Tropical forest > Bulk soil... | reverse complement strand
TGCGATCGGACGCGGCGAGATCGCCTATGAGGCCGACCCCTTCCGGCTCGAACTGGAATAGCGCGTCTCGCCGCTCTCCTCCTGTAAATAACAGGAGAGAAACAGGACGCCCGGCACAACCTGGCGCCTGTGACCTCCCCGTAAGCTCCAGGAAGCAAACAGGAAACGCGCGCATCCCGGCGCCAGTTGAGGCGGCCCGGCGTGCCGGCAAGAGCAGGACGGAACAGGACGAAAACAGGCAATTGATGCAACTTGGCCTTGCGGCTCGTGCGCGCCTTGGGCGTCCTTCGCCGTCATTGCACGTTTGCTCGTACATTCTAAGCATGGCGAATCTATACATCAACTTCATGTCGTAGTCAACATACAAATACGAAATGTAGCCTAGATCGAAACCCTCATCTGAAGGCGCGCGATGCAATTGACGGCATGTTCCCGTGCGCTTGGAGCGACCGGACCTTTCTGACATTCTCGCTGAGAGATCGCAAAACTTGAGTTGGAGGCAACCATGGGCGCATCAGGCCGCACGCTCCAGTCCGCGCTAGCGCTGATCGTGATGCTGGGCGCGGGCGCACTTGCGCCCGCCATCTCGCAGCAACAAACGCCCGCCACCAAAGTCACGACGCTGTTGAAGGAGGCGATCGCGGAACTTCCGGGCCGCGAAATCATCATGGTCACGCTCGACATCCCGCCCGGCGGCGGCTCGCCACCGCATCGCCATCCCGGGCACCACATTTTCGGCTACGTGCTGGAGGGGACGTACAAGCTCAAGCTCGATCAGGGCACCGAAACCATCTTGACCAAGGGCCAGACCTTCCACGAAGCGCCGGGCCAATTGCACGCCGTTTCAGCCAATGCAAGCCTGACCGAGCCCGCCAAGGTTCTCGCCTTCATCGTGGCCGAGAGCGGCAAGCCGGTCACCGTGCCGGAGAAGCAGTAGCAAGCGCAGTGCAGCGGCCTCCTATCACAGCGTCTATGTGCTATCCTTTCGGCTGAAAGCACAGGAGGCGGCAAGGAGCCCGCCTCGAGGCAGCTCGGGTCAGTGGCAGCGCTGATAGGGCACAGGGGAGGAAGTTCCCCCGTGCCGACCTTAAGCGGCGTGAGTGTCGGCGCGCTTGGCATCGTCGTGGCGATGGCGAGCATTCGGTCAATTCACCGGTGCAATCGGAAGGAGAAATATATGGGCCAAAACAGCTATTCGCGTGGAACGACGCGGCGGGCGTTCGTTGTGTCGTTGGGGCCAGGCATGTACGTGCTGGGAATGGCTGTCGCGAACGGCGCCCTGCTGAAAAAAGTGCCAACCGCAACGGGGATCGACGCGCTCTACGTCCCATTCGTGGTCGCGGCCGAGCTCAAGATCTTTGAAAAGTACGGGCTGGAGACCAGCTACAAGCCTTTCGACGATGGCAACGTCGCCCTCGACGCGCTTCTCGCCGGCAGTTCGGATATCGGTGCCACCACCGAACTCGGCGGGCTCTCGCGCTGGGACAAGGGTGGCAAGCTCTACGTGACCTCCTACTCGTCCACCAGCGGGCAGCAGATCGGCCTTGCTGGACGCGACGACATCAAGAGGCCGGAAGACCTGATCGGCAGGACCGTCGCCTATCCACGCGCCAGCGGCGGGCATCTCTACTTCATGCGCTATGTGAAGAAATACAATCTGCCGGTGGACAAGATCAAAGTGAAGTTCATGCAGGCGCCGGAGATGGTGGCCGCGCTCGAACGCCGCGATATCGACGCTTTCTTTCTGTGGGAGCCGTGGCTCGACAAGGCGGCGCAGCTCGTGCAAGGGGCGCGCGTGTTGGCGCGATCGGGCGATGACGGCGTTTTCATTCTCACGTCCTACGACTACTACTCTCAGGGACTGATCGACGATCACCCCCGTGCCGCCGCCGCGACGCGCGCGCTCATCGAAGCGACGGATTTCTGCAATACCAACGCGGTCGAGGCGGCCAAGGTCGCCGGCAAGGCGTTCCGCATTCCGGAAGGCGACATGAAGGTCTACATGAGCCGGATGAAGTATCGCGTCGAGATGCCCAAGGACGTGGTGCTGGGCAATTTCCGTGGCGCTGCCGAGGTCGCGCTGGGCGAGGGCATCATCAAGAAGATGCCGGACTGGAACGACTTCGTGCGTCCGCAACTCATGAAGGAGGTTGCGCCGGATCGGGCCGTCGGCTGGTAGGCCTTTCGCGGCCGGCGGCGGCCCGCAGGCAGTGGGAGCGCGGCGGTCAGTGGCAGAAGAATTCCTTGTGGCGCGCGACGTCAGCTACCGGTACGCGGCTCGCCGGGGCGTGGAAGCGGTACCGGTGTTGCAGCGTTTTTCCGTGAGCCTCACGGAAGGCGAGTTTTTCTGTCTGCTCGGGCCAAGCGGCTGCGGGAAAACAACCGTGCTCAACCTGATGGCGGGCTTCCTGGAACCGGTCAGCGGCATGCTCACCCTCGCCGGCCGGCCGATCCGGGGACCGGGAATCGATCGCACGGTGGTGTTTCAGGGCGATGATGCGCTTTTCAACTGGCTGCGCACCATCGACAACGTGGCATTTGGCCTGCGGATGCAGGGCATGTCCAAAGAGCGCCGGCATGCCGTCGCACGCGATTACCTTCATCTCGTGCATCTCGATGGCCAGGACAACAAGTATCCCGGCGAACTGTCTGGGGGCATGAAGCAGCGGGTGCAGATCGCCCGCGTGCTTGCGAGCGATCCCAAGGTGCTGCTGATGGACGAGCCTTTCGGCGCGCTCGATGCTCAGACCCGGGGACGTATGCAGAGCGAGCTTGTGGAGATCTGGCACAAGACCGGCAAAACGATCGTGTTCATTACCCACGATATCACCGAGGCAGTCCTGCTGGCGGATCGCATCGGTGTCATGACCAAGGGGCCGGAGTCGCGCCTTGATGCAATTATTCCAGTCGACCTGCCGCGACCGCGCCGGCGCAGCAGTCCCGGCTTCGGCGAGATGTGGGAACGCATCAACGCGCTGATCGAGAACGAAGAGGCGAATGGACCATGACGGAGGTCAGCCCGGTAAGAGACGCCAGGCCCGCTGACGCTGTGGCGCCGGCGCCGCGCCTGCCGCTCGGCGGCATCAAGCGCGATCATCTCATTTATATCGCCTCCATCATCGGGTTGATCATGCTGTGGCACTTGATCGCCACAACGTTCTTCAAACCGCAGTTCTTTCCGCCGCCGCTTCTGGTGCTGTCGACCGGACGGGAGATGCTGGAAAGCGGCGAACTGATGGAGCACGTCAGCATCAGCCTGCAACGCATCCTCGCGGGATTCCTGATCGGCAGCGCGATCGCCGCTCCGGCTGGTTTGCTGATGGGCTCAATTCCCATCGTCCGCGCGATCTTCGACCCCTATGTGCAGTTCTTTCGTTTCGTGCCTTCGCTGGCATGGCTGACCCCGGTGGTCATCTGGTTCGGCATCGGGGAGACATCGAAAGTTCTCATCATCGTCTACACGACGATCTTCATCGTGCTGATCAACACCATGGTCGGCGTGTCGCATATCGCCCCGAACAAGCTGCGCGCCGCGGCCTGCCTGGGCGCCACTCCCCTCAAGGCATTCATTTTTGTGACGCTGCCGGCGACGCTGCCGTTCATCCTGACCGGCATGCGCCTTGCCATGGGCAATTCGTTCGCAACCGTGGTCGCCGCCGAGATGATCGCGGCGGATTCCGGCCTTGGCTATCTGATATTCAATTCGCGCCTGTGGATGGCAACGGACAAGATCTTCATCGGCATCGTCTGCCTCGGGGCGCTTGGCCTCATCACGGACCGCTTCTTCCGCTATCTCATCGTCCGCTTCGCCCATCAATATGGGCCGATCGAATAGCCGTTCGGCTCTAACCGTGTCCAATGTAGTCCATCCGCCCACCGTCGACCGTCAGCACCTGCGCCGTAATCCAACCTGACTCCGGCGACGCCAGGAACACCACCGCATTGGCGATGTCCTCAGGTTCGCCGATGCGGCCCATCATCGCTCGTGCGGCGAAGCGTTCCTCCGTTCCCGGCCAGTCCGCTGCGCCGCGCCCGCGCTGCGTCATGTCGGTGCGGACGAAGCCGGGCGCCACGGCGTTCACGGTGATGCCGTGCTGTCCCAGTTCCAGGGCAAAGCGCCGCGTGAGCATCACCACCTCGGCCTTCGTTGCCGCGTAGAATGCATTGCCCGACAACGCGGTGCCGATCGCCGCGATTGAGGCCACATTGACGACCCGCCCGTAGCGCCGCGCCCGCATGCTTCCCATCACTGCGCGCGTGGCATGGATCACGCCGTCCACGTTGACTTGGCGCATGCGCGCGACCTGCTCGCGGTCGTAAGTGTCGAGCGTCCCCTGCCAAGCCACGCCGGCGTTGTTCACCAGGATGGTCACCGGACCCAGTTCCGCTTCGGTGCGCGCGATCATCGCCTCGACCCCGGCCTCATCGGCGACGTCCGCCGCCACCGCGATCGCCCGTCCGCCCGCGGCCGCAATCTCCGCGACCACGGCTGCGGCGGCATCGGCATGCGCAGCATAGTTCACGCATACCGCGGCGCCGCGTTGCGCCAGGAGCCGCGCCGTTGCTCGGCCGAGGCCGCGGCCGCCGCCCGTCACGACCGCCACTTGGTTGCGCCATTCCATCATGTTGCCTTTTCATAGGCCGGATCAGCATGCCGGCTAGTGTCCCGATTCCGAAGTTTGTAAACCTTTGCGGCAGCCTCTGATGCGAACTTCGGAATCAAAGGGACACTAGCAACTCTAGGATTCTAGTGCCCCTTTTGAACCCGAAGTTCGCAACTGCCCTTGCAGCACGACGAACTTCGGGTTCGGGACACCAGTATTCTATCGCGATATATGGCTCACGCAGGCGGAGGAACGGCGATGGAAATGCGGGTATACGGACGCACAGGAATGCAGCTCTCGATACTAGGCTTCGGCTGCGGCGCGGTCGGCGGGCTGATGGTGCGCGGCGATCCACTCGAACAGGAGCGTACCATCGCGCGGGCCATCGCCGCCGGCGTGAATTACTTCGACACCGCGGTGCAGTACGGCGACGGCGAATCGGAAAAGAATCTCGGCCGCATCCTGCAAAGGCTCAAACCGGCCAACGTGGTCGTCGGCACCAAGGTCCGGCTGCCGAGCGAGGACTTCGGAGGCATTGCCGACGCCGTGGCGAAGTCGCTCGAAGGCAGTCTGGCGCGACTACGCCTCGATCGGGTCGACATCTTCCACCTGCACAATGCGATCACCGAGACCGGTGGCGGCGAATCGCTCAGCGTCCGACAGGTGCTCGGTGATGTAGTGCCGGCGTTTGAGCGACTGCGCCAGCAGGGCAAGACGCGGTTTCTTGGGCTCACCGCAATCGGCGAGACAGCGGCGCTGCACCAGGTGATCGACGCACGTTCCTTCGACAGCGCTCAGGTGGTCTACAATATGCTCAATCCGTCCGCGGCCGTTGCGCTGCCGGCGAATTATCCGGCACAGGATTATGAACGGCTGTTCGATCATACCGGGGCGGCCGGGGTCGGCGTCGTCGGCATCCGCGTGCTTGCCGGAGGCGCGCTCTCCGGATCGACCGAGCGACATCCGATTGCGTCACCGCCGCCGGAGCCGATCGGCACGGCCATGAGCTACGACGCCGATGTGGTGCGCGCCCGCCGCCTGATGCCGCTGGTCAAGGAGGGGTTTGCTGCGAGCCTGACCGAAGCCGCCATCCGGTTTGCGCTCTCGCATCCGGCGATGGGCACCATCCTGGTCGGCATGGCGTCGCCACAACAGTTCGAGGATGCGCTCGCCGCGGTCGAAAAAGGCCCGTTGCCGCCCGCCGCATTCGACCGGCTGACGGCGCTGCGGCAGGCATTCGCCGGCGAACCACGGTGATCGCTGAGATTGCCGAGGGCGAAACGGCATCGACGTGGCGATTTCCGCTCTTGCCATGCGCAATAAAAAGACGTTTCTCCCGACCGATGCCAGTAGCGGATGGCGGTAGGAAGTGCTTATTTATTCCACCATGAGCGTGCCGTTATCCAGAATGGTGGCCCTCGCCTTGGCCGTTCTTGTCCTTGGGGCGGCTACAAGCGCGTCGGCGCGCCCCAAGAAACATATACAAAGGGCCGAGCGTACGGAGACGGCGACCACGAACTGCTATGGAACGCCGATCATCATGCAGGGCATGGACTGCCCGAGACGCACCGCTCGCGGGGAGGAGCAGCAGCAGGAGCAGGTAACCAAGCGCGCGGAACGCCCTCCCGTCACCCGACGCGGCAGCAGCGGCGCCTACAACCCGGCACTTCTAAGCCCACCATCGCTGCCGCTGTCCCAGCCATCGGCCGGCGTTTACATTCCACCGCCCGTCGCCAACCCCAGCGCACAGATCAATCAATTGAATCACTCTTTTCCACTTAACGGGGGCTTGGGGAATAATCCCACCAACCGCGACGCCTACATCCGCTACAACCTCACCAGGTAACGGCGCCGCCATTCCTACGGGGCCGACCGCTCGGCTTCAGCTTGCGTCACGAGCGCGACTTCGGCGGATGTCTTCTCTCCGGCCGCGTAAGAGCGCGAAGCGTAGGTCAGTTGCCGCCTGCCGAGCGGCGCGAATCATGAGGACGCGAAAAACCTGTACCTCGCAGGCACTGCGCTGGCACCGTTTAAACGGACGCCACTGAATTTGATTTGCAAAACCAGCCGTGTCTCCGACGCGGACGGTTTCCCCCGCAGTGTTGCTTGAAGATCACAGACAGCGCCAGCTAGGGGAGGTATAAACTACGACTCTACAAATCGGGGGGTTAACATGAAAAAGCTATTTCTCGGAAGCGTAGCGCTGGTCGCGTTGGGCTTGGCGGCGCCGGCGGCATTCGCTGCCGATAGGCCGGTGCCATATACGCCACCGCCGCCGCCGGTTCCGGTCTACACCTGGACCGGCTGCTATCTCGGTGCGAGCGCGGGTAACTCGAACGGGCGCAGCGAGCATACCACGACCGGCAACTCGCTCCTGACCGGCGGCGGCTTGGGCGTCCCCGCCCCGGTACTGGCCCCGGTTCCGGCTGGATCCAGCATCGCCGGCGACCTCAACCTCTCCGGCTTCATCGGCGGCTTCCAAGGCGGCTGCAACCTTCAGCTCGCCGTGTGGGTCTTCGGCGTCGAAGTCGACGGCTCCGCGACCAACAAGGAAGGCCAGAATTTCGAAGTGGGCCTGGTGCCCTTCCTCGGCGATCGCAGGGCCGGCTGGATTTCGCAGACCCAGGAGCGTTGGCTCGTGACCGCGCGCGGCCGGCTCGGCTTAAGCGGCTGGGGCTGGTTTGGAGACAAGTCGATGCTCTACGTGACCGGCGGCGCTGCGTGGGCCAAGATCGACGCGTCCGAGTTTCTCATCGGCGCCCAGACCGGCACCGGCCATCAAGAGAGCAATACCCGCAGCGGCTGGACGATTGGCGGCGGCTGGGAATACGCGCTCGGCTACGGCTGGTCGGTCAAGGGCGAGTATCTCTATGTCAAGTTCGACGACTACACCACGTTCACCACTCCTCCCTTCGGAGGCTCTGGCTTGAACATCGCGCCGCGCAACGTCAAGCTCTATGACAACATCTTCCGCGCCGGCATGAACTACAGGTTCTGGTAATCAAGAGCCCCCCAAAGCTCTTGAGTAGAGGAAGCCCTCGGCAGGATCGAACCCCCCGCCGAGGGCTTTCCGTTTGGCTGAACGCGCGCCCCGCTGCTCCGTCAGATCGGGATCTATCTCGACAACTTCCTCCACGGCGCCAAGCCCGCCGGCGGGAGGTTGAGCAGCCGCCAAGATTCGAGCTGGTCAAACGCCCGTTTGCTGCCATTTGAGGTGCGGCGACAAGTCATTTGAGCGTGCGTTGAGTCCTGCGCGACGTACCACGTTTCGCATGCCCCGACATCGAGCGCTCTTGCTACACTTGCCCCATGACCGAAGCCCCGCTCACGCCGATCGAGATCGGGCTCACCGCCGCGATCGTGACGATGGAGGGCGAGGAGCCGGCCATTCTGGTGGCCGGTGACGCCGCCAAGGGCGAGACCCGCGCGGGGCTCCCGTTCGGGCCGTTCGACCCGCTGGCGCATCGCACCTTCGAAATCGGGCTGCGGGCCTGGGTCGAGGCCCAGACCGGCCTTGCGGTCGGCTACGTCGAGCAGCTCTACACCTTCGGCGATCGCGGCCGCCACGCGCGGCCGGGCGATACCGCCGCCCACGTCGTCTCGATCGGCTATCTCGCGCTCACGCGCATGCCGGAGAATCTCGCCGCCTTGCACGCGACCGGCGCCGGCTTCGAGCCATGGTATCGCTTCTTCCCGTGGGAAGATTGGCGGGAAAAGCGACCGGACATCCTCGACAAGGTCATCTTGCCGTTGCTCGAGGATTGGGCGCGCCGCCCGGCCAAGCCCGCGCCGGCGCGCGCGCTGGGCCGGCGCGAGCGCGTGCGGTCGTGTTTCGCGCTCGGCGGCAGCCCGTGGGACGAGGAGAAGGTGCTCGACCGCTACGAGCTCATCTACGAGGCCGGCCTGGTCGAGGAAGCGCGCCGTGACGGCCGCGAAGCCGCGCTGGCGCGGCAAGCCGCGCCCCGGCTGGGCGAGCCGATGCGCTTCGATCACCGCCGCATCCTCGCCACCGCGATCGCGCGGCTGCGCGCCAAGCTCAAATACCGTCCCGTCATATTCGAGCTGATGGCGCGCGAGTTCACCCTCACCGAGCTGCAGCGCACCGTGGAGGCGATCTCGGGGCGCCACCTGCACAAGCAGAATTTCCGCCGCTTGGTTGAAACCGCGGCCCTGGTCGAGCCTACCGGCGAAACCTCGACCGCGACCGGGGGGCGGCCGGCGGCGCTGTTCCGCTTCCGCCGCGAGGTCGTGCAGGAGCGCCCCGCGCCGGGGCTGCGCTTGGGGGCGCGCGCGTCGTGACGTTTTCGCCGCCATCGTCCCTGGTGCGGTGGAGGGAGGCTGGGGACGACGCCTTTATCGGTCTGCCGCCAAAGCCGGGAGAGACTGATCTGGCGATTGTCTCCTTTGCAAACGGCCCTTTTTGGCCGGTCGACCGTTAAGCACGGTTTCAAGTTCCACTGGACCAGGCCCCTTGCACGGACATAGTCCCGCCACAGCGGCGTTGTTTTTGCGCCAGATTGGGGGGCCGAAACTCCGATCGAAGGAGATGGGCCTTGTATTCGAATTTGCGTTTTGTGGCGTCTGCCTCCCTGGTTGCGTTGGCAAGTGTGGTCGGCGTGCTGGCGTTGTATCCGGACGCCCTCGAGGAGCTGCTCGTCGCCGGCGCGGAGATTTCCGATCCGCCTGCGGCGTGCCAACAGCAAGATTGGTGGCAACTCGATCGGAGCTGCTTGTCGCGACGCGGCATGCCCTGGGTCGCGGCCTCCCCGGAGTCGAATGCGGTCGCAGTTCCATCCGCCACCGAGGGCGCATCCGAGCAGCCTTTGACGGACGACCGGTCCCCCGCCGCCTCGGCGCCTGCGCAGATGACGCAGCAGAACGAGGCCACGGCGCCGCAGCAGGAGACGCCAGCGCTACCGCCGGTCGCCGAGGAACGGCAAATCCCGACGCAGCGGAGCGAAGTCGCGGCGCCCCCGCAGGAGACGCCAGCGCCACCGCCGCTCGCGGAGGAACAGCACATCGCAGAGCAGCGGAAGGAAGCCGCGGCGCCCCAGCAGGAGACGTCACCGCCGCCGCCGGTCGTCGGAGAAAGACACGTCCCGAAGCAGCGGCGCGAAGTCATGGCGCCGCGGCGCGAGACGCCGCCAGCGGCCGAGGGACGGCGCGTTCCCAAACCTGCCGCCGAGGCGCAGCCACGCGCGGCCGCTCCGAAGAAACCGGCACCCGAGGATCGGGCCGCGAAACAACGGCCCACCAATGAAGCGTTGAATGCCGTGCGACGGTTTCAAGACGATCTGCGCGATATCCCCATGAGCGCCTATGCCGCCGACGGGACGCGGCGGACAATCGTCATCCGGCCGACGTCAATCCAGGATGTCTACTACTACTCTGCACCGCGCTAGAGCGTGGACGCATCAGGCGACCGACCAACCCTGACAACAGCCTGACGCAAGAGCGAGCCCCGGGACGTGATGACCGGCAGGTCTCGGACATGTTCAAGGCGAGCCCAGAACGTCTATATCGGATGTTTTTATAAAGCGTTGGCCGATGTGGTGCGAGGGGCTCCCTGCTTCGGTCCCAGCACCACCACAATCGCGCCCGTCTTCGCCCGACTGTAGAGATCGATCACATCCTCATTGGTCAACCGGATGCAACCCGACGAAATCGCATGTCCGATCCATCCGGGCTGGTTCGTGCCGTGGATGCGATAGAGCGTGTCCTGCCCGTTGGCATAAAGGTAGAGGGCGCGGGCGCCCATTGGATTGGCTGCACCGCCTTCGACGTAATCCGGAAGAGGTCCTAGCCGCCGCTTCTCACCCGCGGTCGGTGTCCATCCTGGCCATTCTTCCTTACGGCCGACTGTCGCCACGCCGGACCAAGCCTGAGCATCCTCGCCCACGATCGCGCCGTAGCGGATCGCCTTACCTTCGGGCAGCACCAAGTAAACGTAGCGCGCGTCGGTATCGACCAGGATCGTGCCTGGCGCTTCCTTGCGGTGATATCGAACGACCTGACGCCGATAGGCGGGCGGAATCCACGCCTGCCGATAGGGAGGGTTCGCCAGTTGCTGCCTGTCGCGCGCCGTGAAATTGGCGTCCGGCACGGGACCATGAGAAGGTGCTACGCGGCCGAACAGCGCCTCGAAAATGCTTTGGGCAGAGGCTGTAGCCGCAGAGGTGAGAAGCATCGTGACCGTGATGCCGGTCACGAGGATGTCTTTGACGCCGCGGCTCAAGCGGGTCTGGCGACGGATCAACAAAGCGAAGGGCCCCCGACTCGCGCGCCGATGATCCCCAGGCGCACCACCTCTCAATGCCTTCGGCGGCGGGCGGAAGTATGACCTAAGAGTGCCGGGAGTAAGACCTTTGGCCAACGAGGAGAGCGACGGTTGGACAGCTGCGAACGCGGTGGGATCACCCCGCTGTCGCCGAC
>Ga0318577_10000556_pt1 | contig 11059 bp, 8 predicted proteins | sample GRESIP089b5f25_FD_203484 | JGI IMG/M metagenome (GOLD analysis project Ga0318577, IMG submission 203484) | Tropical soil microbial communities from Luquillo Experimental Forest, Puerto Rico - GRE.SIPMG.089b5f25 | ecosystem: Environmental > Terrestrial > Soil > Tropical forest > Bulk soil... | reverse complement strand
TTCGACGGCTACGAACGCCTCAAGGCGCAAGCGGCGAACAACGAATATCCCAAGCCGCCGGACAATTTCCGCTGGCGCTTCTTCGGCCTGTTCTACGTCGCGCCCAATCAGAACTCGTATATGTGCCGGCTGCGCATGCCGAACGGCATCCTCGCGCACTGGCAATTTGCCGGCGTCGCCGATCTCGCCGAGCGCTACGGCGGCGGCTATGCCCATGTCACCACCCGCGCCAACCTCCAAGTGCGCGAGATCGAGGCCAAGAACGCTGTCGCCATGGTCGAGGCGGTGCAGGATCTCGGGCTGTGCTCGCGCGGCTCGGGCGCCGACAATATTCGCAACGTCACGGGTTCGCCCACCGCGGGCATCGATCCGCAGGAGCTGATCGACACGCGGCCCTACGCGCGCGAATGGCATTTCCACATCCTCAACGAGCGCGCGCTCTACGGCCTGCCGCGCAAGTTCAATGTCGGCTTCGACGGCGGCGGCATCATTCCCGTGCTCGAGGATACCAACGACATCGGCTTCCAAGCGGTCGAGGTGAAGGACGGCCGCGAGGTTGCGCCCGGCGCGTGGTTTCGTCTGATCATCGGCGGCATTACCGGGCACAAGGACTTCGCGCGCGACACCGGCGTGGTGGTCAAGCCCGCCGACGCCACCAAGGTGGCCGACGCCATCGTGCGCGTATTCATCGATCATGGCGACCGCACCGACCGCACCAAGGCGCGACTCAAATACGTCATCGACCGGCTGGGTCTCGACAAGGTGCTGGCGCTGGTCGAGGAGAAGCTCGGCCGCAAGCTCGACCGCGTTGCCGGCGACGCGCTCGCGCCGCGCCCGCCTTTCGATCGCGCCGCTCATATCGGCGTGCATGCGCAGAGGCAGCCCGACCGCAATTGGGTCGGCGTCGTCCTTCCAGTCGGCAAGATGACCGCCGATCAGATGCGCGGGCTCGCGCAGGTCGCGCGCGACCTCGGCGACGGCGATATTCGGCTCACCGTCTGGCAGAACCTGATCATCTCGGGCGTGCATTCGGAAAACGTGAAGGCGGCGCAAGCGAGGATCGAAGCGCTCGGCCTGAGCACCAGCACGAACTCGATTCGCGCGGGACTCGTCGCCTGCACCGGCAATATCGGTTGCAAGTTCGCCGCCTCCGACACCAAGCGTCATGCCGAGGAGATCGCGCGCTGGTGCGAAAGCCGCGTCGCGCTCGACGGCCCGGTCAACATCCATCTCACCGGATGCCATCACTCCTGCGCGCAGCATTACATCGGCGACATTGGATTGCTGGCCTGCAAAGTGCAGACCTCCGAAGACGGCGACGCAGTCGAGGGCTACCACATTCACGTCGGTGGCGGTTTCGGCCCTGACGCGACGATCGCGCCGGAGATCTACCACGACGTCAAAGCCGAGGATGCGCCGAAGACCGTCGAGCGCATGCTCAAGGCCTATCTCGCGCACCGCGTCTCGCCGCACGAAAGCTTCCTCGCTTTCACCCGCCGGCACGAGGTCGATGCGCTGCGATCTCTCATCGAAGGCGAGGCGGTTGGATGATCCTGCCCCCGCGCGCGCCGCTGCCGTCGCTCATTCCGGAGAGCGCGCCCTTCAGCGCGGAGCAGCGCGTCTGGCTCAACGGCCTATTCGCCGGGCTGCTCTCGCTCGAACACGGCATCACGCCGCTGTCGTTGGACCAGGCGGCGGCGTTGCTGCCGGGCGCGCACGATCTCACGGGGGCAGCCACCCCGACCAGCGAAGACGACGACGGCGCGCCGTGGCACGACCCGGCCATGCCACTCACCGATCGCATGAAGCTCGCCGAAGGCCGTCCGCTGCGCCGGCGGATGATGGCGGCGATGGGACAACAGGACTGCGGACAATGCGGATACAATTGTCAGGACTATTCGGACGCCATCTTTCTCAAAAAGGAAGAGCGGCTGAATCTCTGCGTGCCCGGTGGCAAAGAAACCACCCGCACGCTCAAGGCGCTGCACCAGGAGCTCGGCAAGGCGCCGGCGGCGGCCGAGACGCCGAGCAAGACCCCTACGCCTGCCGCTGCTACGGTTGCACCGGCCGCCGCGCCGGGATGTTCGCGCGAGTGCCCGACCGAGGCGCGCTTTCTGTCGCGCACGCGCCTCAACAAGGCGGGCTCCGAGAAGGAGACCTGGCATATTGAGTTCGACCTGGCGGCGAGCGGCATCGACTATGCGGTCGGCGATGCCTTCGGCGTCTTCCCGACCAACGATCCCGCGCTCGCCGACGCCGTGATCGCCGCGCTCGACGCGCCGCCGGATTTTCCCATCGCCGGCCGGGCGCTGCGCGACGTCTTGATCGACGGCGTTTCGCTCGGCGCCGCCCCCGACATGCTGTTTCAGCTCATCTCCTACATCACCGGCGGCGAGCGGCGGCAGAAGGCGAAGGCGCTCGCCGCGGGCGAGGATCCAGACGGCGACGCCGCCACGCTCGACGTGCTCGCCGCCATCAAGAAATTTTCCGGCGTGCGCCCCGATCCGGAAGCCTTCGTCGAGGCGCTCGACCCGTTGCAACCGCGGCTCTATTCCATCGCGTGCTCGCCCAGGATCGATCGCCACCGTATGGCGCTGTGCGTCGATGCGGTGCGCTATCCGATCAACGGCCGCACGCGGCTCGGCGTCGCATCGACCTTCCTGGGCGAGCGCGTGCGCCCCGGGGACAAGGTCAACGTCTACGTCCAGAAGGCACAGCACTTCGGTCTGCCGGCCGACCCGTCCGTGCCCATCATCATGATCGGCCCCGGCACCGGCATCGCACCGTTTCGCGCCTTCCTGCACGAACGCATGGCGAGCAAAGCGCCCGGGCGTAACTGGCTGTTCTTCGGCCACCAGCGCCGCGATTACGATTTCTTCTACGAGGACGAGTTCGCCGGCATGAAGGCGGCGGGCGCGCTGACCCGGCTTTCGCTCGCTTGGTCGCGCGACGGCGCCGAGAAGTTCTACGTCCAGGATCGCATGCGCGAGGTCGGCCGCGACCTCTGGGCCTGGCTCGCCGACGGCGCGCACATCTATGTCTGCGGCGATGCCAAACGCATGGCCAGGGATGTCGAGGGCGCATGGGTCGAGATCGTGGCCGCGCACGGTGCGCGCACGACCGACGAGGCGATTGCGTTCGTCGCCAATCTGAAAAAATCCGGGCGCTATCAGCAGGACGTATATTGATGTCCGCGGTCGAGGACGGACGTGACCCCGCGCCAGCGCATGCGCCGCGCATGCAAGCGCTGGCGCGGCTGCCGATTTTCCTGGCGCTCGACGGCAAGCGCGCGGTGATTGCCGGCAACGGCGCACCGGTGGCCTGGAAAGCGGAGCTGTTGTCGGCGGCCGGCGCCGATGTCGCGGTCTTTGCCGAGCGGCCATGCGAGGAGCTGCGCGCCGTCGCGGCGCAAGCCCCGCGCGCGGGGATCGTGCTGCAGCAGCGGCCGTGGCGGATCGACGACTTTGCCGGCGCTGCCGTCGCTATCGGCGGCTTCGACGATGAGGCGGAGGCCGAGCGCTTCGCCGGCGCCGCGCGCGCGGCCGGCGTTCCGGTCAATGTGATCGACCGGCCCGCGTATTGCGATTTTTCCTTCGGCGCCATCGTCAACCGCTCCCCGCTCGTCATCGGCATTTCGACCGACGGCGCGGCACCGGTCTTCGGCCAGGCGATCCGCACCAGGCTCGAGGCGATGATTCCGCGCGGCTTTGCCCGCTGGGCCGACGCCGCCCGCCGCTGGCGCAAGGCGGTGCAATCCTCGGGACTTTCGTCATCCGGCCGGCGGCGGTTCTGGCGGGACTTCGCGGCCTTTGCGGTTCGCAACCCGGAACGCGAACCCGCGTCATCCGATTTCGATGCAATTCTGAGCGCGACCAAGGACCAAGCCACGGCCGCCGGTGCCGGCAGCGTCACGCTGGTCAGCGCGGGCTCGGGCGATCCCGAGCTGCTCACGCTGCGCGCGGTGCGCGCCCTGCAGTCGGCCGACGTCATTCTGATCGATGATCATCTCTCGCCAGACATGCTCGACTTCGCCCGGCGCGAGGCAAAGACGGTGCTGGTCGGCAGCACCGGTCCTTCGTGCCGAGAGGACGAAGTCGCTGCGCTGATGATCGCGCTCGCCAAGGCCGGCGGGCGCGTCGTGCGGCTCAAGGGCGGCTCCCCGATGTTCGGCCGCGCCGACGGGGAGATCGCGGCTTGTCGAGGCGCGGGACTAGCGGTCGAGGTCGCCCCCGGCGTCGCCATGCGCCCAGGGCGCGGCGAGACCCCGCGCAGTCGCGCGAACAGCCCGACCCGGCCTACTACGCCTATTCCTGGAACGCCTCTTCGCGCTTGCTGCGGATCGCCGGCAGCGCGACCAACACGCACAGCGCGAGCGCTGCGATCAACAAGCCGAGGCTGATCGGCCGCTCGAGGAAAATCGCCGGGTCGCCGCTCGAAATCCGCATGGCGCGCCGGAGATTCTCCTCCATCAGCGGGCCGAGCACGAAACCGAGGATCAGCGGCGCGGCCTCGCATTCGAGCCGCGTGAAGACGTAGCCGAGCGCGCCGAAGAATGCCGCCAACAGCACCGCCGCCGGGCTGTTGCTCACCGTGTAGACCCCGATGCCGCAAAACAACAGGATCGCGAGATAGAGAAAGCGGTACGGCACCTTCAAAAGCTGGACCCACATGCCGATGAGCGGCAGGTTGATGATCACCAGCATCAGATTGCCGATCCACATGCTGGCGATCATGCCCCAGAACATGCCGGGGCGTTCGCTCATGATCTGCGGGCCGGGCTGGATGCCGTGGATGGTGAGCGCGCCGATCATCAGCGCCATCACCGCGTTGCCCGGGATCCCCAAGGTCAGCATGGGGATAAACGAGGTCTGCGCGCCGGCATTGTTGGCTGATTCAGGTCCCGCCACGCCCTCAACCGCGCCGTGCCCGAATTGCGCGGAGTTCTTCGACCACCGTTTCTCGACCGCATAGGCGGCGAACGCGCTCAGCGTCGCACCGCCGCCCGGAAGCACGCCGAGGATGGAGCCGAGCGCCGTGCCGCGCAGCACCGCCGGCCAGGCGCGCTCGAAATCCTCGCGCGTCGGCCAGAGCCGGGTGATCTTCTGCGCCGCCAACGAGCGCGTTTCCCGCGGCTGCGTCAAATTGGTGATGATCTCGCCGATGCCGAATACGCCGATGGCGAGCGTGGCGACGTCGATCCCGTCGGTCAGTTCCGTAATGCCAAAGGTGAAGCGCGTCCCGCCGGTGTTGCCATCGGTGCCGACGAGACCGAACAGCAGGCCGAGCACGATCATGGCGATCGCCTTGACCACCGAGCCATGGGCGAGCACGACCGCGGTAATGAGGCCGAGCACCATCAGCGAGAAATATTCCGGCGCTCCGAACGACTGGCCCACTTTGGCGAGCGGCGGCGCAAACGTGGCGATGAGCGTGGTCGAGACGCAGCCCGCGAAAAACGAGGCGAGCGCCGCCACCGCCAGCGCGGCGCCGGCGCGGCCCTGTCGCGCCATTTGGTGGCCGTCGATGCAGGTGACAACCGACGAGGTCTCGCCCGGCAGGTTCACCAGAATGGCCGTGGTCGAGCCGCCATACTGCGCGCCATAGAAGATGCCCGCAAGCATGATCAGGCCCGATGTCGGCTCAAGATGGAAGGTCAGCGGCAACAGCATCGCGATGGTCGCGATCGGGCCGATACCGGGGAGAACGCCGATCAATGTCCCGATCAGCGCGCCGGCAAGCGCGAAGAAAAGATTCGCCGGCGTCAGCGCCACGCCGAATCCGACCGCGAGATTGTGCAGAAGCTCCATCTACCACTCCGGCCAGACCGGGATGGTCAATCCCAGTCCGAGGATGAAGATGCCCCAGGAGAGAACAATCAACACGAGAGCCGCCGCGAGCGTCTCGAGCGGCCGCAACCCGCGCGCCGCGACCGCGCCCACGCCGATCAGCAACAGAATCGAAACCACGAGCCCAAGCCGCTCGATGCTGAGCCCGAAGATCACCAGGCTTGCGGTGACGAAAATGACCGGTCGCAATGCCGAGATGTCGCCCGACGACAGCGGCCGCGCATCCTGGGCTTCGCGCAGTCCCTGCACGAGAACGATGACGCCAAGGCCGAGCAGGAACCAGCACAACAGCCGCGGCACGTAGCCGGTACCCATGCGCAAGGCGGTTCCGATGGGATAATCGCGCGACAGCCACAGGCCGAGCGCCGCCACGGCGATGAAGAGCAGGCCCGCCAGCACGTCCTTGCGCGCGAGCATGCGCCAGAACCGATGGGGCGAGTTGCTTTGTTCCTGTCCGAGGCTCAACCGCCGCTCCCATTCCCATCGTCAACCCGCGCAAGCGGGCATCCAGTAAACACCGAATATTCTGAGCGGCCAAATCGTGCCACACCGCATTTCGGTGGTTACTGGATCATCCGCTTTCGCGGATGACGACACTGAGAAATTCGGAAGATGGTCACTTTGCGATCCGCAAGCGCTAGGCCGCCGGAATCACAGGCAACAAGAGATAGGATTCCTTCTCGCCGCCGGAATAGATCGTGTTCGTCCCGCTGTTGTAGTCGGCGTGGTAGTGCATGTAGGCGGTGCTGCCGACGCCGTCGCGGGGTTGAATGTCGAGGCGAATGCGGTGGCCTTTTTTGAACACCATCGAGGTCGGCCAGATCTCGACCTCGACTTTCACGATCTCGCCGGGCGTCAGGTAAAGCCGTCGCTGGTGGCGATGATAAGGACGGTAGGGCAGCGACAGCTCCGCATCCAATTCACGATGCGACACGCGCAGCCATCCTTTCGCCACCGGCACCGGCGTCCCTTGCTGGCCGGTCTCCAGCACCTCGTTGCCGTCGCCGCCGATGTTGCGGATGGTGAGAAACAAGTCCATGTCCTCGGTCGAGCTTGCGACCCACAGCACCGCGGCGACCGGCCCGGTGACCTCGACGTCCTGCGCGAGCGGTGGGGTCTCGAGCGCGACCCCCATGCCCGGCGGGATGGCGCCGCCCATCACTTGCGACGACGCTGCCGACGTCGAGCCCATGGATCCCAGGCTGGTGGCCGGATAGGTGCGCGAGCTGCAGGTCTGCGGATTGGCGGCGATAAGGCGGCCGGCATTCGCGGCCGTGCCCGGCGCGGGCTGCGACAGATCGAAATAGAACTTGGTCCATCGCGTGCGCGCGAGCGGCCATTCGTGCTCGAAGCGCCACTCCACTTCGTCGCGGCCCTTGCGGATCGCGAGCTTCACCGGCGGCTCCGCCATCACGCCGTTGTCGATGCCTTTGAGCCAGTGCTCGAAGAAGCGCAGCTGATCGCGCCGGCCATCCTCGGAGTAGAACGGATGCACATGCGTGCCGGCGTGGATGCGAAGCTTCTTGTGCGGCGTCGCCGCCCGCACGAAGGCCTCGGTATTGCCGCGCAGATGCAATCCCATGCCCGACCAGTTGCCGACGCTGAACATGGGCACCGTGATCTTGTTCCATTGCGCCTGCGCGCCGCGGAAGGCGCCGCTGTCGAGATTGTTGTGCAGCCAGAAATGCAGCGTATTGGTCTGCCATCGGTTCGGATGGTGCCGGGACGCCCGACCGGCGACGTGGTGCATCAAGTGCGCCATGTACCAATTCGGCATGAACAGGCTGAGGAGCCCGCCGTGGAACAGCGCGTCGCGGTAGAGATCGGCAAAACCTTCCCAGGGAATGATCGCCGCCAATGACGGCGGCTGATGATTGGCGACGAACCACTGGTTGATGGCGAAATAGGATATGCCGCACAGCCCGACCTTGCCCGAGCACCAGGGTTGCGTCGCCGCCCACTCGATCGCGTCGTAGAGATCGATCGACTCCGCGAGCGACCATGGTTCGCATTCGCCGGGAGACTTCCCGCTGCCGCGCCCGTCGACCCGCACCGCGGCGTAGCCCTTCGGCACCCACCATTGCGGGTTGACGGTCTCCCAGTTCATCAGCGGGTTCGGCTTTTCCTCCAGGTTGCCCGGCGGAACCCACAGCTTGTCCTTCTGATAAGGACCCAAATTCAAGATGGCGGGAAAGGTGCCGGCATCATCCGGCCGGAACACATCGGCTTTGAGGCGCGCGCCATCCCGCATCGGGACGTCGACGTCTTTTTCGACGACGATGCCGTAGACCGGCACGCCGGGAGCCGGCTCCATCTTCATTGCTGCTCTCTCCCCCCCTTGCGCGCCCGCTCTTGCCGCTCAATCCGGCAACTCGACCTTCACCTCGTCGGTGACCTTCTTCCAGTACGCCACCTCGGCCTTGTTCCAAGCTTGCGCTTCTTCGATCGACGCGCTGGGAAGAGGCCTGATCATCTGCTGCTTGAACGCCGTCGCCACCTGCTCGGAATTGAGCGCCTGCACGGCCGCCTTGCGCACGATCACGAGCACGTCGCGCGGCGTGGCAGCGGGCGCATATAACGCCGACCACAGGCCCTTGGCATTGGCATAGCCGAGCTCGGTGAGGGTGGGCACATCGGCGTATTCGGGCACGCGCTGGTCGGACATCACCGCTAGGGCCCGCACCTGGCCGGCCTTGACCACGCCCATCGAGCTTGCGGCGTTGAGCAGCGCGACATGGGCGTCGCCGGTAACGAGATCGTTGGTGATGGCGGCACCGCCGCCCTTGTTCGGAAGATGGGTGAGCACGATGCCGGCCCATTGGGCGAAGGCTTCCATGTCGTAGTGATTGTTGCTGCCGATGCCGACGCTGGCGTAGCGCACCTTGCCGGGGTTGGCCTTGGCATAGGCGATGAACTCGGCATAGGTCTTGGGTGGGAAGTCCTTGGTGGTGGCGCCGAGCACGAGCGGAACCTCGCTCAGCCTCGTCACCAAGGTGACGTCCTTGTCGTAGTCGATCTTGAATTTCTTCTTGTAGATGATGGGCGCGAGCACATTGGTGCCGGGATTGCCGATTTGTAGCGTATAGCCGTCGGGCCTCGAACGCGCCATCTCCTCGATCGCCAGGATGCCGAAGGCGCCGGGCTTGTTTTCGATCACCACCGGCTGGCCGAGAATCGGCCGCATATGCTCGCCGACGATGCGCATGACGATATCGGTGGCGCTGCCCGGCCCGAACGGCACGACGACCTTGACCGGCTTCGAGGGATATTTGTCCTGCGCAGCGGCCTCACCGCCGCCGAGGGCGAAGACCAGCACCAATAAAATGCCCAACCGTTTCATGTCATTGTCCGCTTCAGGCGATGCTCCCGCGGCATCCGATCGGCCGCTTCAAGATCGCTGCCGCGATTGCCCCGCGTCATCCGCGCTTCGACAGTCACGAGCAGTTCGCCGTAGCGTCGACATCGGCGCACGCTAGTCGGCCAATTCGATCTTGACCTCGGCGACGGTCTTTCGCCACGCCGCGAGTTCGCTGTCGAGCCACGATTGCGCCTCCTGCAACGACGCGTTCGGCTTGACGCTGACGAGTTGCTGCTTGAAGGCTTCCTGCAGCTGCGGGGCATCCGCGGCCTCGACGATCGCCTTGAAGAGGGTTGCCAGAACCTCTTTCGGCGTATTGGCCGGTGCCAGCATGCTCTGCCAGTGCAAAGTGCCCACGCCGGGGTAGCCGGCCTCGGCCAGCGTTGGGATATCGGGATATTCCGCCAGCCGCGTCTCCGCCAGCACCGCGATCGGCCGCAGCTTGCCGGCCTTGATCATCGATGCCGTGCTCGCGGCATTGATGAACGCGACCTGCGCGTCGCCGACGACGAGATCGTTGATCATGCCGGCGGCGCCGGTCTTGTTGGGAATGTGGAGCATCTCGATGCCGGCTCGCTTGGAAAAGACCTCGACGTCGTAATGCGGGAAGCTACCGACCCCGGCGCTGGTGTAGCGGACCTTGCCCGGATTCTTCTTCGCATACGCGATCAACTCCGCCACCGATTTGGGTTCGAAATTTTGCGTAGTGGTGAGGAGAAAGGACGGATAGATCGCGAGGCGGGACACCGACACCACGTCTTTTTCGAAGTTGACGGAGAACTTCTTCGCGAACAGGACCGGTGTGATGGCATTGGTCGTGACGTTGCCCACCATCAGGGTGTAGCCGTCCGGCTTGGAGCGGGCCATCTCTTCGATCGCGAGAATACCGAACGCACCCGGCTTGCTCTCGACCACGAACTGCTGGCCGAGGCTCTGGCGCATCTGCTCGCCGAACAGGCGCGCCGTGATGTCGGTGGCGCCGCCGGGAGCATACGGTACGACGATCTTCACCGGCCGCGAGGGATATTTGTCCTGCGCCGAGGCCGCGACGCCCCCGAATGCGAGACACAGCAGCGCCAGACCCAAACCGATCCGTTTCATCACATCCTCCGGTGAACCCGCTGAAATCGCCACCCCCACGGGTATCAGCTTGCGATCGATTGTAGTCCAGGCGCGGGGACTGAAACAGGCAATCAACCGCGCGATGTTGTCACGCCGAGGCCAAATCGCCGCTCAGTCCCCCGCCTGCGAAACCGTTTGCTGTCAGCGCTCGTCACGCCGCCTTGACGCCGTGCAGGCTGTGGGACGCATCCTTGCACGTGAAGAACACGAGATCGCCCTCGGGCGTGGCCTCCCCGGAGTGCACGACGTTGGAGGGAACGTAGACCACCGAGCCCGGTTTGGCCTCGATCTCTTTCTCTCCAATCTTGGCCCGAAACGTGCCCTGCAGAATGTAGATCCATTGCTCGTTCGGGTGCGAATGCGGCTCTGCGCCGGTGCCGGCCGGCATCCGCATCAGGGCGACGATCATGCGGTCGCCCTCGACGCAAGCGCCGTTGGCGGTCGAATAGTCGGGGCCGCCGAGGATGTGGTTCACCGCGGCGAGATCGAACACGTATTCACCATCGCCCGCGCGCTTGGCTCCCGGGGTCCGCGCCACTTGTCGCGACATTCTTCGCCTCCTTCGTTTTCCCGCTGCTCTTTCGTCCACAAAGCGAGCTCCCACCGCGTCAGGCAAACGCCCGCGTCTTGTCGCCGGCCGCGCCGAGCAACGCCCGCGCCCGCCCGCCGAGAATGGCCGACTGCTCGGCGGCCGAAATCGGCAGGCCGCGAACCTGCGCCACGCCCTCCGGCA
>Ga0318577_10000541_pt1 | contig 11130 bp, 14 predicted proteins | sample GRESIP089b5f25_FD_203484 | JGI IMG/M metagenome (GOLD analysis project Ga0318577, IMG submission 203484) | Tropical soil microbial communities from Luquillo Experimental Forest, Puerto Rico - GRE.SIPMG.089b5f25 | ecosystem: Environmental > Terrestrial > Soil > Tropical forest > Bulk soil... | reverse complement strand
CACTTTATGCTCGCCCCGGCGCCATCCACAACGCATTCAGCGGACAGTTCGCCGCATTCGCCCGGGATGCGATCGACAACCAAGAACTACTTGCCAAGGGCAAGCTGCCGATGCCAGTCCTGGCCATTGGCGGTGATCATTCCTATGGCCCGCCTTGCGACAGAAATTGCCTTTGCCGCAGCCAATGTGCACGGCGCCGTGATAAGCGATTCCGGCCATTGGATCATGGAGGAGCAGCCCGAGCGGGCCATCGCCCTGATACTTTCATTTGTCGATGGCAAGTAACGCGTGGACATGGAGCCCTGTCAGGGAGCCGCCCATTACTCGAGGATCGCAGCGTCAAAGACACCCTTAGATTGGCCACGGGATGGTGATTAAAGCCTCCAATGGAAAATGTAATGATGCCGATAGCTCGATCAAAGGATCAAATCCGGGCGCGGGGAAGCTCATTACAAGAGGGAGGGTGGCGGGAGTGACCGCCGGCGAGGAACTCGGATAGTAGCTGGCTTCTGCCTGCCGCGCGACCACGGCGTTCGCTTCCCGCATCGCGCGGCCTTCGTCACCGGTTCGTTCCAGGCATTCGTTGGCGTTTCGCCCAAAGCTCCTTCAGCTTCCGCGTTGTTGCCTTATGCGTATGTCTTCCGGCGTCGTTCGGAGTCCACGGCATTTGAGCGGGCTCCCGCAAATGGCTGGCATTTCCGACAGTACATCGCGCGCGGACGCCGCCGCGTCAGCAGCCCCGCCCGCAGAACAGTCGCCGCCTATCCGCAAGTCCGAATCCCAGCCGCGGGGAACACCGACCACATCACCCACCGACAGCAGCTGCCAATCTTCTCAACTTCGTCATCGGTTTTACCGCTTAGAGCGGCCGAACATGTGTCGCATCCGATGCCACGGCGCGTGTTGGATAACGTTTGTTGCCCCACTGCTGCCATCGGAGCGCTGACGGCCTATACGTTCAAACGCGTAATTTCACTGATTTCGCCTTATTCAATCATCATCCGCGTGGAGCAGCGCTGGCGGGATACGCCGATCCCGAGGCCGCTGACTTTCCTGTCAACATCGTCGGGAGCGGCCGTTGTCGCAGGACTGGCCGACAGCGCAGTTTCGCGGTGAGATGGGGTAACTCAGAGCAGGCTCGCCCCGTGGTCGTGGCGGGAATGGCGCAAGGCGGCTTATGCCGCTCGACGCCTCGACCCACCGGCGTCCAACCGGTCTCCACGACGTGCCTCAGTCCTGGCATATCCGACGCCGGTTCTTGGCACGACATGGTCGGTCACAAGCGAACCGAACAGCCTCTCGTCCCCAAACCCGACACAGATACCTGTTCATTCGGAGCGAGGGTCGGCTCCCGGAAGGGCGCCAGGGCCCTGGGATAAGCGGGGCGGCATCGGCATGAGCAGGGCCTTCTTAGGTGGGTGCCAAGCCACCGCCCGCGTACCGTTTTGCCAAACTCGTCCAATGAGCACCGAGCCGACCTCAGGAAGGCCGAAATCTCATCTGGGTGGTACCTAGGGGATACCTGGATGGGCCTCTTGGTAGGCGATTCTTATATCAACTCTTTGATATAATTGGTGGGTGCAGGGGGACTCGAACCCTCGACCCGCTGATTAAGAGTTAGCAGATGAGAGATATGATAAGGCCTGAACCAGCCTGCAGTGGCAGCAATCCGTTGGGAATTTTGAGAAAACTCGTGTAGACAAGTTAGAAGCGTCCTGAAACGCTTCGAAATGTCGTGTCTACATGGTGTCTACATGGAAGCGAAGCGCGCCGCCAAACACGCCATCAAGTTGACCAAATCTGTCGTCGCGAAGCTGCCCCTGCCCGAGACCGGGCAGGAGATTTATCGGGATAAAGAGCTCAAAGGGTTTGGGATTCGCGTTACCAGCGGCGGCACCAAGTCGTATGTCGTCGAGAAGCGGATCGGCCGGAAGGTCAAGCGGGTAAAGATCGGCCGTGCCGATGCTGCCCTTCCCACGGAAAAGGCGCGCATGTTGGCGCAGTCGTTTCTCGGCCAGGTGGCCGCTGGGCGCGATCCGATCGCCGAGAAGGCCGCGGCTGAGGCGCGGGCGATCACCCTCGGCGAAGCGCTTAGCGACTATCTCGCGGCGCGAGGTGACAAGCTAAAGCCCCGCACTCGCGAGCAATATCGCGATGTGATCCAAGGCCGCCGCAAGGACGGCTCTCCGCTCGCCTTTGTCAACTGGGCCGACAAGACGCTGACCGAAATCACCCCCGAACTAGTCCAACGCCGGCATCGCGAGCTGTCAGATGGGCATGGTCCCGCATGGGCGAATCTCGCAATGCGCGTGTTGCGGCTGTTGATCAATTACGCTGCGACGCGTTTCGATGATGAGAGCGGCAAACCGTTGATCGCGACCAACCCGGTGGTGCGGCTCGCGCGGGCGCGGCTCTGGAACACCGTCAAGCGCCGAGAGACGGTTCTACGCGTCGAGGATATGCCGGCTTGGTATTGCGGGCTCGCTGCCATCAATGAAGTCGGACGCGACTATCTGCTGCTGGTGTTGCTAACCGGGCTGCGCCGCGGCGAGGCTGCCGCCCTGGAATGGGATGACGTCGATCTCGTAAAGACGAGGACGCTGAGGGTCCGAAACACAAAGAACGGTTCGGATCATGTCCTTCCCTTATCGACGCAACTACTCGAGCTGCTGCAACGACGCCGCGTTGCTGCGGCCGGGCGCTTCGTGTTTCCCGGAAGGAAGGCGGATACCTGTCTGGTTGAGCCCAAGACACTAACACAGGCCGTTGCGAGGGCGTGTGGCGTTGGTACCTCTGTCCACGACTTGCGCCGCAGCTTTGCGACGACTGCTGAGCGGCTCGACATATCCAGCTATGCCCTCAAGCGGCTCCTTAACCACGCCTCGAGCGGTGACGTAACGGCCGGCTACATCGTCAGCGATATTGAGCGATTGCGTCGGCCGATGCAGGCGATCTCCGATTTCCTGTTCTGCGCGATGGGCTCAGGCGAAACCAATGTCGTCGACCTGAAGGAAACGGCGCATGCCGCGCCCTAAGCCGCTAACGGAGGAAGTTTGGCGCAAGAGACAGGAGGAGCGGGCACGGGTTGATGCCGCGGCCTTCCGCCGCGCCGAGGAGCCGACCGAGGTCGAAATCGAACGAGACGAGGCGCTTGCGGCGGATCTTGTGCGCACGTTGGGAATACCCCGAGACTGGCGAGCAGCTCGACGCAACGAGATCGTCGACGAACTGGTACATGACATCTCCGAGCTTACAGGCTTGCTCGGAGAGGTTCGATGGGAATGGCAGGTTAGAAGGAAAATCGATCCTTCGCTCCCGGTCATCGGTGGCATACAGCTGACAGACGGCGAATGGCAGATCACCCTTAGGACCATGGCACGATCTGCGAAAAAGCAGCACGACGACTGGGCCGCCAAAAAGTTGGCAAGTTGGGCCGCCAGATTTAGGCCGCAACATAGGCGGCCTCCGGGCAGACGGGCCGTGGCGCAATGGGCCGCAAGGTATTTGGTCCTGTTCATGCGTAAGCGCGCCCCGGAGGCTTCGATAAAGCAGCGCCGGGAATTCGTGTTTCGCGCAATGCGCGGACTCGGCATCGACGTCCCCGACCTGGAGAATGATCCCGGCGACTTCAACACCTGGTTTGACGAGGTCGAGGCGCTCGCGACCACGCCAAGATACTGATCAATTTCAAAATTTTAGTACCTTTACCCTCCGTGCTCTTCTAACCGCGATCCCGGAAAATCCACACTGTCGCCTGAAAGCGGCGATGACGACCAGAAGGGATTGGAAGGTGACAAGGACGGCTGGTGCTGCCCTCAGGCGCGCTGCGGAGAGCATAGGCGTCACTAACTTTGATCCGAAAGCAGACGCTCAGGAAACTAACCCTAAAGCTGCACGTAACGCGCCGCGGGGACCGCCCAACAAGTATGGCCCGGTAGCGGAATTTTGGGAAGCGCACCTCGATGCGTTGTTCTCACGAAAGACAATCGCACAGGTCCGGTGCTGCTCGGTCGCGCTCCTGGAACGCGAGGCGTGGGCCGGCACGGGAATACCGATCGTCCGAGATGGCAACCGTTGCCTCTATCGGAAGCGCGACGTGCTCGCCCGTCTTGGGCTCCCCATGCGATGACGGCAGCGGAGATCGCCGCGGTGCTCGGCGCTGCCCGTAGGTCGGGCCCGTGGTGGTTATGCCGCTGTCCGGCACATGACGACCGCTCGCCGTCGCTGTCGCTGCGCGATGGTGAGCGTAGATTAATCCTTCACTGCTGGGCTGGCTGCGAGCCGCGCGAGGTGCTCGCCGAGTTGCGCTGCGTGGGGCTCCTTAGCGACGATCGTCGCGATTACCCTTGGCACGCCAAAGACCGCGCAGACGACAGCCATGATCGCGAGCGCCGGACCGAGATCGCCCGCCGCATTTGGAATGCAGCGAAGGACGCACGCGGGACCCCGGCGGAGCGCTATCTCCGGAGCCGCGGCATCACCATCCCGCCGGCGCTCTCTCTGCGCTGGATCGCCTCCTGCAAACACGGCGCGACCAAAACCCGTCTGCCGGCACTAGTCGGGAAGGTCGTCAACCTCGATGAGGAGCTCGTCGCGGTCCACCGGATCTATCTGCTGCCCGACGGCTCGGGCAAGGCCGCCCTCGACCCGCAATTTCAGAAAATGTCGCTCGGGCCGACGGCTGGCGGGGCGGTGCGCCTCGGTCTGCTCGATCCCAACCGCGCGCTAATCGTCGGCGAGGGCCTCGAGAATACGCTCAGCCTCATGCAATTGCGCGGGTTGCCTGGCTGGTCAGCGATCGGCACCTCCGGCATGAAGAGTCTGGTGCTGCCGCGGGCGGCGACACGCGTGCTTATCGCCGTCGATCATGACAGGCACGGCAAAGGTGAGGCCGCAGCCCGCGAGGCAGGCGAGCGCTGGGTCCGCGAAGGTCGCGAGGTGCATCTGGCGATACCGAGCACTCCCGGCGACTGGAACGATGTTCTTAAGGGCACGTGCCGTGCATAGTGCGTGGGGCGTCGATCCGCAAAACCTGCCGCCGGATGAGCCTGTGAAATCCGAGCCACCGCGTCCATTGATGCGCGAATTGCCGCCGGCCGATCCGTTTCCCGTCGATGCGCTTGGCCATGTGCTCGCGCCAGCGGCTCGTGCGATCCACGATCGCGTGAAAGCGCCATTGGCGATTGGGGCGCAATCGGTGCTCGGCGCCGCAGCGCTTGCCGTCCAAGGACATGCCGATATCTTGCTGCCGATCGGGCGAGGGCTGCCTCGCCCGGTATCGTGCTACCTGATCACGATAGCCCTTTCGGGCGAGCGCAAAAGCGCGTGCGACAGCGAGGCGATGTGGCCAATCCGGCGGCGCGAGGCGGCACTACGGGCACAATACGATATCGATGCCCCACGATATGCCAATGATCGCGCTGCTTACGATCGTGCGCGAGACGCCGCGCTCAAAAACGGCAAGGGCGACCACGCAGCGATGCGGGACGCGCTTGGCACGCTTGGCTCGGCGCCGGCACCGCCGCTCACTCCGATGTTGACGTGCGAGGAGCCGACGTACGAGGGCATCTGTAAGCTGTTTGTGATGGGACAGCCGAGCATCGGCATTTTCGCGGCGGAGGGCGGCCAATTCGTCGGTGGACATGGGATGTCTGAGGAGGCGCGCCTGAGAACCGCGGCCGGCTTATCAGCGGCATGGGATGGCGAGCCGATCCGACGGGTGCGCGCTGGGGATGGCATCACGATTCTACCGGGCCGCCGGCTGTCGATGCATCTGATGGTGCAACCCACCGTCGCGGACATCTGGCTGCGCGATCGCTTGCTGACCGACCAAGGCCTGCTATCGCGGCAGCTACTCTCGGCGCCAGACAGCCGAATGGGCACCCGCATGTGGCGCGAGGATACAATCGAGGCCGATCGTGCGATGGGGACCTACGGCGCTCGGCTGCTAACGATCTTGGAGACACCGCTACCGCTCGCGCCCGATAAGCAAAACGAGCTGCAGCCGCGTCGACTCACGCTGTCACCCGCGGCGCACCGGGTATGGATCAAATTCGCCGATCACATCGAGACGACCCTCGCAGCGGATGGCGAGCTGCGCCCAATCAGTGGCATCGCCAATAAGCTGCCCGAGCATGCGGGACGGCTGGCCGGCGTGCTGACGCTCATCCGCGACATCGACGCAGGCGAGATCGCTGGAGAGGAGATGGCCGCCGGCGCAGTGCTAGCGCAACATTACGCTGCCGAGGCGTTGCGACTGCATGGCAGCAGCCGCATTGCGGCCGACCTGCGGCTCGCGCAGCAAACGCTCCACTGGCTCCTCCGACTCTGGAACGAACCGACCGTCTCGCTGCCCGACATCTACCAGCGTGGTCCCACCGCAATACGGGATGCCGCGGCGGCGCGAAAGGTCGCCGGGATTCTTGAGGATCACGGCTGGCTCGTCCGCATAGTCGAGGGGGCTGTGATTGCCGGCGCCCACCGCCGCGAGGCCTGGCGCATCGTGCGGGAATGACGATATGACCGCGTTCCGCCGCTTCGACCCCTACGCCATTCTCGCCAAGGCCGATCGAGAGCAACAACCTTTAGCAGCCTTAGCAGGTTTAGCAGCAGCGACGACCAAAATCGAAAACGACACGGAGGCATCGGTAATCAGTAATTCCAGCCGTGCCAACAAAAATCGAAATCACGGGGGTGCCCCTGCTAAAGTCGCTAATCCTGCTAAAGTTGACGAGGCGGGGACTTTCGCACCTCTAGCAGCTTTAGCAGACCCGACCACAGAACTCGAAATTTCGGCCCAGTGGGGCGAGGCCGAGGAAGAGCGCGCCGCGATCATCGAGTGTGACGGCAAGAGTCCGCGCGCTTGGGCCGAGGGTTTCGCCCGGCTCAATCCCGATCATCCGCCCGGTGACGTGCCGCTGCGCCGATGGCAGCGTTTCGTCGATGACGCGGGGATCTTTCTCGACCGATGGGCCGCTTACGCCGCAGCGCTCGGCTGGGGACCCTATGACCTGTTCGGCTGCGACCGCGACCGTCCGTTCGCCCGACTCGATCGCGCCGGGCTACTGTGGTTGCTGAACGGCGATCGCTTGATCGCGCTGACCGAGAACACAGCGACGATTGAGACAGGGACCGGCGCGCGACAAACCTATCGCCGCAAGCCGAGCGACCCAAGACGGGTGCTGGCGTGGGAGTTGGTTGAATGACACCGATCACGGTGACGACCTGGCCCGACGAGGCGACGCGGACACTGAACTCAGGTTGCTTGTGGATCGCCGAGGCGACGATTGATGATCGGACGTACGAGGCGCGCTCTCGTCATGGCGCGCCGAATGAGCTGGCGCGGCAGCTTGTCGCCGCCGGTCTCGCCGATCGGCCGATGGTGATCCACTACCGAGGGTGCGCTTGGACGATGACCTATCGCTCGTTCCACGCCACCGCGACTTGGACCTTCGGCGAGGGTGACCAGCCCTTGCGGCGCGTCAAATACAGAGAGCAGCCGGAAGGGATCTTCCTTGGGAGCGGGACCAGGCAAAAACGCGTTTCATCGCCCGCGGTCGATATAGTGGAGCCTCAGCTCGCCGAAGTGCGTGAAACGCATTTCTGCGACGGTTGCGGCAAGGCATTTCAGCCGCCTCGCCCGTGGTCGCGCTTTTGCTCCCCAGCCTGTCGGCTGCGAGCCCATCGCCGGCTAGCGCGCCAAGATGAGAACGTGGCGCTTGTTGTCGAGTGTCCAACGCGGGAGTTTGGCTAAGAAGGATTGGCCGAGCAGGGCGTCGGTGCCCGGTGGGCCTTCAATTGCGGTAAGGTTTCTTGCGATGTGTTTTCCGAGTTGGATTTCGCGGATCCGGAAGAGAGCGCTGCGCCTGGAACTTCCATCGGCGAGGGTGTAGGAACGCATACCGATGAAGTCGTTGTCGGAGAGAGCGCCGGTTTGCGTAAGTTTCTGGATGACCTCGGCAGGCAGCTGAACGGTTGAAGCACCTGAATCCAACATTACAAGGTACGCTTATTACTTTGTTTATGATTACAGGAACAGTAAAGACCCCCCGTCTAATTGAAGCGGGATTTCGTCTTTCGTTTGGCTGGCCTGCTGCAGTGTAACATGAATGCGGTGCGCTTCACTACCTATGGCGTCTTGAAACGCTATATCCAAATCTCGATTTCGTTTGAAAAACATCGCATAGGTTTGTTTTTTTAAAATTAAATCGCGAAAATTTTCGTCGTATTGTGTGTTATAGCCTACAATGGTTGGGACTACACTCGGCGCCAATGTGCTGAAACTATTAACAGCTGAATTTCGGCATGATTGCACTTGAAGAAGTTCCTGAGATAGCAAATTAATCTCGTCGTCTGCGGCCAAGTTAACATCGTATAATTGGTCACGGAGCGTAGCATGATCATGCTTGCGCAGCGGCGAATTATACTGTCGAGAATTGATTATCTCATCAATACAAGTCTGGGTACGCTTCAGTATCGTGTTACCGTCGCGCAAAATCGCCTTAAATTCGCGCTCCGTCGCACTGTCGCTCCCCTGATATTGCTGTTGCGCCGCGCCCGTGCCGCCAGCGAGTAACACCGCGATCGTCAGCACGTATGCAGCGCGCTTCGTCGTTTTGAACGAGCTCGCCATTACCCGCTACTCCCCATAAGCCCATTTCCCCTTGCTTGCCCATGAGCTCGAGTTTTCCCAAAGTAATCAATTTCTCGCCGACACTTAAGACAACGGCCGATTTTCCCCGTACACAGACATTTCAGCGAGAGTCCCGCCAGGCTCGAATTCCGTTAGGTTAACAATGGAGCAACCATCACCTGGCATACCGTGCACATGCCAGACGATGACCATCGCTTCTCCGGGCCGCGTCCTCATCCCGAGCAAATCGATCTCGCAGCAATCAAGACCGATCTCGAATTCGCCATCGACCAGATCTTGCGGCTGCATACGCAGCTAGCCCGGACCGCGCTCGGCATCATCTTTTCGACGGCAGTGATTACCACCTTGCTCGGGTGGTGTTTCCTAGCACGCTGATGGAACCTTGGGCTGCGGTTGTCTCCGCTGTCGCGCTCGGGTTTCTATCGGGGCTCTTAGTGCTTTCGGCCGGGATTATAGGCCGATTATTGCGTCGTATGTTTCCGCCGCCCCCGAAGGCATCTCAGCTGACGGTGTCGCACGCAGGCGAGGAGCGGATCACAATCGCTGATCGAATGCGAGATGCAACTTGATTTAACCGATGAGGAAGCGGCGGCGCTCCTCAGCCTTCTAAACCGAGCGATCGACGACGATCGCTATCCGTTGTCGCCGCGCATCCGCCTGCTGCAAGCGCTCCTGGGCAAGTTTGGCGAGCTAGGTGGACTGCCGCCGGAACTCGCGGCACGGGTCCGCCGCTATGCGCCGCCGCCCCCGGCCCGGTTGCCCACACCAGAAGAGCGTGATCCCGCGCGGCGGCCACGCCAGGGACGGCGAAGTCGGTAAAACCGCCCGCGCCGGGCGGTTTCCGGCGCACCCTTCCATGAGGAGATTGGAAGATGGCAATCGCAGACGACAGCTACGACAGAGCCTACGGCCGCTACCTCGACAAAGCCATGCCGGACTACTGGCAGCTCGCCGATCCCCCCGACAGCGTTCACGTCCGCTGGCAGGGCAAGGACGGCGAGATCCTCGAGGTGCTGCCCCGGCGCAAATTCGGCACGGGGGCGACGGACTGGCAGCATCTCTGGACCCTGACCGTGCTGCCGAAGCGGGGCCGGTACATGAACGGCTGCATCAGAGGCAAGGGCCACACGGCTCTCGAGGCCGTGCTCACCGCCCTCACAATCGGCCAGGACGACGAGGAGTAACCCAAACCCCGCGGATCGGGGTGTTGCGCGCCATTCGGGCGAAGTTGCCGGGTGCGCCACGGGAACCGCCGCCCGGCGAGACCGCCGACGCCCGATGAACGCAACCCTGGCCGCCGCCCGCGCCAGGGGCGCCGATCGAGGTGAACCCACCAATCGCGTTGACATGCCGGCCCTTCAGGGGTGCGCCCCTCCCCCTTGGGCGATGGACGCGCGGTCGGCAGCCGCGATCCTCGCTTCGAGGTCCCGGCGGATGGCCATAGCCGCTTGGTTGTAGCGCCAGCTGATGCGCTGGCAGTCCTGGACGAATTGCGGATCGTAACTCGTTTGCGTGTCGCGCCGATATTGCGGCCCTGCCGCCTGGTACCTCTGACATACTACTTGCGCGTCGAACAGGCTCGGGTCCTGCCGGGAGAGAACCTCCTGGGCGACCAACGAGAACGTATCCGTGGCTTTTATGACAAGATCGCCGTTACCCGATGCCAGCCCGGAGCGGTAATGCGCCTGCGCCCTGGCATAATCGGCCACCTCGTCGGGGGTCGGACCAGGGGGGAGGGGCTGAACCGGTGCGGGTTGCGCGCAGGCGGCGAGCAAAGCGCAGGCCGCTGCGGCCGTAAGTGCAGGTCTGGTCATCTTCCCCATTTCTGGTTCTCGTCAAAGCGGCGCCGGCCGGCCAGCGGAGCGATCGGAGCCCTTCTTCACTACCGAGGTTGCCGGGCCGGGCCGCTCGGTGCAACAAAATGGGGGAGATCCGTCGAGCGTCTGGCCACTCGCGGGGCCCGGCCAGCTTTCATCACTTCCTAACCGCGCTGGCGAAGAATAGCCGCGCTCGGCGTAGACGGCGCCGGGCCAGTTGATGCTGGGGCGGCGTCGGGGTCTCAAGCATCCCGGCGCCGCTTCCGCTAAGGGTCTAGCCGCTCTGTCCCGCTCACCACCATGTCGATATTGCGACCCCCGCACCGTGTGCACACCAACCGATCGCGCCAATCCAGAACAGACGTGTTCGCGCCGTATGAAGCAGCCATCTCGGCGGGGTCGGGCTCGACCTGGTGGCCACACGCCTTGCACCACACGATCAGACGCACCTTCGCGTTCGCGGCATTGCCGAGCGTCATCGGCGGCCCGGGCGATCTCACGAGATTGGCGCCTTAAAGCAACTATTGACCAGCACAGGCAGCGGCGGATCAAGCGAGCCCGCACCGCCCCGATTTTACTGCGCGACCGCGGCCAGCGGTTTGCCCGGCAGGTCGGCAGACTTCACACCGCGCCGCGACAGCGCGTCGCGGACGATCTGCT
>Ga0318577_10000538_pt1 | contig 11141 bp, 8 predicted proteins | sample GRESIP089b5f25_FD_203484 | JGI IMG/M metagenome (GOLD analysis project Ga0318577, IMG submission 203484) | Tropical soil microbial communities from Luquillo Experimental Forest, Puerto Rico - GRE.SIPMG.089b5f25 | ecosystem: Environmental > Terrestrial > Soil > Tropical forest > Bulk soil... | reverse complement strand
CCTTGATCACGTCGACCGCGGCTTTGGCGATCTCGGCGGTCAATGCCGGCGCTGTCTTCGGCGGTGCTGCGAGCGCGAACCAGCCGGTGGACACGAGGCCCGGCAGCGGCGGGTATCGGCGATCGCCAAGATCTTCACCCTGCCGTCGCGGAAGGGCGGGCCGCCCGCCGCGATATTCCCGAAGAAGACGTCGACGTGGCCGGCGATCATGTCGTTGAGCACCAGCGTTTCGCCGCGGTAGGGCACGTGCACCATCTGCGTGTCGGTCATGCCCTGGAACATCATGGCCGTGAGATGGGGCGTGGCGCCGTTGCCTTGGCTGCCGAACGTCACTTTTCTCGGATTTGCCCTGACATAGTCGATCAGTTCCTTAAGCGAGGTCACCGGCAGCTCCTTGCGCACGATGACGACGTTCGGCACCGAGCCGACCACGGTGATCGGCACGAAGTCCTGGGGTTTGTAGGAGAGGTGCTTGTAGAGCGTCTGGTTGATCGCGAGCGGGCCCGGCGGGCTGAGCAACAGCGTGTAGCCGTCTGGCTCGGATTGATAAGCGAGGTCGGCGCCGATATTTCCCCCGGCACCGGTCTTGTTCTCGACCACGACCGGCTGTCCCCACTTGGCCTGAAGCTTCTCGCCTATAATACGGGCCAGCACGTCGTTGATGCCGCCGCCGGGGAAGGGAACGATGAACTTCACGGTGCGGGTGGGAAACGCGCTTTGTGCAGCCGCGGAGGTCGCAACGAGCGCCGCAAAGATTGCGGCGACCCATGCCGCGACGAGTCCCTTCATTCCTGCCTCTCCCGCTCCGATGCCGCCTCGCCGCCCGCCATCAAGGTTGGTAGCGTCCGCCGAAGGCCGGTTGGCTCTGGCCCAATCCGGGAAGCTCCCACACGCCCGCGCCGCCCGGATTCTTGTCGGCGCCGATATTGGCGTTGATCAGATACGGCCGGCGCGACGCAAGCGCGGCTCGTAACGCATCGGCAAGATCGGCGGCGCGGTCGACGTTCACGCCCGCGATGCCGGCCGAGCGCGCCATGGCCGCAAAGTCCGGATTGTAGGGTGCGCCGGTGTCGGGGTGGCGGAAGTCGGTCGCCAGCTCGCGACCGCCGAGATAACCGCGCTGCAATCCGCGGATCGAGGCATAGGCGAAGTTGTTCCACACCACCCAGATGACCGGCAGATCGTATTCGACCGCGGTTCCCAGCACGCTCGCGTGCATGAAGAAGGCGCCGTCGCCACACACCGAAACGCAAGGCCGCTCGGGTGCCGCGAATTGTGCGCCCAAAACGCCGGCGACGCCGAATCCCATCGGGCCGAAACCCATCGATCCGATGAGCGAATCCGGCCGCCTCGGATTGCAGAACTGGATCAGCCAGTTGTGGTGGACGCCGATGTCGCTCACCAGAATGGCGTCCTCCGGCAGCACTTTGTCGATCTCGTGGGCGGCGCGCTGGGGATGGATCGGCGAGGCATCCTCGACAAATCCCGGCGCGATGAACGCGTTCCATTCGCGGCGATAGCCCTCGATGGTGTCGAGCCATTTCGCGCGCGTTGCGGCCGCGTCTGCAAGCCCGTCACGCGACTCGAGCTCCGCCAGCACTTGGTGGAGAAAGGTGCGCACGTCCGCCATCAGGCCGAGCGCGACCGGATAGTTGCGGGCGATCTCGTCGGGGTCGATGTCGACGTGAATGAGCCTGGTGGGCGGGATCGTGAACGAATAGCCCGGCAGCCACGAGCTCGACGTGCGGTCGTCGAAGCGCACGCCGAGCGCAAGCAGCACGTCGGCGGTGCGCGCGGCGTGGTTGGCCTGATAGGGACCGTTGCGGGCGATGAGACCGAGCGCCAGGGGATGGCGGGAATCGATGGCGCCGGTGCCGCTCGCCGACCACGCGACCGGAATGCGCAAGCGTTCCGCCACTCGCAACAAGTCCGCCGCCGCGCCGCCGTATTTGACGCCCTGGCCGACCAGGATGACCGGCCGCTTGGCCGTGAGCAGCATGTCGACGGCTTTCGCCACGCCGTCGGGATCGGCGCCGCAGCGGCAGGAAATGTTGGCGTTCCACTCTTCCGGCTTGGGGGTTTCCTCGGCGGCGGCTTCCTTGAAGATGTCGAAGGGAACATCGAGCACGACCGGCCCCGGCCGCCCCGTCACCATGGTCTTCCATGCTTGACGGATTGCGAGCGGGACCATGTCGCCGCGCGTGGGCTGGAATACGCGTTTGCAGTAGGCGCGCACGGTGGACGGAAAGTCCGCCTGATAATGGCGATAGAGTTCCTGAAACGCGCCGCGGTTGAATTGGCTGGTCGGCACGTTGCCGGTCACCGCCAGGAACGGCACGGAATCGAGATAGGAGTTGGCGAGCGCAATCGGCAGATTGGCCGAACCCGGACCGCAGGAGGTGAACGTCGCCGTCGGCTTGCCGCCGACGCGGTAGTACACGTCCGCCATGAAGCCGGCGACGCTCTCGTGGTGGACGGAGACGGTTTTGATGTCGTCGGAGCGTTCGTACAGCGCGTCGATGAAGCCGATATTGCCGTGGCCGCACAGGCCGAAGACGTAGGGCACCTTTTCCCGCACGAGATAATCGACGATCACCTGACCGCCGTCGAGCATGTTCTTGGACATGGGCGTTGGTCTTCGCTGTTATTCCGGTTTGATATTCGCGTCCCTGATGATCTTGGTATAGCGCGCCAGCTCCGCCTTCAGGTAGGCCTCCCATTCTTCGGGTTGCGTGGCGAGCGGCTCCATTCCCTGCGAATCGAGCTGCGCGACGACGTCGGGCGCCGCGACCGCCTTCGCCACCTCGTCGCGCAGGCGCTTGGCGATCGCCGGCGGCGTGTTGCTCGGCGCGAGAATCCCGAACCAGCCGGAAATCTCGTAATCGGGCACGCCCGCTTCCATCACGGTCGGCACCTCGGGCAGCGCGGGCGAGCGCTTGGTGCTCGTGACCGCGAGCGCGGTGACCTTGCCGGCCTTGGCCTGCGTGACCATGACCGGCATGGCGTCGAACATGCCGTCGATATGGCCACCGAGGAGATCGTTGAGCGCCGGCCCCGCTCCCTTGTAGGGCACGATGGTCAGCTTGATCCCGGTCTTGGCCTTCAACAGCTCGGTCGCCAGGTAGAGCGAGCTCCCTGTCCCGCCGCCCGCGCCGAACGCGAGCTTTCCCGGATTTCTGTTGGCGTGGTCGATCAGCGCGCGCACGCTTTTGATCGGCAGATCATTGCGCACGACCAGGATCAGCGGTCCGGTTGCCACTTGGGTGACGGGCGTGAGCCTGATGAGGTCGAATGGATAGTCCGGATGCAACGGCTGGGTGATCAGCACGCTGGTCGAAATGAAGAACAGCGTGTGGCCGTCGGCTGTAGAGCCCGTGAGTTCCCGCAACGCCGGAATGAAATTGCCGCCGGCTTTGTTCTCGACGAAGACCGTCGTGCGGAGGTTCTCGCTCATCTTCTGCGCGACGAGCCGCGCCATCACGTCGGTCGCACCGCCGGCTGCCAGCCCGACGAGGAGGCGGATCGGCTTGCCGGAAAGGTCCTGCGCCGTGGCCGCCGGCGGCGAAGGGCAGAGCAACACCGCGCAGGCGACGAGGCCCAACACCGTCCGACGTTGCATGCGGTCCTCCCTCGCTATGCGTCAGGCACGGCTTTCGCTCATCACCGTGATGCGGTGAGAGCGCGGCTCATTCCGGCTTGATGCCATGGGCATCGATGAACTTCGTCCAGTTTGCGATCTCGTTTTCGAGCTTCGTTTTCAGCGCATCGCCGGGGGCGTAGCCCGGCTCGATATCGAGATTGGCCAACCGTTCCCGCACGCGCGGATTCGACAGGGTGGTCGAAACGGCCTTGTCCAGTTTAGCCTTGATGGCGTCCGGAACTCCTCTGGGAGCGAAGAGTCCGAACCAGAAGCGCAGGTCCACGTCCGCGGTCTTGACCCCGGCTTCTTTGAGCGTCGGAACGTTCGGCAGGACGGGTGAACGCTCGGCGCTGGTGACCGCGAGTCCCTTGATCTTGCCCGCTTCGATGAGGCCCTTCGCAACCTGGATCGACGCCATGTTGAGGGCCACGTGCCCGGCGATCACGTCGTTCATGGCAGGCCCGCCGCCCTTGTAGGGGACGTGAACCGCCTCCATTCCCGTGGCCGCCTTTATCACTTCAAACGTCAGATGCGAGACACTGCCGATACCGGCGGAGGCATAATTCATTTTCTGCGGCACCTTACGTGAATAGGCGATGAGTTCGTTCACCGAATTGGCTTCCACATTGTTGGCGACTGCCAGAACCAGCGGCGATGTCGCGGCCGTTGCGATCGCGTCGTAGTGCTTGACCGGATCGAAGGAGGAGGAGGTCTTCTTATAGAGGGCTTGGCTGATCCCGATCGCGTTTTCCGCCATAAGGAGCGTGTAACCGTCCGGGTCCGACGCCGCGACGTAGTTCCAAGCGATGTAACCGCCCGCGCCGGGCTTGTTCTCGATGACGACGGACTGGCCCAGCGCCTCTCCCAATTCTTGCGTGATCTGGCGGGCAAACGTGTCCGTCGCCCCGCCGGGCGGGAATGCGACCACCAGCCGGATCGGCCGGTCGGGATAGGAGGAGGGGCTCTGCGCCTGCGCCGAGATCGCGGTGGTGAGCACGGCGGCCACAATCGACCACCAGCGAAAGCGATTGCGCATGATCCGCCTCTAGGTTGCGTTGGCCGGCGCATTGCCCGCTGAGCCGGAGTCCCATTGGATCACGCGCCGGCGTCTGCGTCGACGGGGTCGGACCTCGCAGCAAACACTTTATCGTCGCAGGGGGTCGCTTACATATTCGCAAGCAGCCAGTCGCCGATGTAATCGACGCCGAGCTGGCGGTGATCGACCTGGCAGTGCTCAGCGCCGCCGTCCTCGGCGGTGAAAATCTTCATGTGCTTGCGCGTCGAGCCGACCCGCTCGTAGAGTTTTTTCGCCTCCGCGAGCGGCACGATCCGATCGTTCTCGCCGTGCAGCACGAGAAACGCGCATTCGATCCGCTGTGCGACGCCCTCGAGCGTGAACTTCTTCGCCCATTCGAGCGCGGTCTCGTTGTCGGGCGCGCCCACCACCCAGCGGAATTGGAAGATCGAGGTGGAGCTCGTGCGCGGATCGGCCGCGAGCTTGGCCTTGTTGTCGGCGACCCAATCATAAATGTTCCAATGCATGGCGCCGAACGCGACTGCCGCGGCGTAGCGCTTCTCGAAGGCGGCAATGCGCGGCGCGTGATAGCCGCCGAAGCTGTAGCCCATGACCGCGACGCGTTTGGGGTCAACCTCCGGGCGAGAGGCGACGTAGTCGTAAGCCGCGGTGCCAGCGACCTCGTAGTCGTGACGACCGTGGATGTTTCGCAGCCGCAGCGCCTCGGCCTGGCCGGGCCCGTCAATGGCGAGCGTGTTGATCCCGCGCTTGGCGAAATCGAGGCCGGCAAAGATCACGCTCATTTCCTTGGCGTTGTCCATGCCGTCGAAGAGGACGACGGTGGGGCGCCGGCCGCTGCCCGCGCCGCGCACGAAATAGGCGGGCAGGCTCGTTCCCTCGTAGGGCACCTCGACGCGCTCGATCTCGGGATAGAGGCGCTCCATCGCGGCGTGATAGGCGCGCAGCGCCTTGCGATACATCGCCATCTTCTCCGCGCCGGGCGGGATGAAGCGCTCGGCGCTGTAGTAGTAGTTGCCCGCGCGCATGTAATGGTGGCCGGCGGTGATGGGGCGCCCTTCCGCCGCGGCGGTGTCGGCGACGCCGGCGATGCGGTCGGCCATCGCCGCCCATTCCTCGCGCCAAACCCGATCGAGGTCGGCTTCCGCGGCGCGCGCCTCGAGCCGCCGGCCGACGCGCTCGACCTCATCCATCGCAACGGCGGCGTAAGGCACCATGCCCTTGACGATCTGCATGGCGTTGCTCCAGCGCAGATTGCCGGGAAAATGCACGGCCCAACTATTTGCTGCCGCCGGCGCGCTGTCATCCTCGGTCATTCGCTTGGTTCCTCCCTGGCCAATACATGCGGCAGTACAATTTGGATCCGGCGACGTTCCGATCAGACTTGGCGGGATAACTGCGCGCATCACGGAGAAACGCATGCGCGCCTGCTTTTCCCCGCCCCGTATTGGCGTTATCCTGACGCTTCGGGGCTAGCCTCCGAGCGCGGGCGTAGTTCAGTGGTAGAACGACAGCTTCCCAAGCTGTATGTCGAGGGTTCGATTCCCTTCGCCCGCTCCAACATACCGCTGCATAACTCACCGTACATCTTATCGAAAAGATAGCCTCGCGGCGCAATAACGCAGTTCAAGGAGATCACCCTTGCTGATTGATTGGCACGTCCACATCAACGACCCCAAATATCTCGGTCCGCCGTATTGGCGGCATCCTGTTCCAATGTCGGTCGAACACGCGTTGGCGGCTCATGAGCTCGCTGGTCTCGACAAAACCGTGATCAGCAATGCGGTGCACTATATCCGGTTCTGCAAGACTATGGGTGAAACCGTCGCCGCGCTGGAAAGCTCGAACCGCTATCTTGCAAAGTGCCGCGATCAGCATCCGGACAAGTTCGTGGCGATGGCGACCTGCGTGCCCGGCGGGGGCGATGAGTGCCTGAAGGAGTTGGAGCGGGCGGTGAAGCAGGACGACGCGCGCGCGGTCATCATCAACTCGAGCCACCACGGTCATTATCCCGATGAAGACGCGGCAAAGCCATTCTTCAAGCTGGTGACCGACCTCGATATTCCGGTCTTCGTCCATCCAGGTGACGCAACCACTCCCGCCATGGCGGACTATCGGCTGGCGTCAAGCGTGGGTCGCCCGGCCGACAACTGCCTTGCGCTGGCGCGCCTGATTGTACGCGGCATCTACGAGCAGTTTCCCACCCTCAAGCTCGTCGGCAGTCACCTCGGCGGCGGTATTTGCGAAGTCATCGGGCGCATGGACTACGCATACGAGCTTCTCGACTTCTCTGTTTTCCTCGGCAGCTACGAACCGATGCTCATCAAACATTCGCCAAGTCACTATTTGAAGAAAATGTATTTGGACTCTGCCTGCTACGCGCCCTTCGCCGCCGAGATGGTCCTCAAGACAATTGGCGAAGATAACTTCTTGTTCGCCACCGACTCGCCCCCGATGGTTCCGCTCAAGATGAAGGGCTTCAACATGATGAGCAAGATCGGGATGACTTTACAGCAGTACAACAAGGTTATGGGCGGCAATGCGGCCCGCCTGCTCAAACTTAACTGACCGCCTTGGAGAGAATGGTTGCCGCTCACCCGCTAGCACGAGGCACGGCTAGCTTCGTTGGTAGGAGGAGGAAAAGGCAGGCAGGACAATACAATGAAAAAGGCAACTGCCCTTTGCTTGGCGCACATCGCGATGGCCGCAACCGGTTTGCCGGCTCTGGCAGATGGCGTGAGTGCGTCCGACTACCCGAACAAGAGTATTCGAGTCGTGGTGCCGTTCGCGGCAGCCGGCGTCACGGACATTGTCACTCGCATCCTGTTTGACCAGATCGGGCAGCGCCTCGGCCAACCCGTTATCGTCGATAATCGGCCAGGCGCAGGCGGCAACATCGCGGTCGATCAGGTCGCCAAGTCTTCGCCTGATGGCTATACGCTGGTCGTTGCCGATCCATCCAGTTCGTTGCCCGCCAACGTCACGCTCTTTCCCAAGCTCACCTTCCATCCGGTAAAGGATTTGGTCCCGATTGCTATATTCGGAACCACGGGTGCAGTGGTGATCGTGACCAATTCGCTGCCGGCAAAATCCATTCAGGAATTTGTTTCCTTAGCGAAGAGCAAGCCGGGAGAATTGACTTACGGTTCTACGGGAAACGGTACGCCGGGCCATCTCAACGGCGCGCTGTTCTCAAGGCTCGCCGGAATAAAAACCGTCCATGTACCCTATCGCGTTGGCGGGCAAGGCACGACAGATCTCATTGCCGGCCGGATTTCATTTTGGATCGCTCCCATCCCTACGAGACTGCAGCAGGTCAATAACGGAGAGCTTCGTGCGCTTGCCGTAGCGGGAAATACCCGATCTGCCGATCTGCCCGGCATCCCGACGATCAAGGAGAGCGGTATCGGTGATTTTGATGCTTCGACCACATACGCGCTCTTCGCTCCAAAAGGAACGCCGCCAGAGATTGCCGATAAGCTTTACATGGAAATCAAGCGGGCATTGGAGAATGAGGACGTCCAACGGCGATTCCGCGCCGCGGGGGTTGAGCCCAAGCTCGGTGGTGGAGCCGACGTGACGAGGCTTCTAGAAACGCAAATCCCGTTATGGGCGAGCGTCATAACGGGTGCCGGCATCACGATCGATTGAAAGACAGTCGCTCCAGAACGGCAGCTCCCCAAGCCATGTCGGGGGTTCGATTCCTTCGCCCGCTCCAACTCTCTGCGTCGCCATCATTTTTCCCCAGCCTCCAGTAAGACTACGCGCCTGCAAGCGTGGCCATCTGCGAGGCCGGAGGAAGATCGTATGCTGCCGCTGAGAATCGTCTGCCCGTTGGCCATGTTCATGATCCTGACCTCTGGGGCTTCTGGGCAGGACGTCGACGATGCGTCGTTCGGGAATCTTGCGAAGCAATGTCAAATGAGAGCGTCAGTTGCGGCATCTTCAAGAGCAGCCAAGATCAAAGACGAGGCTATTGCGCAGCATCAGGCCTTCAATGGAAGCCGTGTCGACCGGGCAGGACGAATGGTCTTTTTTGGACACTCGGAAGCGGAGAGCGACCAGGAAACAGACGGCAACGTTTCTGCGCGACAGATCCCATGGCGTCAGGTTTTGGAATATTGGGAAAAACTCAATGACAGGAAAATAGGGGAAGGCGCCGGGGGTGCGCTCCAAGTGTGGTACTATCCCGGTGCTCTTAGTGACGACCCGCCATCCGTTCTCCATCGGAAAAAAATTCAGCTACGGCGTCTCTTGAAATTCATATCAGGACTCGATCTGTCGCAAATGGGGCCGGAGTCCGCCGACCTACGAGAAGCTCTGCAACAAAGCGTAATCCGCAGTAGTATAAGCGACGTTGCGTGGTCAGCCGCCTTCGTATCTTCCATTATGCGCGCTGTCCCCCTCGCCGAGGAAACCGAGTTCTCCTATGACGCAAGTCACGTGACCTATATCACCTCCGCCGTTGAACAATCCCTGAGAGATTTGGTCGGCGGCGAGAGCACCAGCTTTTACCGTGCTTGCGATCCCGACACGACCAAACCTCGGATTGGTGATCTATTTTGCTATCACAGGCACATCGAAGGTACACCACACCCGTACGCTCAAAGAGGGGCGTCCCTGTTCAAGTCGCTTTTCCGCGATATAGCGAAAGGTGAGGAACCCATCAGCCGCAGTCACTGCGACATCGTTGTTAGGGTCGACAACGATTCCAGTAAAGTCACTGTGATAGGAGGCAACGTCCAGAATTCCGTGACCGAAAAGGTACTTAACCTAAATAAAAAAGGCGTTCTTTCTACAGCTCAGGGAAGCACTGTGTGCGATAGCTACAACCCTGATAAACCCACGTCGGGTGGCGAGCCCAATTGCAATCCGAATAGGCAGAAGTGGTTCGTGCTCCTACAGGCAGCGATCTGATAGACCGCGCGTCTCTTTCACTCGGCGACGATTAGCGCATCGAGCGCCGTGGCGCCACCTCTCTTGGCGTGGACCATCAGCGGGTTGACATCGATCTCGACAACGCCGGGCGTGGTCTGCATCAGCCGGCCGAGAGCGAGGACGGCCTTCGCCACCGCTTCGACGTCGACGGGCGGCGCGCCCCGGAATCCGGTGAGCAGCTTCGCCGCGCGCAGCCTGTGCAGCGCCTCGACGATCTGCGTTTCGTCGGCATCGACCGGCAGAAGCTCTACGTCGCCCAGCGCCTCGACCCAAATGCCGCCGAGCCCCACCAGTAGCACCGTCCCCCACGCGGGATCGCGTTTGGCCCCGATCATCAGTTCGAGGCCCCTGGGCGACATGGTCTCGACCAGGCAGCCGTCGAGCGTCACGCCGGGCGCCACGCGTTCGACGTTTTGTTGTATCGTCTCCCAGGCCGCGCGCAGCGCCGCCTCGTCAACCAAATCGAGCATGACGCCGCCGGCTTCGGTCTTGTGCGGCAGCGCCGCGGCTTGTGCTTTCAAGGCCACCGGATAGCCGACACGCTTGGCGACAGCGACGGCGTCGTCCGGGGCGCGGGCAAGCTCGCCATCGGGCACGCGGATGCCGGCTGCCGAGAGGATTTTCTTGCTCAACCACTCCGGTTGCGTGCCCTTGCCGAGCCTCGGCATGCCTGCAAACGGAGCGGGATTGGCGGGCACGCGGGCGCGGGCGAGCGAGCGTCCATACCGTGTATAGAGCGTGATCGCGCGCAGCATGCGGTCCGAGGAACGCGAAAACACCGCGGGACTTTCGTTGACGGCCTGCACGATGTCGGGAGGGAGCGGCCAGGTATCGCCGAGCGCCACCATCACCTTGGGCTTGGGTGAATCCGCCATGCCCTTGTTGAAAGCCACTGCCACCCCGGCGTAGCTCATCGGAAACGAGATGAACAGCATCCCGACATTGGGATCGTCGAGCAGCGCCTTGACCGCGATCGGCAGCGCGTCCGGCGAGAAGCCGGCAGTCACGTCGAGCGGGTTGCCATAGTTTCCGTACGCCGGCAGCACCTCGCGGACCTTCTTCAGCGTGGCCGCATCGAGCGCGGGAAGCTCGAGACCGGCTTCGTCGGCGAAATCGTTGGTCAGCGCCACGTACGCGCCCGAAGCGGTGAGAATGCCGGGCCCTTTGGTGGGAGGGACCGGATAGCGCACCAGGAGCTCGACCAAGTCCATCATCTCATCCATGCTGTGAACCACGACGGCGCCGGCGTCCTCGACCTGGGTGCGTATCGTGGCGAAATCGCCGATCAGCGCGCCGGTGTGCGACTGCGCGGCCTTGCGCGCCTTGGCGCCGCGGCCCGCCTGCATCAACACGATTGGCTTGCCGGCGGCGCGTGCGCGGCGGCAGGCGGCGAGGAAGTCCTGAGGCCGGCGAATTTGCTCGCAGTAGATCGCGATCACGCGGGTGGAGCGGTCGTCGGTCAGGAATTCGAGGAAATCGGTGCTTTCGAGCCCCGCCTCGTTGCCGGTCGAGATCACGTAGGTGAGCGGA
>Ga0318577_10000527_pt1 | contig 11190 bp, 9 predicted proteins | sample GRESIP089b5f25_FD_203484 | JGI IMG/M metagenome (GOLD analysis project Ga0318577, IMG submission 203484) | Tropical soil microbial communities from Luquillo Experimental Forest, Puerto Rico - GRE.SIPMG.089b5f25 | ecosystem: Environmental > Terrestrial > Soil > Tropical forest > Bulk soil... | reverse complement strand
GCACCCGGCGCCGTCGTTGCCGGGGCAGCTTTCGCCGCGGCGCCAGCGCCTGCGGCGCCTTCCTTGATCTCGCCGAGCACAGCACCAACCGCGACCGTATCGCCGTCTTTGGCGGCGATATCGGCCAGCACGCCGGCCGCCGGGGCGGGCACTTCGATCGTCACCTTGTCGGTTTCGAGCTCGACCAGCGGCTCGTCCACCGCGACCGCATCGCCCGGCTTCTTGAACCATTTGCCGATGGTCGCTTCCGTCACCGATTCGCCGAGCGTCGGCACACGTATTTGAGCCATGGGTTAATTCCCGATGTCGGATGTCAGATGTCGGAGGGCAGCAATGAGTGCCCGGAGACCAGAATGGAAGTCGCCAGTAAAAATTCCCATCTCACTTCTGACATCTGAGCTCTTCCTCCGTTACGCTAATGCCTCGTTCAAGAATTTGCTGAGTTGCGTCAGGTGAGTCGACAGTTGCCCAACCGCCGGGGAGGCCGCGGCTGCCCGGCCGACATAGCGGGCGCGCCGATGTTTGGCGCCGATTTGATTGAGCACCCATTCAAGAAAGATGTCGACGAAGACCCACGCGCCCATGTTGCGCGGCTCTTCCTGACACCAGACGATTTCGGCCTCCTTGAAGCGCGACAATTCCGTCATCAGCGCCTTGGTCGGGAATGGATAGAGCTGTTCGACGCGCAGGAGATAGATGTCATCGATGCCGCGGCGCTCGCGCTCCTCATAAAGATCGTAATAGGCCTTGCCGGAGCAGAGGATCACGCGGCGGATCTTGTCGTCGGCGGCGAGCTTGATCTTTTCGCCGGGTTGCAACTGGGCGTCGTCCCATAACAGGCGATGGAACGACGTATTCGGGCCCATTTCTTCGAGCTGCGACACGGCGCGCTTGTGGCGCAAGAGCGACTTCGGCGTCATCAGGATCAGGGGCTTGCGAAAATCGCGCTGCAGTTGGCGGCGCAGAATGTGGAAATAATTCGCCGGCGTCGTACAATTTGCCACCTGCATATTGTCTTCGGCGCACATTGTGAGAAAACGCTCGAGCCGCGCTGAGGAATGCTCCGGTCCTTGACCCTCATAGCCGTGTGGCAAAAGACACACGAGGCCCGACATGCGCAGCCATTTGCGCTCGCCAGACGAGATGAACTGATCGATTACGACCTGGGCGCCATTGGCGAAATCGCCGAATTGCGCCTCCCACAGCGTCAGCGCATCCGGCTCGGCCAGCGAATAGCCGTATTCGAAACCGAGCACGGCCACTTCCGACAGCATCGAATTGATGACTTCATAGCGCGCCTGTCCGTCGCCGAGATGATTGAACGGTGTGTAGCGTCTTTCGTTCTCCTGATCGATCAGCACCGAGTGGCGCTGCGAGAAGGTGCCACGCTCGGAATCCTGACCGGACAATCGCACGCGGTGACCTTCGAGTAGGAGCGAACAGAAAGCGAGCGCCTCACCTGTTGCCCAGTCGATGCCGGCGCCGCCCTCGATTGATTTGCGCCGATTGTCGAGGAAGCGATTGAGCGTCCTGTGCAAATGAAAGTCGGACGGCACCGTGGTGATCTTCCGGCCGATATCCTTCAGCGTGCCGATGTCGACGCCGGTTTTGCCGCGACGCGGATCGTCGGCGTCGCCCGCGGTGGTGAACCCAGACCAGCGGCCGTCGAGCCAATCCGCTTTGTTGGCGCGGTAGCCCTGCCCGGCCTCGAGCTCGGCATCAAGATGGGCGCGCCAATCCGCCTTCATCTTTTCGACTTCGCCCGCGGTCACAACACCTTCGCCGACGAGCTTCTTGCTGTAGATTTCGAGCGTCGTCGGGTGCGCTGCAATCGCCTTGTACATCAGCGGCTGGGTGAATGACGGTTCGTCGCCTTCGTTGTGCCCGTGACGGCGATAGCAGAACATATCGATGACCACAGGCTTCTGGAATTTCTGCCGGAACTCAGTCGCGATCTTGGCGGCAAACACCACCGCTTCCGGATCGTCACCGTTGACGTGAAAGATCGGCGCTTCGATCATCTTGGCGACGTCCGACGGGTACGGCGACGAACGCGAATAGCGCGGATTGGTGGTGAAGCCGATCTGATTGTTGACGATGAAATGCACCGAGCCGCCGGTGCGATGGCCGCGCAGCCCAGAAAGCCCGAAAGATTCCGCCACCACGCCCTGCCCCGCGAACGAAGCATCGCCGTGAATGAGCAGCGGCATCACCATGGTGCGATCTTCCGGCGTGGCGCCGAGATGATCCTGTTTGGCGCGCACTTTGCCGAGCACTACGGGATCGACGATTTCAAGATGCGAGGGATTCGCGGTCAGCGACAGGTGCACCTTGTTGTTGTCGAACTCGCGGTCGGACGAGGCGCCGAGATGATATTTCACGTCGCCCGAGCCTTCGACAGCATCCGGAGTCGACGAGCCGCCCTTGAACTCATGAAAGATGGCGCGGTGCGGCTTGGCCATGACCTGAGCGAGCACATTGAGCCGGCCGCGATGCGGCATGCCGATGACGATTTCGCGCACGCCGAGCGCACCGCCGCGCTTGATGATCTGTTCGAGCGCCGGAATCATCGCTTCGGCGCCATCGAGGCCGAAACGCTTGGTCCCGGTGAATTTCACATCGGAGAATTTCTCGAAGCCTTCGGCTTCAACCAGCTTGTTGAGGATGGCGCGCTTGCCTTCGCGCGTGAAGGTAATTTCCTTGTCAGGCCCCTCGATGCGCTCCTGGATCCAGCTTTTCTGCGCGGCGCTGGAAATATGCAGGAATTCAACGCCGAGCGTTTGACAATAGGTCCGGCGCAGAATGCCGACAATCTCGCGCACGGTGCCAAATTGCAGCCCGAGAACGTTGTCGAGAAAAATGGGGCGGTCGAGATCGGTATCGCCGAAACCGTAGGTGCGCGGATCGAGCTCTTCTTCGTTCTGCGGCGGTTCGAGCCCGAGCGGGTCGAGATTGGCATGGAAATGCCCGCGCGCGCGATAGGCGCGGATCAGCATCAGCGCTCGAATCGAATCGCGGGTGGCGCGCTCGACCTCCGCCGTGGTGACCGTGGCGCCGCGCGCTTGGGCCTGGGCTTTCAACTTACCGCCGATTGTCGCGCCGGCTTCTTGCCAGCCGGGATCAAGCGCGCCAGTCAGTTCGTTGGCGGCAAGCGGCGGCCAATCCGGCCGCTGCCACGATGGCCCCTCAGCGTTGCGCTCGACGTCGGTGCGGTCGTCCTTCAGACTCTGGAAAAACGATTGCCACGCCGCATCGAGTGCTTTCGGATCGCGCTCGTAGCGCGCGTAGAGATCCTCGATATAGGCGGCATTCCCGCCATAAAGAAACGAGGTACGGGCGAAAGCAGCATTCGCATCCTGACGAGACATGAGGAACCTTCAAGCGACCGAACGGACGGGATTAAATTGCCAGTGAAGTGGCCGCCCTGCCGGAGGAGGAAGCGCAAGAGCCGGCCAGGGATGTTTCCTTTCTAGCCCTATTTAATCGCTCGTCGTAGCGGGCAAAAGACAAGAAGTGAACTATTTTTCAATCTTTAGCTCACATGCCGGTTGTAGCAACTGAGCAAGATTAAATTTCGCCTCTTCCTATTCCCTGAATTTGCTAGCGTGCCGGTGGGGCGTCGGATCGCTCACGTGAGAATTATGCAATGGATGTCCGCGCCGACAAATCGGCGATCTGCCTCGTAATGCCGATTTTCAACGATTGGGCGGCGCTACCGCGCCTGCTCGACAATTTGGCTGATGCGTTTCGCGGAAGCGGCGGTACGCTCGACATCATCCTTGTCAACGACGCTTCGACCGAATTTGAGCATTTTCAGATCAAGAATTCGGCGACGCATGATGTGATTTCTGAAATCACCATCGTGGATTTGGGCGTGAACGTCGGACACCAGATGGCGATTACCGCCGGCCTCCACTACGCCCAGCAGCATAAGGCTTTCACTGCCGTTCTGATCATGGACGCGGACGGCGAAGACGAACCGCGCGACGCCGTCAAATTGGTCGCCGCCTGGCGAAATCAACCAGACCACGTGATCGCGGCACAACGCACGAAACGGTCGGAGTCTCTCATCTTTCGAGTATCCTATGGACTATATCGCGCAATTTTCAGAGTATTCACTGGACACACAATTTCGTTTGGAAATTTTTTGCTCATACCGGCAACTTTATTGCCCTCGATCTTGAGCCGACCCGAACTCATCCATCACGTCGCCGCGACATTACTTCGAACCCGTCTCCCGATCACCGAAGTGCCAACGACCCGGGGACGGCGGTATTTTGGCTCCTCGCAAATGAATGTTCCGGCGCTGGTAACCCACGCGATTGGAGCTCTTTCGGTATTTTCCGACGTGTTATTTTCTCGACTATTGATCGGCGCCGCGGTCGTCGGCTCGCTGTGCGTCATCGGAAGTGTTGTTGTTGCGTGTCTTCGCTTTTTCACAACACTTGCTTTTCCGAATTGGGCCACCTCGGTAATCAGCTTTTTGACATTACTGGCTGTCCAGGCCTTGGTCTTGATCTTGTGCTTCGCATTTTTGATGCTGACGAGTCGCGCTGCGATGCTCTTGACCTCGATGGAGGTGTCCCGCCTCGTCAAGGGTGTGCGGCGTTACGCCAGTAACGCGGCACCGGTGGCTTGAACTTTACGGGTCAATTCGCTGCGCCTTTGGTAACGACGTCCAGCCCGCTCCCAGCAGACCGCATTGGTTTTAACCCCGCGAGCGCCTCGGCGGGACCAATTACATCAATGATTTCAGCATTGCTTAAGCGATCAAGAGCGGCTCGAACATCGCGTAAAGATTTGTCGGTGAACGCGCCGCGCACATAACCACCCGATCCATCGGCGTTCGTCTCGCCCGAATAGCGGAAAAAATGGAATGGGCAAACCAGGGGCGAATCGTCGACTGCCGCCATCGCCCGCCAGCGCGCGAGATGGACTTGTTCTTCTTCGTCAAAGTCGGTTTGGAGCGCTTCGGCAGCGATAGGGTTCACTTTGGCGGCCGTCAACCAGTCTCTCAGCGCCACCGCCTTGTCCGCCCTTCCATCGTACATCCATATCGTGTCGCCCCGCTGGCACATGGCCTCGACCGTTGCGGAAAGGATTGGTGCAGTGCCTTTCCGCATTTGCACCTGATCAAATAGCTCGATGGCGCCAAGTCCGAGCGCGATCGCGGCAAGCGACGAGGCGAACAGAATGCCGCGTCCACCAGCGCATAGGATGGCGAACAGGACCACGCCGGGAACAAGCGCACCTAGCATATAGCGCCAATAGTCGAAACCGCTGTGCCAGAAAAAAACGAATAGTCCAGCAACCATCACGCCAAGCGCGATGAGCGCTGATCGCCAGCGATCGTTCTTCCACGCCATGACTGTGGCAACGATGGTGCCAGCGATCAGGCAGAGTAGGACGACTCTGCCTGGAACGACCGCTGAGAAAACCCGAATGTCGGGCACGGAGCTGTTGGCGTGGGCGAGAACATTGGCGACCACGGCCTTGATCGATCGGACTGGCTCAAGCCACAGATATGGATCAAACGAAATGAGACCGATGATGCCGGCGCCCAGGCAGCGAGCAGTCGCGGTGAGGAGCGCCCGACCACCTTGTTGCTGATAGAGAAAAATGGCGCCACCCACAAACACCGGCACCAGCCAAACTGCCAACGGAACTTTGGTCGCAACGACGGCCGCGCTCGCTAATCCTACCAATATCGGCTTCGCTGGCGTGCTGATAAGCCCGTATGCAGCCGCCATGGCAGCAACCATATCGTTGGTGCCGATCAATGATTGCTGCATGGAAATCGGCAGAAAAGTAACAATGAGTGCGGCGGCAAGCGCGGCAAACGTATCCTTAACCAACTTCCGCACGATCAGATAAGCAAACAGCGCCGCCACTGCACCACCGATGCTCGAAATCAGGCGCATCGTCAGGATCAAGGAGCTCGGATCGTCGTAGTGACGAGCGACCGTATCGCTAAGTCCCACCAAGCTGCGATCGGTTGCAATCGACCACAAAAATTCGGGCGCGAAGACGACGAAGGTGAAAAATTGGAGCGGCAGACCGGGCCAACACAAATTGATCGGCGGCAGCCCGAGCCAGCGATCGACAACAGAAAGCGCCAGAGCAAGCTCGTCCACAGTATTAAGCCCGCTCGGAGCCGGCGGGATCAGAACGAAAGGAAGCCGAATAGCGATGCTGACGGCAATGATCGCCCCCGCGACGAGCACGTCGCGCCGCGCCAGCCAGGCCCGGGCATTACGAACTGCGTCTGTCATTCGCGACCGGACCAATTCGTTAGATGCCTTCGACGAGACATTGTGGCGACGACCCGCGATGTACCGCGCTAGTGCTTCCTGGCCAATAGTTCCGCGAGTGTCTTGCCGAGCCGCGCCGGCGATGGTGCGACTTTGATGCCCGCTTCTTCCATAGCGGCGATTTTGGATTCGGCGCCGCCCTTGCCGCCAGCGATGATGGCACCGGCATGGCCCATGCGGCGGCCGGGCGGCGCGGTCCGCCCGGCGATGAAGCCGACCATCGGCTTTTTGCGGCCGCGCTTGGCTTCATCCTTGAGAAACTGCGCGGCGTCCTCCTCCGATGAGCCGCCGATCTCACCGATCATGATGATCGCCTCGGTTTGATCGTCGCCGAGAAACATTTCGAGGATCTCAATGAAATCGGTGCCTTTCACCGGATCGCCGCCGATGCCGGCCGCGGTGGTCTGGCCAAGACCCACCTCCGTCGTTTGGAACACCGCTTCATAAGTCAACGTGCCGGAACGCGACACGATGCCAACTTTGCCCGGCTTGAAAATATTCGCCGGCATGATGCCGATCTTGCACTCACCGGCGGTCATGACGCCAGGACAGTTTGGCCCGATCAGGCGCGACCGCGCTCCGCAGAGCGCCCGTTTGACCTTCACCATGTCGGCGACTGGGATGCCTTCGGTGATGCAGATGATGAGTGGGATTTCCGCCGCGATCGATTCGCAGATCGCATCGGCCGCGCCCGGCGGCGGCACATAGATGACGCTGGCGTCGCAGCCGGTCCGCTCGCGCGCCTCAATGACGGTATCGAACACCGGCAGGCCGAGATGCGTGGCGCCGCCTTTGCCGGGCGTGGTGCCGCCGACCATTTTGGTGCCGTAGGCGATCGCCTGCTCGGAATGGAAGGTACCGTTCTTGCCGGTGAAGCCCTGGCAGATCACCTTGGTGTTTCTATCGATCAGGATGGACATCAGCTCGACCCGACGCTTACGCCTTCCTCACCGCGGCGACGATCTTCTGGGCGGCATCGTCGAGATCGTCGGCCGAAGTGACGTTGAGGTTGGACTCGGCAATTATTTTTTTGCCGAGCTCGACATTGGTGCCTTCGAGCCGCACCACCAGCGGCACGCGCAAACCGATTTCCTTCACCGCCGCAACCACGCCTTCGGCGATCACGTCGCATTTCATGATGCCGCCGAAAATGTTGATGAGGATGCCTTTCACGTTGTGATCCGAGGTGATGATCTTGAAAGCGGCCGCGACCTTCTCTTTGGTCGCACTGCCGCCGACATCCAGAAAATTGGCTGGTGTCTCGCCGTAAAGCTTGATGATGTCCATGGTCGCCATCGCCAGCCCGGCGCCGTTGACCATGCAGCCGATCGTGCCGTCAAGCGCGACATAGTTGAGATCGTAGCGCGAGGCTTCAATCTCTTTTTCGTCTTCCTCGTTGACGTCCCGCAATGCCATCACGTCGGGATGGCGGTAGAGCGCATTGTCGTCGAAGCCAATCTTGGCATCGAGACAGATAAGCTGGCCTGCCTTGGTTACGACCAGCGGATTGATCTCAAGGAGGCTCATGTCCTTTGCCAGAAAAGCCCGGTAGAGCTTCGGCAACATGTCCTCGGCTTGTTTGCTCAGCTCGCGGCCGAAGCCGAGGACCTGCGCCACGTGGCGCGCGTGATGCGGCATGAGGCCGGTTGCCGGATCCACTGAAAAACTCACGATCTTGTCCGGCGTCTTTCGCGCCACCTCTTCGATGTCCATGCCGCCCTCGGTCGAGGCAACGAAGGCGACGCGCGAGGCAGAACGATCGACCAGAGCGGAGAGATAATATTCGCGCTCGATCGCTGAGCCTTCCTCGATGTAGACGCGGCGGACTTGCCGACCATGGGGTCCGGTCTGATGCGTCACCAGGATGGAGCCGAGCATCCGTTCGGCTTCGCGTTTGACCTCGGCGATGGACTTAACGACCTTGACGCCGCCGGCTTTGCCGCGGCCGCCGGCATGAATTTGCGCCTTGACCACCCAGACCGGCCCGCCGAGTTCGTTGGCGGCCTTTTCCGCCTCAGGCGCCGTGAATGCGGCAATGCCGCGCGGCACCGGCACGCCGAATTCCCGCAATATCGCCTTGGCCTGATATTCGTGGATGTTCATTCGAATGCTCGACCGAATGTCGCCGGCCGCGTCAGGGTGACGAAGAATTTATTTTCCCAGATCGGGCGCGATCCTCTTACAGGCGTCGATCAGCGTCTGCACCGCCTGCGCTGATTTCTCGAACATCGTGCGCTCGCCGCTGTTGAGTTCGATCTCAACGATCCGCTCGACTCCCTTGCTGCCGATCACGACGGGCACGCCGACATAAAGGTCTTTGAGATCATACTCACCGTTGAGCCAGGTAGCCGCAGGAAGCACGCGCTTCTTGTCGCGCAGATAGCTCTCCGCCATGGCAATCGCCGAGGAGGCCGGCGCGTAATAGGCCGAGCCGGTGCGAAGCAAACTCACGATCTCGCCACCGCCATTGCGCGTGCGCTCGACGATCTCATCAATGCGCGCCTGCGTCGTCCAACCCATCTTGACTAGATCGGGAAGCGGTATGCCGGCAACGGCCGAATAGCGCACCAGTGGCACCATCGTGTCGCCATGGCCGCCCAAGACGAAAGCCGTGACGTCCTCGACCGAGACATTGAATTCATCGGCCAAGAAGTAGCGAAAGCGCGCCGAATCAAGCACGCCGGCCATGCCAACCACCATCGTTTTGGGCAAGCCGCAGCACTTCTGCAACGCCCAGACCATGGCATCGAGCGGATTGGTAATGCAGATGACGAAGGCGTTCGGCGCATATTTTTTAATCCCCGCGCCCACCTGCTCCATCACTTTCAAATTGATGCCGAGCAGATCGTCGCGGCTCATGCCGGGTTTGCGCGGCACGCCGGCGGTAACGATGCATACTGCCGCCCCTTCGATCGCTTCGTAAGAATTGGTGCCGGCAAAGCGGGCATCAAAACCCTCAACCGGCGATGACTGGACAAGGTCGAGCGCCTTGCCTTGCGGCACGCCCTCGGCAACGTCGAACAACACGGCGTCACCGAGCTCCTTAAGGCCGATCAGGTGAGCCAAGGTGCCGCCGATTTGGCCCGAACCGATCAATGCGATCTTGTTTCGCGGCATCAGAAAAATGTCCTTATTTTGCTAGGAAAGGCCGGGCTGGGGGTCATTAGCCGTTTCGGATGAGCCGTTCAAGTGTGAGCGTGGGCGGCCGGCGCGGGAACGAAAGCAGACTGCACACGATTCGACGAGACGAAATGACAGGCTGCGCCAGCGAGCTGCTCGAACAATGGCAAGCATAATGAACAGCGTTACCTCACGCACCGGATCGATGATCTGGTCGGCAAAGCGTTTATTCCAGATGTTTGGACCTGGGCTCGTGACCGGCGCCGCCGATGACGCTCCGAGCGGCATCGCCACTTATCCCAAGGCGGTGCGCAGTTTGGCTAGGCCTTAGGCTGGACGATGTTTCTGACGACACCGTTCGTGATGGCTATCCAAATGGTGACGGCGAGCATCGGCGCGGTCACAAGCCGCGGCCTCGCTGCCAACCTGGACAAAGCGCTGCCCGCCGCCGCGCTCTATCTGAAATCGGACCGGCGATTTCGGGCCGGTCCCGTCGGCGCGCAATAAAGAAGCGATTTTATATTGCTCTAGGTTTCCACAATCCCCGCCGACGAGCCCGATATGCGCGCATGTCCGGCGCCGTGCGGGCGCGCCAGGTAAGATTGCGCGCCCATCTCGACGAGACGCGAAGCCGTGCGCTTGAATTCGCGGGCTTCAAATCCTTCATCAGCACGATACAGCGCCTCCGGCGCGGTGGCCGCGGATGCGATCAACTTGACGTTCATGTCATAGAGCGTGTCGATCAGAATGATAAAGCGCTTGGCGGCATTGCCGTCGTCGTACGTCATGGCCGGAACGTGATCGAGAATAATGGTGTGGAACTCGCGCGCGATGCGCAAATAATCCGCGGCGGCGAGCGGCTCTTCGCACAAATCCCGAAATGTGAACCGCGCCACCCCCATGAACGCGCGCGGCACGTGAATCGATCGTCCCTTCAGCGGTATTTCCTGCGCGCTGCCAGGCTCGCCGCCGCTGAGCCGCCGCCAGGCTTGGTCGAGCGCCGCATCGGCTTGCGCATCGCCGGCACATACCAGACCGGCTGACCGGCGAGCTTTTCCAGGCGAAAATCGGTGCGGGCGGCAAGCCGCACCACGTCCATGCGCGCGTTTAGCATCGCGATGAAGGGCAGGAACAGAGCGCGGTTGAGCCCGTCCTTGTAAAGCTCGTCGGGCGGCACATTCGCGGTCGCGACGACGACGATGCCGCGTTCGAACAGCTGCGCGAATAGTCGGCCGAGGATCATCGCGTCGGCAATGTCAGTGACATGAAACTCGTCGAAGCAGAGCAGCCACGCCTCCGCCGCCAGTTCGTCGGCAACCATTCTGATCGGGTCCTCGTCGGCATGTTCGCCGAACTTCATTTTCTGCCGGATGAGGTAAATGCGCTCGTGAACGTCGAGCATGAACTCGTGAAAATGCGCGCGGCGTTTTCGCCTCACCGGACTGCTCTCAAAAAACAGGTCCATCAACATCGTCTTGCCGCGTCCGACGTCGCCGTAGATATAGAGGCCCTTGATCGGCGGCTGTGCCTGCTCGCGGCTTGCAAACAGCCAGCCGAGCGGCGAGGAATTTCGCGCGGGCCGATGCTCGGAAATCCGCGCTTCCAGTTGCGACAGTTTTTTAACAACAGCGAGCTGCGCATCGTCACGCTCGATGCGGCCGGCGGCGAGATTACCGGCGTAACGTGTTGCGACGGAGCCCGCCATCAGTATTCCCAGAATTGAACCATGAATTTCGTATTTAGGGCGGGATTAACGCTC
>Ga0318577_10000506_pt1 | contig 11344 bp, 10 predicted proteins | sample GRESIP089b5f25_FD_203484 | JGI IMG/M metagenome (GOLD analysis project Ga0318577, IMG submission 203484) | Tropical soil microbial communities from Luquillo Experimental Forest, Puerto Rico - GRE.SIPMG.089b5f25 | ecosystem: Environmental > Terrestrial > Soil > Tropical forest > Bulk soil... | reverse complement strand
CCCAGGACGTGTCGCCGTGAGAATTCGGACATGGGGTCGTCTCCTTGTGCCATTCCGTCGCCCCGATCGATGCGCCGAGGAACGCGAGAACCCACGCGCTGTCAAGGCAGCGGGGAATCCGCAGCCGTGCGGCAAAATTTCCCCTCTGTGCGCGTCAGCCGTGAACCCCGCGCGATCGCACGACCATGCGATTGCGCTGTGTTATCGTGGTGCCTGAGGAAGAGTTCATGACCGCGATCACACTGGCGCAGACCGAGCGCCTGATCGATGCAATCTTGAAGCGTGGCGCCGAGCTCGATTGCCGTCCGCTCGCTGTGATCGTGGTCGAGCCGGGTTGCAAGGTGAAGGCATTCAAGAAGGAAGACGGCGCGTCGATGATCCGCTTCGAGATGGCTTACGGCAAAGCCTATGCCGCGCTCGCCATGGGCCGCTCCTCGCGTCTGGTGAAGGTGCGGGCGGAGCAGAAGCCTCTGTTCATGCGCTACCTCATCAGCGCGAGCGGCGAGCAGCTGTTTCCCGAGGGCGGCGGCCTGCTGATCCGTGATGGCGCGGGCGAGGTGATCGGCGCCGTCGGCGTGACCGGCGACAGCGAGGAACGCGACGAGGAGCTCGCCGCGCACGGGATCCACGCGATCGGACTGCGGACCGATGAGGACTGCGCCAATCTCGGCCGGCGCGGCGGCGTGCGGCTAAGCGATAAATAATGCGGGCATTGGCAGCGGGGCGCCTCTGAATTAGCATTTTCGAAAGCCGAGAAGCTCACGGGTCTTGGGGAGGTTTGGCATGATGTCTCGCGTGTTTAGAGTTAGCGCGGTTCTGCTCATATTCGCGGGTGCGGCCACGACCGCGCTGCGCGCGGCGCCGCCGCTCGACTACGAATTCTTCAAGGCGCGCGTGCAGCCGATCTTCCTGCAAAAACGCGAAGGCCACACCCGCTGCTACGTGTGCCACGCCGAGAGCAACAACGCGTTCCGGCTCGAGCGGCTCGCACCCGGCGCGAGCACCTGGAACGAGGAGCAATCGCGCAAAAATTTCGAGATGGTTTCGCTGCTGGTAAACCCGGGCGATCCGGCGACCAGCCGCCTGCTGCAGCAGCCGCTGGCGCCGGAAGGCGGCGGCAACGTGTTCCATTCCGGCGGGCGTCAGTTCGCCTCCAAGGACGACCCCGCCTGGAAAACGCTGGCCGATTGGGTCGACGGGAAGAAGTTGTAAGCGGAGCGCGCGCCCTGCCGCCGCTCATTCCCGCGCAAGCGGAAATCCAGGGTTGCTTACCCTAGATGGTACGCCTCGGCCCCCGCTTTCGCGGGGACGAGCGGATGCTGGATGGGCTCTGCGCGGCGAAGGCGCCGTTAATTCATCAGCAGCGTGTTGATGCGCTTGGGCACCTCGCCGACCGGAATCACCGCTTTGACCTTCATGCTCGCGGTATCGATGGCGGTGACCGAGCGCAGCCCGGCATTGGAAACGTAAATGGTCTTGCTGTCGGGCGTGAACGTCACCCAGTTCGCCACCGCGGAAATCGGGCCGTGGCCGTCAAGCTTCAGCGACGGCAGCGCGACTTCGCCGATCAGCTTGAGGTCGGCGAGCGAATAGACGAACACCGCGTTGTTGGGGATGCTGGTCACCCACAGCGTCTTGTTGTCCGGCGCGACGCCGATCCCGTGCGATGGCGAGGTGGCGCGGCCGGCATCGGTCTCGAACTCGACCTCGCTCTTCGGCAACGTGATGCGCGCCACCTCCTTGCGTGCGGCGAAATCCACCACCGCGAAGCCGTTGGTATCGGAGAGCTGCACGAAGATGCGCTTGGTCGAGCCGTCCGGCGCGGCCTCGATCGTCATCGGCCGCACGCCGAGATCGAAGGCAAGCTCCCAGATCGGAACCTCCTGATCGAGATCGATGACGGTCATGAGCTTTCCCGGAATCGAGCCGGTGATCAGGTGGTTGCCGTCCGGCGTCACGTAGATGTTGTGCAGGCGGCCTTTGACCAGGATGCTTTTGGTCCGCGTCAGGGTCTTGGCGTCGATCACGTCGACCGCGCCCTGCCCGCGCGCAATGCCCACGAAGATGCGGTCGCCGTTCTTGCTCACCGCGATGTTGTTGGGATGGTTGCTAAGCGGCACCTTCTTGACCAGCGCGCCGGTTGCGCGATCGAACACGTCGAGCGTGCTGTCCGCCTCGTTGCTGACATAGACGCGCGTGCCGTCGGGCGCCGGCGCGATCCCGTGCGCGGCCTCGATGCCCTTGATCTGCTGCACGACCTTGTTGGTGGCGGGATCGACGACGTGGATGCTGTCGCCGGCACTGTTGGTGACGTAGATGAGGGCCGAGCCGCCCCAGGCGGGGAACGGTGCGAGCGCCAGCACGAACCACAGATACCGCAAGCTGCGACGGGTGGCGTCCATGGGAAAGCTCCTCGCGTGTGTACTGATGAGAGGGTACGCCCAAGCCGACCCTGCCTCAAGGTAAGTTCCACATTCCGCGGCTGTCGTCCCGGGCGAGCGCCATAGCGCGTCGAAGACGCGCGTAGACGCGCTGATGGCGTGAGACCCGGGACCCAGTACACACCGGTGTTTACTGGGTCCCCGCTATCCGGGTCCCCACAAAAATCGCCGATGCGAGACCGCCATTGCTGTGCTGTTGTGCTCGGCGATTTTCGTGGGAGCCCGACGCGGGGACGACAGCTGAGGAATCGCAGAGACCGAAAGGACGTGGGCTGCCGCGCTGTGCTATAGATCGCCCACGCTTCAAGGAGCCCAAGAATGTCCCGGCATCCCAATTACCTGCCGCACGGCGTGATCCCAGCCGTGCTGCTGCCGTTCAACGACGACCTCTCGATCGACGAGAAGAGCTTCCGCAGTCATCTGCGCGACGTCGCCGCCACCGACGGCCTCTCGGCAATCACGATTAACGCCCATTCGACCGAGGTCGCCTCCTGCAGCTTCGACGAGCAGCGCCGTGTACTCGACATTGCTCAGGACGAAATCGGCGAGCGGCTTCCCCTGGTGAACGGGGTATGGGCGGACGGCAGCATCGAGGCTGCCCGCATCGCGCGCATGGCGGCCGCGGGCGGCGCCTCCGCGTTGCTGGTGTTTCCGCCGGCGCCGTTCACCCTGGGACAATCGCCGGACATGGCGCTCGCCCACTTCAAGCGGATCGCCGACGCCACCGATCTCCCGATCATCGTGTTCCAGTATCCGCTCGCCACGGGACAGGGATATCCGCGCGACACCCTGTTGCGGCTGGTCGACGAGGTGACCGCGGTTCGCGCCATCAAGGACTGGTCGGGCAACGTGCCCCAGCACGAGATGCACATCCGCCTGCTGCAGACCCGGCCGAGACCGGTGAACGTGCTGACTACCCACAGCGCCTGGCTGTTGAGCTCGCTGGTGCTCGGCTGCAACGGCCTCCTCTCGGGCAGCGGCAGCGTGATCCCCGATCTGCAGGCCGAATTGTTCCACGCGGTCCATGCCAACGATCTCGCCGCGGCGCGGCGCGTGAACGACCGCATCTACCCGCTGGCGCGGGTGTTCTATGCCGACCCCTGGGCCGCCATGCACAACCGCATGAAAGAGGCGCTGGTGCTGCTCGGCCGGTTGCCGCGCGCCGTGGTGCGGCCGCCACTGACCAAGCTCAAGCGCGACGAGATCGAGCGCATCCGCGCGGCGCTCGTCGAGTCGGGCCTGCTCGGCGCCAAGGCCAGCCGCGACGCGGCGTGACAGTAGGCCACGAGGCTTGATCGGCGCCGACCGCCTGATAGAGATTGCGGCGACCATGAGGACCACGCCATGAATCCCCGGCAGGGCGGCAGGCGCCGAATCGCCTGGCAAAGCGCGATCACCGTGATCAGCGCGGCGATCCTGATCGGCGCGGAGGTGTTCGGCGCGGCCTTTGCCGGGGGCTGGGCGGTTGCGAGCTATTCAGAATTCGGCTTCCTGAGCGCGCCCATCGTCTTCGGGCTCAACCTGGTGCAGATCGTCTTCTTCCTCTGCGGCATCGCCATTATGGCTGCCTTCATCCGCAACGCCCAGCGCGTGGAGCCTTTCACCCGCTCCGGCTGAGGCGGCGTTGACCTGGCATTAACACGTCGGCATCGATTCGGCTCGGCAGAGCCAAGACAAAAAAATTTCTTGTCAAGCGCGCGCGCATCGCTTATGTGCGCAATTGCCCAATTTCGCACGTGCCTGTGGCCGTGTGTCGGTCGGTGGGCATCCGGACAAGAGGCCGGACAGCCGCCCGGAGTGAGATCACAGCCGTCGCGTTGCGTTGTGACGTCGTGATCGCCTGAGCTCCGAAAACACTTGACCGGCAGCCGGAGGCGAAACCGGCATACCCCGCGCTCAACGGGGGACGCGGCTTAAAGCAACGACGGAGCGGGCTTCCTTGGTCTCTGCCGGTCCTCCACCAGCCGGCGCGGGCTACCGAAGAGGCTTGTTCACTCATTGCCGGCCGTGCGGAACGGGGTCTCCCCATTCCAATCCAAGGCAGCACAGCGGGTGGTCAGTCTTCGTTCGTCGGCGCGTCCCCATCGCGCGCTGGCGGCAAGCTTACCAGCCAGCACAAGGGCCGATTGGCCCGCCTGAGCTATGGGGAAAGTGTAATGACTGCACGCATCCGCCAATTCCTGCGCCGACGCGACGAGGACGGACCCTGCCTGGTCGTCGACCTCGAGGTCGTGCGGGAAAACTATCTCGCCTTCACCAAGGTGTTCTACGCTGTGAAGGCCAACCCGGCGCCCGAGGTGCTGTCGCTGTTGGCCTCGCTGGGCTCGAGCTTCGATGCCGCCTCCGTGGCGGAGATCGAAATGGTGCTCGCCGCCGGCGCCGGCTCGGAACGCATCTCCTACGGCAACACCATCAAGAAGGAACGCGACATCGCCCGCGCTCACGCGCTCGGCGTGCGGCTTTACGCGGTGGATTGCGTGGCCGAAGTGGAGAAGGTCGCTCGTGCCGCCCCCGGCGCGCGCGTGCTCTGCCGCATCCTCTCGGACTGCGCGGACTCGGATTGGCCGCTCTCGCGCAAGTTCGGCTGCGAGCCGTCCATGGCGGTGGACGTGCTGGAGCACGCCCACCGGCTCGGGCTCGAGGCCTACGGCATCTCGTTCCACGTCGGTTCGCAGCAGCGCAATCCCAATGCCTGGGATCGCGCGCTGGCATCCGCGGCGGCCGTGTTCCGTGAATGCGGCGAGCGCGGGCTCACCCCCAGCATGATCAACCTGGGCGGCGGGTTCCCGACCCGCTACCACAAGAACGTGCCGACGGTGAAGACCTATGGCTCGGCGATCTTCCGCGCGCTGCGGCGGCACTTCGGCAACCGCATCCCGGAGACGATCATCGAGCCGGGGCGCGGCCTGGTGGGCAATGCCGGCATCATCGAGACCGAGGTGGTGCTGGTCTCTCGCAAGAGCGACAACGACGACGTGCGCTGGGTCTATCTCGACATCGGGCGGTTCGGCGGGCTCGCCGAAACGCTCGACGAGTCGATCCGCTATCCGATTCGCACGCCGCGCGACGGGGACGAATTGGCGCCGTGCGTGTTGGCCGGGCCGACCTGCGACTCTGTGGACGTGATGTACGAGAAGCAGCCCTACGCCTTGCCGATCAGTCTCGAGATCGGCGACAAGCTCTTGATCGAAGGCACCGGCGCCTACACGGCCACCTATGCCTCGGTGGCCTTCAACGGCTTTCCGCCGCTGAAGACCTACCACATCTGATCTTCCGGCCTGCTGCAGTGGAGTGATCGAATGGACGCGACCACGCCCGTTACCCGCAATGGGCCGCTCCATGCCCGCTTCGATGGGCCGATCGTGATGATCGGCTTTGGCTCGATCGGCAAGGGCACCCTGCCGCTGATCGAACGGCACATCGCCTTCGATCGCTCGAAATTCGTCGTCATTGCGCCGGACGACAGCGATCGGCACCTGCTCGACGAACGGCAGATTCGATTCATCCACGAGGGCCTCACCAAAGATAATTATCGCGACATTCTCGTGCCGCTGGTCACCACCGGCCCTGGGCAGGGCATGGTCGTGAACCTGTCCGTGGACACGTCCTCGGTCGATCTGATGGAGCTGTGCAAGGATATCGACGCCTTCTACATCGATACCGTGGTCGAGCCATGGCCCGGCCTCTACACCAACCCCAATCGCTCGATCTCGGAACGCTCCAACTACGCCTTACGCGAGAGCGTGCTCGACCTTCGGCGCCGGCGTCCAGGTGGCGTCACGGCGGTGAGCTGCTGCGGTGCCAATCCCGGCATGGTGTCGTGGATGGTGAAACAGGCCCTGATCGACATCGCCGGCGAGCTCAAGGTCGACTTCGTCGAGCCGCAGACGCGCGAGGATTGGGCGCGCCTGATGCGGCACGTCGGGGTCAAGGGCATCCACATTGCCGAGCGTGACACCCAGCGCGCGCGGGATCCCAAACCGAAGGGCAAGTTCGTCAATACCTGGTCGGTCGAGGGATTCATCGCGGAGGGGCTGCAACCCTCCGAGCTCGGTTGGGGCACCCATGAAAAGAAGATGCCTCCCGGCGCGGCGCGGCACGACTTCGGCAGCGATGCCGCAATCTACCTCACGCGTCCCGGCGCCGGGACGCGGGTGCGCTCGTGGACGCCCACCGCGCAGGCCCAGCACGGCTGGATGATCACCCACAACGAGTCGATCTCCATCGCCGACTACTTCACGCTGCGGGAGGCGGGCAAAGTGGTGTACCGGCCGACCTGCCACTACGCCTATCACCCCTGCGACGACGCGGTGCTGTCACTCCACGAGATGGCAGGCGCCCAGTGGAAGCCGCAGCAGACCTGGCACATCCTCTCCGAAGACGACATCGTCGACGGTATCGACGAGCTCGGCGTGCTGCTCTACGGCCACGCCAAGAATGCCTACTGGTACGGCTCGCAGCTCTCGATCGAGGAGACGCGGCGGCTTGCGCCCTACCAGAACGCGACCGGCCTGCAGGTGACCTCGGCGGTGCTCGCCGGCATCGTCTGGATGCTGGAGAATCCCGATCGCGGCATCGTCGAGGCCGACGAGATGGATTTCCGCCGCTGCCTGGAAATCCAGCGGCCGTATCTCGGCCCGGTGATCGGCTGCTACACCGACTGGACGCCGCTTCACGGCCGCGGCGAGCTGTTTCCGGAAGAAGTCGACCGCAGCGACCCCTGGCAGTTCAGCAACGTGCTGGTCAATTAGCTGATCTCTCGCTCGGCCTCGGGCGCTCTCTCGCACAAACGGGCGGCCTGTTGGCCGCCCGTTGTCGCGCTTAGGCGTGGGCCGCCATGGCTTCCTCCAAACCGGTTCCCCCCGAACTTTCCGCGAAATCACCACAGTCTCGACCAGTTCGAGCCATCGCGCCCGATAACAATGGTTCCGCGCAAACAGATTGCAGGAGTGGCAATGCGAACGCGATTGCAGGCATTCATCGTCGTCACCGCTGTCCTGCTTGGCACGGCGGCTTTCCCGGTTCGCGCCGCCGAGCCCTCGGCGGTCGGTCTGTGGGAGCAGGTGGACGAAAGCTCAGGGAAGGCCGAGAGCTGGTTCAAGATCACCGAGCGCAACGGCGTCTACGAAGGCGCAATCGTGAAAATCTTCTTCAAGCCGGGCGAGGACGAGAACTGGACCTGCGACAGATGCGAGGGCGCCGAGCGCAACGCGCCGGTGCTCGGGCTGACCCTGATCAAGGGCATGCGCCGCAACGGCGCTTCCTACGAGAGCGGAACGATCATGGATCCGCGCGACGGCTCGGTGTACCGCGCGTTGATGAAGCTGAGCCCCGACGGTCAGAAGCTCGAAGTGCGCGGCTATCTCGGAATTTCGCTGTTCGGCCGCAGTCAGATGTGGAATCGGCTGCCTGCCACCGCGCTCGCGACGCAGCCTGCTGCAGCGAAGGCCACGGCACACGCAGCACCGAAGAGATAGAGCGTTTACCTGCGTGTCCCGGATGCGGTCGAGCGCGAGCGCGATAGCGCGAGCGGTGCACCGCTGATCCGGGACCGTACCAAGCTCGGTGTTCGTAACGGTCCACGCAAAGTCGGGTTTACCCGACTTTGCGCGCTTAATATGCCGATCTCGGGCAAGCCCGAGATCGGTGTCTGCAGCACACCACTCCGTGCTGTGCTGCGCCCGGGACACACCGTCATCATCCAAGATCGATAACGCCGGCCTGTCCATCCTCAGCCGCGATCGCCAGCATTGAGCCGGTCGCGTTCCAGGCCAGCGCAGTGATGGGCGCGCCCGCCGGCTTGCGCGCCAGAACTTCGGCGCCGTCGTCCACCCGCACCAGCAGCACAAGCCCGTCGGCATAGCCGACTGCGACGATGCCCTGCTTGGGATGACACGCGACGATCTCGGCCTGCGTTGCGGCAGGCGCCAGAATGCGCGGCGCCTTGCCCATGGGCCCGTCCTTGCCCTGGAACGGCCAGAGGATCAGCTGATTCGAGCCGGAGGTCGCAAGCCACTTGCCGTCCGCGGTAAAGCCGAACAAGCGCACGCGCGCGGCGTAACCGGACATGCGCATGTCCTTGCGGTCGGCGAGCCGCCAGCCGTGCAGGGTCGGCTCCTGCATGGAGCTGATGACGAAGCGCCCGTCCGGGCTGAAGATCGCGTCGCGGTGCGAGCCGCGCCACTCCAGCATTTCCGGAGCGGCTTGCAGGTTGGGGAACCAGAGCGTCACGCCGTTGTAATGAGCGATGGCAATGCGCAGCCCCTTCGGCGCGAACGCGAGGCCTGCCACGGTCGACGCGACCTCGATCGCGTGTTCGCCGCCTTTGCCGGTGCGTGCAAACGCCTGCTTGCCGGCCGACCAGGCGAGCGCACTGGCAGGACCGATTGCGATGTGGTCGATCCAACGATGTTTGCCATCGCTGGCAACGACAGTGCTCACGCCTCGCACGTCGGTTGTCGCCACCTTCCCATCGTCCCCGCCGGTGACCACGCGATCACCGTCGCTGGCTGAGCAGAGGATGGCGCCCTCATGTACCGCAATCGTGCGCGCCGGCTCGTCGCGCGCGACGAGCAGCAGCGCCGCCTCGCCCAGCACGAACACGGCGGTCTGCCCGAGAAAATGCGCGGCGACCACCGCGCCGTCGATCGTTATCGGGCGCGTGCGCTCGACGACGGAAGGAGTGTCGGCGCGGGTGTCCGTCATAGCCAGCGACCCGGCCCGAACATGCCGATGCGATCAGGCGATGCAGCTTTCAAAGCCTTGCCTGATCTTCTCTTGCGGCAGGCTGCGGCCGATGAACACAATGCGGCTCTCGCGCTTCTCGCCGTCGCGCCAGGACCGCTGGTGGTCGCCGTCGAGAACCATGTGCACGCCCTGGAACACGAACCGCTCGTCGTCGTCCTTGAACGAGAGAACGCCTTTGCAGCGCAGGATGTTCGGCCCCTCCTTCTGCACCAGATCCTGGACCCAAGGAAAAAATTTATCTGGATCGAGCAGCTTGTCCGTGCGCAGCGCGACCGATTGCATCTCCTCGTCGTGGTAGTGCTTCAGGCCGCCGCGGTGGTGATGGTGAGTGTCGTGATGATGCTCGCCGCCGTCGTGATCGTGATCGTGGCGATGAGCGCCGCCGTCCTCAAGAAATTCCGGCTCGATCTCCAGAATGCGGTCGAGATCGAAGGCATTGCGACCCAGCACTTCGGGTAGCGCAATCCCGCAGTGCTCGGTGCGATGGACGGTGGCGTAAGGATTGATGCCGCGGATGCGCGCCTCCACCTCGCCGAGCTCGTCGGCGTCCACCAGATCGGCTTTGTTGAGCAAAATCACGTCTGCGAAAGCGATCTGGTTCTTCGCCTCGGGCGCGTCCTTGAGCCGCTCGTTGAGCCATTTGGCATCGGCCACCGTGACGACCGCGTCGAGCCTTGCTTTGCGCCCGACATTGTCGTCGAGAAAGAAGGTTTGCGCCACCGGTGCCGGATCCGCCAGGCCGGTCGTTTCGAGAATGATCGCGTCGAACTTGCCCTTGCGCCGCATCAGCCCGTCGATGATGCGCACGAGATCACCGCGCACTGTGCAACAGACGCAGCCGTTGTTCATCTCGAACACTTCTTCGTCGGCACCGACGATCAGGTCGTTATCGATGCCGATCTCGCCGAATTCGTTGACGATGACAGCGTATTTGCGCCCGTGCGGTTCGGAGAGGATGCGGTTGAGCAGCGTGGTCTTGCCCGCACCCAGATAACCGGTGAGCACGGTGACCGGGATCTTGTCGGACATCGCTTGGCTCCGTGGGCACCGTATATATGCATCGTTTGTCCGATGCCATGCGGGGTGACGCATGGCCGACAATCGACGGGTCGTTTGCGCGTGCGCGATTGAAATCGCTGCGAGCCCGCTCTACGGTGCCGCCGGGTGGCCCCGCGCCCCCGCGACGGCCGCGGATGATTTTAAGGGAGGCTACGATGCAGGTGCGACGTCTCATTGCTGTCGCCGGTGCTGCGTTTGCGTTGATCCTTGCCCACGGTTTCCTCAGTTCGCCGGCATTGGCCCAATCTGCGGCCGCGCTGAGCGGATCGGTCAGCTCGGCCGAAGAAGGTCCGATGGAAGGGGTGATCATCAGCGCCAAGCGCGACGGCTCGAACATCACCGTGAGCGTGATCAGCGACGAAGCCGGCCGCTACAGCTTCCCGGCGGGACGCCTCGAGCCCGGCCGTTACAACCTGCAGATCCGCGCGGTCGGTTACGATCTCGAAGGGCCGAAGAGCGCCGAGCTTGCTGCCGGCCAGCCCGCCGCCGTCGACCTCAAGCTGCGCAAGACCAAGAATCTCAGCAGGCAGCTCACCAATGCTGAATGGATGATGAGCGTACCGGGAAGCGACGACGAGAAGCTGCAGCTGATCAATTGCGTGAGCTGCCATACGCTCGAACGTGTCGTCAAATCGAACCACGACGCCGACGAGTTCGTGCAGGTGATCGCGCGCATGAACGGTTATGCCCAGGTGAGCCAGCCGATCAAGCCGCAGCGGCGCGTCGACCAATCGCGCGCGGCCAACCCCGAGCGCTTTCGCAAGACCGCCGAATATCTCGCCACCATCAATCTGAGCTCGAGCATGCGCCACGAATTCGAGCTCAAGACGCTGCCGCGCGTCAAAGGCCGCGGCACCAAGGCGATCATCACGGAATACGACCTGCCGCGGCCGACCATCGAGCCGCATGACGTGGTCGTGGTCGGCGGCCAGGCCTGGTACACGAATTTCGGCGAGCAGTTCCTTGGCCGAATCGACCCGAAGACGGGACAGCACGTCGAATATGCCATGCCGGAGCTGCGCAAGGGTTTTCCCACCGGCAATCTCGACCTAGGCGTCGACCGCGACGGCAATCTGCTGCTCGGTATGATGTATCAG
>Ga0318577_10000505_pt1 | contig 11351 bp, 7 predicted proteins | sample GRESIP089b5f25_FD_203484 | JGI IMG/M metagenome (GOLD analysis project Ga0318577, IMG submission 203484) | Tropical soil microbial communities from Luquillo Experimental Forest, Puerto Rico - GRE.SIPMG.089b5f25 | ecosystem: Environmental > Terrestrial > Soil > Tropical forest > Bulk soil... | reverse complement strand
GAGCTTCTCCATCGCCGACTTGATCGCGGAGATGTCGGTGCCGCCCAGCGCCGTCTTGGCTTCGGCCACTGCGGCATCCACCTTGTTCAGCGTGTCCTCGGGAACCTTCGAACCACCTTCGGCCTCGCGCTGTTCCTTGACGAATTTCTCCGTCTGGTAGACGAGCGTTTCGGCCTGGTTGCGGACGTCGGCCTCCTCGCGACGCTGGCGGTCCTCCTCGGCGTGCGCCTCGGCGTCCTTGATCATCCGGTCGATCTCCTCCTTGGACAGGCCGGAGCCCTCCTGGATCTTGATCGTGTTCTCCTTGCCGGTGCCCTTGTCCTTGGCCGTGACGTGCACGATGCCGTTGGCGTCGATGTCGAAGGTGACCTCGATCTGCGGGACGCCGCGCGGGGCCGGCGGGATGCCGGTCAGCTCGAAGGAGCCGAGCAGCTTGTTGTGCGAGGCGATTTCGCGCTCACCCTGGTAGACCTGGATCTGCACCGACGGTTGATTGTCATCGGCCGTGGTGAAGGTCTCCGACCGCTTCGTCGGGATCGTGGTGTTGCGCTCGATGAGCTTGGTCATCACGCCACCCTTGGTCTCGATACCCAGGCTCAGCGGCGTAACATCAAGCAGCAGAACGTCTTTCACCTCGCCCTTGAGGACGCCGGCCTGCAGCGCGGCACCAACGGCCACCACCTCGTCAGGGTTGACGCCCTTGTTTGGCTCCTTGCCGCCGGTGAGCTCCTTGACCAGCTCGGTCACCGCGGGCATCCGGGTGGAACCACCCACCATCACCACGTGGTCGATGTCGGAGACGGAGATACCGGCGTCCGAGATCACCGACTTGAACGGCTGACGCGTGCGGTCCAGCAGGTCCTGCGTGATCTTCTGGAATTCCGCCCGGGTGAGCTGCTCGTCGAGGAACAGCGGGTTCTTGTCCGCGTCAACGGTGATGTAGGGCAGGTTGATCGACGTGCTCTGGCTCGAGCTCAGTTCGATCTTTGCCTTCTCGGCGGCCTCACGCAGCCGCTGCATCGCCATCTTGTCCTTGGTCAGGTCAATTCCGCTGGTGCCCTTGAACTTGTCGACCAGCCAGTCGACGACGCGGTCGTCCCAGTCGTCTCCACCGAGGTGGTTGTCACCGCTGGTGGCGCGGACCTCGACCACGCCCTCGCCGATCTCGAGCAGCGAGACGTCGAAGGTGCCGCCGCCCAGGTCAAAGACCAGGATGGTCTGTTCCTTCTCGCCCTTGTCCAGGCCGTAAGCCAGCGCCGCGGCGGTGGGTTCGTTGACGATGCGCAGCACGTTCATGCCGGCGATCTGGCCGGCCTCCTTGGTCGCCTGACGCTGGGCGTCGTTGAAGTAGGCGGGCGTGGTGATCACCGCGTCGGTGATGTCTTCACCGAGGTAGGCCTCGGCGTCGCGCTTCAGCTTCATCAGGATGCGGGCGCTGATCTCCTGCGCGGTGTATTTCTTTCCGTCGATCTCGATGGACCAGTCGGTGCCCATGTGCCGCTTGACCGAACGGACGGTGCGATCGACGTTGGTGACCGCCTGGTTCTTGGCGGGCTGGCCGACCAGCACTTCACCGTTGCGCGCGAACGCGACGATGGACGGGGTCGTCCGGGAGCCCTCGGAATTGGCGACGACCACGGGGTCGCCACCCTCGAGGACACAGACGACGGAGTTGGTGGTCCCGAGGTCGATACCGACCGCACGAGCCATAGTGATTCCTCCTGAGTGTGTAGAGCTTTTCTGGTAGCACTATGCTGAGTGAACCCCGCTCAAGCCTGCCCCTGAGGGCGCTGGGGTGTCAACCCCAGCTTTGAGTCGGGTTCACTCAACTTGTCGAACATCTTAACGGCCGGCTCGGCCGTCTTGTTCCCGGGGCCCGCCGGACCTGTTCAGCGGCTCATCGAGTGTGCGCTGAGGGCGGAAAATCGCGCGAAATCCCGCCCTACGCGCACACCCGACGCCCTCAGCGCACGCTCAACGCCGCGCGGCTGCTGAGACGACCGGGACCGGGCATGTTCAAATCGAGCCCCCGGCGCCGGCGCCGAACGCGCCCTGCGTGACCGGCTGGATATGCATCGGCGCCGGGCCGCGACGGGACCGGCGCATGCGACCCTCCAACCGCGTCGCGAACCAGGACAGCCCGAAATTGACGCCGATCATCAAGGCCGCGACGACGATCAGCGCAGGGATGTAGTTGCCGTATGCCGCGCCGACCTGGGTCCCTTGGCGCACCATCTCAAGGAAGGTGATCTGATAGCCGATCGCCGTGTCCTTGAGAACGACCACCATCTGCGAGATCAGCACCGGCAACATCGACGTAACGGCCTGGGGCAGCAGAATCGACCTCATAGTCTGGCCCCAGCGCAGGCCAAGCGCTGACGCGGCTTCCGACTGTCCACGGGGCAGCGCGTTGACGCCGGCACGGACGATCTCGGCGATGACGGCGCCGTTGTACAGCGTCAGGCCGGTTATCACGCCGGCGAGCGCCAGATGCTTGGACGGAAAGACTTCGTAGCCTGCATACAAGAAGTAGGCGAAGATCATCATGATCAGCACGGGCACCGCGCGGAAGAACTCGACAAACACCGCGGACGGCCAGCGGATCAGTGGATGAGTGGACAGTCGGCCCACGCCGAACACGAAACCCACTGCCAGCGCTAGGCCTATCGACACTGCCGCAGCCGTAAGCGTGCCCTGCACGCCGGGCAGGATGTATGTCTTCCACAGGTTGGCCGTAAGGAACGGCTCCCACTTCGCAGCGGCGAGCTGGCCCTTCTTTTCCAGCCGCGAATACACCACCCAGAGCACCAGCAGCGTGACGATCAGCGTCACGACGGTGACGACGCGGTTGCGCACTCGCGCCCGCGGTCCCGGCGCGTCGAAAAGAACCGATGACCCGGTCACCTCGCAACCGCCAGCCGTTTGCCGAGCCATCCGAAGAACAGCCCGATCGGCAGCGTCAAGATGACGAACCCGAAGGCGAAGATGGCGCCGATGTAGAGCAGCGCCGCCTCGCTCTCGATCATCGTCTTCATTAGCAGTGCGGCCTCCGCCACGCCGATCGCCGATGCGATCGTCGTGTTCTTCGTCAACGCGATCAACACCGAGCCGAGCGGACTGATCACGGCGCGAAAAGCTTGCGGCAGCAGGATGATTCGCAGGTTCTGACCGAACGTCAACCCCAACGACCGCGCCGCCTCGGCCTGGCCCAGCGGAACCGTGTTCACCCCGGAGCGCACCGTCTCACACACGAACGACGCCGTATAGACAGTGAACCCGAGCACCGCCAGCCGGAAATTACTGTCCTCGATGGATGTCAGCGACTTCGAATCGGCCAGCGTGATCCCGAGTGTCTGAGACAGCCCGAACGAGCAGAACAGGATGATCAGCGTCAGCGGCGTGTTGCGCACTATGTTGACGTACGCCGTCCCGATCCAGTTGAGCATCGGCACCGGCGAGAGCCGCATCGCGGCCAGCAGCGTGCCCAGGATGAGCGCTCCGACGGCGGAATACACCGTCAACTGGATGGTCGTCCAGAATGCCTCGAAGATCTGGGTCTGGTACTTGCTGAACAGCTCCACGTCGGTGGGTGACCGCTTACTTGTCGAGGGGCGGCGGCGTCGGCGCGGGGATACCCGCGGGCCCGAGGTTCTTGTCGAACGCCGCCTTCCAGGATCCGTCCTGCACCATCTTGGTGATCGCGTCGTTGATCTTCGTCCGGAGATCGGTGTCGCCCTTCTTCAGGCCGATGCCGTAGCGCTCCTCCGAGAATGGCTTGCCTACGATCTTGAAGGCGCCTGGGCTCTGTGCGGCGTAGCCGGCCAGGATCACCTCGTCGGTCGTGACGGCGTCGATCGCACCGTTCTTCAACGCCTCAACGCACGCTGAATAGGTGTCGTACTGCTGTAGCTGGACACCGGGGTACTTGTTCTTGATGCGCTGCGCCGGTGTCGAACCCGTCACCGAGCACAGTTTCTTGTTGTTCTGCAGTGACTCCGGGCCCGTGATGTCGGTGTTGTCGGCGCGCACCAACAGGCTCTGACCGGTGATCAGGTAGGGCCCTGCGAAGTCGACCTTCTCCTTGCGAGCGTCGGTGATCGAATAGGTGGCGACGATGTACTTGACCTGATTGTTCTGGATCAGCGTCTCGCGCTGTCCGGACGGCGATTCCTTCCACTCGATTTGGTCCTCGTTGTAACCGAGCTGCCTGGCGACGTACTTCGCGACGTCGACGTCGAAGCCGCTCATCGTCCCGTCGGGTTTCTTCAGGGCCAAACCCGGCTGGTCGAACTTCGTGCCGATGACGATCTTGTTGCCTCCGCCTCCGCCGCCACACGCTGTCGCCGCGAACGGGAGCATGATCGCGAGCGCGACGGCACCGATGACGCGCACTGAGATGGACCGCATGGTTTCAGTTCCTTTCGCGGGTTAGTGCTTGAGAATTTTGCCGAGGAAGTCCTTTGCACGGTCGGTCTGCGGGTTTTTGAAGAAGTCGGCCGGTTCGGAGGTTTCGACAATCGCGCCGTCCGCCATGAACACCACCCGATTCGCGGCGCCACGCGCGAAACCCATCTCGTGCGTGACCACCAGCATGGTCATCCCGTCCCTCGCGAGGCCGGTCATGACGTTCAGCACCTCGCTGATCATCTCCGGGTCCAGCGCGCTGGTCGGCTCGTCGAACAGCATCACCTTCGGGTTCATTGCCAGCGAGCGCGCAATCGCCACGCGCTGCTGCTGACCGCCGGAGAGCTGCGCCGGGTACTTGTCCGCCTGATTTGCGACGCCAACCCGCTCCAGCAGCGACATCGCGGTCTCGCGGGCCGTTCCCTTGGACGCCTTTCGCACCTTCCTCGGCGCCAGCGTGACGTTTTCCAGGATGGTCTTGTGCGCGAACAGGTTGAAAGACTGGAAAACCATGCCCACATCGGAGCGCAGCTGCGCGAGTTTGCGTCCCTCCTCGGGCAGCACCTCGCCGTCGATCGCGATCGTGCCGGAGTCGATCGTCTCGAGCCGATTGATGGTGCGGCACAACGTCGACTTGCCCGACCCTGACGGCCCGAGGACGACAATCACCTGGCCGCGGTCGACTTTGAGGTTGATGTCCTTGAGCACATGCAGGCTGCCGAAGTGTTTGTTGACCGCCTCCATCGAGATCATCGGGGCGTTTGACAGAGTCGAATCCACCGCTTTCCGACCAGCCCCGGTGGTAGCCACGGTTGCAGACATTACCCAGCCAACGCTGAGCTTGCCTGGTACTCGAGAATCAGTCCGATTGACGTGATACCTGCGCCCGTACCGTGGGACCGTGACTTCGATGGTACGCAGGAGGTGAGCGAGACGACTTCCGTTCGCCAGCAGCGGGGCACCGATCGGTTCCGCACCTACGGCTGCCAGATGAATGTGCACGACTCCGAGCTCCTGGCCGGGCTGCCGGAGGCCGCCGCATTTGCCAGAGCGCCACGGCCGCAACAGAACTGGCGGCCGTCTAATGACCCACATACGAGCAGCCGCTCATCGAGCCCGGAGACGATGCGCGCCATCTATTGACGGCGGTAACACTTTGCCATCGGCGACGTTCCAAAAACGCGTCACCGCAGTAACTTGCCGCCATTAGTGCGTAATCTGGCTCCTGCATATTTCACATTTCCGGGAGTTGCGCGTGCGGTTATCGCAAAGGGCACGGCGGAGTCTGGCCGGCGGCTCGTTGCTGCTCGCGGCCGTGCTGGCGGGTCCCACGTTGGCCTCGGGCTGCAGCTCCATCATCGAGGGCAAGCCGGTCGCCGGGCCGGGGACAGGGCCAACCGAACCCACCTTTCCCACGCCGCAACCGAGCAGTCGGGTGCCGGCGCCGCCCTCGACCGCGAGCACAAGCCCGGGCCCGGTCCCGCCGTCAGCCCCGGCCAGCCCGACGGCGCCGGCCGGTGCCATCCCGCTCCCGCCCGACCAGAACGGTTATGTCTTCATCGAAACCAAGTCCGGCCTTACGCGCTGCCAGATCAACAAGGAGACCGTCGGCTGCGAGGCGGCGTTCACCAACTCGCCCTTGCAGGACGGTGAACACGCCAACGGAGTCAGCATCACCTCCGGCGGCTCCGTGCAGTGGGTGCTGGGCAACCTGGGGGCGATTCCGACCGTCACCATCGACTACAAGACCTACCGGGCGCAGGGCTGGACGATCAACGCCACCTCCGAGGGCACCCGCTTCACCAATGACCACACCGGCCACGGCATGTTCGTCAGCATCGAAAAAGTCAATACGTTCTGAACAAGCCAGTTGGTGGTGTCAGTACCATCGGTGGCGTGGCAAGCAATGGCCCACCGAACGACTTCCACAATCAGCAGACGCGGTATGCCAATTACGGCAGGGTCGGCGAGCCGCCGGCGGGCGGACCCCCGCCAGCCGATCCGCCCACTGTGGAAAGTCACCCTGACCAGCAGGCGCCACCCGGGCCTCCCGATCCTTTCGACCGGGAAACCGAGCCCAGCCCCTGGTATCGCAGGCCCGCGGGGCTCATCGGGTGGATCATCGCCGTTCTGATCCTGATCGGCCTCATCGCCTACGGGATCATGGAGCTGATCGAGGGCGGCGAAGGCACCAGCCCCGCCCCAAGCATCAGCAGCACCCCGACCACCTCCACCACGACACCGCCGACCAGCGCGACCAGCACGACCGCTGAGCCCACCACGACGCCGCCTACCAGCAGCGCGGTCGAGCCGCCGGCGCAGCAACCGACCCAGCAACCAACCCACCAGCCAACCCAGCAGCAGCCAACGCATCGGCGTCACCTGCCGCAGATACCGTCGGTGATCACCATTCCCGGGATGCCGAACCCGGTTACGCTGCCGCCCGGCCTGCCTGGGCTGCCTTATTAGGCGTCTTTTGACTGGTTTCAGTCTGATCAAGCTTCGACCGCTGATCGGTAGCGGCGTGCGTGGCGGCGGCGTCCATGTGGCCCTCGCCGATACCGTCGGCCGTCATGGAGCCCAGGCCATTCGGCTGCGCTCCTGGACTCGCTGGAATCCAACAGACAAGGGGTTTGCGATATGAGCGAGTCGCTCGGGTTGTCGATTGGGGTAGCCAACCTGGTTGCGGCCCGCGTGGGTAGTCCTGCGGTCACCCGCAGTTCCGTGTTGACGCTATTCGAGCACCGGGCGACCGAAGTCGGTCTGCCGGAAGAAAATCCGAACCTGACCGAACCGGGGCTGGTGCTGCGGGGATTCGTCGAGCGGGTCGGCGACCGGGCTCCGTTGGTGGCCGCCGACGGGACGAAATACCTCGGCGCGGCGCTGACGGTCGAAGCGATCGAAGCGATGGCACGCACCGTCGGGTACGGGTCGCCGGTGATCATCGCGGTCCCCGCGTACTGGTCCGAGGCCCAGTCCGGCGCGCTGCGTGAGGAGTTTTTCGCCCAGACGGATTTGGCGCGGGCCGGTGCTCCTCCGGTTTTGGTCTCCGACGCCACGGCCGCGCTCGCCGCGCTGCGCGCCAAACGCGGATTCCCCACGAATGGCGTCATCGCTCTGTGCGATTTCGGCGCCGGGGGCACCAGCGTCACTCTGGCCAACGCCGCGTCGAACTTCCAGCAGATCGGCCCTTCGGTGCGATACGCCAATTTCTCCGGCGACGCCATCGACCAGCTGATCGTCGATCACGCGAGGACGGCTGCCTCCGATGTCACTACCGCCGACCTCGCCAGCACCGCGCGAATCGGCGGACAAACCCGCCTGCTGCGCGAATCCCGCCGGGCCAAGGAACAACTGTCGACGGCCACGGCGGCCACTATCGCGGCGGGTTCCGGTGTTGACATCCCGCTGTCCCGCACCGAATTCGAGCACCTGATCTCCGGACCGTTGGACCGATTCATCGGTGATTTGGAAGACACCTTGCAGGGCAACGGAATTCAGCGATCACAAGTGGCGGCGGTGGCGGTTGTCGGCGGCGGCGCCGTCATCCCGCTGCTCTCCGCGCGACTCGCGGACCGCCTGCAGGCACCGATTCACACCACGCCGCAGCCCGCGTTCAGCGCCGCCCTCGGCGCGGCGGTGCTCGGTCAGCAGCAGGCGTCGGCGGGCGTCGCGACCGCCGCCAGTCCCATGGTCGAGACCCCGACCGCACTGGTCGAGACCGCCCGGGTCGCCGATGGGGGTCTTCCCCTGGCATGGTCACAAGACGCCGACGACGCGGCGGAGCCGGTGCCCTACACCGGACCCGACATGACCGGCGAATACGGCCGGGAGCCAACGAGATCCGGCGATGCGGACAGCGACCGCTACGCCGCCGCGACGGCACAGCTGCCGTGGTACAAGCGCACCGCGCTGGTCTTGAGCGTGGCCGGCACGGCCGCCGCGGTGCTGGTGGCGGTGTTGTTGGCGCTGACCCTGGGCCACGGCAAAACCAATCCGGTCAATACCACCCCGCCGAACCAACCGGCGCCCCCGCAAACGTCGCAGACGGTGACCATAACCGGGCCGAACGACACCACCACCGTGACGGTGCTCCCACCACCGCCGGCGCCGACGTCGTCCACGGAGCCGCCCCCGACCACGACAACCAGCCAGCCGCCCACCACGACGACCACGCCGCCGACCACCACGACGACCGCGCCGCCGACCACCACGAGCGCCCAGCCGACCACGACGACGCAGGCGACCACTACCGCACCGCCAACGACCACGCGACAACGACCGCTGCTCCCACTGCCGCCCCCGCTACGGCCATGACGCGGCCGGACGTCGGATATTAGGGCAGCCTATCTCGCGCCGAAACTCGGGGAGATGTAACTATGAGCGGAGCCTAAGCAGGCAAAAACGCGCTTCCGAGTAACTTCGAGTAACTAGGCATTGGGGAGATCTTCGGTGACCACGCAGATGCTCATCAGACTGGTAGTGGGCATGGGCATGACGGTGGTCGTGCTCGCATTCGCCGCACGGCGGGTCCTGTGGCTCTACAAGCTGACGATGTCCGGCCAGCCGGCCACCGGGCGCACCGACAACCTCGGCACCCGGATCTGGACGCAGATCGCCGAGGTTCTCGGGCAACGCCGGCTACTGAAGTGGTCCATACCCGGGCTCGCGCACTTCTTCACCATGTGGGGCTTCTTCATCCTGCTCACGGTCTACATCGAGGCATACGGCTTCCTCTTCCAGGAGAACTTCCACATCCCGATCATCGGCCGGTGGGACGCGCTGGGCTTCGTGCAGGACTTCTTCGCGACGGCCGTCTTCCTCGGCATCACGACCTTCGCCATCATCCGCCTCCGCAGCGAGCCGAAGGAGTACGGCCGCCAGTCGCGGTTCTATGGCTCGCACACCGGCGGCGCGTGGCTGATCTTGTTCATGATCTTCAACGTCATCTGGACCTACGTGCTGGTCCGCGGGTCCGCGGTGAACAACGGCACGCTGCCCTACGGCAAGCCGGCGTTCCTGTCGCAGCTATTCGGCGCGATCCTGCGCCCGCTCGGCCAGCCCGCCAACGAATACATCGAAACGGCGGCCCTGCTGCTGCACATCGCGGTGATGCTGGCGTTCCTGCTGATCGTGTTGCACTCCAAGCACCTGCACATCTTCCTGGCGCCGATCAACGTCACCTTCAAGCGGCTGCCCGACGGGCTGGGGCCACTGCTGCCGGTCGAGTCCGGCGGCAAACCGATCGACTTCGAAAACCCGCCCGACGATGCCGAATTCGGGCGCGGCAAGATCGAGGACTTCACCTGGAAGGCGATGCTCGACTTCGCCACCTGCACCGAGTGCGGGCGCTGTCAGTCGCAATGCCCGGCCTGGAACACCGGCAAGCCCCTGTCGCCCAAGCTCGTCATCATGGACCTGCGCGACCACTGGATGGCCAAGGCCCCCTACATCCTGGGCGAGAAGACCTCGGACCCGCTCGAGGGGCTGGACCTCGAGACGGTCAAGGAGGAGGGCCACCACGTCCCGGAGTCCGGGTTCGGCCGGGTACCCGGACACGGGCCCGAGCAGGCGGCCCGCCCCCTGGTCGGCACCGCCGAACAGGGCGGCGTCATCGATCCCGACGTGCTGTGGTCCTGCGTGACCTGCGGCGCGTGCGTCGAGCAGTGCCCGGTGGACATCGAGCACGTCGACCACATCGTCGATATGCGCCGCTACCAGGTCATGATGGAATCGGAATTCCCGTCCGAGCTGTCCACGCTGTTCAAGAACCTGGAAACCAAGGGCAACCCGTGGGGCCAGAACGCCGCGGACCGGACCAGCTGGATCGGCGAGGTCGACTTCGACGTCCCCGTCTACGGCGAGGACGTCGACAGCTTCGACGGCTTCGAGTATTTGTTCTGGGTGGGCTGCGCGGGGGCCTACGACGACAAGGCGAAGAAGACCACCAAGGCCGTCGCCGAACTGCTCGCCATCGCCGGCGTGAAGTACCTGGTGCTCGGAACGGGCGAATCCTGCAACGGCGACTCCGCGCGCCGATCCGGCAACGAGTTCTTGTTCCAGCAGCTGGCCCAGCAGGCCGTCGAGACCCTGGACGGGCTGTTCGAGGGAGTGGAGACCGTCGACCGAAAGATCGTCGTCACCTGCCCGCACTGCTTCAACACCCTTGGCAAGGAATACCGGCAGCTGGGCTCCAACTACACCGTGTTGCACCACACCCAGCTGCTCAACCGGCTGGTGCGCGACAAGCAATTGGTCCCCGTCACCCCTGTCTCTCAAGACATCACCTATCACGACCCGTGTTACCTGGGTCGGCACAACAAGGTGTACGAGGCCCCGCGTGAGTTGATCGGCGCCGCGGGAGCCAACCTCACCGAAATGCCGCGCCACGCCGAGCGCAGCTTCTGCTGCGGCGCGGGTGGCGCGCGCATGTGGATGGAAGAGCACATCGGCAAGCGGATCAACCACGAGCGCGTCGACGAGGCACTGGCCACCAACGCCGCCACGATCGCCACCGCCTGCCCGTTCTGCCGGGTGATGGTCACCGACGGTGTCAACGATCGCCAGGAAGAGGCCGGTCGCAGCGGCGTCGAGGTGCTCGATGTGGCCCAGGTGCTGCTCGGGTCGCTCGAGTACGACAAGGCGACGCTGCCGGCCAAGGGCACGGCCGCGAAAGAGGCCGAAAAGCGGGCCGCCACGGCGCCCAAGGCTGCCGCCCCCGCCGCACCGGCGGCACCGCCCAAGGCCGAGGAACCCGCGCCCACCAAGGCTGCCGAGCCGGAGCCGGCCGCTAAAGCTTCCGCGCCGACGGCGCCCACAGTGCCCTCTAAGGGGTTGGGCATCGCCGGCGGCGCCAAGCGACCCGGCGCGAAGAAAGCCGCAGCTCCGGCGGCTCCGGCGGCTCCGGCGGCAAAGGCAACCGAGGCGCCCGCTGAAGCCGCCGCCCC